>Ga0209048_10002302_pt1 | contig 19071 bp, 18 predicted proteins | sample FrelakmetCRP12CR_FD_187146 | JGI IMG/M metagenome (GOLD analysis project Ga0209048, IMG submission 187146) | Freshwater lake sediment microbial communities from the University of Notre Dame, USA, for methane emissions studies - CRP12 CR (SPAdes)... | ecosystem: Environmental > Aquatic >... | reverse complement strand
GACCCTGAGCGGGCCAACGACAACGAGTATGTGGATAAGATGTATCACGACATTGAGGACCGTATTCAGGCGGGGGTCGATCGGCTTGCCCAGCGCCGGAAATTCTTCGTCTTCGGGTGAGCGCAGGGACGGGCGACCGTGGTGACAAGGGCAGTGTCATGGGGTGGGTAGTTTTTAAAATGGCGACCAGCCTGGTTCAATCGCAACCGCGACGCTAAGGGTCGCTAGGGAAAGGGAAAAACGGTAGAGTTATTTACCTGGGGGGTGAACGGATTCAGTCGTACCGTCTATGGAGGTGTAAAAGGAACTGTGTAACCGGTTAATGTAGGGCAAATTAATGTGGGATAAAACAATGAAGAAACCGACATGACCAGTGATACATTGGCCGCCCGCCCCCGTATCGGGCTGGCGCTGGCCGGCGGCGGTCCCTTGGGCATTAGCTATGAAATCGGCGCCCTGCTAGCCCTGGATGAAGCGCTGCAAGGTGTTGCTTTCAACAATTTGAATGTTTATGTGGGAGTCAGTGCCGGCGCGTTGATCGCATCGGGGCTGGCCAATGGTTTTACCCCCGCCAAGCTGTGCCACATTTTGGTGCTTAACAAGTCCAGGGCGTTCCCCGTGACGCCCCAGCGTTTTCTCAGACCCTCATTGCGTCTGTACACTCAGGCGCTGACCACCTTGTCCGGCCGGCTGCTGAAAGCGGTCCAAGACGCCCTCAGAAAACCGCACGATATCAGCCTGCTGGGAGCACTCAGCCAGTTGATGGGTGCGGTGCCTGCAGGGTTTTGGGATAACGACCTCATCGACCGCTTCCTCGCCCAACTCTACCGCAGCCGGGGACGTACCAACGATTTCCGCCGGCTCAAGCGGCAACTGTTCGTGGTGGCCATGAACCTGGATACCGGAGAGATCGCTCGGTTCGGTGCAAAAGGCAATGACCATGTACCGATTTCCAAGGCGGTGCAGGCCAGTACCGCGGTGCCCGGCCTGTTTCCACCAGTGGTGATCGATGGTCGGTACTATATAGACGGAGGGACCAAGAAAACCCTCCATGCCTCTACGGCATTAGAGGCTGGCGCCGAGCTGCTGTTCTGCATCAATCCTATTACCCCGTTTAATCCCCGCCTGGTGGATCCGCGACGGCGCAGAAACCTGCAAACGCTTGTCGATGGCGGTTTACCGGTGATCATTATCCAGGCCGGTCGCATCCTGCTCCATTCCCGTATGAGGGTAGGCATGGCCCGCTATGCCATCGAGTACCCGGATCGGGATATCCTCTTGTTCGAGCCGAACCCGGCCGATGCCGATATGTTCTTTACCAATATTTTCAGCTTCACCCACCGGCGGCGGGTGTGTGAACATGCCTATCAAATTACCCGCATGGAACTGCTGACTCGTCAGGATCGCTTGGAGCCCCTGTTGGCACGCTACGGCATCACCCTGCGCACGGACATCTTGACGGACCGGAATCGGCACTTCGACAGCCATCTGCATATTCCACCGGAAGTCACTCGTATGGCCGGGCTGCAGCACCCCATCACCAATAACCTGAGTGATACACTCGACCAACTGGAGGAATGGTTGGAGAAACACCAGGAGCGGTCTACCGCAACCAATATCGAAGTTACCTAAAAGAATGTCGATACAGTGCGATGCAGGGCGCTTCGCTACGCGCGCTCTCAGATAACCTTGGAAAAGCGCTGGCTCGACTGTTGGCGCAGATAGGCGTCGAACACCATGCAGATATTGCGGATCAGCAAGCGCCCGGCGGGCCGCACCTGAATGCCGGAGGCGCTCACCTCCAGCAGGCCATCGGCTTGCATATCACCAAGTTCCTGAAGTTCGGCGGCAAAATAGTCAGCGAATACGATGCCGTATTGCTTTTCCAGCGCGGCAAACTCCAGGGCGAAATGGCAGATCAATTGAGTAATCGCCGTCCGGCGCAGACAATCATCGGCGTTCAACAGCACACCGCGAAATACCGGCAGGTGTCCGCTGTCGAGGCGGTTATAGTAGGCATCGAGGGTTTTCAGGTTCTGGCTGTAGCTGTCTCCCACCTTGCTGATGGACGTGACGCCCATGGCCACCAGGTCGCAGTCGGCATGGGTGCTGTAACCCTGGAAATTGCGATACAGCGTGCCTTCCTGCTGGGCGCGGGCCAGTTCATCCATGGGCTTGGCGAAGTGATCCATGCCGATGTAGACATAACCGGCAGCCGTGAGCCGCTCGATGGCCGATTTGAGGATATCCAGCTTCACCACCGCCGTGGGCAGAGCGGTTTCGTCGATCTGGCGCTGGGTTTTGAACAAGGCGGGTAGATGAGCGTAATTGAACAGCGAGATGCGATCCGGGTCGCTCGCGATAATACTATCCAGGGTGCGGGCAAAGCGCGCCACGCTCTGGTGAGGCAGACCGTAGATCAGGTCCACGCTGATGGACTTGAAACCCTCGCGGCGGGCGGTCGCCATGGCCTCCAGGGTAACCTGTTTGGATTGGATACGATTGACCGCCTGTTGCACCAGAGGATCGAAGTCCTGTACCCCGATGCTGAGCCGGTTGAAACCCAGTTCCCGGAGCAGCGCGATGGTGTCCGCATTCGCTTCGCGGGGATCGATCTCGATCGAGTACTCGCCGCTGTCATCGTCCAGCAGGCGGAAATGCGCGCGGATAACCTGCATCAACTGGCGCAGCTCGTCCGCGCTGATGAAGGTCGGTGTGCCACCACCCCAGTGCAGTTGCGTCACTGGCCGGTTATGATCGAACAACGCCCCCTGCAGGGCAATCTCTCGATGCAGGCGCTCCAGATAGGGGGCGGCGCGCTGGCGGTTCCTGGTGACGATCTTGTTGCAGGCGCAGTAGAAACACACTGTATCGCAAAACGGGATGTGAAAATACAGTGACAGGGACTTGCCGGCAGCGTTGCTGGCCGTTGCGAGGGTTCGGTATTGAGCTTCGTCGAAGCCTTCGTGAAACTGCACGGCCGTGGGATACGAAGTATAACGGGGACCCGCCTTGTCATACTTGCGGATCAACTCAGCGTCGAAGATAAGGGAAGTATCCATGTTGACTGTCTGCGGGTGGTCAGTTTGCGGGTTTGCCAATGCTGTTTTATACGGCCTTGAGGCCAGTCATGTCCAATAACGAGAATGACAACGAGAGTGTCTGGAAGCTCATTCTGGGATTGCGCCAGTTGACTAAAACGGGTTTCTCTCTCCACAGCCAGAGAGGAATGGGGATTGATGCTCAGGGCAAGCCACTGCTCCTGCCGCCCCAGGACCCTGCGGCATTGCTGGTGCTGGATGCCAACGGTGGCTGGCGCGCAGGCGCCGATCTTTGCGCCGACGCGGCGCGGTTGTTCGAGCTGTATCTGCCCCTCTGCCTGGCCCGGGCGATAACCATCGGCCATCTTGGCCAGAGTTTGGATGGTCGTATCGCCACCGCCAGCGGCTCTTCCTGGCAGGTGACGGGATCTGAGAATATCTGCCATCTGCATCGCCTGCGGGCGCTGTGCGATGCCGTGGTGGTGGGCGCGGAAACGGTGCGCCAGGATAATCCGCGCCTGACGACCCGGCACGTAACCGGCACCCATCCGGTCCGGGTGATTCTCGACCCCAACCGGCGCCTGCAGGGTGATTTGCATGTCTTTCATGACGATGCCGCGCCGACCCTGGTTGTTTGTGATCGCCGCCTGGTCGGCGATGGCGGGGAATGGCTGGGGCAGGCCGCCGTCATCGGTGTGCCCATGGGTGGTGACAGACTGGCGCTGCCGGCGGTATTGGAGCGGCTGCATGAGCGCGGACTGCTGGCCGTGTTCGTGGAGGGTGGCGGCCTCACCGTATCCGGTTTTCTGGAAGCGGGCTTGCTGGACCGGCTGCAAATCGCCATCGCCCCGCTCATCATCGGCTCCGGACGGCCGGGGATCACCCTGCCGGTGATCGCCGAACTGGCCCAGGCGCTGCGCCCCCGTTGCCGGCTTTTCCCCATGGGCGAGGATATTCTTTTCGACTGTGTTCTGCGTTGACAGATTGCCGCCCGCTGCCAATAAGCACCGTTTGGCAGATCCTCAAGCGACTTGCCCGAATTCAAGGCGCGGCCGGGGGCGAGGCCGTCGACGGGGGCGAACCTTTGGAGCGCGGCGATAGGTTGCCGCCTTATTGGCGCGCCGCGTCGCGCCGGAAGAAAGCACCTTCGGATCTTTGCCGTCAATCAAAGACATCCGAACAAGTCCAGATGGCCGACACTCAGATTACCCATGCGGATGGTTTCATGGCGGCGCGCCAGCCAGGCATCCAGCCACGGCGCCGTGCCCGGCTCGATGGCCTGTGCCGCTTGAGCGTAACCCTGTGCCAGGGCCTGGCGTATCCCAATGTGCGCGGGTCCCAACTGCCAATCGCTGCGGCCCCGATACACACGGTAGCCCAGGCGCTTCAGGGCGGAGGATAAATGTGCAACGGCTTGGGGGCCAAGAGCCGGCCCGAAGCCCTTGTCGGTACGCTGATGGCGGTTCACCAGTCGCCGGACCCGGGCGTCGTCGGGGTCCGGCGGTTGCCAGCCGATCGCGCCGTCGTAGCTCAGGGTGATGAAGACCGTGGTCTTTGTATCATGACAACGCGCCGCCAGTTCAGCGCACCAATCCGCAGAAACCAGATCCAGCAGCGCGGAAGCGGTGACCAGGTCTACGCCATGTAAATCCAGCCTAGCCAGGTCGACGGTGAGATCGAGCTGGCGGGTTTCCACCTGGTAGCTGGCGTCAACACCGCGCAACACCAAGTCGGTGTCCTTGCGCTCACTATCCAGTCCGCTGGCAGCGGCCCAATGCTGCAGGCGCGGGGAGATACCGGCGAGCAATGCCGGATCCTTGTCTACCAGCAGCCAGTGTTGTTGCCCACCCAGGAAGGGGGCCAGAAAGCGGAAATTGGATCCGGTGCCGGCACCCAGATCGATGATACGCAGTTTCTGTCGGCCGTCTCGCCAGCCTGACAAGCGTCGGAGCAGGCGAGGGTTGCGAGCTGCACGGTCCACCGACTCCCGCTGGTCCAGCCAGTCCGCGCTGAAATCATCCATCCGCAATAGCCCCTTGCAACTCATCCGCAATAGCCCCTTGCAACTCATCCGCGAAGCGAGCACAGGCCGTTGGCCAGTCGGGCAGGGTATGGCGCCGCGCGGCATTTGCCAAACGCCGGCGCAGGCTTGGATCGTCCATGGCCTGGCGTAGCGCCGCCGCCAGCGCTGCGCTGTTGCCTGGTGGTACCAGCAGCGCGGCATCCGCTGCAACCGTCTCGGGGACGGCGCCTGCCGTCGTGCTGATGATCGGCAGGCCGCGCGCCATGGCCTCCGCCAACACCATTCCATAGCCTTCATAGAGGGAGGGCAGTACGAACAGGTCCGTATCGTGGTAGTAGGGACCCAGGTGCTCAGGGGCTACTTCCCCCACCAGGGCGATACGGTCTTGCAGACGCAATTCCTTGAGCAAATCGCACAGCGCCGTGGCGGTCTCCGGACTGCGGGTAGTGCTGCCCACGCAGGTCAACTGCCAGTTACGGTCCAAAAGGGTGGAGAGCGCCCGAAACAATACGACATGTCCCTTGCGGGGGGTGAGCGTGGCCACGCACAGCAGGGCCAAATGGTCAGCGCCGGATCCCGCCGCTGGGGGAGCGGCATCGGTGCCCGGCAAGACCACGCCAATGCGCTCACCCGCTACGTCGTAAGCGCCGAGTTCCCTGGCCGTGGTGGGGCTGGTGACGATGACCCGCGCGATGTGAGCCAGGGCCTCGCGCTCGTCTCCGAATAGGCGTTCGCGCACGGCGGGCGCCAGACCAGTTTCCAGTGCCAGGGGATGGTGAATCAGGGCAATCAGGCAGAGCCGTCCGGCATGGTCTCTGACCAGATCAGCCATACCGCCCAGTGCCAGGCCATCGATGGCAACCATTGCCGCATCGGGTATGCCGGCAAGGATAGCCCCGGCTTCGCGCAGATCCTCGGCATCGGGGTTGGGAAAGCGGCTGGCTAAGGTGTGCAAAATTACCGACCAACCAGCTTGGCGGAGTCCTGCTACGATGCGCGCGTCGTAAATGTACCCACCGGTGCGGGTGGAGGGATCGCCAGCCAAAATAAAGTTCAGACTGGGCATCAGGTTTGCTCACTGGGTTTCAATGGCCCTGTATACGAGGCCCAGGCGATGTGGGATTCCCGAAGGGTAACTTTCATGGCAGTAAGCCCCTGAGCATTGGACTCTAAAGCGCCCGCCCGGACGCGCGCCGCTACCCGCTCGAAGATCGCCCTCGCCAAGTATTCGGTGGTGGTATTCTGACCGGCGAAGGCGGGTTCCTCATCCAGATTGTGGTAGTTCAGTTCCGCCAGCACCTCCTTGAGGACTCGGCTGGCCAGGCCGATGTCCACCACCACCCCGTCGTTGTCCAAGTCGGGACGGTGCAGTTCCAGATCGACCACATAAGTAGCGCCATGTAATTTTTGCGCGAGGCCGAAGACCTCGCCTTGGAAGCTGTGGGCGATCATAAAGTGATCGCGGATCCCGAGCGTGTACATGCAGGGTTCTCCAGGTTGGGAGTGGATTCTATCAAAGAGGCTTTAATCTGCGGTGGCTGAAGGATGCCCGCCACCCGGAAGCCTTGGGTACGGTGAGATTCGCCGCATCATCAGCTTTCGTCCTCGGCATAGACGACTCGATGGCAAAGCGCACCACCCGTGCTGGTCGCCAACCGAGCCATGGTCATTGGTAGTTCATGGAATGCACTCTCCGCATCAATCAGATGGTCCAGCGCCTCATCGGCCAGCAGGGTGAGGGCGGTTTCCAGGCGCCGGCGATGATTCCAGCGCGCGCGCTGGGCAGTCGCGACCGTGCCTACCTGAGAGGAGCGCAGGAGCAACCGTTTAGAATGAAAAGCCTCACCCAAAGGCAGGCTGACCGGCTGGTTGCCAAACCAGCTCAGTTCCAATACGGTGGCCTCGAAAGCCGCTATTTCCAGCGCCGTGACTAGTCCTGCGGGCGCGCCGCTGGCATGAATGACCAGATCGGCCTCGGCCCGAGCCTGAGGGGGTAGGGCGAATTCAACGCCCAGAGCGGCGGCTATGGACGCCTTGCCCGCATCCACATCGAGCAATTGCACTTGACAGCCGGGAATTCTGGCGGCGAGATAGGACACCAGGCAGCCGACGGTGCCGGCGCCGATGACGGCGATACGATCTCCCAGGCGGGGTGCGGCGTCCCATAGCCCGTTGAGGGCCGTTTCCAGGTTGGCGGCCAGTACCGCGCGTTCGGGCGGTACCGTGGGCGGAATGGGAATGACCGCCGCCGACGGGACAATATAGATGCTCTGGTGCGGGTAGAGACAAAATACAGCCTGGCCGCACAATTCCGCTGGCCCTTCCCTGACGATCCCTACGCTGCTGTAACCGTATTTCACCGGCGCGGGAAACTCCCCGGCTTGAAAGGGGGCACGCATGCGGGCATATTGGCTGCGGGGGATGGCGCCCCGAAATACCAGGCTTTCGGTGCCGCGGCTGATGCCGCTGAACAGAGTGCGGATTAGGACTTCGCCGGTACCGATGGGGGGGAGGGCCTCTGCGCGGATGGTGCCCACGCCGGGGGCAGTGATCCAGAAAGCCTGAGCCGTTTGTGTATTCACGCTTGCCTCTGAACACGAATGGGAGAACGACACTTGAATGCCTGGAACGTCCTGCATGTCCGGCGCTGACCCGTCTTGCCCTGACCGCACAGCGGCGGTGGAACTGCTTGGCGGTTTCCTGTTGCTGGCGCTGTTCGCTGGCGCCGGTTACCGAGGGCTCGCCTGGCCTTTAGGTTTTCTGCTGCAATCCCTGGCCGTCTTCGCGGCGCTGGCCTTTCTGCTGCTGTGGCTGATTCCGCCCTATCTGCCAGGCCGGCAGTTTGGCATCGCCAATCGCATCACCCTGCTGCGGGCCGGGATGACCGCCCTGCTGGCCGGTCTCATCGGTCATGCCGATACCGTGGCGGAGCATGGCTGGCTCGTCAGCATGGTTGCTCTGACTGCTTTGCTGCTGGACGGGGTCGACGGCTGGTTGGCGCGCCGCGGGCGCCTGCAGAGCGCTTTCGGCGCCCGCTTCGATATGGAGACCGATGCCTTTCTTATTGTGATCCTGTCGCTGCTGGTCTTCCAGTCCGGGAAAGCGGGTAGTTGGGTTTTGCTGTCCGGCGCTCTGCGCTATATTTTTCGCGGGGCGGGACTGGCGCTGCCGCGGCTGCGGCGCCCACTGCCGCCTAGCAAGCGACGACAGACCCTGTGCGTGGTCCAAACCGTGGCGCTGATCGCTTGTCTAACTCCGCTGGTCAGGGCATCCTTGGCAGGATTAATGGCGGCGTTAGCGCTGCTTCTGCTTTTTCTTTCATTTGGCGTAGACACGCTCTGGCTGTTGCGCCGCGCGCCTCAGGGGTAACTTATGCGTATATCGTCTCGTTTTGCTGTACTGCGCCGCCGCGCCAGGGGTAGGTTGACAGCCTTACTGATCGGTTTTGGGCTGCTGGGAGCCGCCGCGCCCGGCTTCGCGGAACCGCAAAAATATCTGATCGACCCCGACCATCTGACCGTCAGCTTTCTGGTGACGCACATCGGCTACGCCAAGACCCTGGGGATGTTCCGCAAGGCCAGCGGTGAATTCACTTTCGACGAAGCCACTGGTCAGTTATCCAATCTGCGTGTGGTCGTCGACACCGACAGCGTCTTTACCAACCACGATAAGCGCGATGAGCATGTGCGTAGTAAGGATTTCCTCAACATCAAGGAATTTCCGGAGATGAGCTTCACCGCTGCCCGCGCCACCCGCACGGGGGAGCGCAACTTCGAGGTGCCGGGGGAACTGACGCTACTGGGTAAGACCAAGCCGCTGACCCTGACCGCGACCTGGAACAAGAGCGACGTCTATGCCATTCCCGCCGGGCCTTTGAAGACCAAGCCTTATGTCATCGGGGTGTCGGCGCGAGGCAGCCTCAAGCGCAGCGAGTACGGCATGAGCTATGCCGTGGCTAACGGCCTGGTGAGCGACGATATCGAACTCCTCATCGAGTTGGAAGCCAGCCGGCAGTAACCCGGCAATTTTCAGGCGAACAGTTCCCGGCATTCCCGCAATTGCTCGGCCGTGATCAGGAACACGCCTTCCCCGCCGCGCTCCAGTTCCAGCCACACGAAGGGCGCCGTGGGGAATGTCTCGCTGAGAGTGTGCTGGGTGTTGCCCACCTCCACGACCAGGATCCCGTGGGGATTGAGATAGTCTGGGGCCTGTCGCAGGATTTCCACCACCACGTCCAGTCCCTGTTCACCGGCCGCCAAGCCGAGACCCGGTTCATAGTGGTATTCCACAGGCAGAGTGTCCAGTTCTTCCAGGCTGACGTAGGGAGGGTTGCTGACGATGAGGTCGTAGCGGCGCCCGCCCAGCGCGCTGAACAGGTCCGATTGAATCGCCTCGGTTCGATCTTCCAGGCCGTGCTCCCGGATATTGCGGCGCGCCACTTCCAGGGCGTCGGCGGAGATGTCCGCCAAGTCCACGCGGGCGTTCGGGAACGCATAGGCGCAGGCAATACCGATGCAGCCGCTGCCCGTGCACAGGTCCAGAATACTGTCGATGGCATCGATATTAATGTTCAGCAGCCAGGGCGCGAAATGGTGCTCGATCAGTTCAGCCATGGGAGAGCGGGGCACCAGTACGCGTTCATCGACATAGAAGGGTAAACCCATGAACCAGGCCTGGTGGGTGATATAGGCGGCGGGTTTGCGCTCCCGTACCCGCTGTTCCAGCAGCGCCAGCACGGCGTGTTTCTCGGTAGGGACCAGCTTGGCCGCGAAGTATTCGCCGTGCAGGTCTGGCGGCAGGTGCAAACCGTGCAGGACCAGGGTGGCGGCCTCGTCGATGGCGTCCGCGGTGCCGTGGCCGAAGTGAATCCCGGCTTCGTTCATGCGGCTGGCGCCCCAGCGAATGAAGTCGCGGACGGTGTGCAAATGCTGGATGGGATCGTCGGTATCGGGCATAAGGGCAGGCACTCGAGTGGTGGTCGGTAGTTAGTATGGCAGGGTTATTGTGTATAAACCAAGGTGGCTTGCGGTAGACTTAGCGCCCACTTTAAGCTGAACATCGGTAGCCATGCGCTAACTTCGGTATACGGCTACATCACACAGGTGAATAAAGGCATGATGCGTGGCAAGACACTTTTTCTGATATTGGTGGGTGCGGTGGCGCTGGGTGTGGGTGTCTGGCTGGGACAGGCATTGATTCGCCAGACCGTGGAACCGCCGCTGGAGATTGCCGGGATCTATTTTCCCGACGCTCAGGAGGTTGTGAACTTCACCTTGACGGATCAAACTGGGCGGCCGTTTACCCGGCAGGATTTCAAGGGTCACTGGACCTTTCTGTACTTCGGCTATACCTACTGTCCGGATGTCTGCCCGCTGACCCTCGCTCGCCTGAATACCGTGGATCAACGCTTGGTGCAGCAGGGACTCGATCGTGACATCGCCTATATCATGATTTCCGTGGACCCGCGGCGGGATACCCCGGAGCGCTTGGGGCAATACACGGCATTTTTCAACAAGAAATTCCAGGGGGTCACCGGAACCCCCGAAGCGCTGGATAAACTGGTGAAACAATGCGGCATCTATTACAAACTGCAAGATCAGGAAGATAAACAAAACTACGTAGTGGATCACTCCTCCGTCCTGGTGCTTATCGACCCCGATGCCCGGTTGCGGGCGATCTTTACCCAGCCCGACCAGCCGGATACCGTAGTGGCCGATTTCGGCAAGATCCGCACTCGCTATCAGGCCAGCCGCTAATTCACCGCAGCCATGCACGTCCTTGCAAAGGGGCGTGGGGGTTTTGTCATGCACGCACCACCTACCGTTTCCCTGTGCGATCGCCTGCGTAATCTGCCGCAGTACCTGCTTCCTCAGCGTCTGCTGACCGGTCTTGTCTATCGCTTTACCCGGTTGCAAACGCCCTGGTTCAAGGATCTGCTCATCCGCCATTTCATTGCCCATTTCCAAGTGGACATGAGCGAGGCGCTGGAGCCGAACCCGCGAAGCTATGCGGACTTCAACCAGTTCTTTACCCGTTCCCTGCGCGCCGCCAGCCGTCCCATGGCCGCCGGCGAAGCAACACTGTGCTGCCCCGTGGATGGCACGGTCAGTCAGGCCGGCAGCATCAACGGCGACAGCCTGCTGCAGGCCAAGGGGCGCAGGTTTTCCCTGATCCAATTGCTGGGTGGGGATGCAGAGTGCGCCCGTCCTTTCCAGGATGGCAGCTTTGTCACCCTGTATCTATCGCCTCGCGATTATCATCGCATTCACATGCCAACGCAGGGGCGATTGCGGGAAATGGTGCATATTCCCGGCAGGTTGTTCAGTGTCTCTCCCTTGACTACCCGCGTAGTTCCGGACCTGTTCGCCCGCAACGAACGGGTCGTGGCGATCTTCGTCACGACCGCCGGCCCCATGGCCATGGTGCTGGTGGGCGCCATCAACGTGGCCTCCATTGAGACAGTCTGGGCCGGTCCTATCACGCCACCATTAGGCACGGCTATACGGCGGTGGAGTTATCCCGAGGCCGGAGCAGGCTCGGTGCTGTTGGATAAGGGCGAGGAGATGGGCCGCTTCAATATGGGTTCCACGGTGATCGTTCTGTGCGGCAGGGACACGGTAAACTGGGACCCAGCGCTTCAGGCCGGCGCCAGCGTGCGCGTGGGACGAAAACTCGGGGCAATACGCCGCACCTCGCCGATCCTGGCAGGGATCAGCGGCTAGCAAGCATTGCCTTCACGCCCGGTCGATGGGAAATGCGATCACATCCGTAAGCGAGGAACAGCCAGCGGCGATCATCAGGAGCCGGTCGAATCCCAGCGCGACGCCAGCGCAGGCGGGCAAGCCCGCGGCCAGGGCGGCGAGCAGGTTTTCGTCCACGGCCATCGAGCGCAGGCCATTGGCTTCGCGCGCTTGATTGTCGTGGGCGAAACGGCGACGTTGTTCGCCGGCGTCGGTAAGCTCATGGAAGCCATTGGCTAGTTCGATACCGTTGATATACAGCTCGAATCGTTCCGCCACTGGCGGATCGCCGTCGCGGACCAGTGCCAGCGCGGCCTGAGAGGCGGGATAATCGTACAGGAATGTCAGCCGCCCCTGTCCCAGCTTGGGTTCGATGCAATGGCTGAGCAGCAAGTCCAGCCAGGGATCGGGGTTGGCGTCGGGCATGTGCGGCGGCGGCATGATACCGTGAACAAACGCGCAGGCGGCTAGTTCCGTCACCGAGGCTCGCTGTGGGTCGAGGCCCACGTGGCGCTTAAATACTTCACGATAGGTCAGCCGTTCGCTGGCCGCCAGCGGGAGTCGTTCGGCCAGCAGGGTGGTCACCAGTTCCTCCACTTCATCCATCAGACGGTGATGGTCGAACCCCAGCCGATACCACTCTAGCAGGGTGAATTCGGGTTGGTGGTGGCGTCCCGCCTCGCCGTTGCGAAACACTTTGGCGATCTGATAGACGCAGCCGCTGCCTGCCGCCAGCAGTCGCTTCATCGGGAATTCCGGGGAGGTGTGTAGATAAAGGGTCTGACCCTGCTGTTGGCCGGGTCCTGCGTGGCAAGTGACAAAGCTATCCAGGTGAGGATCGGTGGAGCCCGCTACGGAAAGGGCAGGGGTATCCACTTCCAGGACCCCCCGCGCCGTAAAAAAGGCGCGAATGGCGGTCAGCAGACGCGCGCGCAGGCGTAACGTTGCCAGGGAAGCGGCAGGCTGCCAGGGTCGTCCAGGGGACATGGCTAAGCCTGGAACCCTGATTACTTGACGCGGGAGACATAATCGCCGGTACGGGTATCGACCTTAATTACTTCACCGGTCTGGACAAACAGCGGTACCCGCACCACGGCGCCAGTCTCCAGCGTGGCTGGCTTGCCGCCGCCGCCGGAGGTATCGCCCTTCAGACCCGGATCGGTCTCGATGATGGTCATGATGACGAAGTTGGGCGGAGACACGCTCAGCGGTACGCCATTCCACAGGGTCAATTGGCAGGTGTCCTGTTCCTTCAGCCACTTGGCGGCGTCGCTCACGGCAGTGGCGTCGGCGCTGATCTGCTCAAAGCTTTGCGGGTCCATGAAATGCCAGAATTGCCCGTCGTTGTAAAGATACTGCATTTCCACATCCATCACGTCAGCGCCTTCCACGCTGTCGCCGGACTTGAAAGTGCGCTCGATGACCCGGCCCGTCTTGAGGTTGCGGATTTTGACTCGGCTGAATGCTTGCCCCTTGCCCGGCTTCACGAACTCGTTCTCGACGATGGCGTAGGGGTCGCCATCCAGGATGATCTTCAACCCGCTCTTGAATTCATTGGTAGTATAGATAGCCATTAATTTTGCCTTTGCTATCGAGATAGCATCCAGTATAAATAAAATTACTAATGATACCTGAAACCGCACCTTTGCGGCAGGTTCCTGCTTGGCAGCAGGAACTTGCCCACGCCATCTCCGATCCCGCCGAATTGCTGCGGGTGTTGGAGTTGGACCTGGCCCTGCTGCCAGCGGCCCGCGCGGCGGTGGCGCTGTTTCCCTTGCGGGTACCGCGCGGTTATGTGGCGCGGATGCAGAAGGGCGATCCTCGCGATCCTCTACTGCGCCAGGTTTTGCCGCTGGGCGAGGAAACCGTCGCCACCCCAGGGTTCCTGGCCGACCCGGTGGGCGATCAGCAGGCGATGGTGGCGCCTGGGGTGTTGCACAAATATCATGGCCGGGTATTGCTGATCGCTACGGGGGCTTGCGGCGTACACTGCCGCTATTGTTTCCGTCGCGCCTTCCCCTATGCCGATGCCAATCCCCGTGCAGAACACTGGCGGCAGGCGCTCGCTTACCTGGCTAAGCAGACCAGCGTCAGCGAGGTCATCCTGAGCGGCGGCGATCCGTTGTCGTTGAGCAACCATCATCTGAGTGCTTTGCTGAATGGGCTAGTTACTATCCCCCATCTGCGGCGCTTGCGTATTCACAGCCGCCAGCCCATCGTATTGCCGGAACGGGTGGAACAAGGTCTTGTGGATCTGCTGGCAGGCTTGTCCCTGCAACCGATACTGGTGCTGCACGCCAACCATCCACGGGAAATCGATGTGGGTGTGGGCGAGGCATTGCGACGGCTTGGCGCTGCCGGCGTAATGTTATTGAATCAATCCGTGTTGTTGAAGGAAGTCAACGACTCGGCTGCTATCCTTGCTGATTTGAGCCTTACCATGTTCAGATTCGGCGTGATGCCTTATTATTTACATTTATTGGACCGAGTGCAGGGAGCGGCCCATTTCGAGGTGGAGGAAAACCGTGCATTGGCCATTATGGAAGAATTACGCAATGGTTTGCCCGGCTATCTGGTACCGCGCTTGGTGCGCGAGCAGGCGGGCCAACCCGCCAAGACTCCGGTGCCCCGAAGCCCTAGGATCTTAGCTCCCGCCATCCAACTGCCTAAAGGGAAATAGTGGTGTCTGAACCTTCGCTTATCAATCTACTGGTCGTAGACAGCTCGCTGTCTGATATAGATCACATCGTCCAGATTTTGCGCGCCTCTGGCTACGTGGTCCAGGAGATGCACTCGGATCAGGAAGCGGAGATTCATAACTGCATTCAATACAAGCCTGTTGACCTGATCATGGTGCGCGAAGGCGAAAATCTTCCGAAGCTTCAGGAGGTCCACGCTCAGGTCATCGCGTCTGGCCAGGACATTCCCATTCTTGCCATCATGGACGAGCAGCTCCAGCAAAAGCCAGTGAAGCTGTTACGCGCTGGCGCCGACAATTTCTTCTACCTGGGGGAACCCGAGCATCTGGCGCTGGCGGTGCGCAAGGAGTTGAGCCATCTACGCATCCGCCAGCAATTGCACTCGCAGGAGGCCAGGATCAAGGAGAGCGAGGCGCGTTGCCGCGCGTTGTTGGAAAACTCCCGGGACGCCATCGCCTATATCCATGAGGGAGCCCATACATACGCCAATCCAGCTTACCTGCAATTGTTTGGCTATGCCAATGAGCAGGAGTTGGAAGGTATCACGCTGATGAATCTGGTCAGCCAAGACGATCGCGATAAGCTGAAAACCTTTCTGCGCCAGAGCATCAAGGCGGGCAGATCAGTGGAACCCATCGAACTTACCGGTTTGGATAAAAAAGGCAATCAGTTCCCGGCATCAGTGGAATGCATTCCCACCCGCATGAATGAAGAGCCCTGCCTGCAAATTCGTATCCACAACCCTTCCCAGCGGCAACAAGCCGAGCAAAAACTGGATGAATTCAGCAAACTGGATGGGCTTACCGGCCTCTATAACCGAAAATTCTTCACCCAGTACCTCGACCAGATCTGTGCCGCCACCGGTTCGGGAAGCGGCGCCGTGCTTTACATTCTGTTGACTAACTACCGTTCCGTCAACGAACAGGTTGGGTTGGAGGCGGTGGACCAACTAACCATCGATCTGGCCAATTTACTGCGCAGTCTCGTGTCGGAAAACGAGGTCATTGCCCGTTTTTCCGATGCTGTGTTTACCCTTTATACGGCTGAATCTTCGGGTAGGGCCACACTACAATTGGGTGAGCGAATTTGCGAAGCCATGAAATCTCATGTTACGCATGCTGCTCATAAGCTGATCAGCACCACCTTTGCCATCGGCATCTGCATGGTGCAGAAAAATCATGAAAACGCCATGCAGGTTTTGTCCCATGCCGATCGGGCCTGTGAAATCGCGCGTCAGATGGGGGGTAATCAGGTACAGATCTACACTCCGCCGACTGGCATACCAGGTGCGGGTGAGTCCCGCCAGGAAGAAAAACTGGTGGCGCTGATCCGAGATGCCATGAGTGGGGAAAGGCTGCGATTGCTGTTCCAGCCCATCGCCAGCTTCCAAGGCGACTTAACCGAGCGTTACAAGGTCTACCTGCATGTCTTGGGCAAGGATAATAAGCTGCTGCCCATGAGCACTTTGGGGCCGGTGGCCGAAAGCCGGGGGTTGATGCTACCGCTGGATAGATGGGCCGTCGTCCGTGGCTTGCAGACCATCAGCGAGCGCTATCAACTGCTGGGCAAGCCTACTACTCTGTTCATTCGCATTTCCCAGAATTCGGTGGCGGAAAATGGCTTTCATGAGTGGCTGGAGAAGCATATCAAGGACATCGGCCCTGGCGGAGGGATTCTGGTGGTTGAGGTGACCGAGCAGTGCGCCGAACGTTGTTTCAAGGAAACCAAGCAACTAAGAGAGCATTTACAACAGCTGGGATGCGGGTTTGCGCTCGCTCATTTCGGCGGCCGTCCCAACTCGGAACGGATCCTAAACCATCTGCTTCCCGATTACCTCAAGCTCGAAGGCAGCCTGATCGAAAAGTTCGCAAAAGGTAGAGACGCGGAAGGCCGTCGCGCAATGGCAGCCCTTACCCAACAGGCACAAGGGAAAAATATCTTGGTTGTGGCCGCCGATATTGCCACGGCTCCGCAGATGGCCAGTATCTGGCAGTTCGGCGTTACCCTGGTGCAAGGCGATATGGTCCAGGAACCCGGTGAACAGATGGATTTCGATTTTAAGCAGTTCGCTGGCTGAGGCGGGTTCGGCAAGGTGCGGTAAGGGGGGTCAGGCACACGCCAGATCCCCCCATTACATCACCCGCGGGCGCGCAGGGCGGCAATGCGCTCTTCCAGAGGCGGGTGGCTCATGAACAATTTTTTCAAACCATCTCCAAGTCCGCCGTTGATTCCGAACGCCGCCATTTCGGAGGGGAGATGCGAAGGTTCCGCTACCTGCCGCAGCCGCTCCAGAGCGGCGATCATCTTCTGGCGGCCCGCCAGGTTCGCGCCGCCCGCATCGGCCCGGAACTCCCGCTGGCGGCTGAACCACATCACGATCATGGAAGCCAGAAAGCCCAGCAGAATCTCGGCTACCATGCTGGTGATCCAGAAGCCGATGCCCGGTCGATATCCCTCGTTATTGTTGGAGGACAAGGCACGGTCTACCAGGAAACCCACAACCCGGGCCAGGAAAATAACGAACGTGTTCAACACACCCTGGATCAGGGTCAGGGTAACCATGTCGCCGTTGGCTACGTGGCTTATTTCATGGCCCAGTACCGCTTCCACTTCATCCTCGTTCATGGTTTGCAATAGACCGGCGCTCACCGCCACCAGGGCATTGTTGCGGCTGGCGCCGGTGGCGAAGGCGTTAGGTTCCGGCGCCTGAAAGATGGCGACTTCCGGCATACCGATGCCAGCGCGGCTGGCCTGAGCGCGGACCGTCTGCACCAACCACTGTTCGCTCCGGTTGCGGGGCTGGTCGATTACCTGAGCACCGGTGGACATTTTGGCGATCCACTTGGACATGAGCAGAGAAATAAACGACCCGCCCATCCCGAATACGGCCGCGAACACCAGCAGGGTGGGAAGGTTGATACCCGATCTGCTGAGAAACTGATTGGCACCCAACACGTTCACAACGATGCCGAGCACGACCAGGACGGCTAGATTGGTTAACACAAACAGCACGACACGTTTCATGCATTTTCTCCATTAGCAATACGTAATTTTTATTAATAGGTACAACCCGGCAAATTTCAAGGCAGGGAACGCCGGGTGAGGAACATGGCATCTCCATAGCTGAAGAAGCGGTAGCGCCGGACAACGGCATGCCGATAGGCGTGCATGATGTTTTCATGACCGGCAAAAGCCGCCACCAACATCAGCAGGGTGGACTCCGGCAGGTGGAAATTGGTCACCAGGGCGTCCACGCAGCGGAACTGGTAGCCGGGATAAATGAAAATGCGGGTCTCCGCACACCAGGGACTGATATCGCCTGCCAGGCAGGCCGACTCCAGGGCGCGCACCGCGGTGGTGCCGACCGCGACGATACGTCCGCCCCGTGCCTTGGCAGCCTTGATCTGGGCGCACACCTGGGGACTGACCTCGGCGATTTCGCCGTGCATGACGTGGTCTTCGATGCGCTCGATCCGCACGGGCTGGAAGGTGCCCGCTCCTACATGGAGGGTCACGAAAGCCTGCTCGATGCCGTTGGCCGCCAGCTTGTCCAGCAGTTCCTGGTCGAAGTGCAGGCCTGCGGTGGGGGCGGCCACCGCTCCGGGGCGGCGTGCGTAGACGGTCTGATAGCGTTCGGCATCCTGGGCGTTGTCGGCGCGGGCGATATAGGGCGGCAGCGGGATGTGGCCATGCCGTTCCAGGATCTCCAGCACCGATTGAGCCGTGTCGAAATGCAGTTCAAACAAATCGCCCGCGCGGCCCTTCACCGTAGCCATTACTTGGTTCTCCAGCCATAACCGGGCGCCTGGTTTAGGGGATTTGCTGGCGCGCACATGGGCCAGGACCCGGTGTTCGTCCAACAGCCGTTCCACCAGTACCTCCACTCTGCCGCCGCTGGCTTTGCGACCATGCAAACGCGCTGGAATCACCCGGGTATCGTTAAACACCAGCAGATCGCCGGGTTTCAGCAGATCGGGCAGGTCCGCAAAGATCCCGTCTTGCAGCACGCCGCTAGCGCCTTCCAGGCTTAGCAGGCGGCTGGCACCGCGCCGCTCGGGAGGGTACTGGGCGATGAGTTCCTGGGGAAGTTCGAAATGGAAGTCGCTACGTAACATAGCGAACGATGGTAACAAGATCGAATCGCGCTGGGCAGGGGGTTCAAGCCCTAAAGAGCGTCTGAGAGCTTGCCCGTCGCACAGAAATCTTTATACTATTCGCCTTCCCCTTGCCGGGGTGGCGGAATGGTAGACGCAGTGGACTCAAAATCCACCGGGGGCGACCCCATGAGAGTTCGACTCTCTCCCTCGGCACCATTAAAATCAACAATTTATATTATAAACTCGCCCCTCATCATCCGCCGCCCGTTGGGCGCACCTGACTCCATCCCGCAGCAACCGATTACGAGGTACGCCTTGCCCAAGCCGAAGAAGGACTCCACGGCCAGGACCAGCGACGGAGCAACAGTCGGCTACGAAGCCCAGCTCTGGCAAATGGCCGACGCCCTGCGCGGCAGCATGGACGCCGCCGAGTACAAGCATGTCTGCCTCGGCCTGCTGTTCCTCAAGTAC
>Ga0209048_10002301_pt1 | contig 19072 bp, 18 predicted proteins | sample FrelakmetCRP12CR_FD_187146 | JGI IMG/M metagenome (GOLD analysis project Ga0209048, IMG submission 187146) | Freshwater lake sediment microbial communities from the University of Notre Dame, USA, for methane emissions studies - CRP12 CR (SPAdes)... | ecosystem: Environmental > Aquatic >... | reverse complement strand
CGCCAAGCCACGATCCGATAGAACGTTCGTGACATGCCGCCTTGCGGCGTGTGACCCTGACGCCAACCGAGGAGCTAGCCATGCCCACCTACATCATGCTCTCGACGCTGACCCCAGAGGGTGTGCAGACCGTCAAGAACAACCCGCAGCGGATTCGCGAGGTCAACAAGGAGGTCGAGCAGCTCGGTGCGACCGTCAAGGCGCAGTGGGCGACGCTCGGGCATGTGGACTTCATCTCGGTGGTCGAGGCCCCCGACTCGGCCACCATGGCGCGGGTGTCGCTCGAGCTCGGGTCGCGTGGCACCGGCCGCTACGAGACGCTGGCCGCGATCCCGGTGGACGACTTCATCGCGTCCCTTTGAGCGGCAGGGGTCGGCACCCTCTGCCGCACCCGCACGCGGGTACGCCCGCAGGGCGGCGTATGCTGGCGCCGAGATGACGTTCCTCGACGGGATGCGCCCGACGCGACGGGGCTCGCGCGCGCCACAGGGCTAGGCAGCGGCATGGGGGGCAAGATGGGCTCCGGCGGGGCCGATAGGGAGGGAGACGGACCGTCCGCGCAGGAGAGCAACCCTGGCGGCGTCCCGGGCATCTCTCTCGTGCCCGAGCCCATGGCCGAGAGCGAGGTGCGGGCACAGTTCGAGGAGCTCGACGTAGACACCCCGCGGGTGGGCATCGTGATGGGCTCGAAGAGCGACATGGAGATCATGGAGAAGGCGGCGCGCGAGCTCGAGGAGCGCGGGATCATGCACGAGGTAAGGGTGATGTCCGCCCACCGGGAGCCGGACCTCGTGGCCGAGTACGCGAAGAACGCGCACATGCGCGGACTGCGCGTGATCATCGCCGGAGCGGGGATCTCGGCGGCATTGCCGGGTGCGGTGGCGGCCCACACCGACCTGCCCGTGATCGGCGTCCCCCTCTCCGGCCGCCTGACCGCCGCGGGGGGGCTCGACGCGATCCTCTCGATCGTGCAGATGCCCCCGGGCGTGCCCGTCGCGTGCGTGGGTCTCGATAACCCCCGCAACGCGGCGATCCTGGCGGCGCAGATCCTCGGGTGCTGAGCGCGGCCCCGTCCGGCCCCGGTCTCTCTCTGGCGTGACGACGCGGCCGTGGCAAACGCGGCGATAATCGGCTGACGTGATCCCCCGCTACACACGTCCGGAGCTTGGCCGTCTTTGGTCTGATCAGGCGCGCATGGACACCTGGCGGCAGGTCGAGGTGGCGGCCTGCGAGGAGCTCGGAGAGCTGCTCGGTCCGGGCAATGGCCCGACCGCCGCTGAGCTCGAGGCGATCCGCGGGGCCACGTTCACCGTGGAGGCGGTCAACGAGCGCGAGCGGGTAACCGACCATGACATGGCGGCGTTCGTGGACGTGCTGGGCGGATCGGCTGGCGAGGCCGGCCGCTGGATCCACTTCGGGTTGACCTCCTCGGACGTGCTCGACACGGCGCTCGCCCTTCAGCTGCGCGCCGCCGGCAAGGTGATCCTCGAGGGGGCCTTCTCCCTCGTGGCGGCGCTCCACGGGCGCGCTCGCGAGCACGCGGCCTCTCTGTGCGTCGGCAGGACCCACGGCGTGCACGCCGAGCCGACCACGTTCGGGGTGAAGCTCGCTGGATTCGCCTTCGAGGCGCACCGCAACGCCCTGCGCCTGGAGCGCGCCTTCGCCCAGGCCTCCGTCGGGGCGATCTCTGGTGCCGTGGGCACCTACGCCGCCACGAACCCGGACTTCGAGGCGCGCGTCCTCGCGCGGCTCGGCCTGCAGCGCGAGGACGTCTCCACGCAGGTCGTCGCGCGCGACCGCCACGCAGAGCTGTTGGGAGCGATCGCGCTCGCGGGCGCCGGCATGGAGCGGTTCGCGACCGAGATCAGGCACCTTCAGCGCACCGAGGTGGGAGAGGTGCAGGAGCCATTCGCGGCCGGGCAGAAGGGCTCCTCTGCGATGCCCCACAAGCGCAACCCGATTCGGAGCGAGCAGATCTCGGGCCTCGCGCGCGTCCTGCGGGGAAACGCGCTGGCGGGACTGGAGAACGTCGCTCTGTGGCACGAGCGGGACATCTCCCATTCCTCGGTCGAGCGCGTGATCCTGCCCGACTCCACGATCCTCCTGGACTACCTGCAGCACCGGACACGCGGGCTGGTGGAGGGCATGACGGTCGACACCGCGCGAATGCGCGAGAACCTGGAGCTGACCCACGGCGCCCTCTTCTCCCAGCGTGTGCTGCTCGCGCTGGTCGAGGCCGGGATGTCCCGGGACGACGCCTACCGAGTCGTGCAGGAGCTGGCACAGCGCGCCTGGCAGGAAGGCACCCCCCTGCGCGGGCTGGTCGGGCAGGATGAGCGCCTGGAGGCGCTCCACCTCGACCTCGACGCCATCTTCGACTACGACTATTACGTGCGTCACGCCCAGGAGATCATCGACCGCCTCGACGGCCTGCTCGCGCGGCTCGACGACATCGCCTGAGCGCCCGCTGCCCGGCGCCCGATTCCGCTGGTAGCATCGCGCCACGTGAGCACCCTCGCCGAGCTGCCCCTAATCGCCAGCGGGAAGGTTCGCGACATGTATGACCTGACGGAGGCTCCGCTCGCGCCGGGGACGGGCGGGCGCGGCGGCGTGGCCGAGTCCGCCGGCCGTGGTGTTTCGGAGCCGCGGCTGCTGATGGTCGCAAGCGACCGGATCTCGACCTACGACGCGGTCCATCCGACGCCGATCCCCGACAAGGGGAAGGTGCTCACAGGCCTCTCGGTGTTCTGGTTTCAGATGACCGAGAACATCGTGGCCAACCACCTGATCTCCGCGAGCGAGGGGGTGCCCGAGTCCGAGCGCGGGAGGGCACTGGTCGTTCGCAAGCTGAAGATGCTCCCCGTCGAGTGCGTCGTGCGCGGCTACATCACCGGTTCGGCCTGGAAGGACTACCAGGCCACGGGTGAGGTGTCCGGCATCGAGCTGCCCGAGGGCCTGCTCGAGTCCGAGCGGCTGCCGGAGCCGCTGTTCACGCCGAGCACGAAGGCGGAGATCGGTCACGACGAGGCGATCGACCTCGCGCGGGCGGCCGAGCTGGTCGGGGACGGCGCCCTGATGCAGCGCGTCGCCGACGTGTCGCTCGCGCTGTACTCGTTCGCCGCCGAGCACGCGCTGGCCAGCGGGGTCATCCTGGCCGACACCAAGTTCGAGTTCGGCCTCGACGATGGCGGGGCGCTGGTGGTCGGCGACGAGGTCCTCACGCCGGACTCCTCGCGCTACTGGCCGCTCGAGGGCTATGAGCCGGGTCACGGCCAACCGAGCTTCGACAAGCAGTACGTGCGCGACTGGGCGGCGGGCAGCGGGTGGGACAAGCGACCGCCGGCGCCCCCGATCCCGGACGATGTCGTCGCCGGGACGAGAGCGCGCTACCTCGAAGCGTACGAGCTGATCACCGGCGAGCCATTCGAGTCGTGGCTGCGCAGGGCCGGCGCGGGGGCGCAGCCGCGCGACGGCGCCGCAGGGGGTGATCAGGCGGCGTGAGAGCCCGCGTGCTCATCCGCCCGAAGGCGGGCATCCTCGACCCGCAGGGCGTTGCCGTCGAGCGCGCCCTGCCCGCGCTCGGGTTCGCCGGGGTCTCCGGCGTGCACGTCGGAAGGCTCGTGGAGCTCGACGTCGAGGACCCGGCCCAGGTTGCGCCGATGTGCGAGAAGCTGCTCGCAAACCCGCTCGTCGAGGACTACGAGGTCGAGATCCTAGACGGCAGCAGCTGACGCGAGGTGAAGTTCGGCGTCCTTCAGTTCCCCGGCTCGTGCGACGAGGTTGACGCGCTCGGGGCGGCCAGGCGGGTTGGCGACGCCGAGCTGCTGTGGCACGGCGCGCGTGACCTGAAGGGCGCGGATGCGATCGTGGTGCCGGGCGGCTTCTCCTACGGCGACTACCTGCGGGCGGGCGCCATCGCCCGCTTCTCGCCGGCGATGGAGTCGGTGATCGCCTTCGCCGGGGACGGCGGCATCGTGCTCGGGATCTGCAACGGCTTCCAGGTGCTCTGCGAGGCGCATCTGCTGCCGGGGGCGCTGCTGGGGAACGCCAACCGGCGGTTCACCTTCCGGCAGGTCGAGCTCGACGTCGTCAACCGCGACACCATCTTCACGCGCGCCTGTACGGCGGGCGAGCGGCTGAGCGTTCCGGCCAAGCACTCGTGGGGCCGCTACTACGCCGCAGAGGACACGCTCGCTGCGATCGAGCGGTCCGGACAGGTGGTGCTGCGCTACGCCGCGGGAGAGAACTTCAACGGCTCGCTGAACGACATCGCGGGTGTGTGCAACGAGGCTGGGAACGTGTTCGGCCTGATGCCCCATCCCGAGCATGCGGTGGACGAGCTGACCGGCTCGACCGACGGCCTGCGGATCTTCGAGTCGATACGCCTGTCTGTGGAGGGCGTCCGTGTCTGACACCCCGGGCGCCGTGGTGGCGCCGAGCGCGGAGGATGCGCTCGCGCTCGGACTCTCTCGGGCGGAGTACGAGCTCGTGTGCGAGAAGCAGGGCCGTGCCCCCAACCGGGTGGAGCTCGCCATGTACTCGCTCATGTGGAGTGAGCATTGCGCCTATAAGCACTCGAAGAAGCTGCTGCGCACGCTCCCCACCGAGGGGCCGCACGTGGTGATGGGCCCCGGCGAGAACGCCGGCGCGGTGGACGTTGGGGACGGTCTCGCGTGCGCGTTCAAGGTCGAGTCCCACAACCACCCCAGCGCGGTGGAGCCGTTCCAGGGTGCGGCAACGGGCGTCGGAGGGATTCTGCGGGACATCTTCGCGATCGGCGCGCGGCCGATCGCGGTGCTCGACTCGCTTCGCTTCGGCGAACCCTCGAGCGCCCGCACACGCTACCTGCTCGATGGAGCCGTCTCGGGGATCGCTCACTACGGCAACTCGATCGGCGTGCCGACCGTCGGGGGCGAGGTCTACTTCGAGGGACCCTACGAGCAGAACTGCCTCGTGAACGCGATGGCACTCGGGCTCGCGCCGCGCGAGCGGCTCATGCGCAGCGCGGCCGCCGGACCGGGGAACGTGCTCGTCCTGTTCGGAGCCTCAACCGGCCGCGACGGGATCGGCGGGGCGTCGGTGCTCGCCTCGGCAGAGCTCGGTCAGCCCGACGCCGACGCGGAAGCGGGCGCGGATAGGCGCCCGACGGTTCAGGTGGGCGACCCGTTCGAGGAGAAGAAGCTCCTCGAGTGCTCGCTGGAGCTGCTCCAGCAGGGCCTGCTCGTCTCCCTGCAGGACCTCGGTGCCGCCGGGCTGACCTCTTCGGCCTCCGAGATGGCGTCGAAGGGCGCGGTGGGGATCGACATCGACGTCGCCGAGGTGCCGTTGCGCGAGCCCGGGATGGAGCCGTTCGAGGTGATGGTCAGCGAGTCCCAGGAGCGGATGCTGTGCGTGGTCGAGCCGGCGAACGTCGAGGCGGTCATGCGGCTGTGCCGCAAGTGGGAGGTGAGCGGCGCGGCGATCGGCGAGGTTACGGACTCACGCCGGATGCGCGTGCTTGTTGCGGGCGAGCTCGTCGGGGACATGCCGGTGAGCGCGCTCGTGGACGACTGCCCGCTCTATGACCTCCAGCCCGCGGAGCCGACCGGTCAGCTCTATCCGACCCCGCCGCCTGTGCTCCGGGCGGATGCGACGCCGCGCGAGATGCTGCTCTGCCTGCTGTCCTGTCCCAACCTGGCCTCGCGCAGGCCGCTGTTCGAGCGCTACGACGCGATCGTCCAGTCGCGAACGGTGCGCCGTCCCGAACAGGCGGACGCGGCTGTGCTGGCAATTCACCCGCTCGGGTCCGGCCCTCCGGCGGGAGCGGGCCCGACGGGGGCACGCGCCGCCGCCGGCACGGCGAGCGCGGCAGGCGCGGCCGATCCGGTGCCCGCAATCGCGGTGAGCATCGACGGCAACGGCCGGCGAGTGGCCGCCGATCCCTACCGGGGCACGATCGCAGCCGTCCTCGAGTGCGCCTCGAACCTCGCCTGTGTGGGCGCCGAGCCTCTTGCCACGACGAACAACCTCAACTTCGGAAACCCCGAGAAGCCGCATATCGCCTGGCAGCTCAGCGAATCGGTGCGCGGCCTGGGCGATGCCTGCCGCGCTCTGCACGCGCCGATCGTCGGCGGCAATGTCTCGCTCTACAACGAGGGGGCCAGCGGGCCGATCTATCCGACGCCGGTGATCGGCATGGTCGGGCGCCTGCCGGACGCGCGCAGGGCCGGTCGTCTCGGTTTCGCCAACGACGGCGAGACGATCGCGCTCGTGGGCCCGTTCGCCCCGGCCCTCCAGGCCGGCGAGCTCGCGAAGCTGCGGGGCGAGCCGCTCGTCGGCAAGCTCGCGGAGATCGACCTGAAAGCCGTGCGCGACGCCCAGCTCGCCGTGCGCGACGCAGTCCGCGCGGGCGGGCTCTCGAGCGCCCACGACATCGCCGAGGGCGGGCTCGCGGTCGCGCTGGCCGAGTGCTGCCTCGCCGGGAACGTGGGGGCCGAGGTGGAAATCGGGCCCTCCTTCTGGCAGAAGAGCCCGTCTGAGCAGAGGAGCCCGTCTGGAGCGCCCGCCCGCCCATCGGTCGAGCCCGTCGCGCCGGGGGTGGTCGCCCTCTTCGGCGAGGGTCCGGGGGGATTCGTGGTGAGCGGATCGCCCCAGGCGCTGCGCGAGCTTGGCCTGCGGACCCTCGTGCGGCCGCTCGGCACGGTCGGCGGCGATGTGCTTCGCATCGCGACGGACGGGCCACAGGAGGCGGTCGAGGCCACGCTGGCCGAGCTGACCGAAGCCCACGGCGCACTCTGGGAGCTGTTCGCGTGAGGGCGCGATGGCCGCACGCGATGGGCGTGCTAGCGTGAACCGGGCGATGGCTGACGGAAGGGCCACGAGCCCGGAGTTGGGGGATCGGGATGGACCGCGCGACGAGTGCGGCGTGTTCGGCCTATACGCGCCCGGTCACGAGGTCTCGCGGCTGTCGTACTTCGCGCTCTATGCGCTCCAGCACCGCGGGCAGGAGTCGGCGGGCATCGCGGCGGCCGACCGCGGCGGTCAGATCATCACCCGTCGCGAGCTCGGTCTCGTCAACCAGGTGTTCAGCGAGAACGACCTGCGCACGCTGGCGGGCGAGCTGGCGATCGGGCACGTCCGCTACTCCACAACGGGATCGAACGCCTGGGAGAACTCCCAGCCGGTTCAGCGCTCGGAGGGCACCAACGGCTCCCGGCGCGAGGTCGCCCTGGCCCACAACGGCAACCTGATCAACGCGGTGGAGCTGCACGACGAGCTGCTCGAGCGGGGCGTCACGTTCAGCTCGACCTCGGACTCGGAGATCATCGCGGCGCTGATCGCCACTCATCCGGCCGAGCTGGTCGAGGATGCGATCGCCGAGGTGCTCCCGCGCCTGCACGGCGCGTTCTCGACGGTCGTCATGACCAAGGACCGGGTGGTCGCCTTCCGCGACCCGCACGGTCTGCGCCCGCTGTCGCTCGGCGTGCTGAAGCCGCTGGAGGACGATCCCGACAGCCGGGTGCGCTACTGCGTGGCCAGCGAGTCGTGCGCGTTCGACATCATCGGCGCGAGATTCCTGCGCGACGTCGAGCCGGGCGAGGTGGTGACCCTCGGCGAGGAGGGGCTGCAGAGCCGCATGGTCGCGCCCGGCGCCAGGCGCGCGTTCTGCGTGTTCGAGTACATCTACTTCGCGCGGCCGGACTCGCGCATCAACGACCGCGTGCTGCAGGTCGCGCGCGGGCGGATGGGGGAGATCCTGTGGCGCGAGGCGCCCGTGGAGGCCGATCTCGTGATCGCCGTGCCCGACTCCGGCAACCCGGCCGCTCGCGGGCTCGCGCGCGCGGCCGGACTGCCCCAGGACGACGGGTTCGTCAAGAACCGCTACGTGGCGCGTACGTTCATCGCGCCCGGGCAGGAGCTGCGCAAGCACGGGCTGCGTTTGAAGTTCAACCCGCTGCCCGACGTGATCGCCGGACAGCGCCTGATCGTGGTCGACGACTCGATCGTGCGCGGCAACACCACGCGCCAGATCGTGCAGATGCTGCGCGATGCCGGCGCCGCCGAGATCCACCTGCGCATCTCGGCGCCGCCGATCAAGCACCCCTGCCACTACGGAATCGACATGTCCACGCGCGAGGAGATGATCGCCCACGGGCGCACCACCGCGGAGGTCGCGGCCGAGCTGGGATGCGACTCACTGCACTACCTCTCGCTCGACGGCGTCTATGAGGCGGTCGGCTCGACGCGGGAGACCCACTGCGACGCATGCTTCACCGGCGACTACCCGCTGGCGGGCAGCGACGGCGCGGCGGGCAAGTACTCGCTCGAGGAGGGGAACTCGCCGCTGCCGCTCGTGGGCGCCCAGCCGTAGGGTCTGAGGCTGGCCTGCGTAGGGTCCCGCGCCCGCCTATTTGGCCTTCGCAGAGAAGGTCGTCGAGCCGTCGCACTCTTTCGCGAGGGGGAATTCCGAGCGGGCCGTCCCCTTGACGATGCGCCCGGAGAACCGGCCGCTGAAGAACAGTCGCGAGGTCGTCCTGTGCGTGGGTTGGAATTCGTAGGCGATGCTGCCCTTGAACGAGCCGTTCTTCGAGATCGGCGCGGCCTTGGTTATCTGGCGCGCACCGACGCCGCCCCCTTCGCAGTAGAGCGGGGGGATCGCGATGCTCATGGTCACGGCCTTGCCGCTGTTCGAGACCTTCAGGCTGATCGGCTCCTTATTGCGGGCGACCGCGCCGGTGTATGTGGCTCCCTTCACCGCACTTGCGGCGAGCGCCATCGCGGCGGGGGCCATCGATGCGACGATCACGAGCGCCAGGCCGACACGAAGCTGCTTGGACATCAGATCTCCTTTGCCGTCGTCTCCGCCCGCTCGAGCGGAAGGTCGGCCGAGAATCTAGTCGAGTCGGCGGGGGCGGGGCGCCGGCGGGACGTCAGCCGAGCCGGTCGTCGCGGGCGCCCGACGCGTCGCTGTAGGGATTGTTGTAGGGCCGGTGGACGATCGTCATGTCGCTGTGGCCCTGTCGGAAGGCGTATGCGAGACCGGCAGGGATGAAGAGCGTGATCGTGAGAGCTGAAAGCATGTGGTGTCCTTCCGGTTCTGCTGGTGGCGGAACTGAAGCCACGTCCCATTGAAGGACAGACCCCCGCGGTCCCTGTGTGACGTGGGTCACAGCTATCGTGCGGGCGGTGCCCGCACCGCTCGCCACAGCAGTGCTCGTATCCGGGGCCGGCACGAACCTGCAGGCGCTGCTGGACAGCGTGCACGGGCACGAGGCCCAGATCGTCGCCGTGGCCTCGAGCGCACCGGGCGCCCGGGCGCTCGAGCGCGCCGCCGCCCGGGGGGTGCCGAGCGCGGTGTTCGCACGATCTGACTACCCGGACCGCGAGGCGCGAGACGAGGCCATGGCGGACTGGCTGCTCGGCAGGGGCACACGGCTGGTGGTGGGTGCTGGCTACATGGAGCTGCTCGGCGAGCGGTTTCTCGAGCGCTTTCCGGAAGCCGTCATCAACGTCCACCCCTCTCTGCTTCCGGCCTTTCCCGGCCTCCAGGCGATCGAGCAGGCGCTCTCCTACGGGGTCAAGGTGTTCGGCGTGACGGTGCACTTCGTCGATGCGGGCGTCGACTCCGGGCCGGTGATCCTTCAGCGCGCGGTCGAGCTCCCGCGGGCGCGCGAGCCCCGGGAGGTGCGCGAGGCCCTGCGTCCGCTGGAGCACGCGCTGCTGGCCGAGGCCGTGCGGCGCATCGCGAGGGGCACGTTGAGCAGAGACCCGGAGAATCCGCGGCGCATCGTGGACGGCCCCGGCGGAGGATAGTCTCTGGCGATGGCCTCGGAGGGAGAGCTCATGACCACGGGCGCGACCCCGTTGGAGCGCGCGGCGCCGGGAGCGGTGCGCGTGCGGCGAGCGCTGCTGTCGGTGTCTGACAAGCAGGGGATCGTGGAGTTCGCGCGTGGCCTTGCTGAGCTCGGCATCGAGATCGTCTCGACCGGAGGCACCGCGCGCGAGCTCGCCGGCGCCGGAATCGCGGTGCGCGCGATCGAGGACTTCACTGGCTTTCCCGAGATGATGGACGGGCGGGTGAAGACCCTCCACCCGCGCCTCTATGCGGGGCTGCTTGCCAGGCGCGACGACGAGGAGCATCTGAGCGCGGCGGGCGAGCATGCGATCGAGCCGGTCGATCTGGTGTGCGTGAACCTCTACCCGTTCGAGCAGACCGTGCGGCGTGCCGACGCAAGCGAGCGGGAGGCGATCGAGAACATCGACATCGGCGGGCCGACGATGATCCGCGCGGCGGCCAAGAACAACGAGTTCGCCGCCGTGGTCGTCGATCCGCAGGACTACCCGGAGATACTCGCCGAGCTCCGCGGCGCAGGAGCCTCCAACGCGAGCGCGAGCCCGGACGGAGCACCGGCCGCTGCCCCCGCCGAGGCGCCCCGCACGATCTCCCTGGCCTCGCGGACGCGGCTCGCGGCCAAGGCCTTCGCCTGCACCGCCAGATACGACGCGGCGATAGCCGCCTGGTTCGCCGGGCGTGCATACGAGGGCTTCCCGCCCACATGGTTTGAGGCCTACGTCAAGGTGGCCGACCTGCGGTACGGGGAGAACCCGCATCAGCGGGCCGCCTTCTACGCGCGCGCGGGCGCCCCCGCGCATCTGCTCGAGGGGGTCTCGCAGCTGCACGGCAAGGAGCTCTCGTTCAACAACCTGCTCGATCTGAGCTCGGCCCGCGAGCTCGTGGAGGAGTTCGGCGAGCCGGCCTGCGCCATCGTCAAGCACAACAACCCCTGTGGGTGTGCGATCGCGGAGCGCGGCCAGGTCGCCTACGAACGCGCCTTCGCCTGCGACCCGCTCAGCGCCTATGGCGGGGTGATCGCGGTCAACCGCCCGGTGGACGGCCCGTTCGCAAGGGCCCTCGCGGGGCAGTTCATCGAGGTGCTGCTCGCACCCGGCTTCGACCGGGAGGCGCTGGAGGTGCTGACCGAGAAGAAGAACGTGCGGCTGCTCGAGCTCTCAGACTGGCCGGCGCCCACTCACGAGGCGGAGGGCAAGCCGGTGATCGGCGGCCAGCTCGTGCAGACGCGCGACGTCGTGTCAGAGACGCGCGCGCAGATGCGCGTGCTGACCCGGAGGGCGCCGAGCGAGGCCGAGTGGAAGGACCTGCTGTTCGCCTGGACGGTGTGCAGCCACGTGCGCTCGAACGCGATCGTGATCGCGGCCCAGGGTGCCACGATCGGCATCGGTGCCGGCCAGATGAGCCGGGTGGACTCCGTGCGCATAGCCGTCGAGAAGGCCAGCGCGGCCCAGCCGCAGCTGCTTGCAGGCGCGGCGCTCGCCTCGGATGCGTTCTTTCCGTTCGCCGACGGGCCCGAGCTCGCGATCGTGGCCGGCGTGACGGCCGTGATCCAGCCCGGCGGCTCGGTGCGCGACGAGGAGGTCGTGGCGGCGGCCGACGCCGCGGGCATCGCGATGGTGGCGACGGATCGCCGTCATTTTCGCCACTGACGCACCGGGGGGGCTTGAAGAAAGGACATAGGCGATATATCGTGATGGTACTTTGATACATCACGATAGGAGTTAGCTTATGTTTGGCCATCACGTATACACGACACATGGAGGGCGCTGTGGGCGCGGCCCCGGGAGCCATCGGGAACGCGCATTCGCACCGGGGTACGGCTCCGGCGGCTTCGGCCCCGGGTGGGGCGGAGGGCGCGGACGCGGGCGCAAGGCCCGCCGCGGCGACATTCGCACCGCGGCGCTGTTGCTGCTCGCGGAGGAGCCGCGCAACGGCTACCAGATCATGCAGGAGGTGCAGGAGCGCAGCGACGGCGTCTGGCGCCCGAGCCCGGGCTCGGTCTATCCGGCGCTCCAACAGCTCGAGGACGAGGGGTTGATCCGCTCGCAGGAGAGCGACGGGCGCAAGCTCTTCGCGCTCACCGACGCCGGGCGGGACTATCTGAAGGATCGCGGCGAGGGCAAGGCCGCGCCCTGGGATCAGATGAGTGGCGACGTCAGCGATCAGGCCGTCGCGCTGGGCAAGCTGATCCGGGAGGTGGCGGCTGCGTTCATGCAGATCATGCGCACCGGAAGCGAGGCGCAGATGGAGGAGGCGCGCAAGGTGCTTGCGGCCGCCCGGCGCGACCTGTACCGCATCCTCGGGGAGGGTGAGCCGGAGAGCACCGGCGCCGAGGGCACCGAGGGCAAGGACAAGTAGGCGGGCGGCCGGTGGGTCTTCCGCCGCCGGGCCCTGCTCGACCGCGCTCACGCATGCGCGGTCGGCCGGGCCCGCCTCGGCGGGCGCGGCCGCAGGGGTGCAGACCCTCCCGCCCGGCTTCCGTCAGTCGGCCCAATCGGCGCGGTACTCGGAGTGGCCGAGCTCCACCAGCCAGCGGCGCAGTTGGCGATGGACGGACTCGGCGCCGACGAGCTCCTCGTCGGGCAGCTCGAGATCGTGCGGATGCAGCAGGAACGGGTATGACTGGGTGCCGCCCATCCCACCGTGGGAGCCGACCAGCTCCTCGAACGCGGCAACCTCGTCGGACTCGCGCCAGTAGGTGCTGTTGACGACGATGTCCGGGCAGTGGGGGAACCCGTCGGTGCGCTTGACATGGCGGGCCGCGTGGGGGCCGAAGGGGCCGAGCGGGTCCTCGCCCTCGACGCGCTCGTCGTCCAGGTAGCGCGTGCCTTCCGCGCCGATAACCACCGGTCCGTGATCGTCCGAGCGCACGAGCAGGAAGCCGATGCCCGGATGGTCGCGGAGCTCACCAATGAGCTGCGGATGGCGCTCTTCGATGCCCTCGAGCGTCATGCGGCCGGGCTCCCGCGGAAACGAGATCAGCCCGAGGCAGCCGGAGGCCATGACGACGACCTCGGGAGGCTCGTCGCCGTCGCTTGGCGGCGGCTCCTCGGCCCCCAGGTGGACCTCCTCACCGTCGGTGTGTCCACGCGACGCGCGCCGCACCGCGCCGGACATGCGCGAGGTGCCGGCCGATGCCTCGGTGAGCGACGCGCCGATGAAGCCGAGCGCCTCGCTCGGGTCGCCGCCGAGCGCGGCCGTCGAACCCTCGGTCGCATGGCGCACGAGCTCCTCCAGCGACACCCCGTAACGGTCGAGGAAGGTCGCACCCTGCGACTGGCCGTGATCTGAGAGCACCACGAAGCGATACGGGCGGGGTGCGTCCCGGGCGGCCGCGGTGATGCGCCCGATCTGGTGGTCCACCTGGCGCAGCGTGGCGAGCGTCTCGGAACGCTCGATCCCGGAGTGGTGGGCGACCTCGTCGTAACCCAGGAAGGTGGTGTAGGCGACCGGCCGGCCCGCGTACATGTCGGCGATGATCGAGGTGACCTGCAGGTCGCGTTGGATCACGGTCGCCCACGCCCGCACCAGGGAGTAGCCGTAGCTGCGGTGGATGCGCGGCTGCACGTCGAGGTGACGCTGGCGTGACGCGCTCCACAGCTCGCTTGCGACCTCGCGCAGGACCAGGGCGAACGTGCGGGTGACGGCATAGGGATTCGCGAAATAGGCGAAGTAGTCCTGGCCGATGCGTCCGTGGCGGTCGCGTCGCAGCGCGGTGCTCATCGTGAGCAGGCTGTGGGGCGCGTCGCCGGAGACGATGTTCGCCCGACTCGCGCCGTCGGCGAAGAGCAGGCCTCTGCCATCGGAGTGGCGGCGCTCGATCTCCATCGCGTCTCGGGGGTGGTTCGTCACGATCGCGGCGTTGCGATCCTTCTCCCACCAGCGAAACGCGGGCATGTCGTCGTTGCTGCCGTGCAGCAGCCCCGCCTGGCACGCCCCGGTCTGCGAGGACCAGTCGGTCTCCCACCGCGCGAGCCGGTGTGAGCCGCTGCGCAGCCAGCGCGCGAGCGTCGGAGCGTTTCCGTCGCGGATCGCGCGCAGCAGCACGTCATGGGCCAGGCCGTCGATCTCCAGGAAGAACAGCCCCGGCGTGTCGGTGGTCCCCGGAGGCGCCGTCCGCCGGCCGTAGCGGCGCACCACGTTGCGATACCAGAAGCCTTCGTCGTCGATTGCGAGCACGGAGGTGGCCGCGGTGTTCACGATCGTGATGGCCACCGTCACGATGATCCCGGCGGACAGCGATGAGACGTTGAAGCCCGGCTGGATTTCGGACACGAGCAGCACCAGGGCCCCGTTCAGGACGAACACGCCGAGGCCCAGCGTGAGCACCGTCAAGGGAAGGGCGAGTCGCAGCACGACCGGCCAGACGAGGGCGTTAAGCAGGCCGATCAGGGCGGTTGCCCCGAACGCGGCGGCGACGCTCGTGACGTCGACGCCGCTCAGTGTTGCGTTCAGCAGCAGCAACGTGGCCGTGGAAAGCACCCAGATGAAGAGGATGCGGGCCACCGGCCGCCGCCGCGCGGGGGGTGCCTCGCCCGGCTCCGCCCGCGTCTGCTCGCCGTGGCCGTCGGAGGACTCGCGCCGCTCGCTCACGTGCGGCTATCCCGCGTGACGGCGTTCGCCGAGGAGCGCTCCGCGGCGGGCTCGCCGTGCACCTCGGTCCGCTCGCCCGGCATCAGCACGCGCACCTCCACCGAAGGGGCGGTCCGTGCCGCGAGCTCGACGAACCGGCGGGCGGGCCGGCCGGGGTCGTCGGGCCGCCGGGCGGGTGAGCCCATCGCGAGCGTCCCCCAGTGGATCGGCACCGCCACGCGTGGCGCGATCCGGGCGGCAGCAGTGGCGGATCGTTGGGCGTCGAGGTGACCCGGTCCCACCTTGGGGCCCCAGCCCGCGATTGGAAGCAGGGCGAGGTCGATCGTGCCGGCCATCAGCGACATCTCGTCGAACAGATCGGTGTCTCCCGCGAAGTAGCACGCCTGCGATCCGGTTGCGATGAAGCCGATCGGCTCGGCCTGCGCGCCGAAGCGCCACCTGCGCCCGTGGTGGCGCGCCGGCGTGGCGCTGATGCGCACTCCCCCGACGCTCGTCTCTCCGCCGGGCGTGAGCTCCTCGACGTCGGTCAGTCCCCGCCGGCGAAGCCAGCTGCCGGCGCCCGCCGGGGCAAGGACTCGTGCGTGCTCGGCGACCCTCCGCAACGACCGGAGGTCGGCATGGTCGGCGTGCAGGTGCGACAACAGGACCGCGTCGATCTCCCCGCCGAGATCCCGGCTTACCGAGGGGGCGATGCGGACCAGCGGGCCGATCCGGTCGCGCAGAAGGGGATCGGTGATGATCCGAACCCCATCGAGCTCGAGCAGAGCCGTCGAATGGCCCAGCCAGGTCACGGCGAGTGGTGGCCGGCGCGCGCCCACCGGTTACTGTCCGGCTGCGGCCGTCGCCTGCGGCCAGGGGCGGGTCGCCTCGAGAACGGCGGCCTGCAGTCCCTCCGTTCGCAGGTGCGTGATCGCCTGGTAGCCGGGGTCTTTGATCATCTCGAGGAAAGCCTGCCGGCTGGGATAGCGCACGACCAGCAGCGCATCCCACGCGTGGCCCTCGGGTGCGACGAGCGTGGTCGAGCAGTCGCCCGCGTACAGCACGGTTGCGCCGGCCTTCCTCAGAGCTGGCGCGGCGGCAGCGGCGTAGCGCTCGTATGACGCACGCCCCTGCTCCCCGGCGAAGCGCAGCAGGTTGAGCATGACGAGGGGCCCCCCGTCGTCCTCGGCGAGCAAGCGGCGAATGTCCTCGGGCGTGGGGTCGACGGCCACAGATTCCTCCTCCATCGGGTCTCGTGTCTCAGAACCTCAGGGAGGACCCTATGCCCTGTCGCGAAATCAGGCGCCAAGGGCGAGGCGCTAAGGGGCGAGCCGCACCGGCAGCGTCTTCACCTGGTTGACGAACAGGGCCTGTGCGGGGACAGGCCGACCGGCGATCTCGATCCCCGGGTAGCGCTTGAGGGTCTCTTCGAAGAGGATCTTCAGCTCAAGGCGCGCGAGCGCGGTCCCGAGGCAGAAGTGCCGTCCGCCGGCGCCGAAGGCCTGGTGGTCGGGGTTGCGCCGCACATCGAAGCGGTCGGGATCCTCGAAGCGAGTCTCGTCGCGATTCGAGGACACGTACCACATCACTACCTTCTCGCCCTCGCGGATCTTCTGCCCGTGCAGCTCGGTGTCGCACGTGGCCGTGCGCCGGAAGTGCGCGAAGGCGGGGAACATCCGCAGCGACTCCTCCACGGCGCCTGCGATCAGCGTGGGGTCCTCGAGCAGGATCTGCTTCTGCTGCGGGGCCTCCATCAGCGCGCGCATGCCGCTGCAGTAGGTCGCCTTGGTGGAGTCGTTGCCGGCGGCCATGAGCAGGAAGAAGCCCATCACGATCTCGGTCTCGTCGAGTTTCTCCCCATCCACCTCGGCGTGCACGAGCACGCTCATCAGATCGTCGGTCGGGCTCTCCCGGCGCTCGGCTATGAGCGCCCGGCAGCGCTCGAACATCTCGGGGATGTCCGTCTCGAGCACGCCCTGAAGGCCCTCGGGCGCAAGGTCCTTGTCGTCGGGCGCGAGCGCCGAGTTGACGATCCGCGCCCAGATCGCGTCTTCGTCCTCGGTGAGGCCCATGAAGCTGCCGATCACCCTCGAGACCACCGGCTGGGCGACGTCGCTCACGAGGTCGCAGCTCTCGCGGCCCTCGAGCCGGTCGAGGACCCTCGTCACTATCGCCCGGATCCGCTCCTCGTGGTCGGCGATCCGCTTGGGGGTGAATCCCCTCTGAAAGAGAGCCTTGATCCGGTCGTGCTTGGGCGGGTCCATGCCGATGAACATCCCCCGCGCTAGCTCCAGCGGGAAGATCTCGGCGAACACCGTCACGCCGCCGAGTTCGGAGGAATAGGTCTGCCAATCGCGACTCACCGCGTGCACGTCATCGGCCGTCGTGACAGACCAGAAGCCGGCCTCCTCGGGGAACTCCTCGATCCGCTCGGTCCAATGGACCGGGCACTTGCCCCGCATCTCCTTGAAGATCTCATACGGCGGCCCATCCCGCCACAGCTCGCTCTCCGCGAGTTCCACGCTCTGTATATCGCGCCCGACCGTCGCCATCGATGACTCCTCCTCGTTCTCCCACGGTGTACAAGGGCGGCACGACGGGGCGGGCCCAGTCGTCCACCGATCGACTCGCGCGGACCCTAACACGGTAATTACGTGTTGTCAACGACACAGTGTAAGTTGGGCCGCGATCCGATAAGATCGCGTGGTGCCGACCAAGGTGTCCCCCTCCGCTCTCCGCCGCCGACCGCGCCACTCGCCGCAGGAGACCGAGCAGGAGATACTCCTGGCGGGCGAGCAACTGCTGCGCGAGCGGCCGTTCCGCGAGATCACCGTCGAGCAGATCATGCTCCGCACCGGACTGAAGCGGCCGGCCTTCTATGCGCACTTCCGAGATCGACACGACCTCGTCCTGCGCCTGGTGGAGCACATTGGAGACCAGCTGTTCGAGATGGCCGGCCTGTGGCTGGACGGCGAGGAGCCCGAGAAGGACCTCCGCGCCGCGTTCGAGGGCGTCGCGGCCGTGTACGTGCGCCACGGCCCGGTGCTGCAGGCGCTCGTGGACGGCGTGCCTTCCGACGCGCGGGTGGAGACCGCCTATCGCGCCCTCGTGCAGTCCTTCATCGACGCCGCCGCCGCGCACATCCGCTCCGAGCAGGCGGCGGGGAGGATCCTCCTGACCACCGATCCCTATGAGACCGCCCGCGCGCTCGTATGGCTCAACGAGCGCTATCTCTCCGAGGCCTTCGGCCGGCAACCGCCGGACGACCCCTCGCCGGTGATCGGCGCGTTGCATCACATCTGGGTGGCGACGCTCTACGCATCCGCGGACCCCGCACGGTGATGGCGCCCGCCCGCGAGCGGCTTCTTCGTGGGCGCAGCGTCGCGCAGATGTTGGACGGCTGGGCGCCGCTGGGGCCACCGCACGACCGCGAGGGGCGCTTCGCCAACTGGTCGCGCACGGTGACCTCGAGGCCGGTGGTCTGGCACGAGCCCGCCGGGGAGGATGAGATCGCGACGATCGTGGGTGATGCGTCCGAGGCGGGTCGGCGGGTGCGAGTGGTCGGCGCGGGACACTCATGGAGCGACATCGCCGCACCGGACCACATCGCCGTGTCGCTCGATCGGTTCTCCGGTGTCACCGACCAGGCGGATGGAACGGTCACGGTACGCGCCGGCACGCGACTGGGCGATCTCAATGCCGCCCTTTCCAGGCGCGGCCTTGCCCTGCCGATCCTCGGTTCGATCACGCGGCAGTCGATCGCCGGCGCGATCGCCACCGGCACCCACGGGTCGAGTCTCGTGCATGGCAACCTCGCGAGCCTCGTGGAGGGAGTGAGGCTCGTGACCGGCGCCGGCGAGGTGCTCGACCTCGATGCCGATGACGAGCGACTCGATGGCGCACGTGTGCACCTGGGAGCCCTCGGCGCGATCACGCACGTGACGCTGCGGGTGGTCCCCGAGTTCCGGCTGGCGCAGGTGATCGAGAGCGTGCCGGTCGGCGAGGTCGCCTCCAGGCTCCAGGAGATCGGCGCCGGCGCCGAGTTCGTGAAGGTCTGGTGGCTGCCGCACACTCCGCTCGCCTACATCTACCGGTACGAGCGCACCGAGGACCCGCCATCGCGTCGTCCGACGCCCGAGGCCGAGCGGTGGTTCGAGGAGCGGATCATGCACGGCCTGGTCCTCCCGCTCGCCTTCGCCACCCACCGGTTGCGCCCTGCCACGATCCCGGCGTGGAACCGCGCGATGATGCGCACGTTCCTGGAGAAGCCCAGGCGGGTCGGGGGCAGCGAGGCGATGCTGACGACGCCGATGCCCGTCAGGCACCGCGAGACGGAGGCTGTCGTCCCGCTGGCCTCGGCGGGCGATGCGTTCGATCGCGTGGTTCGCCTGATCGACACCGAGGCGGTGCGGGTGAACCTGATCGTGGAGCTGCGTTTCGTGCGCGGCGACAACGGCTGGCTTAGCCCCGCCCAGGGCGGCGATGTCGTGCAGATCGGCGCCTACGCGGGTGAGACGCCCGAAGTGGATCGCTACTTCGCCGAGTTCTGGCGCGAGATGCGCCAGCTCGCCGCACGCCCGCATTGGGGCAAGGAGACCGACCACGCCGCAGAGGAGGTCCGCGTGTTGTGGCCGCTCGCGTCGCGCTTCGGCGAGCTGCGCGACCAGC
>Ga0209048_10002300_pt1 | contig 19086 bp, 19 predicted proteins | sample FrelakmetCRP12CR_FD_187146 | JGI IMG/M metagenome (GOLD analysis project Ga0209048, IMG submission 187146) | Freshwater lake sediment microbial communities from the University of Notre Dame, USA, for methane emissions studies - CRP12 CR (SPAdes)... | ecosystem: Environmental > Aquatic >... | reverse complement strand
GGCAATCGCAACGAGGCATTCCAGGGCGTCGGCGATCGCCGGGCAGGCTCCGAGATCAACCGCGGCGCATCGAGCCGGCAGTCGATGCAGCAGATGCAGCGGCCGAGCGGTGGTGGAGCCGGCGCCTCGCGGATGCCGTCGGGCGGGGGAGGCGGCGCGCGGATGCCTTCGGGCGGAGGCGGCGGTGCGCGGGCTGGCGGTGGCGCACGGGCGGGTGGCGGTGGCGGTGGCCGTGGTGGTGGTGGCGGCGGTGGCGGACGGCGTTGACAAGGAGCACGAGGACATGAAAACGGACAACCCTTCGCTGCGCCGCGTTCGGCACACCCTGGCCCTGGCTCTGGTCGCCGGAACCCTCGGCCTGGCGCCGGTCGCGCATGCGCAGAAGGCGTACCCGACCCCCGACGCAGCGGTCGATGCGCTCATCGACAGCGTCTCGCGCCACGACTGGGACGCGCTCAAGGTGGTAATCGGCGCCGACGCCGGGAAATACCTGCCGCACGCAAATGCCGAGGACGTGACCAACTTCCTCGAAGCGTGGGCCAGCGCGCGCAGGATCGTGGCGGCGGGGGATGCCAAGGCTTACCTCGGAGTCGGCACCAACGGCTGGACGATGCCGATCCCGCTCGTAAAGACCGCTGCAGGCTGGTCGTTCGACACCAAGGGCACGCCCGAGGAGCTGCGCGCCCGGCGCATCGGCAAGAACGAGCTGGACGCCATCCAGGTGGTGCTCGCCTACACGGACGCGCAGGAGGAATACTCCCGGTACGATCGCGATCGCAACGGCCGCAACGACTATGCGCAGAAACTCTACTCGTCGCCCGGCAGGCATGACGGTCTGTACTGGGTGCACAAGCCGGGCGAGCCCGAGAGCCCGATCGGTTCGATGTTCGCGCAGGCGAAGCCCGCCGAGGGCTATCACGGGTACCACTATCGCATCCTGACCGGGCAGGGCAAGGACGCGCCGGGCGGAGCGAAGAGCTACGTGGTCAACGGTGCGATGACGGGCGGCTACGCGCTCGTCGCCTGGCCGGTGCACTGGGGCGACACCGGCGTAATGTCGTTCATCGTCAGCAAGGACGGCGTGGTCTACCAGAAGGACCTCGGCCCTGATTCCGCGGCGATCGCGCGCGCGATGAGTGCCTATAATCCCGACGCGAGCTGGACGAAGGCGCAGTCGGGTCGCTAGCCGCGCCGGTCGTCTCCCGAGGACGCGCCGGCGCTGACCGACGCAACCCTAGCCGATCGAAGACCTGGGAGGAGAATTGGCCATGCACAAGACCATTGTTCGAGGTTTCGTCACGATCGCGATGGCCGTGGCTGCGCCGCTCGCATGGGCACAGCAGCCCGGCGCAGGCGCGGCGGCCGCGCCCGAGGCCGCATCGCAGGACAAGCCGCGCCAGCTCAGCGTCGCGAACAAGCCGTGGACCGGCGACTTCGACAAGATGCTCGCGCGGCGGATGATCCGCGTGTATGCGCCGTACAGCCGCTCGCTCTATTTCGTCGACAAGGGTCGCGAGCGCGGGCTCGACGCCGAGCTCGTCCGCGACTTCGAGCGCTGGATCAATCAGAAATACGCGAAGGAGCTGGGCAAGCGCCCGCTGACGATCTACATCGTGGCCGCGACGCGCGACAAGCTGCTGCCCGACGTCGCGGCAGGGCTCGCCGACATCGCGGTCGGCAATCTGACGGTGACCGAGGAGCGGCAGAAGACCGTCGATTTCGTCGCGCCGCAGGCGAAGGCGAATGTGCACGAGGTACTGGCCACCGGTCCCGCGTCGCCGGCGATCGCGACGCTGGACGAGCTCGCCGGCAAGCGCGTGCACGTGCGCCGCGCGTCGAGCTATTACGAGAGCCTCGTGGCGCTCAACGAGCGCTTCGCGAAGGAGGGCAAGCCCGCGATCGAGCTCGTCGTCGTCCCCGACGCGCTGGAGGACGAGGACATGATGGAGATGCTCGAGGCCGGCCTGCTCGAGGCGATGGTCGTCGACCGCTGGAAGGCGCGGATGTGGGCGCAGGTGCTGCCCAAGCTCAAGGTGCACGAGGACATCGTGCTGCGCGAGGGGGCGAAGACGGGCTGGGCGATCCGCAAGGACAGCCCGAGGCTCGCGGCCGAGCTGACCGATTTCTACGTCAGCTGGGCGAAGAAGCAGGGCGTGATCTCGTACCGGTTCAAGCAGTACATGAAGCAGGCTAAGGCGCTCAAGGATCCGACCGGCAGCGCGGAGTGGAAGCGCTTCCAGGAGACGCTCGCGCTGTTCGACAAGTACGGCAAGCAGTACGGCTTCGATCCGCTCATGCTGGCGGCGCAGGGATACCAGGAGTCGCAGCTGAACCAGGGCGCGAAGAGCCAGGTCGGCGCGATCGGCGTGATGCAGCTGATGCCGGCGACCGGCGAGAGCCTCAAGGTCGGGGACATCCGGGTCACCGAGCCCAACATCCACGCCGGCGCCAAGTACATGGACCAGCTGATGACGAAATACTTTCCCGACGCGAAGTTCAGCGAGCAGAACCGGCCGCTGTTCGCGTTCGCGAGCTACAACTGCGGTCCCGGCAACATCGCGAAGATGCGCAGGGAGGCCGAGAAGCGGGGCCTCGACCCGGACAAGTGGTTCAACAATGTCGAGGTCGTCACCGCGGAGAAGATCGGCACCGAGACGACGACGTACGTGCGCAACATCTACAAGTACTACGTCGCGTACCGGCTCCAGCTCGAGGCGCGCGCGGGCGCGGAAAAGGCGCGTCAGCAGGTGGCACCGGGGAAGGGCTGAGCGCTCGTCCTGCGCCGCGCGTGATCCCCGTCGGGTCGGGGCCGCCGTGCGCGGACCGGCGGCCCTGCGCACGATCGCGACATGGGCGCGTTGAGCCAGCAGGCGCAGGAGCCTCAGCGCTTGCGGAACGTGAGCGTCACCTCGCCGACGCCGACGCCGAACTTCGACATCGCCGTCCGGTTGAGCAGCGTCCGCTCGTCGACGAGATACATCCAGTCATCCATATCCATGTTCCAGACTCGCCCGTCGACCGGGAGGGCGAGGACATAGTTCCAGTGCAGTGCGTTCCCGGCGGCGACGCCGCGTGCCTCGCCGACGACGTCCGCCGCCGTGCCCGTGTAGCGATCGCCGGTCTTGACGAGCGTCCACACGCGGTTCTGCCGGGTGCCGTCGGAGTACTCGAAGTGCTCGTCGAGCGTGCCCGTGTTTCCCCGCCACGTCGCGTCGATGCGGACGTAGAACCGCTTGACCACGCGGCCCGAGCGGTCCTGGAACATCCCCCAGCCGTCGACCGTGCCGTCGAAATATTGCGCGAGGTCGAGCACGGGCTTCTCGGCGCGATAGTCGGCGACGTCGGTCGTGGCGCAGCCGGCGAGTGCCGCGACAGCCAGCATGAACAGCACGGACTTGAATATCGTCATCGCCTTCCTCGAGTGGCGGCTGCGGCCGCCGTTGCCGACATCGCTCCGGCGACGCCGGACGTCATCCCGCTCACTGCCCTTCGCCCAGCAGCCGCTTGCGGAAATCCGGGCGCGACGTGCGCGGGTCGAGCCAGATCCCGAAGAATGCCCGCGCGAATTCGCGGTCTTCGATCTCGCCGATCGGACGCCCGTTGTGGAAGAAGCGGGCGTTGCCCGGCGGGAGGCTGACGCCGGTGAGCCGGTCGCCCTTCGCGACATCGGGAAAGAGCCGGCGCATCGCGTCGCCCCAGCGGCTGCGCTGCTCGGCCGTGCCGAGGCCGAGCTTCGCGATCTCGTCGACGCTGCGCGCGGCGATCGCCTGGCCCTCGAGGTTGCGCTTGTAGTGCAGGTCGAGCGCGATCGGGTGCTCGAGCAAGAACCCGCGCACCGGGCTCCAGTACCAGCCGTCGTAGACGGAAATGCCGAAGAACGTGAACTCGCCCCCGCCCTGGGGGCGCAGCGACGGCGCCATCGCGGCGATCGCGGCCGGCAGCACCGGCGCCTCGAACGTCGCGGACGCGGGTGCCGTCGCTGCGACGACCGCCGCGACGGCGAGCGCGCGGAACGCCGCCCGCGCGCGGTCAGCGGGCGACGAGCGTGTATTGCGCGACATCGGTGGTCCCGCTCAGGAAGCCGGCAATGCAGTACGCGAGATAGAAGCGCCAGCAGCGTACGAAGCGATCGTCGAAGCCCTGCGCGCGCACGGCGGCGGCGTTCGCGTCGAATGCCGCCAGCCAGCGCGCGAGCGTCTCGGCGTAGTCGGGCGCCATCGCGTGCACCGCGAGGACCTCGAGCCCGGCCTGCGCCGTCGCGGTGATGATGCGCGACGGCGAGGCGAGCATGCCGCCGGGGAAGATGTACTGCTGAATGAAGTCGGACTGCGTACGGTAGCGCTCGAACCGCGCGTCGGCGATCGTGATGGCCTGCACGCAGGCGCGACCGCCGGGCGCCAACGCGCCCCGCAGGGTCGCGAAATACGCGGGCCAGTACTTTTCGCCCACCGCCTCGAACATCTCGATCGATGCGACCCCGTCGTAGATGCCGCGCTCGTCGCGGTAGTCCTGCACGCGCAGCGTGACGCGGTCGGCGAGCCCCGCCCGGGCGATGCGCTCCCGCGCGTACTCCGTCTGCGCGTCCGACAGCGACAGTCCGGTCACGCGGTAGCCGGCGCGCGAGGCGTACTCGGCGAAGCCGCCCCAGCCGCAGCCGATCTCGAGTATGTGCGCGCCCGGCGGCAGCGCGAGCTCGGCCAGGATGCGCTCGTACTTCGCCTGCTGCGCCGCGACGAGCGTCTGCGTGAAATCGGCGTCGAACAGCGCCGACGAGTAGGTCATCGTCGGGTCGAGCCAGAGCCGGTAGAAGTCGTTGCCGAGGTCGTAGTGGGCCACGACGTTGCGTTTCGCCTGGCGCCTGCTGTTCACGTTCAGCCAATGCCTCAGGCGGAACAGCGCGCGCTGCCAGGCGTGGCCGTAGAAGGCGCGCTCGAGCGCCACCTGGTTGTGCGCGAGCACGGTCAGGAGCGCCGGCAGGTCGGGCGTGTCCCAGCGGCCGTCGATCCACGCCGCGGCGAACGCGACGTCGCCGCCGGTCAGGACGTCGCGGGCGAGCCGCCAGTCGCGAAAGGCGAACTCGCCGCGGCCCGCGCCGTCGGCGCCGCGACCGAAGCGGTGGGTGCGGCCAGCGGGGTCGGTCACGACGAGCTCGCCGCGCGCGAGCCGCGCCAGCAACGCGAACAGGAATTGGACGGCCGCCGGCGTCCCGGCGGGCGCCCGCGCCGCCGACGGGAACGGGCGCAGGTCGGCGGTTTCGGAGCTGCTCATCTCAGCGCGAAAGCGGCGCGCGCGGCGCCGCGGGTTTGGCGAAGTACGGGACGCGCCGCATCCAGAGCCGCACCGCCTGCCAATGGATCCGCGCGACCACCGCGGCCGTCAAGAAAGGGTAACGCCATGCGAGGCCGCGCGTCGAGGCCGGCGTGACGGGCGCCGCGCATCCCGAGAACCACGTCTCGAGGAGGGGCACCGCACCGTCGTCGTCGAAATAGTCGATGCGCGCGAGCCAGCGCTCGGCGGCGAAGTGGAAGCGGAACGCGTAGCGGCCCCTGACCGCGCAGAACGGGGACACGTGGAAGGCCTTGCGCGCGGTCAGCGTCTGCCCGCTCGCGAGCGGGCCACCCTGCGCGTCGGCGAGCAGGTACAGGTGGCGCTCGCCGAACGTGTTGCGCACCTCGCACAGCACCGCGCGCACACCGCCCGCCCGGTCGTGGCAGACCCAGAAGCTCACCGGGTTGAAGACGTAGCCCAGCATGCGCGGAAACGCGTGCAGGACGATCTCGCCGTCGGCCGCCACCCCTTCGGCGGCCAGCACCGAGCGAATCCACGGCTCGAGCGGGGTGCCGTCGCAGGGGCCGTGGTCGCGGTCGTGGAACGACACCAGGCCTCGCCGGTTGCGCGCGATGCCGCGCCGCTCGAGCGTCGCGAGCTGCGACAGCGGCAGGCGGAGGCAGAACGCCGGGTACGTGAAAGCGTTGCGCGCGGGCCGTGCGCGCCGATGCGCAACCTCGCCGTGGATGAATGCGGTCATGGCGGCGGGGAGCGCGCGCACGGCCTCGGTCCGTTCGGCGAGGGGCACTGCAGCGGCGGGACGCGCCGGCATCACGTGCTCAGGCGGCGGCGCGCTCGCGCGGCGAGAGCGGCAGCGGGGCCTGGGTGCGGCGCGCAATCCCCGCCGCAACCGCGTGCGCCGACCGCAGGCCATCTTCGTGGAACCCGTGGCCCAGCCACGCGCCCGCGTACCAGGTGCGGCGCAGTCCCTGCACCGCGTCGAATCCCCGCTGCGCGTCGAGCGCGGAGGCGTCGAGCAGCGGATGCGAATACTCGAACTCGTCGATGGTGAGCGCGGGATCGGGATCGAACGGCGGGTTGAGCGTCACGATCACCGGTGTCGCGAAGGGGAGGGGCTGGAGCTTGTTGATCAGGTAGCTGACCGCGACGGATCGGGTCCCGCCGGCATCGGCCGCCTCCAGGTAATTCCAGGCCGACCAAGCGCGGCGCGAGCGTGGCAGAAGGGCGGTGTCGGTGTGCAGCAGGACGCGATTGGGATGGTAGCGGACCGCCGCCAGAAGACGGGCCTCCCCGGGTGTCGGGTCCGCGAGCAGCGCGCGCGCCTGGTCGCTGTGGCACGCGAGCACGACCTCGTCATAGTGCTCGACGCGTCCCGCGGTCTCGACCGCGACGCTCCGCTCGCCGCGCCGGATCCGGTGCACGGGCACCGCGCAGCGCACGTCGTCGAGCCGTTCCGCGATCTTCGCGATGTACGTGCGACCGCCGCCCCGTACCGTGCGCCACTGCGGCCGATCGCGTATCCGCAGCAATCCGTGGTTGTGGCAGAAGCGCAGGAACGTCGGCAGCGGGATTTCGAGGATGTCACGCTTCGGCGACGACCAGATCGCCGCCGCCATCGGCAGCAGGTACCAGTCGCGGAACGGCGCCGCGTAGCGCCCGGCGTCGAGGAATGCGCAGAGCGGGATCGAAGGCAGCGCGTTGCTTTCGACGAGGGATGTGGTTTCACGATTGAAGCGAAGGATGTCGGCGAGCATCTGCCAGAACCGCGGCCGCAGCGCGCTCACCGGCTGCGCGAACAATGCGGCGACGCTCGTGCCCGCCCACTCTAGCCCGGCGGCGTCGATGCGCGCCGAGAACGACATCTCGGAGGGCACGCTGTCGACTCCGAGCTCGTCGAACAGCGCGACAAGCCTGGGATACGTGCGGTCGTTGAATACGAGGAAGCCGGTGTCCACCGGCGCCGTGACGCCGTCGATCGTCACGTCCACCGTGTGCGTGTGGCCGCCGAGGCGCTCGTTCGCCTCGTACAACGTCACCGCATGTCCCTGCTTCTGCAGCAGCCAGGCGGTCCCCAGCCCGGCGATGCCGGCCCCCACGATTGCAATGCGCACGATCAGGCTCCCTATGGCTGCCGGTGGCTATTCCGGGACTCCGGCGGGTGGCCGCCGGCGTGATCGGCCCGGTGCAGGCGATCTCCGACGGCGGCCCTCTCAGGACGCGGGCTTTTCGGCCAGCAGCCGCTCGATTTCGAGCGTCATTTCGCGCCCGTCAGGTTCTACGTCGGAACCGAAGCTTTGGATGCGCTTGCCGTCCCGGTCGATCAGGTATTTGTGGAAATTCCACTTCGGGGCCGCGCCCGATCGCGCGATCAGCTGCGCGTAGAACGGGTTCGCGGCGACCTTCGTCACCGTCGTCTTCTCGTACATCGGGAATTCGATGCCGTACGTGGTGCGGCAGAATTCGGCGACCTGCTTGTTCGTACCGGGTTCCTGTCCGCCGAACTCGTTCGAAGGAAAGCCGAGCACGACCAGCCCGCGATCCTTGTACCGGCGGTAGACCTTCTCGAGCCCTTCGTACTGGTAGGTGTAGCCGCAGTGGCTCGCAGTGTTGACGACCAGCAGCACCTTGCCGCGGTACTGGCAGAGCGACTGGGTCTCCCCGTTCTGCAGCCGGTTGAACGACTGGTCCAGCAGTGCAGGGCAGTCGGACGGCCCCGCCGCGTGCGCGGGTGCCGCCACCAGCCATGAGCCGAGGGCGAGCGCGGCCAGCGCGAGCACCGCACAGTGGCGTCGGGGGATGGTCGAGCTTTCAGGGAACCCGAGGGATAGTTTCATGATTGTCCTGGACAAATAATCAATATCCCGCGATATTAGCGCTATTTGCGATGCCTGTCAACAATACGTCCTGGACAACCTAGTAAAATGCGGGGTACCTGAGCGCGGATGGGCGAGCGGCACCCTCCGAACCCGTAATCGGCGCCGGCCCAGTACAATGCGCGCGCAATCCCAAAGGGAACAAACATGCTCTATCCCGAACTCTTCCGTGCGCTCGAGGAAGTGCGCTGGAGCCTCGACGCCGACGTACCTTGGGGTGCGTTCGACGGCTCGCTCCTCACGGACGAGCAAGCGCGCACGATCAAGATGAACGCGATCACCGAGTGGTCGGCGCTGCCCGCGACCGAGATGTTCCTGCGCGACAACCGGCACGACAGCGATTTCAGCGCGTTCATGTCGGTCTGGTTCTACGAGGAACAGAAGCATGCGCTGGTGCTGATCGAATACCTGCGCCGGTTCCGCCCGGATTTCGTCCCGACCGACGCGGAGCTCCACGCGGTCCGCTTCGAATTCGACCCCGCGCCGCCGCTGGAGACGCTGATGATGCATTTCTGCGGCGAGATCCGGCTCAACCACTGGTACCGGCGCGCCGCCGAGTGGCACGTCGAGCCGGTCATCAGGCGGATCTACGAGCTGATCGCGCGCGACGAGGCGCGCCACGCGGGCGCCTACCTGCGCTACATGAAGCGCGCGATCGAGCGCTGGGGTGACGAGGCGCGCCGTGCGTTCACCAAGCTGGGCGTGCTGATGGCGAGCCCGCACCGCGTCGGCAAGGCGCTGCATCCGACGAACCTGCACGTTGCGCGCGGGCTCTTCCCCAACGACACCGTGCAGAGCAGGCTGCCCGACCCGGCGTGGCTCGAGCGCTGGCTCGACGGGCAGATCCGGTTCGACGGCGAATGGGAAAAGCGGGTGATCGCGATGATCCTGCACAACCTGTCGTCGCTGTTCGGGCAGCCGTTCGCCTCGGCGCAGGAGCTCAACCGCTACCGGAAGTCGCTCGCACCGGCCTGAGCGCGCGGCGTCCCGCGCCGGGCGCTCCCGGCGCGTGCTTTGCCGCCGCGCGGCCCGGAAGCGGGTGCGTTCCAGCCTGCACCGCGCCAACCCGCGACGTGGCAGAATGTGCGGCCGCATTCCGGCGCGCATCCCGTCCGCCCGATGACGAACATGGAAAGGGCCTGCCGATGAAGCCTCGCCGCCTGTGCTGCCTGGTGCTCGCCTCCGCCCTGTTCGCAGCCGGTGCGCCGGCGTGGGCGCAGGACTATCCGACGCACCCGATCCGCTTCATCGTTCCGTATCCGCCGGCCGGCGGGACCGACATTGTCGCGCGCGCCCTGGCCGAGCCTCTGGGCGCCGTGCTGGGCCAGACGATCGTCGTCGACAACCGCGGCGGCGCGGCGGGCAACCTCGGCACGGACATCGCGGCGAAGGCGCCGCCGGACGGCTACAACATCCTGTTCACGCTGTCGTCGCACACGATCAACCCGAAGCTCTACGACAAGCTGCCCTTCGACGTCGAGCGCGATTTCGTGCCGATCAGCCTGGCGGCGACGGTTCCGCAGATTCTCGTCGCGAATCCCTCGCTCCCGGTCAGCAACGTGAGCGAGCTGATCGCCTACGCGAAGGCGAATCCCGGCAAGCTCAACTACGCGTCGGTGGGCACCGGCTCGCCCGGCCACATCGCCGGCGAGCTCTTCAAGCTCAAGACCGGCACCCGCATGGTCCACATCCCGTACAAAGGGGGTGGCCCGGCCGTCGTCGACACGATCGGCGGGCAGGTGCAGCTGCTGTTCGTCTCGCTGCCGGCGGCGTGGCAGCACGTGAAGGCCGGCAAGCTGAAGGCGATCGCCGTCACCAGCGCGAAGCGCAGCGTCGCGGCGCCCGACGTGCCGACGATCGCGGAGTCCGGAATCGCGGACTTCGTCGTCGACTCGTGGTACGGCGCACTGGCGCCGGCGAAGACGCCGCCGGCCATCGTCGCGAAGCTCAACGCGGCGTTCGTGAAGGTGCTGGAGAATCCGCAGACCAAGGAGCGGCTGCTCGCGCAGGGCGCCGAGGCGGCGCCGTCAACCCCGGCGGAATTCGACCGGATCATCAGGGACGAGCTCCAGAAATGGGAATACGTGATCCGCGCGGCGAACATCAAGCCCGAATGATGGGCGCCGGCGCGGGGACGATGAGCGATGTTCCGGATTCCCCGATCGCGGCGCTCGTCGCCCGGGCGCGGGCTGCGCAGCGGATCTACGAGCAGTGGACGCAGGAGCGCGTGGACGAAGCCGTCACCGCGGCCGCATGGGCGATCGTCGAGCCGGGTCGCAACCGCGCGCTGGCCGAGCTCGCGGTGCGCGACAGCGGCCTGGGCGACGTCGCGGACAAGATCGCCAAGAACCGCCGCAAGACGATCGGCCTCCTGCGCGATCTCCGGGGCGCCAGATCGGTCGGCGTCATCGGCGGGGACCGCACGCGCGGCCTGATCGAGATCGCCCGACCCGTCGGCGTCGTCGCCGCGATCACGCCGTCGACGAACCCGGCGGCGACGCCGGCGAACAACATCCTCAACGCGCTCAAGGGCCGCAACGCGATCATCCTGGCGCCGTCGCCCAAGGGGCAGTCGACGCTCACGCTGCTGCTCCGGTTCGTGCACGCAGAGCTCGACCAGGTCGGCGCGCCGCGCGACCTCGTCCTGCAGCTGCCCGCACCGGTCACGCGCGAGTTGACCCATGCGCTGATGCGCGCGGCCGATCTCGTCGTCGCGACCGGCTCGCAGACCAACGTGCGCGCCGCGTACGCGAGCGGCACGCCGGCGATCGGGGTCGGCGCCGGCAACGTCGCGGTCATCGTCGACGAGACCGCCCGCATCGGAGACGCGGCCGCGAAGATCGCGCGCTCGAAGACGTTCGACCACGCGACGAGCTGCTCGTCGGAGAACAGCGTCATCGCCGTCTCGGCCGTCTACGATGCGTTGGTCGCCGCGTTCGCCGCGGAAGGCGGCGCGCTGCTGACGCCCGCCGAAGCCAGACAGCTCGGGATCGCGATGTTCGGCCGTGGCAGGCTCGCGCCCGAATTCGTCGCACAGTCTGCCGGCGCGATCGCCACGCGCGCCGGGCTCGAGCGGACCGAGGTGCGTGCCGCGCGATTCCTCGTCGTCGCGGAAACCGGGGTCGGCCCGGAGCATCCGTTCTCGGGCGAAAAGCTGTCGCCGGTGCTCGCGCTCTACCGCGCGGACGACTTCGCCGCGGCTGCGGCGCTCGCGGAAAGGCTGCTGCTGTTCCAGGGCGCCGGGCACTCGGTCGGCCTGCACACGCGGCTGCCGGAGCGCGCGCTGCAGCTCGGGCTCACGCTGCCGGTCTGCCGCGTCATCGTCAACCAGGCGCACTGCTTCGCGACCGGCGGCAGCTTCGACAACGGGCTCCCGTTCTCGCTGTCGATGGGCTGCGGCACGTGGGGCCGGAACAGCATATCCGACAACCTCAACTACCGGCACTTCCTCAATGTCACGCGCGTCGTGCATCCGCTGCCGCCCGAGAGCGTGCGCGAGCCGACCGACGACGAATTCTTCGCGGACTACCGCCGGAAACACGGCGTGTGACCGGCCCCGACCGATGCACACGCTGCGCGAGGTCATCGACCGGCACGCCGAAGCGCAGCCCGACGCACCCTTCCTGTTCGCGCCCGAGCCGGACACGACGCTGACCTATGCCGGTCTTCGCGGGACGGCGCGGGCGCTGGGCGCGGAGCTCGCCGCGCAGGACATCCGGCCGGGCGAGGTCGTCTCGTACATGCTCCCGAACGGCGTCGCCGCCGCGAGCGTGTTCCTTGGCGCCATGTACGGCGGCTACGTCGTCTCGCCGGTGAGCCTGCTCGCGCAGGACGCGCTCATCGAGCACACGCTCGCGCATTCGGCGACGCGCATCGTGTATGCGGCGCCCGAGTTCGTCCCGCGGCTGCGGGCCATCGCCGCGCGGATCGGGGGCCGCGCGATCATCCGCCCGGCCTCGCCCGACAGCCTCGAGCGGCCCGGGACCGGCGAGGCACCGCTCGGCGCCCTCGACGCGGGGTCGCCCGCGATGCTGATGTACACGTCCGGCACGACCGGCACGCCGAAGGGCGCGCTGCTGTCGCACGGCAACCTGATCCACGCAGGCTGCTCCGTCGTCGCTGCGCACGCGCTGGCGCCCTCCGACCGCGTGCTGTCGTCGCTGCCGCTCTACCACGTCAACGGCCAGTGCATCGCGACGGTGTCCCCGCTCGTCTCGGGCGGCAGCATCGTGATGCCGCACCGCTTCAGCGTGTCGCAGTGGTGGCCGCTCGTCGAGCGCTACCGGCCGACCTGGCTCAACGTCGTGCCGACGATCATCGCCTACCTGATCAACGGCGGGGACCTGACCCCGGCGCAGGCGGCGGCCTGCCGCGGCATCCGCTTCGCGCGCTCGGCATCGGCGCCGTTGCCGCCCGAGCACCATCGCGCGTTCGAGGCGCGGTTCGGCATTTCGGTGCTCGAGGCGATGGGGCTGACCGAGTGCGCGTCGGTCGCGTTCGCGAATCCGCTGGATCCCTGCGCGCGCAAGCTCGGCTCGCCCGGACGACCGCTCGGGATGGAGGCGCGCGTCGTCGGCCCCGACGGCGCCGTGCTCGGCATCGGCGAGCGCGGCGAGATCGAGCTCCGCGGCGACAACGTGATGCTTGGCTACCACAAGGACGCCGAGGCGACGGCGCGGACGCTGCGCACCGGAGCGTGGCTGGCGACGGGCGATCTCGGCCATCGCGACGCGGACGGCTTCTACTTCATCACCGGCCGCCTGAAGGAGCTGATCATCAAGGGCGGCGAGAACATCGCCCCGCGCGAGATCGACGAGGCGCTGCTGAAGCACCCGGCGGTGCTGGAGGCGGCCGCGGTGGGCATCCCGGATCGCGAGTACGGGCAGGAGATCCTTGCCTGCGTCGTGCTGAGGCCCGGCGTCGCGTGCTCCGAGGCGGAGCTGCGCGCGCACTGCATGGCCGAGCTCGGCCGCTACAAGGCGCCGAAGCTCTTCCGCTTCGTCGCGGAGCTGCCGAAGGGGCCGTCCGGAAAGGTGCAGCGGCTGAAGCTCGCCGAGAGCGCAGGATAGGGCGTTGCCGCCCCTCGATCCCGGGGTTGGCGGTATGATCGGCGACTGCGCCGGACGCGTGACGCATTCCGGCGCCCCGACGATGACGCGCGATCGGCCCGCCTTCCCATGACCACGCTTTCGGTGCGCGTGTGGCGCAGCGGCGCAGCGGCGGCGGAGGGCCGCTTCGTCACCTACGACGTCCCGCGGCTTCCCGCGCAAACCGTGCTCGACGTGGTCACGCACATCCAGCGCCGGATCGACGCCACGCTCGCCTACCGTTTCGCCTGCCGCGTCGGCATGTGCGGCTCCTGCGCAATGACGATCAACGGCCGAGCGCGTTGGACGTGCCGCACGCACGTCGAGGCGGTCACCGGCACCGGCGGGCTGGAGATCGCGCCGCTCGCCCACCTGCCGGTGGTCCGCGACCTCGTCACCGACATGCGCGAATTCTCCGACAAGTGGACCCGGGCAAAGGGGCAGTTCGTCCCCACCGCGACCCGCGATGATGATTTCGCGCGAGTCGAGCCGGCGTCGAAGGCGCGCCGGGCGGTCGACGCCGCGATCGAGTGCATCGGCTGCGGCGTGTGCTACGCAAGCTGCGACGTCGTCGGGTGGAATCCCGCGTACCTCGGCCCGGCGGCGCTGAACCGGGCGTGGACGCTCGTCAACGACCCGCGCGACGGCGCACGGACCGAACGGCTCGGCGCGCTCGCCGGTGACGCGGGGTGCCACGCGTGTCATACGCACCAGAGCTGCACCGAGCGCTGCCCCAAGCAGCTCGCGCCGACCGCGTCGATCGCGGGGCTCAAGCGGATGACGGCGATCGCGGCGCTGCGGGGCGAACTGTGATCGCGGTGCGGCGGCAATCGCTGCTCTGGCTCGCGCAGCGCGCCAGCGCCGGGGTGCTCGCGCTGTGCGTCGCGGTGCACGTCGCGACGATGATCGTCGCCGTCCGCGGAGGGCTCACGGCGGCGGAAATCCTCGGACGCACGCGCGGCAGCGCCGCCTGGGCGGCGTTCTACGGCGTGTTCGTCGTCGGCGTCGCGATCCATGCCCCGATCGGCCTGCGGACCATTCTCGCGGAGGCGCGCGGCGGCCACGGTCGCGGCATCGACGCCGCGATGCTGCTGTTCGCGGCCGCGCTGCTCACGCTGGGGCTGCGCGCGGTCCTCGCGGTGACGGCGACATGACTGCATTGCCCGGACCCTTGCTGCGCCGCAACGACCGGCGGGCGCGCGGCCACGCCGGGTGGTGGGCCTTTGCCGTGCATCGCGCGTCGGGTCTCGCGCTCGCCGTGTTCCTGCCGTTCCATTTTCTGGTGCTGGGACAGGCGCTCGCCGGCGCGGCGGCGCTCGACGGTCTTCTGGCGTGGACGGAGCGGCCGCTCGTCAAGGCGAGCGAGGTCGCGCTCGTGTTCCTGCTCTCCGCGCACCTTGCCGGCGGCCTGCGGCTGCTGTTGGTGGAGTTCGGCGGGTGGCGCGCGTCGTGGCAGCCGGCGCTGATCGGCGCGGCGGGCGGCATCGCCGCGGCGTGCGCGCTGCTGTTCGCGCTCAATCTCGCCTAGGCGCGGCATGCGGATCGCGGTGAACCGGATCGAAGACGCCGCGAAGGAGCTCTACCTCCGCGCGCTCAAGGACCTGCCGCCCGACATCAAGCGCGGCTTCGATGCGCTCGCGGCGCGCGAGACCGGCACGACCGCGAAGGCGGTCCTGGGGACGATGATCGAGAACATCGCGGTCGCCGAGCGCACCGGCAACCTGCTCTGCCAGGACACCGGGATCCCGATCTACAACGTGACGATCGGGCGGGACCTCGAGGTCGACGGGGTCGCCCTGAAGGCGGCCATCCGCAAGGGCTGCGAGCGTGCGACCCGCGAGTACCCGTTGCGCTCCTCGGTGGTGCATCCGCTCACGCGCAGGAACGAGCACACGTCCTGCGGCATCGGCATTCCGGTGATCCATATCGATTTCTCCGACGACTTCGTGGGTCTGCGCATCGAGATGATCCCGAAGGGCAGCGGATCCGAGAACAATTCTTGGCTCAGGATGGCGATCCCGGCGGAGGGCGTCGACGCGATCAAGACCTTCGTCGTCGATTGCGTGCTCGCGGCCGGCGGCAAGACCTGCCCGCCGACGATCGTCGGCGTCGGCATCGGCGGCACCGCGGACCTGTGCGTTCATCTGGCCAAGCTCGCGGCGACGCGGCCGCTCTGCTCGCGCTGCGCGGATCCCGACGGCGCGTCGCTGGAGGCGCAGCTCTCCGCCGCCGTCAACCTGCTCGGCATCGGGCCGCAGGGACTGGGCGGCGACGCGACGGCCTTCGCGGTGCACGTCGAACTGGCGGCGACGCACATCACGATGAATCCGGTGGCGGTCAACATGCAGTGCCACTCCGCGCGGCGGGCGAGCGCGCTGCTGACGGCCGACGCGGTCCGGTACGGTTACTGAGCAGATACGCATGTTCATCGGACATTTCGGCGTGGCGCTCGCGGCGAAGAAGGTCGCGCTGCGACCGTCGCTCGGCACGCTGGTGCTGGCCGCGTTTCTGGTGGACGGCGTGTGGCCGGCTTTCATGCTGCTCGGGCTGGAGAAGGTCGAGATCGTGCCGGGCATCACCGCCGTGACGCCGCTGCTTTTCGTGTCCTATCCGTACACGCACAGCCTCGCCGCAGGCGTGCTGTGGGCCGCCCTCGTTGCCGGCGCGTACCTTTGGCGCCGCCGCGATCGCGTCGGCGCCCTGTGGCTCGCCGCGCTGGTGCTGTCGCACTGGCTGCTTGACTTCGTCTCGCACCGGCCCGACATGCCGCTGTGGCCCGGCGGGCCCCTGGTCGGTCTCGGATTGTGGAATTCGGTGCCGGCGACGCTCGCTGTCGAGTTCGGGCTCTTCGCAATCGGCGCCGGGTTGTACGTCTCCGTCACGCGGCCCCGCGACCGGATCGGCGCGTACGCCTTCCGGGCATTCGTCCTGACCCTCGCCGGCCTATACGTCGCGAGCGTCTTCGGGCCACCGCCGCCGTCGGTGCAGGTGCTGGCGATGACGGGGATCCTGGCCTGGCTGTTCGTCGCCTGGGCTTACTGGATCGACCGGCACCGCGTCACGACCGCGGCGGCATCACTTCGATGACGCACCACGCATTGACGACGCCGGTCACCGACGTGCAGGTTCGCGCGCTGGCGGTCGACGACACGGTCACGCTCGACGGCACGCTCTTCGGGATCCGCGACGCGACGCAGATCGCGCTGTTCGACCGCGGGCGCAGGACGCGCTTCGACATGCGCGGCCACGCGGTGATCCACACGGCGCCCAACGTGCGTAAGGTGGTTGCGTCGCCGGCCCATCCGGCCGGCTACGCGCCGCTCTGCGTGGGAACGACGACCAGCGCGCGGATGGAGCGCTTCACGCGCCCGCTGATGGCGCAGTGCGGCGTGCGCATCGTCATCGGCAAGGGCGGCCTCGGCGCGGCATCCGCGGCGGCGTTCCGCGAGCTGGGGGGCGTCTACCTCGCGATCGTCGGGGGCGCCGCCGCGCTGGAGACGACGTGGATCGAGGCGATCGAGGACGTCGACCTCGATGACCTCAATCCCGAGAGCCTGTGGAAATTCCGCGTGCGCGGTTTCGGCCCGCTCCGCGTCGCGATGGACAGCCGCGGCGGCAATCTCTACGCGGCGGTCGACGGCAGCGCCCGGGCGAAACGCGCGGCCGCACTGGCGTCACTGGGCGTGAAGACGTGAGCGCCGAGCCTTGACGTTGCGGCGGCTCTCGACCGACGTCCTGATCCTCGGGGCCGGCGGCGCCGGCCTCTTCGCCGCGCTGCACGCGCACCGGGCGAATCCCGGCCTCGATGTCACGATCGCAGTCAAGGGCCTGCTCGGCAAGTGCGGCTGCACGCGGATGGTCCAGGGCGGCTACAACGTCGCGCTCGCCGCCGGCGACTCGGTCGAGCGGCATTTCATGGACACGATCGAAGGCGGGAAGTGGCTGCCCGACCAGGATCTGGCGTGGACGCTCGTCACCGGCGCGATCGGCCGGATCCACGAGCTCGAGAACGAGCTGGGGTGCTTCTTCGACCGCAACCCCGACGGCACGATCCACCAGAAGGCGTTCGCCGGGCAGACGTTCGATCGCACCGTGCACAAGGGTGATCTCACCGGCATCGAGATCATGAACCGGCTTGCCGAGCAGGTATGGGCGCGCGGCATCCGCCGGCTCGAGGAGCACCGCGCGCTGGACTTCGTGCCGGCGGCCGGCGCCGACGGCGAGGGCGCGCTCGCGGGGGTTCTGCTCGTCGACGTTCGCACCGGCGGCTACGTGTTCGTGCAGGCCAAGGCCGTGCTGCTGGCGACCGGCGGCGGCCCGACGATGTACAAGTTCCACACGCCGTCGGGCGACAAGAGCTGCGACGGCCTCGCGATGGCGCTGCGGCTCGGCCTGCCGCTGCGTGACATGGAGATGGTGCAGTTCCATCCGACGGGCCTCCTCGCCGGTCCGCACACGCGGATGACCGGCACGGTCCTCGAGGAAGGCTTGCGCGGGGCCGGCGGATACCTGCTCGACGGAGCGGGCGAGCGCTTCATGCAGCGCTACGACGAGCGCGGCGAGCGCGCGACGCGCGACATCGTGTCGCGTGCGATCTTCGCCGAGATGCGCGCGGGGCGGACCACGCCCAACGGCGGGGTGTACCTCGGCATGAGCCACCTCGGTCCCGACAACGTTCGCCGGCAGTTCAAGGGCATGGTCGAGCGCTGCGCCGACTGCGGCTTCGACCTGGCCGCGGGAAGGGTCGAGGTCGTGCCGACCGCGCATTACATGATGGGCGGCGTCGAGTTCGCGCCCGACTGCACGACGGAGCTTGCCGGACTCTTCGTCGCCGGAGAGGATTCGGGCGGCGTGCATGGCGCGAACCGGCTGGGCGGCAACGGCGTCGCCAACTCGACGGTGTTCGGCGGGATCGCCGGCGACACGATGGCGGCATGGGTCGCGCGCGAGGGGGCGCGGCGCGAGCCGGACGCCACCGCGCTCGACGCTGCCATCGCGCGGGCGGAGGCGCCGTTCGCGGGCAGGCGCGAGGATGCGGGCGCGCTCGATGTCCTGCGGGAGCGGCTGTACGACGTGATGTGGGACGACGCCGGAATCGTCCGCAATGCGGCGGTGCTGGCGCGGGCAGCGGGCGCGCTGTCCGCGCTGTCCGAAGAACTGGCGGCGATCCGGATTCCGGCGGGTGACCGCGCGTTCAACCTGACGTGGCACGACGGGCTCAACCTCGCGAACCTGATCGTCGTCTCGCAGGCGATCGTGCACGCGGCGGCCACGCGCGAGGATTCGCGGGGAGCGCACTACCGCGACGACCATCCCGATTCCGGCGACCTTGCCACGTCGACGTTCGTGCGCCTGCGCCTGCGCGGCGAACGGCTCGATGCCGAGTCGGTGCCGGTCCGCTTCGCGCGCGTCCGGCCCGGAGGTTCGCTCGTAGGTAGATAGCCACCCGACACCTTCGCGCGGCCGCGCCCCCTCGGGCCAATCCCGGACGACGAGCCCTCACGGCACCGCCGATGCCGGATCCCGCATGCGTCCGCCGCGCCAACGCGAACCGGGCGGGCGGCGATGCTGTCCGCGCTGGGCGCTAGCGCACGCCGACCTGCCACGGATACCCGAGCGCGGCCCACTGCGCGCGCTCCCGGACGAGCAGGTAATCGGTCAGCGGATGCGCGGCGAGCCAGCGCCTGGAGATGCCGATCCGGACGCGGCGCGCGACGGTGAGCTCGATTCGCGGCACTGCGATTTTCGTGCGCGCGTGGTGGAACAGCACGGCCAGGCGCAGCGCGGCGATCGCCGCGCGGACCTGCGCGTCGGCAAGCGAGCCCTCGATCTTCGCG
>Ga0209048_10002299_pt1 | contig 19089 bp, 17 predicted proteins | sample FrelakmetCRP12CR_FD_187146 | JGI IMG/M metagenome (GOLD analysis project Ga0209048, IMG submission 187146) | Freshwater lake sediment microbial communities from the University of Notre Dame, USA, for methane emissions studies - CRP12 CR (SPAdes)... | ecosystem: Environmental > Aquatic >... | reverse complement strand
CGAGGCGACACCCGAGCCGATGGCCGAGGCGACCGTCGAGCGGGCCACCGCGGCTGTGCCGCTTCCGCCCCCCGCGGCTGTGCCGCTTCCGCCCCCCGCGGCTGTGCCCCTTCCGCCCCCCGCGGCTCTCGCCCTTCAGGCTCCTGCGGCGCCGGCCCTGCTGGGACCTGCGGCGATGGCGGAGCCGGGGCCCGCGGCCGGGCAACCCGGAGCCGTGGAGAGGGACGCGCCGGCGCATGCGCCGGACGCGGAGGCCTCCCACATCGCGGCTGAACTCCAGACGGCCGAGGAGGTGGCCGCCGAGCAGGTCGCCGCCGAGCGCCTGGCCGCCGAGGAAGTCGCCGCCGAGGAGGTCAAGGCGGTGCTCACGTCGATGCTGGACCGGCTGGGCGCCGCCCACCACCGGCCGTTCTCGCGAGCCTGAGCCACCGCTCCAGCGAGCAGGGCCACGGGCGCCGGATAACATCCGCTCCCGATGGCCAGCAGCTCGCACAACCGACAGACCGACGCCGCCCTCCTGGCCGCCTCGCGCAGCGGACACAGGCGGCCGCCGCGCCAGAAGGCGCCGGAGACCTACGAGGAGAAGCTCGCCCAGCTGCACGAGCTGCGCGAGGCCGCTCTGCACTCCGCCCCCGAGGCGGAGGAGAAGCAGCACGCTCGCGGCAAGTACACGGCCAGGGAGCGGGTTGAGAAGCTGCTCGACCCGGGGTCCTTCCAGGAGCTGGACACGTTCGTGCGCCACCGGACCTACGACTTCGAGATGCAACAGAACCGGCCCTGGGGCGATGCCGTTGTGACTGGTCACGGCACGATCGACGGTCGCACGGTGTGCGTGTTCAGCCAGGACTTCACCGTCTTCGGCGGTTCGCTCGGCGAGGTGATGGGCGAAAAGATGTGCAAGCTGATGGACCTCGCGGCCAAGATCGGCTGCCCGGTGATCGGCATCAACGACTCCGGCGGCGCGCGCATCCAGGAGGGCGTGGTGTCGCTGGGCGCCTATGGCGACGTGTTCGTGCGCAACGTCAAGTGCTCGGGCGTGATCCCCCAGATCAGCCTGATCATGGGCCCGTGCGCGGGCGGAGCGGTGTATTCGCCGGCGATCACCGACTTCATCCTCATGGTCGAGGAGACCTCGCACATGTTCATCACCGGGCCAGACGTCATCAAGACGGTCACCGGCGAGGACGTCGGCTTCGAGGAGCTCGGCGGGGCGATGTCCCACAACACGAAGTCCGGCGTGGCCCACTTCGCCAGCGAGGACGAGGACGCCTGCCTGGAGGACTGCCGCTACCTGATCGGCTTCCTGCCTCAGAACAACCTCCAGACGGCCCCCCGCGCTCAACCGACCGACGACCCGCAGCGGATGGACCAAAGGCTCGACCACGTCGTGCCCGACAACCCGAACAAGCCGTACGACATGCGCGACGTCGTGAGGTTGATAGTGGACGAGGAGGAGTTCCTCGAGGTGCACGAGCACTACGCGAAGAACATCATCTGCGGCTTCGCCCGCCTGGACGGCTTCTCGATCGGCGTCGTCGGCAATCAGCCGGCCCAGCTCGCGGGTGTGCTCGACATCGATGCCTCCGCCAAGGCGGCGCGCTTCGTGCGCACGTGCGATGCGTTCAACATCCCGCTGCTCACGTTCTGCGACGTGCCCGGCTTCCTGCCGGGAACCGCTCAGGAGTGGGGCGGGATCATCCGCCACGGCGCGAAGCTCCTGTACGCCTTCACCGAGGCGACGGTGCCGAAGCTCACCGTGATCACGCGCAAGGCCTACGGCGGGGCGTACGACGTGATGGCGTCCAAGCACCTGCTGGCCGACTTCAACTTCGCCTGGCCGACGGCCGAGGTGGCGGTGATGGGGCCGGAGGGCGCTGTCAACATCATCTACCGGCGCGACATCGCCGGCAGCCCAACCCCGGAGGAGCGCCGGAGGAGGTTGATGGAGGACTACAAGGCGCGCTTCGCCAACCCCTACACCGCAGCCGAGCGCGGCTACATAGACGACGTGATCGTGCCGCACGAGACGCGCCCGAAGCTGATCCTCGCGTTGCACACGCTGCTGAGCAAGCGCGAACCGGGCCCGAAGCGCAAGCACGGCAACATCCCCCTCTGACGCGGCTGGCAAGGCCCCGCCCGATGGTCGACCAGAGCCCCAAGCCACAGCCCCTCGTGCCCTCGGCCTCGGCCGAGGAGGCGGCGGCGATCGTGGCGGCGCTGGGGCGTTTCATGGGCGCCACCGCGCCCGCGGCGGCTTCGATCGCCGAGGATCTCGATCCCTGGCTGCGCGCGGCTATCCTCGAAGGCGTCTCCCGAGCCCAGCAGGACGACAGCCGCGATCCCTGGATAAATACCTGAAAGCCGCTAGGCTTTAGCCTCAATAGCCTTAGTCCGCCGGCAGCGCAGAGTCGAGAGCAGGCCGGGCGCACGCCCGACCAGGAGGTTCGCATGGAGCCAGTTTCGATAACCGCCCAGCGCGGCACGCTCGAGGACCCCGAGGTCCTGCGGAACGTGCCCGGCCACGTGATCCCGATCCTGCAGCGGGAGTACGACGACTTCAAGACCGAATCCACGAAGTTCCTGGCGGGCGAGACCCCCGAGGACGAGTTCATCAAGTTCCGGCTCAAGCAGGGCGTCTACGGCCAGCGCCAGGCGGATGTGCAGATGATCCGCGTGAAGCTGCCGTTCGGCGGCATCACGCCCGAGCAGATGGAGTCGTTCGCCGACGTGATCGAGAAGTACGTTCCGCTGAACAGGGGTCACATCACGACGCGACAGAACGTCCAGATGCACCACATCCCGCTGCCCGAGGTGGAGAGGGCGATCCGGGAGCTCGGCGACGCCGGGCTCTCGAGCCGGGAGGGTTGCGGGAACACCGTCAGGAACGTGACCGGCGACCCGTGGGCGGGCGTGGCGAAGGACGAGCTCTTCGATCTGACCCCCTACGCGGGCGCCTACGTGCGGTACTTCGTGCGCCATCCCACCACCCAGGCGATGCCGCGCAAGGTCAAGACGGCGTTCGACGGGAGCCCGCGCGACCGCGCGATCAGCGGCATCCATGACATCGCCTTTCGCGCGCGTGTCCGCGAGATCGAGGGACGGGGCGAGGTACGCGGCGTGGAGATGCTCGTCGGTGGCGGCACCTCGATCATGCCGCGCGTCGCGCCGGTCCTCTACGACTTCGTCGAGCTCGACAACGGCGACTACCTCAAGGTCTCCGAGGCCATCTTCAGGATCTTCGACCGTCAGGAGTGGCTGCGTGTCAATCGCGCCCGCGCACGGATCAAGGTGTTCGTCGACAAGTACGGGATCGACGAGCTGCGCGACCAGGTCGAGGCCGAGCTCGAGGGCGACTGGGTCGGAGAACGCGACTTCTCGGTCGAGGCGCGTCTGTTCGTGGACGACGAGCGCGAGTCGGCGCCGGCGCCGCCACAGACCTACGGCAGCCCCAACGGCGACCTGCCCGAGTTCGAGCGCTTCCGTGCGGCGAACGTCGCCGAGCAGAAGCAGGACGGTTACGTGACCGTCGAGGTCAAGGTGAACCGTGGCGACCTCACGCCCGAGCAGTTCCGGGGCGTCGCGGAGATCATGCGCTCATACGCGGGCGGCTACGCGCGGACGACCGTACAGCAGAACCTCCTTCTGCGGTGGGTCCGCGAGGAGTGTGTATACGACGTCTGGAGGGCGCTTTCGCAGCTGAGGCTGGGCGACGCCGGCTCGCGGGAGATCAACGACGTGGTGTCGTGCCCGGGTACCGACTCGTGCAAGCTCGGGATCACGAGCTCGATGGGTCTCAACGAGGCCGTCCAGCAGCGGATCGAGGCGATGGGCATCACCGACGAGCTGACCCGCGAGATCCACATCAAGATGAGCGGCTGCCCGAACGGCTGCTCTCAGCACCACGTCGCGGGCATCGGCTTCTACGGCGCCTCGATCAAAGTCGGCGAGCACACGATTCCCGCCTACATCCCCCACGTCGGGGGCGTCGATGAAGGCGGGAGCGTCGCCTTCGGACGGCGCTTGAAGTTGCGGCTTCCCGCCAAGCGCGTGCCCGACGCGATCGAGCGGTGGATCCGCCACTACGAGTCCGTGCGCGCCGACGGCGAGAGTTGGGGCGCGTTCACCGAGCGGGTCGGCACGAACGAGCTCGAGGGGCTTGTCAAGGACCTGTCGATGCCCGTGGACTTCGGGCTCGAGACCATGAACCAGTTCATAGACTGGAACCGGAGCGTGCCGTTCGAAGTCGTTCGCGGCGAGGGCGAGTGCGCCGTCTAGGCCCCGAGAGCGAGCCCTGCCGATGAACGCGACACACGGCGATGTCACCGAGCCGGCCTCCGGCCGTGACCTCGCGGCCGGCCTGAGCGACACGCTGCGCGAGGCGATCGACGCGCATGGCGCGCGTGCCGTGCTGCTGTGCTCCTTTCAGAAGGAGGAGTCGGTGCTGATCGACGAGCTGCTGCGCGTGAGCGACGGGGGGACCGACGCCGTGAGGATCGTGACCATCGACACCGGCGTGCTGTTCGAGGAGACGCTGCAGACGTGGAGGGCGTTCGAGGAGCGGTTCTCGGTGAAGATCGAGGTTCAGGACGCCACCGGCCCCGACGGCCCGTGGACCGGGCCGGACAACTGCTGCTCGGTCGCGAAGGTCGCGGCGCTCGAGCGCGCCCTCGAGGGAGCCGATGCCTGGATCACCGGCATCAGGCGCGAGCAGGGTCCCACGAGAGCCGCCACGGAGCTCCGCGAACGCGACGAGAACCGCGGCATCTGGAAGTACAACCCACTGGCCCACTGGACCGACAGGGACCTGTGGCAGCGGATCCACGAGCGCGACCTCCCCTACAACCCGCTCCACGACCAGGGGTATGAGTCGATCGGCTGCGCGCCCTGCACCCGGCCGGGGAGCGGCCGCGAGGGCCGCTGGGCGGGGACCGAGAAGACCGAGTGTGGCCTGCACGTAGAGGCGGTGGACCTGTGAGCGTCGCGGCACCTCCTCAACTCAGCCACCTGCGTGCTCTGGAGTCCGAGGCGATCCACGTGATGCGTGAGGTGGCGGCGGAATTCGAGCGTCCGGTACTGCTGTTCAGCGGGGGAAAGGACTCGATCGTGTTGCTGAGGCTGGCCGAGAAGGCGTTCCGTCCGGCCCCGTTTCCGTTCCCGCTTATGCACGTCGACACGGGCCACAACTTCCCCGAGGTGATCGAGTTCCGCGACCGGCGCGTGGCGGAATTGGGCGAGCGGCTGATCGTGGCGAGCGTGCAGGAGTCGATCGACAGCGGGCGAGTGGTCGAGGAGACCGGGCCGCGGGCATCACGCAACCGGCTGCAGACGGTGACGCTGCTGGACGCGATCGCCGAGCACGGCTTCGACGCGGCCTTCGGCGGAGCGCGGCGCGACGAGGAGCGCGCGCGGGCCAAGGAGCGCGTGTTCTCGTTCCGAAATGACTTCGGCCAGTGGGAACCGAAGAGCCAGCGGCCGGAGCTGTGGAACCTCTACAACGGTCGCATCAACAAGGGCGAGAGCGTGAGGGTGTTCCCGCTGTCGAACTGGACCGAGCTCGACGTGTGGGAGTACATCGACGAGGAGCAGCTCGAGGTGCCGTCGATCTACTTCGCGCACGAGCGCGAGGTGTTCGTGCGCGACGGCATGCTCTACGCGTGGCGAATAGGCACCGAGCTGGTCGACGGCGAGCAGGTGTTCACCGAGACCGTGCGCTACCGCACCGTCGGAGACATGAGCTGCACGGGGGGCGTGCGCTCGCAGGCGGCCACCCTCAGGGAGGTGGTGGTGGAGATCGCGGCCACACGGATCACCGAGCGTGGCGAGACCAGAGCGGACGACAGGGCCTCCGAGGCCGCGATGGAGGACCGCAAGAAGGACGGGTACTTCTGATGGGCCCCCGGAACCTCCCGCGGCCGGGCGCTCTCTCCATAGGCGCGCCCGCCGCCCTGGCATGCCCTTGCGGCGGCCCACCTGGAGCGATGAGATGACGCTCGACCTGTTGCGCTTCACGACGGCGGGCTCGGTCGATGACGGCAAGAGCACCCTCATCGGGAGGCTTCTGTACGACACCAAGCAGGTGTTCGAGGATCAGCTGGAACACGTGGCGCAGGCGAGCGTCCGGCGTGGCGGCGAGGGCGCGCTCGATCTCGCGCTGCTCACCGACGGCCTGCGGGCCGAGCGCGAGCAGGGGATCACGATCGACGTGGCCTACCGCTACTTCGCCACATCGCGGCGGCGGTTCATCATCGCCGACTGCCCCGGCCACCAGCAGTACACCCGCAACATGGTTACCGGCGCATCGACCGCGGACCTCGCCGTGGTGTTGATCGATGCGCGCCGGGGCGTGCTCGAGCAGTCCAAGCGCCACGCGTTCATCAGCGCCCTGCTGGGTATCCCGCAGCTGCTGGTCGCGATCAACAAGATGGACCTGGTCGAGCACTCCCAGGCACGGTTCGACGAGCTGGTCGAGGTGTTCGAAGGCTTCGCGGAGAAGCTCACTGGCGTCAGCGACATCTCCTACATACCGATATCGGCGCTGAACGGCGACAACGTCGTGGAGCGCTCCGAGCACATGCCCTGGTACGAGGGACCGACGGTCCTGGAGCTGCTCGAGCAGGTGGAGGTCGCCTACGACCACCCCTACGACAAGCCCACGCGCTTCCCCGTGCAGTGGGTGATCCGCCCGGCCACCGCGTCCGGCGCCGGCGCGGCGAGCGCCCCGGATGCCGGCGACTACCGCGCCTACGCTGGCCAGCTGGCCAGCGGGGCGCTGCGCAGGGGCGACGAGGTGGCGGTACTGCCCGGCGGAAGACGCACGAAGATCGCGGCGATCGACACCTATGACGGGGAACTGGAGGAGGCGATCGCTCCGATGTCGGTGGCGCTGCGCCTGGAGGACGACCTCGACGTCTCGCGCGGCGAGCTGATCTGCCGCCCCCAGGAGGCGCCGACGGTGGCGCGAGAGCTTCAGGCCGACGTGTGCTGGATGACCGAGAAGCCGCTGCGGCCGCGCGGGCGCTACCTCCTGAAGCACACCTCCCGCATGGCGACGGCGGTCATCGACGAGATTCGCGACCTGCTCGAGGTCCGCACGCTCGAACGCGTCGAGCCGCCGGCCGAGCTCGGGCTGAACGACATCGGCCACGTGCGACTGCGGACGGCCGTGCCGCTCGTGTTCGACGACTACACGAGCAACCGCCGCACGGGCAGCTTCATCTTGATCGACGAGTCCAGCAACGAGACCGTCGGCGCGGGGATGATTAACTAGGGGCCCATCGTCCCTGGAGCACCCTCCCCCATGTTCGAGAAGGTACTGGTAGCCAACCGCGGCGAGATCGCGCTCCGCATCATGCGCGCGCTCGAGGAGCTCGGCGTGGCGAGCGTCGCCGTCTACTCCGAGCTCGACCGCGATGCGCCCCACGTGGCGCGCGCCGGGGAGGCGTACAACCTCGGCGAGGGGCCGGCGAGCGAGAACTACCTCAGCGTCGAGAAGATCCTCGACGTCGCCGGGCGATCGGGCGCTCAGGCGATCCACCCCGGGTATGGGTTCCTCGCCGAGAACGCTCCCTTTGCCAGGGCCTGCGAGGCGGCGGGCGTCGTGTTCATCGGCCCGCCGGCGAGCGCGATCGAGGCGATGGGCTCAAAGACGCGGGCGCGCGAGCTGATGAGGGCAAGCGGCGTGCCGATCGTCCCCGGGACGACCGACGCGGTCGCCACGGTCGAGGACGCGCTGAAGATCGCCAGGCAGGAGATCGGCTTCCCGGTGGCCGTCAAGGCGGCCGGGGGCGGAGGCGGCAAGGGCTTCAGGGTGGCCCTGACCGAGGACGAGCTCGAGGGCGCGTTCGACGGGGCCAGCAGAGAGGGCGAGAAGTTCTTCTCCGATCCGACCGTCTACCTCGAGCGCTACCTGCCAGACCCCCGCCACGTGGAGGTCCAGGTGCTGGCCGACCGCCACGGCAACGTGATCCACCTGGGCGAGCGCGACTGCTCCATCCAGCGGCGTCATCAGAAGGTCATCGAGGAGTCCCCGGCGCCGGAATGGGTGGTGAACGCCGAGCTGCGCGAGCGGATCGGCAAGATCGGCGTGGACGCCGCCCGCGCGGTCGGCTACGTGGGCGCCGGCACGATCGAGGGCCTGCTGGCCTCGCATGAGGGCGGGACGGCCGAGTACTTCTTCCTGGAGATGAACACGCGCGTGCAGGTGGAGCACTGCGTGACCGAGATGACGACCGGAATCGACATCGTCAAGGAGGGGATCCGCGCGGCGGCCGGTCAGCAGCTGTCCTTCGCCCAAGAGGACATCGTCCTGCGCGGGCACGCGATCGAGTGCCGGATCAATGCCGAGGACGCATCGAAGAACTTCGCCCCGGCACCCGGGAAGATCGGCGCCTACAGAGAGCCTTCCGGGCCGGGCGTGCGCGTCGACTCGGGGGTCAAGGAGGGCGGGGAGGTCTCGCCGATGTACGACCCGATGGTGGGGAAGCTGATCGTGTGGGACGCCGACCGTGAGCAGGCGACGAGGCGCATGCTGCGCGCGCTGGGCGAATACGAGATCGAGGGCCTGAAGACGCTGATCCCGTTCCACCAGGCGCTGCTTGCCACCGAGCAGTGGGCCAGGGGCGAGACCTGCCGAGACCTGCTCGAGGACCGGAAGTGGCTGAAGGCGCTCGCCTTTCCGTCGCCGCCCGACGCGCCCGCCCCGTCCGGAGAGGGCGAGGAGCAGACGGTTGAGCAGTCCTACGCGGTCGAGGTTTCGGGCAAGCGCTTCGAGGTGCGCGTGATCGGGCCGCCCTTTGCGGGCGGCGGGCCGGGCAACGGCGCAGCCCCCGCCGGCACCCCGAGAACGTCCAGGCGCTCGAGCGATCGGGGATCGGGCTCAAGGCCGTCGCGCTCTGGTTCCCCGGACACGTTGACCTCGCCGCTGCAGGGGAACATGTGGAAGGTGCTCGTCAAGCAGGGCGACACCGTCGAGGAGGGCCAGCTGCTGTGCATCATCGAGGCGATGAAGATGGAGAACGAGATCATGGCCCACAAGTCGGGCACCATCGCCGAGCTGCCGATCGCCGAGGGAGCGGCGATCCAGGCCGGAGCCCCGATCGCGACCATCAAGTCAGCCGAGTGACGTTCTCGGAGTGTTTGGCCCGCTGCCCCCGGGCACGGCGCCCGGCGGGCAGCGGCGCCCTCTCCCCCAGCTCGCGCAAGGCCTGCAGGTAGGCGACGTCCTCCTGCAGAACGCTCCGCGCCCGGGCGCCGTCGAGGACCGGTCCGTGGCCCGGCACGACGTGCTCGGCGCCTGCCAGGAGCGGGCGCATGCGCTCGAGCGTCGCTAGGTAGGCGTCGACGGTGCCCCCGTCGCTGAGGGTCGGTATCTCGACAGCCGAGAGGTAGTCGCCGGCCACGAGCACCCGCGCCCAGGGAATCCAGATGGCCATTCCGTCCTTCGTGTGCCCGTAGGCAGGGTGCAGCTCCAGCTCGGCCCCGCCGATCTCGCAGCGACCGGGGACCGCCAGTGCCTGGATCGATCCGAGCGCGAGGGGACGGTCGCGCTCGATGTAGAGCTGTTCGTCGAAAGCCCGCAGCTCGCGCTGGGCGGCGCCCGGCTCGGCGCGCAGGCGCTCCGCCGTGCTCTGCGCGCATCCCAGCGCCGCGTCCGGAAAGGCGATGCGGCCCAGCAGGTGGTCCCAGTCGGCGTGCGTCGCGAGCAGGCCGCTCGGCGGCGGGAACGCGGCCTGCGCAAGCAGCGAGGGCAGCAGCTCGAGCTCGTCGGGCAGGATCGGCGAGTCGACGAGCAGCACCTCCGCGGCGCCCTCGCGCCGGCCCCAAGGAGCGTCGGGCTCCGGAGCCGCGGGTCGCGCTCGGCCGGCCGGCTCGCGGATGACCGTGCAGTGGGCGTGCAACAGCTGGCTCGTCACGACGATCACATCGCGATGGAGCGAGATGGCCCGCACGCTGGGAGGCCCTCTATGAGATGCCGAGCAGCTTGGCGGCCTCGCGCAGATTGCTCACTTCAGCCGTCGGCTTCTTCTGCGTGGAGTCGAGAGTCTCCTTGTTGCGGTTGACCCAGATCACGGGAACGCGCTGTTTGACGCACGGAACGACGTCGTGGTAGTGGCTGGCGGTGACGTGCACCCAGCCGCGCTTGCCTCCCATTCGCCTGGCGCACTCGGTGAAGTGGGCCAGCTCGGGCTTGTAGGAGCGCACCTGCTGGGCAGTCACGACCAGGTCGAAGTCGGTCGCGATATGACGGCGGGTCTGCCCGAGCAGCTTGTCGTCGATGTTGGCCAGCAGGCCCAGTTTGTATTTCTTTGAGAGCTTCTGAAGCTGCGTGCTGGTCTCCTTGAAGGGCTTCCAGCCCTGCACCGAGTCGGGCAGGAAGCCCGAGCGCGAGGGCTCGAGCGGCCATTCGATACGCCGGGCGATCTCGATGGCGGTGCGTCTGAGCACCTCCGCGTAGAGCTCGTAGGAGCCTCCCTCGATCTCGCGGGAGACCTCGTGGAAGAGGGGCATGAGCACCTCTCGGTCGATCTCGAAGCCGTCGCGCGCGGCCTCCTTCGCGAAGGCGTCGTAGATTCCGCTCTCCCAGTCGATCAGCGTGCCGTAGGCATCGAATGTGACGAAGGTTACGTTTTTCGGGATTGGCATCGGGCCGGCATTATGACCTGCGAGGGCCCGTCCCCGCGCTTACCCCCGATTCCGCTAGAGTCCCGCGCCGCGATGGACCTGCTGGAGTACCAAGGCAAGCAGCTGCTCGCCCGCCACGGACTGGCGGTTTCGGACGGCAAGGCGGTCGCCACCGTCGAGGACGCCGTGCGCGCGGCAAACGAGATCGGCTACCCGGTCGTCGTCAAGGCCCAGGTGCTGATCGGCGGGCGCGGCAAGGCGGGCGGTGTGAAGCTGGCCGCCGACGAGGCACAGGCGCGTGAGCACGCGCAGAACATCCTCGGCCTCGACATCCGCGGCCACATCGTGCGCACGCTGTGGATCGAGCACGCCTCGGACATCGCGAGCGAGTACTACGCGTCGGTGCTGCTGGACCGACAGGCCTCCCAGCCGCTGGTCATCTTCAGCGTCGAAGGCGGCGTGGAGATCGAGCAGGTGGCGAAGGAGAGCCCGGAGAAGCTCGTGCGCCGCAACGTCGATGCGCTCGAGGGCCTGTCGCGCGCCGAGGCTGTCGAGATCGCCACCGATGCGGGGGCCGACGCGGACGTGGTGCAGGGCGTCGCCGACGCGCTGACGGCGCTGTACGAGGTGTGGACGCAGGAGGACGCCACGCTCGTCGAGATCAACCCGCTGATCATCACGCCGGAGCGTGAGGTGAGAGCGCTCGACGCGAAGATCTCGCTGGACGGCAACGCGCTATACCGGCACCCCGAGAACCAGTCGCTGTCGGACAGCGAGAACGAAGACCCGATCGAGCGGCGGGCCAAGGAGCAGGGGGTCCAGTACGTCAAGCTCGACGGCGACATCGGCGTCCTTGGCAACGGCGCCGGTCTGGTGATGTCGACGCTCGACGTCGTCGCCCGGGCGGGAGGCTCACCGGCGAACTTCCTCGACGCCGGCGGCGGTTCGGACGCCGAGAAGATCAAGCAGGCCGTGCAGCTGATACTGGCCAACGACGCCGTGAAGGCCGTCCTGTTCAACATCTTCGGCGGCATCACGCGCTGCGACGAGGTGGCCAGGGGCCTGATCGCCGCGTTCGAGGAGATCACACCGGCGGTCCCCTTCGTGGTCCGCCTGGACGGGACCAACGACGTCGAGGGGCGCAGGCTCTTGCAGGAGGCGGCGCTGCCCAACGTGTATGCCGCCCGGACGATGAACGAGGCCGCCGAGAAGGTCGTGGCGCTGGCGGCCGCGCAGAGCGTGGGAACGCCGGGCTGATGGCGGTTCTCGTCGACGAGCACACGCGGCTCGCGGTCGCGGGCATCACCGGACGCGAGGGCTCGTTCCACACCCTCAACAACAGGGCCTACGGCACGAACGTCGTCGGTGGCGTCACGCCGGGCAAGGGCGGCCGAGACGTCGAGGGCATCCCCGTGTTCGACAGCTGGGAGCAGGCCGCGAAAGAGGTCGAGCCGAACACCGCGATGATCTTCGTCCCGCCGCGCTTTGCCGCCGACTCGATCCTCGAGGCCGCCGCGAGCGGGGTGGCGCTGGTGGTCGCGATCACCGAGGGAATCCCCGCGCACGACGAGCTGCGCGTGTACAACACGCTCAAGCGCGACTACCCCGGCGCGCGCCTGATCGGCCCGAACTGTCCCGGCATCCTCTCCCCGGGCAAGGCCAACGTGGGAATCATCCCCGCGTCGTTCTTCAAGGAGGGCAACGTGGGCGTGGTGTCGCGCTCCGGCACGCTCACCTACCAGATCGGCAACGAGATCGCCCAGGCCGGCTTCGGCTGCAGCTCGATCGTGGGCATCGGCGGCGACCCCGTGCCCGGGTCCTCCTTCGTGGACGTTCTCGAGCTCTTCCAGACCGACGATCAGACCGAGCTGATCGTGCTCGCCGGCGAGATCGGCGGCTCTGCCGAGGAGCAGGCGGCCGACTACATCGGCGGGCACCCTGGCAAGCCCGTGGTGGCCTATATCGCAGGGTTCACCGCCCCGGAGGGCAAGCAGATGGGCCACGCCGGTGCGATCGTCTCGGGCAGCTCCGGGACGGCAGCCGCGAAGGCGCGCGCGCTTGAAGCGAAGGGCGTGCGCGTGGGGCGCACTCCCACCGAGGTGGCCGAGATCGCGGTGGAGGTTCTCGGCGGGGCGTCGCTTCCCGCCCGCTGATCCTGGGCAAGTCACACCGTCGTCGCCGGCCGAACGGCCGCATCGGGCGTCGGCGCAGCGCCCGCCCGGCGCCGTTCCCGGCCCCGCGACCGCTACGCTAGCGCCGTGGACCAGGACGTGGCCAGGACGCTGGGCGAGCTCGAGCGCAAGCTCCTCGAGCTCGAGCGCACGCTGGGCGCGATCGGCCGCGAGGAGGAGACCGGCGGCGAGACCCCCACCGCTGCGGCCTCCGCAGAGCCGCCCGCCTGGAGCCGGGTGGTCGACGAGGCCATCGAGCGCGACGAGACGGCGCAGCGAGGCGTCACCTCTGCCCGAGCCGGTCAGCAGAGCGCCCCTCAAGGCCCTGAGCGGCCGCCGACGCCCAGCAGCGACCGCCCGCCCAGCGCCGCCGAGCTGCTGCGCTTTCGCGACCGGCTGGAGCGGACCGTCAGGGAGCTGACCAACGAGTACGACGATCTGCTCGGCCGCCTCAACCGCGCCTCCATCCCCGCCCCCACGGGCCCCACGATCTCCTTCGCACGCGGTGCCCCGTCGCTCGACATCATCGACGTGGACGGTCTGCGCGCCGCCTGCGAGCGCGCGTTCAACAGCGACCCCGGGGGCACGACCGCCTACGGGACGTCCGTCGGCTATCCCAGGCTGCGCGCCTGGATCGCGGACCACCACGGAGTGGAGCCCGAGCGCGTGCTCGTCACCAACGGCTCGATGCAGGCGGACGCGTTCCTGTTCGAGCACCTCGTTCGCCCCGAGGACGCGGTCATCGTCGAGCGTCCCACCTATGACCGCACGCTGCTCTCGCTGCGTCAGCGGGGGGCCCGACTGCACGCGGTCGACCTCCAGCCCGACGGCATCGACACCGGGGCGCTGGCCCGCCTGCTCGCCGGCGGCGCCGGTGTGCGGCCGAAGCTCGCGCACATCATCCCCAACTTCCAGAACCCCGCCGGCTACACGCTCTCGCTGGCCAAGCGGCGAGCATTGCTCAACCTCGCCGCCGAGCACGGTTTCATCGTGTTCGAGGACGACCCCTACGTCTCGCTGCGCTTCAGCGGCGAGCCCTTGCCAACGATGCTCTCGATGGAGCCCGACCTGGTGGTCTACGCCTCCTCCTTCTCGAAGACGGTGTGTCCGGGTATCCGCGTCGGCTACCTCGTCGGGCCGCCCGCCCTGATCGACGCAATCGCGCAGCTCGCGACCGACACGTACATCTCGCCGAACATGGTCGCCCAGTCGATCGTCTACGAGTTCTGTGCTTCGGGCGCGATCGACCGCTCGATCGAGACGGTCAGGACGGCGCTGGCCGAGCGCGCCCAGACGCTCAGCGACGCGCTGCACCGCGAGCTGCCAGAGGCGGAGTTCGTCAAGCCCGACGGCGGCTACTTCATGTGGGTGACCCTGCCCGTGGGCACCGACGTGGGCGCCCTGCACAAGGTCGCCGCCGATCGCGGGGTGGCGTTCGTGAAGGGCACCGACTTCCTGCTGGAGGGCGGCGAGAACACGCTCCGTCTCGCCTATGCGGGCGTCACCCCCGAGCAGATCGACCAGGGTGTGGCGCGCCTGGCCGACGCCTTCCGCGCGCTCTGAGGGCTACCTGCCGTACCTCTGCCCGAGCACCAGCTGCTCGGGCAGCGCCGTGCGCTGCGGCGGGGACGGGTCGGCAACGACCGAGACCGTCTCGGCGACGCTGAGCGTCACGGTGCAGCGTCCGCCGTCAGCCGTCTCGACCACTACCTGCTCGCCGTCGCGCGCGGCCAGAGTGCCCTCCAGCCCGGGCTCGAGGCCCGAGCCCTTCAGGTAGTGCAGAAGGTCCTCAGCCTCGTTCTCGAAGCGGAGCACCTGCACCGAGGCACCGACCTCGACGTCCGCCAGCGGGACGCCGGCCAGGCGCGCGCCCGCGACGATCGGGTGCCCGTGCGGGCATGTCTTGGCGTCGCCGATCGCCGCGAGCATCCGCTCCTCCAGGACGGGGGACATCGCGTGCTCGAGACGCTCAGCCTCCTCGTGCACCTCGTCCCAGGGCACGCCGAGCACGTCGGTGAGGAATCGCTCGATCAGACGGTGCCTGCGCACGATCTCCTCCGCGTGCTCCGCGCCGCTGGGGGTGAAGGCGATCGCCCGGTCCTTGGCACGCGTGATGTAGCCGTCGCGCTCCAGGCGCCCGACCATCTCATGAACGGTGGGCGCCGACAGCTGCATGGCGCGCGCGACGTTGGCGCCGGTCATCGGCAGGCCGGCCTCCTGCAGCCAGAACAAGCTCTGCAGGTACTCCTCCTCGGCAATGGTCGCGCCTTCGCTGGTCACCGTGATGATGCTAGACGACCACGCGAGATCCGCGATCGGGGCTCCCTTGCTCGGCGGGGGGCGCCGGCGCCCCCGACTGCGCGGTGTGCCGGGCGGCTCCCGGATGCGACTCGGCCGCTGTCGCGGCCAGCTCAGAGGGCCAGCTGATCGACCGTGCACGTGCGTGGGTCCTTGTCCTCACGCCAGCGCCTCAGCTTCGCCCCGTGGCGGATGCGCCCGGCGGAGACGTGATCGAAGTCGATCTCCACGACCAGTTCGGGGCGCAGGGCGACCCACGCGAGCTCCCTGCCGGCGCTCCAGCGGCTGGGGTCGGCGGTGCCCTGCGCGCCCGTCGCGAACGGCTCGAGGAAGGCGACCAGGCGGCGCTTCTCCTGCGCGGTGAAGCCCGAGCAGTGTCCGACCACGCGCAGATCCGCATCATCGCCGGAGTGGTCGTAGAGACCGAGGATGAGCGCCCCCACCGTGTCCGGCTCCTTTCCCGGACGCCAACCGGCCACAACCGCGTCGATCGTGCGCACGCGCTTGACCTTCGCCATCCCCTTGCGCTCCCCCGGCCGGTAGGGCGCCGAGCGGTCCTTGGCGATCGCCCCCTCGGCGCCGAGGAGCCATCGGCGCGCGTCCTGCACGTCGGCGGTCGCCTGCATGAGCTCGATCGGCGCCGCGCCGAACTCGCCGCCCGCGAGCAGCTTCTCGAGCGCCGCACGGCGCTCGACGAAGGGGCGGGTCAGCAGCGACTCGTCGTCCAGGGCGAGCAGGTCGAACGCGACGTACGCCGCGGGCGTCTCCAGGGCGAGGCGCTCGACGCGCGAGGCAGCCGGATGGACGCGCTGGCCGAGCGCGTCGAAGTCCTCGCGACCGTCCTTGCCACGCACCACGATCTCCCCGTCGAGCACGTAGCGGCGCGGCGGGAAGGTCAGCTCCGGGAAGTAGCGTCCCAGCGGCCTGCCGTTGCGCGACTGCAGGAACACCTGCTCGCCGTCCACGAACGCGAGGCAGCGGAATCCGTCGAGCTTGACCTCGTAGACATAACCCTCGCCGACGGGCAGCTCCTTGCGGGCCATGGCCAGCTGGGGCTTGAGCGGAGGGGAGAGAGGCAGGCTCATGGCGTCACCCGCCCGGGCCGGGCCGGACGACGCGCCGTCGGCGGGCGAGCGCCACCGGAAACGCCGCGGGCATCAGGCCTGCCCCCCATCGGCGGCCCGCGCGCGGCTGGGCTGCACGCGGCGCGGCTCGTTCTTCTGCTTGCGGAAGTGCGGCGGCCACGGCGCGTCACCGAGTCCCTCGCGCTCGTCACGCACGGCAAGCTCGAGCAGCGAGTCGATCCGTCCCGGGTGCTCGTCGATGCCCGCCGACGGGTCGCCGCGCTCTCGCAGTCGCGCCGGCACCGTCTCCAGGCGCAGCTCGGCGGGATCGACATCGGCCACCTCCCCCCACTCGAGCGGGCAGGAGACGCGCGCGTCCGGCACGGCCCGCACCGAGTAGGCCGAGGCCACCGTCCGATCGCGGGCGTTCTGGTTGTAGTCGATGAACACGCCCTCGCGTTCCTCCTTCCACCAGCGGCTCGTCGCCCTGTCGGGCATCCGCCGCTCGACCGCCCGTGCAAGGGCAAGCGCGGCACGGCGTACTTCTTCGAAGCTGTGTTGCGGCTCGATGCGCACATAGACGTGCATGCCACGCGACCCCGAGGTCTTCGGAAAGCCGCGCAGGCCGTGCTCGTCTAGCACCTCGCGCACGCCGAGCGTGACCTCTCGCACGTGCTCGAAAGGCACCCCCGGGCAGGGGTCGAGGTCGATGCGCAGCTCGTCCGGGTGGTCGAGGTCCGCCCGCCTCACCGGCCACGGGTTCCAATCGATCACGCCGAGGTTCACCCCCCACGCCAGATGGGCCGCATCGCTCGGCACCAACTCACGCGCGTGGCGGCCGCTCGGAAAGGTGACGATCGCCGTCTGCAGCCACTGCGGCGCGCTCTCCGGCACTCGCTTCTGAAAGAACGGCTTGCCCTGGACCCCGTCCACCCAGCGCTTCAACACCGTTGGGCGCTCGCGCAGGTGGCGCAGGACCGCGTGCTCGCACTCAAGGTAGTAGTCCAGGAGCTGCATCTTGGTCAGACCGCGCTCGGGGAAGAACACCTTGCCCGGGTTGCTCACGCGCAACTCCCGTCCGCATACCTCCATCACGACGGCCTCAGCCTTCTCCGAGGTCATTGCTGGAAGGATGCCCGATCGTGATCCCGCGCACTCTGCTCGTTGCCGCACGCGCGTTCGACGGATCGCTGAGCGCTCAGCGCGTGGCCTCGGCGATCGGGCGGGGCCTGCGCGCGGGCGGGCTTCCCGAGCCGGACCTGTGCCCTCTGACCCTCGAGAGCGAGGCCCCCGCCGCCTTGCGGGAGCTGCTCGCGACTGTGGACTTCGATGCCCGCATGCGCCGCGCGCGCGCGGTCATCGTGGGGATTGGGCGCCTGGAGGAGCGCGCGCTGCTCGGCAGCGCGACGCTCGAGATCGCCTCCCGAGCCCGTCAGGCCGGCGTGCCGGCCTACGCCGTCACGGGCGCGAACGCACTGGACCCGTTCGACGCGCGCATCCTCGACCTGCAGGTGATCCTCGAGGCGAGCAACACGCGAGCGCTCGTGGCAGCCGGGCGCAAGCTGGCCGGGCTGGTCTAGGAACCTGGCAGAGCGGGTCCAGGTCCGCGGCCGGGTGCCGCGGGGGGCGCTTGCCCGGCGAGCGCCCGCGCGAGCTCGTACACCAGGCGGGTCGCGTCGGCGACCGTCGCGTAGTCGAGGTTCGCGGGCACGTCGCTGGGCAGGTGGTAGTTGGCGGGCGCGCGCCAGTCCGTCATCGAGACGAGCGTCGCGATCGGATAGCCCGCGCGGCTGGGGATGACGCTGTCGGTCGAGGCACGCGCGCGAAAGCCGCGATGCAGCTCGACACCGAGCCACTCGGCGCGCCTGGCGAGCAGGTCGCGAAGCCAGGGGCCCGCGTAGCGCTCCATCCACACCGGCCCCTCCGCCTCCAGCAGGACCAGGTGGGGCGAGCCCACCGTCTCCAGGTTCACGAACCACGTACGCCCCGGCGCGAGCTCGTCACCGTGGCGCGCGAGGAACGCGCGCACGCCGTCCTGCAGCGTCTCCTCGGCCCCGCAGGAGACGAGCAGCACGCGCAGACCCGCCGGCCGACGCTCCCGCAGGAGCTCGGCAAGCGCGACGAGCGCCGCCACGCCGGAGAGGTTGTCGTTGGCGCCTGGAACAGTTGGGCTGCGCCACAGATCGGCCACCACCGCGGTCCCGAGCACGCCGAGCGCCAGCCCGACCCGGACGAAGGAGCGCCGGCCCGTCGCGCCGCCGGCCAGAGTGGCGAGCGGGCCGGCGACCCCGATCCACCACTGCGGCAGGGGCGTCTTGAACCGTTCGACCACGTGTGGCGCGATCTGGTGCAGTCGCCGCTGGAGCGTCTGGTCGAACAGGAACCCGGTCTGCGGGGCGTCGTGGTGGGCCAGCACGACGAGCGTGCCCGTCCCGTCCCGGTCCCCGGTGCGAGCGACCAGGTTGACCGTGCTGCGGCGCCGGCGGACCAGCCGCCGCAGCAGCCGCGGTCCGTTCTGAACCTCATCGACGAGGCCCGCCAGGCCTGCGATGGCGACGAGCGCTCCGGCGGTGCGCCGTCCTCGCAGGGTGAGCGCCGCGGCGACGATGCCGAGCGCGCCGAGCCCGGTCGCGGTGGGTGGGAACGTGCCCCAGGATGGCTCATCCTCGAGCGCCACCTCGACGCCGGCCACGGCCCGCAAACGCTCCGCCAGCCACTCCGCGGCCTGTCGCTCGCCCGGCGAGCACGGAGTGCGCTCGAGCGGGGCCAGTGCCTCGACGACCTCGCTCAGGATGCCCTCCAGCGTGCCATCGAGCCGGCTTGCCTCGGAACCCATGCAGACGATTGTCTCTCACCGCCGCGCCGCGGAGCCTCGTCCCCCATCCGATCATCTGCGGACGGCCGACCGACAGTGCGGCGTCCGTCAGCTCTGGCAG
>Ga0209048_10002298_pt1 | contig 19102 bp, 22 predicted proteins | sample FrelakmetCRP12CR_FD_187146 | JGI IMG/M metagenome (GOLD analysis project Ga0209048, IMG submission 187146) | Freshwater lake sediment microbial communities from the University of Notre Dame, USA, for methane emissions studies - CRP12 CR (SPAdes)... | ecosystem: Environmental > Aquatic >... | reverse complement strand
GTCGAGTTGCGGAACGGCTTCCACATGTCCATGACCGCCAGGCGGATCTTGCGGGCCTTCTTTTCCCCGATAAACCGGTAGAACTCGTCCATGCTGGCCTCGGAGCGATCCTCGCCGCCGAAGCAGATCGGCCGATGCCGCTCGAGATCGCTGACCACGATCCGGTAGGTATGTCCCTTGCGGATCGAGATCTCGTCGATGCCGATCACTTTCGGTCCCGGCGTGCCGGCGCGCTTGAGTTGCGCGCGCATGTACTGCTTGTCGAGCTCCTTGACGGTGTCCCAGTCGAGGGCAAGCTCCGTGGCCAGGTCCTTGATCGTCTCCGACCGGCAGCGTCGGCCGACGTAGGTGGCAAAACGTCGGGTGTAGAACGGGTTGCCTGCGAGCCAGTCGAGGCCCTCCCGCTTCACGGTGCCGCAGCGGCGACAATGGATGCGCCGTATGTCGAGCTGCAGGTAGATCCGGAACGGGCCGCTCGAGAGGTCCCGTACCCGGCGCTCGCGGCGGTCGTACCAGCCGCTCTGCACCCGGCCGCAGCACCCGCAGGCCGTTTTTTTGACCGCCGGTGCAGCACGATGACCCGCGCCTGCGGATCACCGAACACGCCACGCGCCGTGGGCTCAGGGCGAAATCCCGGGAATGCATATGCGTCCCACAGACGTCGCCGTCTCGCTGACTTGACCATCGATACATCATGCCAAATCCGAAGACCCTACGAAGCGGCGTAAACCCTATGAAATCCAGACTCAGACCTTCATTCACACCCTGAAAGTACCCACTCGATTACCGGAAGACCCTGGAAAACTTTCCATTATTCGCCGGGGGCGAACTCGAGGCGGTCGAACCGCTCGGGTTCCTGCCGCCGCAGCCCCCGGCAGAAGCGCTTCACGCTGTTGTAAGCGTGCGTGAACCCGCGCGTGTCCATCAGGTCTTGGTAGATCGACACCGCGTTCCGGCGCAGTCGGACCTGCGCCTCGATCCATTCCCGGTGCGGCTCGCACGCCGACCTTGCCAGACTCGGGTCGATTTTCGGGGCGTTTTCCGCGGCCATAGCCGGTGGCCAGGGCGGGGGAATTTGCCTCCGTGGCGGCCCCGGTCGGCGCCCCCGACCTCGCGTGGCAGCGGATCGTCTTGCGGTCCGCGCCCGTCACGCGGTGGATCTCACGCCGCGTGACGCCCCGAGAAATCAACGTCAAAACAGTACCTTGCAGAGGCGGCTTCAAGACATTCACCTCGTTCCCCCTCGGACTCGGAGGGGCCGGATCATGTCCTGCCGTCAGCGCCCGGAATACCGGCGCCTCACATCATCGGCGACTCGTCAGGTGGAGGAGTTTGAAGTGGCCACAGGTGTAGGAATTTGGGTGGCCACCGGGCCGCCCCCGATTTGGGCCTGCGAGTGTGGTGCCGGGGGTGGTTCCGACCACCTCGGGGATCGGGAGGAGAGATCGGAATCGTGGAACGGATACGAATTCCAAAGCCCCTTTTTCTCGCGCGATGGGCCAGCGCAGCGGAGGTCAGGGTCGGCGGGCAGTCGGCTGAGCGGTCGTGGCAGCGTAGGTTTCGGCATTGCTGCTGTGCGTCGGGGCGCGCCGCTACGGAGAGAGATCGGGCTGCAGGCCAGCGAGGCGCGACGTCGATCGTTGTTCGCTCAGGGAGCAACCTGACCGAACGCGAACGAACCGGCCGGCTCGAGCTCGGGCGGGGTGAGACGGCCGCCTGGGATTCCTCAGCAGTCGCCGAACGATGGACGTCAACTGACCAATCTGATATCTGTGCGCCACAAGATCGGTCATCGCGGACCCAGGAGCTCCCATTGAATCAGCCCCATGCTCACCCACCCATGTTGCTTGCGTGCTCACTGCTCAGCTTGCTCGTGGTCACCGGCTGTGCCTCTGCTCCGACGATTCGCAGTAATAGCGACCCAGGCGTCGATTTCAGCCACTTTCGTACTTTCGGCTTTCTTGAGCCGTTGGCCACCGACCGTGCGGGCTATCAGTCGCTCATTTCGCAACAGCTGGTGATCTCGGCAGAGCGTGAACTGGTCGCACGAGGTCTTCGGCGCACGGACACCAATCCGGACCTGCTCGTGAACTTCAGCGCCGATCTCGATCAACGCCTGCGCGTCACCCAATCGCCGATGACACCGGCGGGCGCGCGCGGTTTCAATGGCCACCGGCGGGGCTTTTACAGCACTTGGCCGATGTATCGGCAGACTGAAATCCGCCAATACACAAAAGGTACGCTCGGCATCGATGTGGTCGATGCCGCCCGCCGGCAGCTGGTGTGGGAGGGTGTCGCCTTGAGCCGGGTTACGCAGCGGACGATGGATAACATCGGACCCGCACTCGACGCAGCAGTTGTGGAAATTTTCCGGGCCTTCCCGTTGCAGCCGCAGTGACACAAGGGGAGGTCATGCACCCGACGCCAGAACTGCGGTCGAGAGCGCATAGCCAAACGCAACCTCAGCAGACCCGGTGCGCGGTTTTGTGATTGCCCTTTGCCTCAATCGTAAGCGCTCCATCTCCGACACTCTTGATCAGTTATCCGCTGTCGAGCTGAACGGCAGCAGCGCCTCGATCTCCTCGACGGTCGTGGCGTTCGGCAGCTCGGCAAACAGCCGGCACAGGTACGCATAGGGCTCGAGCCCGTTGGCCCGGGCGGTGGACGCCAGGCTGTAGAGCGCGGCACTCGCCTGGGCCCCCTTGGCGGATCGCGTTCTCGGCGAGGTTCGTGTCGATAGCCAGGCGCGGATCGTCGATGTAGCGCACGAGCTTCGGCCACTGCCGGAGCAGGTACTCGATGGCGTCACCGAGCTTGCCGGAGGGCAGCGTGTGGCGGACCAGGTCCTCGGGCCAGGCGTGCAGGGACTTCAGCTTCGGCAGCGCCTTTTCCCGACGGACCCGCTGGCGCTCGTCATCCGGCAGCGCCTTCCTCTCCCGCTCGATCGTGTATAGCTCGTCGATCCGCCGCACCCCTTCATGCGCCGCGGAAAAGGTCTTCTGCTCCGGCTTCGGCAACGCCTTGATCGCCTCGAAGAACCGGCGACGCAGATGCGCCATGCAACCGACGTGGGTCAGGTTCAGTTCGACCGCGACACCCCCCGGGGTCAAGCTAGTTGTCGCCTCAAGTTCTCCGTCTGTGTAGGTGGAGAGCAAGGACAATGTTGATGATGAAGCGACAGAGTCTTACGAATGATTTCAAGGAGCAGGCACTGGCGAAGGTGTTTAGCCGGCCTGGCGACCGATCTTCGCCAAGCGCGACACCGCCACGGACGCTGACAGCGACTCCAGTCCCCGACTCGGCTACCGCATCGCCTACGTCTTCGACATCGCCCAGGTCGACCCACTCGAAGGCACCGTCGCTGCCGCGAACATCGCCGCCCCGCCATCGATACCTCTGACGCCCACCGCCACCCCGAGGCGCTGAAAGCCTTCCTCGTCGGTCACAACGTCGAGCTCGAGTACCAGGCACTCGCACGCGGCCTCTACGGCTACACCGACGGTCGCCGCATCACCTGCGGTCAAGGACAGGCCTCGCACGTCGAATTCGCCGCCCTCGCCCACGAGACCACGCACCTGCTGCTGCACTTTGATCGCACAACGCGCACGCGCCCCGACCTCACCACCCGCGAGACCGAAGCCGAAGCGGTCACCTACCTGCTCTGCGCGCTGCTCGGTATCGCCGGCACCGAGGCGTCCGTCGAGTACATTAAGAATTACCGCGGTACCCCTGACACGCTGGACAGCAGCCTCGAGCGCATTCGCGCCACCGCACGACGACTCTCAGCCGAAATCGCCGAAATCGCTTTCACCGCCGCAGCCGACTGATGCGGCTCCGACTCACTGGCGCGACACTTCCATCAAGGCGACAATAGGTCATGCCGACGGATTTCCTTGGCCTGTTCGCAGCGATAAATGCAGCGCAGATCCCGTACGTAGTAGTCGGCGGACTCGCGATGCTGCTACACGGTATCGACCGGGTGACCGGCGATATCGACCTGGTAATCGATCTCGCATCAGGTACTTCGACCGATCTGGTCAACGCACTTACCAAAGGCGGCTACCGTCCATTCGCACCAGTGGACCCGGCTTTACTGGCGAATGAGACCATCCGCGAGCAATGGCGGCTTGAACGAGGGATGGAAGTCTTCAGCCTGTGGGATGTGACCAACCGACGACCCACGGTCGACGTGCTGCTCGCATGCCCGGTTCCGTTTACGGAACTGCTGAACGATTCTGTCACCGTCACGATTGGCGGTGTGCAAATTCGCGTTGCATCGGTTGCGCATCTCATCGACATGAAGCAACAAACGGCGCGGCCCCGTGACCTCGAAGATGTCGAGCGGCTCCGAGTGCTGCAGCAGCGAGGCAAGACGTCGTGACCGAATTCGATCCGCAGTCGATTCCGCAGGCGTGGGGAACCCACGACGACGCGGAGCGGTTGCGTCGCTGGGCCTTTCTGCGCAAGACGCCCGCCGAGCGCCTGGCGTGGATGATCGAGATGCTCGAGATTGCCTACGCCACCGGCGCGATTAGGCCGCGGCGCCCCGAATCCCCTGAGTATGTAGGCACCGTCGCCGCGGGACCGTCGAAGTCTCCGTAGTACGGATCAGCCGTACCACCGGCCTCAGTCCGGCAATACCGCACTCGCGATGAACCCCGCCCACCGACAATCCATCGAACACTTCGTCCGCACCGGCTTAGCGGGCCGTTGATTTTCGCCTTTCTGCGGCCTGCTAACTGGGCCACGGATGGCCCTGCGAAATCATGCACATTCCGATGTGCTTGATTTCGGGAGCGCCGCGAAAGTCGCGCCTTTCGCAAGCGACGTTGAGAAATGCATGCAAAGCATTTCTCAATACTTTGTTTGACTGCAAGTGCACTCTTGAGGTCTTCGATTCGATCGCGATCGAGCGTGCACCCACGCCGGATGCCGCACTGTCCTACACCCGACTCGTGATCGGCAACCGCCTGCTGATGCACGTCTTCGAGGCGCAATCCTCAAACGCAACGGCAGCGGCCGTACCCAAACTGGCCAGGCAGGGCCGCGCAGAGCGCGACGCGCAGCATTTCAACCGCTATCGCCTGGTCGTCGCTTCTGCTCACCCGACCCAGCTTCTCAAAGAGGCAAGAACCGGCTTCGCGAGTGTTGCTGGCCCCGACAACCGGGCACACCTGCACATCCTCGCCATCGATCAACTGCCCGACGCGCTTTGTTTCGGGGTCAACGAAGACGTCGGCGCCACCGTAAGCATCGTTGAGCTCTCGGATTCATGCAGTCACACTGCCTGATCGCGTGTTGCGGCTCAGCCACAACTGGCATACAAACAAGGCGAGTTCCGCTGTTGCTGCCGGTTGGCGGTCGGCGACACGGGGCCCGAGCGGACGGACCAATTGCACTCCCCCTGCGGGCGGGCCTGCCCTCAGACCCGGCGCAGCGTCGCGGCGGGTGCATCGGCGGGCCGATGATTTGCGACTCGGTCGCCGTCGGCACCAGGGATTGGCAAGCCGGAGCCAGCAAGGCCGAGCGTCGACTGACCGCGCTCGGCCTTGGCCTTGTCACATCCGCATCACTATTGGCGCACCGTAGCGTCTGGCTTCTTCCGATCTTCTCCCCCAACCTAATCCCCGAAGAGCCCGGGCCACGAACGCGACGCGACGCGAGCGGCGAAGCAGCGTCTCCGTCCGCAGTCACATCTCGTGCCCCTCCAGGAACAACATTGCACGATCGTCGTGCCGGCGCCGAATGACAGGTAACTGGAAACTCATCAGGCAGCAGCCGGCCGGGAGCGGTCTCTCAGCAATTGACCTTTGGAAGCAAGGACCCCGACGCGTGGCCGGGGCTCGTGTCGCGTTGAACGTGGCGATCATGCTTTGCGTCGACGGCTCAGGCCGAGTCCCGCGAGGCCGAGACCGAGTAACGCAAGGGTCCCGGGTTCGGGCGCGGGAATAGGACTCAAGGCACTCGGCTAGCCTGGTCACTGCCTGACAACAAGAAGCATCGACGGGCCCCGCTGGGGCTGGTGCCTCCAGCCGTGCACATCGCGGGGGTTCCCAGGCGTCGATTCAGGGAGCTGCGTGCGGCCGGGGGACGTCATTTACTCTCTTGACTGTCGCTCTTCACCTCAGGGGCCTTGGAAAGGTTAAGCGTGCTCATCTCGCTGGCTCCGGTCGCTTCGTCCACGGTCGTTACCTTGACGCCCGTCCCAAGCGCTCCCGCAGTCCACCTCAAGTAGTAGGTCTTTCCTTCCTCCACGCCGAACCGAATCCTCTCGTTCGCCTTCTTTGTCGCGTCGTTCACGGTCGCGGCGCTGGACACGATCACGCCTCCGTAGTACATCTTCGGCGTTCCGGAGACGACAACGGTGCCGGGAGCCACCTCCGTGCACGCGTACTCACCGCTGTGCAGTGTCGCCAGGAAGACACCGTTGACAAAGAGACTGTCGTGCGTGGCGGATCCGACGATCCTCGTTAGCCGGTAGATGCAAATCAGCGCGTTGCCTGCTGTCGGCTTCGTCGGCGGAGGCTGCGGTTTCGCGTCCGTTGTGCCCTGCCCGGCCGCGACCTGCGTACCGGCTGATAGCATCAGCGCACAGCAGGCGAGCAGGGGGGCGATGGATAGGCGGAATGCGCCGTGGATGCGGCCATTCCCCCCGGTGTAGCTGATGGTGGCATTGCCCAATTGACCGCTCCTTTCCCGAGATTCCTCGAGCTGCCGAAAGACGTGGCAACGTCGTTCGCCCCGGTCAATTGCCGCCGATTGGAAGCGCCAAGGCGTTGTCAGATCCTGATCGTCGCCTCCCGGCCGCCGGGACAGGGACACTAACACGGTACAGCCGGCTCGCGCGCGACGGCGCTCATGCGCCCGACATCGACGCCCGGTTTGACAACATCGTCGACGACGTGGCGGACGTTCCTTTTCCGGGCGCCGTGTGCTTCGCATCAATGTGTTTCCGTTCGGCCCGCCGTGGCCGGCGGCCGGCGCGATCGTAGTGTCGAGCGCATTCACGTTCACCCGCAAGAGCGCCAAGACATCCGACCATTGTTTCACCGGCTTCCCGTCCTGCTGGAACATCACCGCTCTCCACCTGGTGCTGCGCGGATAGTGCTTTCAATCGACCTTGATCGCCGCCGCAGGCTGCTGCCGGGAGGCCGGAAGCCTGCAGCGGACGCGCTGGTAGGGCAGCCACGAGCCCCTGATCAGCCAGTACGCCCTGCGCGGCCATGCCAAGTGATCCGTGAATCCCTCCGTCAACGCCATCGATCCTGGCACCGGCCGCAACACTCCCCACGCCGCTGCCGTGAATCTGGCGCAGGTTCACCTCTCGACCTGATTTCCGAGCGGACAGTCGCCAGCTTCGCTGTCGGCCGCTGAACCAAGCCGTTGGGGCGTGCGTTTCGCGGCGCAACGAAGTTCCGCTTCGGGTCGAGAATCGCGGTAGGGACGCCCATCGCTGGGCGCCCCCCGCACAGATCCGAACAGGCCCGATTCGAGCATTCGGCTCCTACCTACCTGCCGGTGCCGCCGGCGGTGCTGGAAATGCTCGCGATGGTGCACGGGTTGCGGGATCGGAAGAAAGGCGCTCGATCGAACTCCCCTGCCCTGCTCTGGGAGTTCGGGCGCACCACGGCGTGGAAGAAAGTGCTGGCGGTCATGAAGCTTGCCGGCGTCAAGGGACCGCAGGCAACGCCCAAAGGGTTAAGACATGGGCTCGGGGTCGCGGCGATCCAGGCCGGCATCCCCTTGAACCTCCTGCAGCGATGGCTCGGGCATGCGCAGCTCACCACCACCGCGATCTATGCCAATGCCGTGGGACCCGAAGAACGAAACATCGCGGCGCGGATGTGGACGTGAGCCGTAGTGAATGACCGCGCCCTCTCCGCCACGATCCTGCTGCGCTTGAGGATCGAGAATATCAACCGGCATCTGCGCGGCAAGAAGCGCGCGATTGAAAACATCGAGCGGTGGGTTCTGCCGAACTACGGTGCAGTTCAATCTCTGCGCGCCCCTGAGTATCGGATAACAATTTCCGTATCGCACCGACCCCGAGATCGACAAGCTTATGGACGATTTGCTGCACGAGATCGCTTGGGAGGCGGACTTGAGAAATTGTTTCTCGGAATCCGAAGCACAGCTCGGAGGTAGCGACCGGCAATGGTGAGCGGTGATTGCAATTGGTTGACGGGTCTCTATGATTTGATTCGTGAGCTCCGGTAGCGCCTCTGCCTTGCATTCGCCCGGGGTAATTTATTCGTGACTGCTGAGTAATCCGACGCCTCAGCGGCGGACCAGCAGCATCGGTCCGCGCAATATCCATGCCGGCTCGATGACCGCCATTGCGCGGAAATCGCAACACGGCGAAGGAATGCGACCCTTTCGGTCGGAATTGGATTGAACAGTCCGGTTGCCATTCTTGCCACGTCACTTTGGGTGCGCTCAATTAGGACCGGGATCGGGGCGGCACAGTGGTTTGTGACAGACGCACGCAGATCACATTGCGATCACCGTCCGCAGTTGAGAGAGCCGCCGACCATTTGGCCCCATACCTCAATCGCGGCCAGACGAACGGCGGTTCGATTTCGCTGAGGGCATTCAAAAGCCTGGCAGCGGACGGTAACTCTGCTAAGGTATTCCCGTTTGGAGCGTTCCACTTCTATTTTGATGTCGCTGCTGCCCGCCGGAAAGCGCATGCCGCGGGGTCAAGAATCCTGGCAAGGAGGCCAACATGGTTGCGGAACTACCCGAGCCTGCGCGGGAGCAGACCAGCCATTTCTACGTCTGGATGGCAGGGGTCTGCGTGCTGATGGCCTTCGGCGGATTTGCGCCGACCTACTGGTTGCAGTTGCCTGCGGGCACCTTCATTGGCCCGCCCCTCCTCCACATACACGGCGTACTGTTCTCGGCCTGGACCCTGCTTCTGCTATTACAGACGCTGCTCGCCGCGAACGGGCGTCTGGACCATCATCGTGCCTGGGGCCTGGTAGGAATATCACTGGCGACCGCCATGTTCATCATTGGCTTGGCGGCAGCGATCCAGACCCTAAGGGAGGGGCTGGCGGCTGGCTACGGGGACGGCGCGCGTGCCTTCCTGATCCTGCCTGTGAGCGGGATCGTCATGTTTGCAGGATTCTTCATTGCCGCGCTCGCGAACGTCAGACGCCCGGAGGCGCACAAACGGTTCATGTTGCTGGCGACCATCACGCTGCTGCAGGCAGCCATGGCGCGAGTCTTCTTTACGCTGATGACCGGCGGCGGACCGGGCCTGAGGCCTGGGCTCGGCGCTCCGCCCCCGATAGCGATCGGACTGGTGCCGAGCCTGATCCTCGAAGTTCTGATCGTGGTCGGCGTCGTGCACGACTGGCGCACACGCGGCCGGCCTCATCCAGCCTGGCTCATCGGTGCGGCAGTGATGACGGCCGTCATATTGCTGCGCGGGCCGTTCAGCAGCACGTCGGGCTGGCTCGCCTTCGCTGACGCCCTGTCGCACATCACCGGCTGACTCGGACTGTAATCTGACCCTACCACCCACGGCCCCATCCGATGCACACGGATTCAAGGCCATCACGGAGGGTAACCTGGGTCGGCTCATAGCGGCAAAGGGCGCTGTAGCGCACACCGCACCGAGGTATGAAAGCCTGTTCTTTCCAAAGGAAAGACGTCGTTTCGGACTGCGCTCGCGATCTTGAACCTGACTTACCGGCCGAGACCTCAAGATCGCTGGCGATCCTTCACGGGTGCCCGCCCGAGCTTCTCGCTCATTGGTGCCGGGTCAGTGCTGCTGCCGAACGCTTCTGCAAGGCCGGCGTACGCAAGCGCACTGCCAATCACGGCCATTACTGGACCACGACCGTTCCGACCATTCGCGGGTGGAGCGAACACGAAAAATGGTAGGTGCCGGGCGTCTCGAACTTGAATGAAAATGTCTCGTTCGTGTCGATCGCACCAGAGCGGAACACATTCGCGTCGCTGACCACGGCGTGCGGCTCATCATCCGCGTTGGTCCAAGTTACGGTGGACCCGGCTTTGACCGTCAAGGACATCGGCTGGAACATGAAGTCCCTGATCACGATCTGGGCCGATTCCGGTGATGCCGCACTGGACGGATTGTGCGCAAGGAAGAGCCACAGCGTCGACGCGCCGGCAACCGTTAGCAGCGTACGCAGAATTCGCGACCCCATGACGGCCTTGCCTCCGTGCAAGTCTCTACTGAGGCTCAAGTGATCGCCGTATCCGTGAGCGCCAGCGACTGTTTCACTGTCATCGCACTCGTAATTCCGAGCGCCTTGGGCAGCTGATCCGCAGGCAGCTTAAGGGGTCCGGGTCCCGGGCCATCCCCGGGTGCCGGCTGGGGATACGCGGTGGAGCGGGCGGTGTGGAAGGTCATGTTGCCTTCCACCTTCTGCACGATCTGGTGAATGTGGCCATTCAACACGGTGACGGAACCGAACCGGCGCAGATGGGGAGTCAGCTGATCCGCATCGCCCGTGCCCCAGCCCCACGGCTCGTAGATGCTCCATAGTGGCATGTGCGCGAAGACTACGATCGGCGTGCTCGAGGACCGTCCCTTTAAGTCGTCCGCTAACCAAGCGAGTTGGTCCGGTCCTAGCGTCCCAAGACCGCCGGGCTTGAACTGCAACACGTTGACCAGCGCGATGAAATGCACGCCGGAATGATCAAAGCTGTAGTACCCCTTGTTGCCGGATGCCTTGCCGAATCGGCTGAAGTATTCGGTGACGGCCGGATCGGCGGTGTCGTGCTCGCCAGGCACCGTATGCAGCTCGGTCACACGCAGACGGGACAGCAACTGCTGCGCTACGTCGAATTCCGCAGGCTTGGACAGATGAGTAATGTCGCCCGTATGAATGATGAGCGCGGGCTGCTCGGACATCCCGTTCACGAGATCGATGATCCGCGCGAGGGTACCAGAGACGTCTGGATTGGCGTCCTTGCTGAACCCGATGTGCGTGTCGCTGATCTGCACGAAAAGTGGCACGCCGACCTTGCCCCGACCGCTCTTGTCGGTCGCAGCAATCGCCAGGTCAAATGGGGTCAAGACGCCGCCTGACAACGCGAAGAGCGTGCCGGCCCCGCCGTAGGCCAGGCACTTCAGGGCGTTTCGCCGAGACTGCAGCAAGGGTTCGTTTGACACGGCCATCTCCTGGGTGGGGTGGGTGCAGGAGATGAAGACTTGGGAACCGGCGGCCTTATTCCCCAATTCGATTACTTATCCGCGAGCGTCGCCTGCGTTCAGACCCTGCAGCAGGCGGACCAGTCCCAGCAGTTCCTCTATGGCCGTGTCCGAGACGGCGCAATACTGCAGATCCCCCGACCTCCAGAATACAAAGTGGTAGCCATTGCGAGTGGCGTCGGCCGGCAGCTCGTGGTCGTGGCCCGCCCAGCTGAATACGTTGATGACGTGCTGTCCATGTTGGTACACGACAACGGCCGCGCGCTGACGATCAAGGTAGTCCGCACGCCCACCCAGGAGTCGATAGCCCTGAGGCGTGAAGTCCGCGACGACTGGCGAGACGTCCGTGTGGCCGGCGAACCACGGCTTCACCGTGTGCTTGTCGGTGGAAAGCACGTCGACCAAGTGATTCGACATGAGCGAACGCAAGTGGGCGCCAACCAGACCGTTGACCAGGACACTGCCCGGCGGTGGTGCCCATATCAGGACGGCGAGACCGACCGCGACGGCCGTTGCGAGCCCGCCGCTGGCGGCCCCCGCCCAGAACGGCAACGCAGCCGATCTCGATCTGCCGTGAGGCGGTCGGCGCGAATTCTCAGGCGTGCGCTCCGCGTCGAGTGCCTGAGTTAGCCGGGTGCGCAGCACGGGAGGGGCACGGAAGTACGTGAGCTCACGACGCAGTGCTGCCCGCGTGTCGGCGAAATCCTGCAGCACCGCACGACACTCGGCGCACTGCTCCAGGTGCCGCTCGACCTCGGCCGTGGCCAGGGCGTCCAGCTCGTTGTCAAAGTGCGCCTGCAGGTGCAGCGCGTCAGGGTGCGGCATGCGGCGCCCCCTCGATCTGTCGCTGCCATTGCTGCTTCAGCGCCGCCCGCGCGCGCGACAGCCGCGACATTACGGTACCGATCGGCACGTCTGTCACCTTCGCGATCTCGCGATAGTCCATGTCCTCGACTTCCCTCAAGATCAGGACTTCGCGATAGACCTCGGGCAGGGCCGACATGAGGGCATCCAGCGTGCGGGCTTCGTCAAAACGGATCGACGCGTACTCCGGATCGGGCATCGCCCCTGTCATGGCGTAGCCGTCCTGTACATCGCCTTCGTCCGGTAACGGCACAAAAGCGCGTCGCTGCTGCTGCTTGCAGGCCGTCGCATGGCAGTTTCTTACGATCGCCAGCAGCCACCCCTTCGCGTCAGAGCCTCGCAGGGCGTCAAATCCGCGATACGCGCGCAACATCGCCTCCTGCACGACGTCATCGGCGTCCGCGGACGAACGCGTCAGCCATCGTGCAAACCTGTAGGCGGCGTCCAGATGCGGCAATACCTCCGCTTCGAATCGGCCGCGCTTTTCATCCATGGGTGCGACCGAACACTGGCCTCACGGCGTGCCACCGACTCCTACTCGTGGTGTAAGACTCACGGCGCACCGATTCTATTCCTCTCGACCGACCTGTCGGCGGCTCAGTGGCGCCAGGACCGAGGCTGATGTCCGCGAGGCCATTGCCTCGGCGGGGTGGACGGCGTCCTCAACGATGGATCCGCATGGCGCCCACCGGACACCACAACAAAGGCGGCTGCCTTGCACGTGCCCTACGAGCGGGACGGGCGAATGCGGCCGAGGGCGTGCGCCGGCGCCAAGCGCGCCCCGAGGCGCGGCGGCCTCTACGACCGACCGGGCTTCTCCGGCATGGCTGGAGCGGGCTGAATGCCGAGCACCTGGCCAAATGCCCCGCCGGCCCACATAAATCCCATGAATGCCACCAGCTCCACGAGCTCCGCGTCAGAAAAGTGCTGCCGCATCGTCTCGATGAGAGCATCGTCGATGTTGCGGTGACCCGAGGCGAAGACCTGGGCCAGGCCGACCGCCAGGGAAGTCCGCAGGGCCGCGTGGCGATCGTCGGGCGGTCCGCTCTTGGCGAGGCAGTATTCACAACCGTGGCCCTGCGCGAGCGTGCGCCGCACCTGTTCGAGCAGCTCGGCCGGCAGGATCGAGCGCCGGAAAAATATCCCTTCGAGCTCGAGCCAGGGCGCGAGTACGTGGGGCGCGTGTCCCATGATCCGCTCGTAGGGCGTCTCGCCGACATCGGACTCGGGAATGCGCGACATGAAGGGCTCCTCGGCGGGGCGCGGCGGCCCAGCGTGACGGGCTTCCGCCCGGACGTATGTTCACTGGCCTGTGCCACGATCTCAAGGGTGAGCCCGCGCGGCCCTCTCAGGCGACGGCGATCAGCGGGCGTGCGAGACTGTCGCCGTCCGCGGCCGCTCAGCCCTCACCTCACCTCACCTCACCTCACCATCACGATGGCCATCGAAGAACCCAGCTACCGCGTACTTGAACGCGATGGCAGCTTTGAGCTGCGCGAGTACGAGCCTTATCTCGTGGCGGAAACCCACGTTGCCGCGGGCTTCGAAAACGCCGGCAGCGTGGCCTTCCGGCGCCTCTTCCGCTACATCAGCGGCCACAACGCAGCCCAGCAGCAGATCGCCATGACTGCGCCCGTCACCCAGACGCGGGGCGAGAGAATCGCGATGACGGCCCCGGTCGCCATGGAAGCGGACGGCGATGGCTATCGCGTCGCCTTCGTTGTCCCTGCGAGGTACTCACGCAAGACGGTTCCGAAGCCGCTGGACGAGCAGGTCGAGATCCGCGCCGTGCCGGCCCGGCTCGTGGCGTGCTGGTGCTATACCGGGCGTTGGACGGAGAGCCGCTACCGGGAGCACGAGCGGCGCCTGCGGGAACTCATCGCTACCCGCGGGTACTTGGTGCGGGGCGAGCCGATCCTGGCCCGCTACAACCCGCCCTTTACGCCGTGGCCCCTGCGCCGCAACGAGGTACTGATCCCGGTCGAGCGGGGCCGGTCACGCTGAGGCGTTCCACGCGCCCTCCTCGCCCGCCAGCAACGTCAGCCCCTCCCGCGGCGGCCGGGAGGTGGGACGGGCTCCGAATTCGAGGGCGAGTTCTACCAGCGCCGGCGTGAAGTACACCGTGACCTCGCAGTGCAGGCGGCCCTCCGAATCGTGACGAACGAAGGCGCCCGCGCCGGCCGGAAGCTCAGCGGCGGCAAGACGTCCCTTGACCGCCTGCTCGATCTGGGCCATCGGCACCTGGGCCGTGAGCGCATCCCCCAGCGCGAGCGCATGCCAGCGGCGCGTCCTCGCCGGCCTCGAGGCCGTGCCGGGGCGGTACTCGAGGACGAGCGAGCCGAGCGCGGGCAGCGACTCCCAGCGTCGCTGCAGGTCCAAGGCGGCGGCATACAGCCGGGTGGCGCGCGCCGGGTCGGGGATGGGGTGCGGCTCCACGTTGCGCGCGGCCGAGGCGGCCTCGATTCCATAGAGGAAGGCCGCTACGTCGAGCGCCCCGTTCCAGAGCTGCGTCTGCAGCGCCTCGACGACGGCTTCCGCCTGCGTCGCCTGGCGCTGCACCTCGCGCGCATCCGGCCGGTGCGCGAGTTCCATGACGAGATTCGAATCGGCACCGGCGGCCACGAGGCTCAGGAAGCCGTTGCTGAGGCCCAGGATCGACTCGACGACGTAGTGCACGAGGTCGTGCGGCAGGATGCCCTGCCGCGGCATTGGGTTTCCGCACTCGGTGCCGTCATCGCGCAGGTAGCGCAGCTGGTCGGCTTTGTCCCAGGCGGATCGCTTGGTGGCGATGAGTTGCACAAGGGGCCCAAAAGAAAGAGGCGCCGGAGGCCGCGGGCTACCACGGCATCCGGCGCCTCGCTGTGCTCGGACCGATGGTTACTTCAGGGTCGCGTAGTAAGCGGCGAGGTCCGCGACGTCCGCGGGGCTCAGCTTCTTCGCTTCCTTGATCATCTTCTGGCTCTTCGTGCGCGTGCCGGCCTGGTACTCCGACATCGCCTTCGTGAACTTGTCGGCAGACATGCCGGCGATCGACGGGTTCTTGTCGTCACCCTTGCCATCGTCGCCGTGGCAGTCGGCGCAGGCCTGCGCCTTCGTCTTACCGGCGGCCGCGCTGCCCGCTGCCTGGGCCGACCCGACGGCAAACAGGACTGCAGCACAGGCCAGAATCGACAGGGACAATTTATTCATCGCACTAATCTCCGGTTGCTCAGGAAAGTTCGATCGAACACGCGCTCTTCGCGGCGACGGATTGTCCTCGACCGGCGCGGATTCGTTGTCTAGTGGTTTTCCGAAAGATTCGAGGGGATTACAGACCGGGAAGTTCCCGGACTGCAAGCGCCAGCCGCGCCCTGCGGACCCGTAACCACGCCCGCTCAAGCGGGAAACCCCACATTATCAAATTGATCATTGCACATATTCGCCGACGGCGTATATTCCGTGTCTAGTCCCTTGATTTACATGCGGAATCAAGGGAACTGGCGGCAGAGATTTCGCTTTAATAAAGCTATCTAACTATCTGTTTATAAATCAGAAACTAGCTAGGTGAGCAGCATGTCCGAGAACTGGGAGCATTTGCGGCGAGCGGCGCTGGTGCTGGTGGGTGCCGGCGCGATGAAGCAGCGCCTGATTGAGGCGTATCGGTGCCATCTCCTCGCGGTCCACGTGGACGAGTTGCCGTCACCGCTGGAGGCGGAATTCGCCGAACTTATCGCCACGTTCAACTGCGCGCAGGCCGCCGGCGGCTTGGCCGTCGCCGAGGTGGCGGTCCGCAAGATGTCTGAGCAGGATGCCGCCCGTCACGCGCAGAATATCGTCGGCATGCTGATGAGACTGCCGGCTCCAGAGAGTGCCCTCGCGGAACCGGCTGCCCCGCCGCGCCTGCGGGTGGTCGGGGACGACGACGAAGTTCCCGCGTTCCTCAGTCGAGCTTGAATTCGATCGTATCGAAGCGCGTCGTCTCCTCGTGACGCGCCTGGCGCTTGATCGCGTCGACCAGCTGCCGCTGGTCCCACGGCACCACCTCGTCCCCCAGCTCCATTACGGCCGGTGCGATAGTGTCGTGCGAGCCGAACGGCTCAAGCACGACCACCGGCTTGTCGAACGCCTTTGCGCAGTGGAGCATGAACTCGGTCCAGTCCATGTGCCTGCGGTACAGTGAGGCCGCCACCACGATGCACTCGGCCTCGACGATCTGCTTACGCAACGCCTCCTTGAGCACTTCCTTGTCGCCGACCGGCCGGTCGTCCGGGTTGGAGGTGTTGCGGTAGTAGAAGTTGTCCACGCTCTCGAGGTACTCGATGATGCGGTGGTAATCGTCGTCCTGCTGCCAGACGTGGCAGACGAAAAGTCGAATCGGGTTTTTCTGTGTGACGCTGCTCACCGGGCCTCCGTGTTCCAGTCCTCCGCCCTACCGCTAGTGTAGCCTAGACCTTTTCGTTCCGGTTCGGCTTCCGGACCCGTAGAATTGAGGACGAATGCGCTTTTTGCTGTACAACATCCGCTACGCCACCGGCACCGGGGCGGCGTTCCACCTGCCGATACCCGGGGCCGGCTACCTCCGCAGCAATGCCCGCGTCCTCGAGAACATCACGCAGTTCATCAAGGCCCAGGACCCGGACATTGTGGGCCTGATCGAGGTGGACACCGGCTCGATCCGCTCCAGGCGGGTAAACCAGGCCGAGGCGATCGCCGAGTCGCTCGGTCATTACTCGACTTTCCAGTGCAAGTACGGTACGAACTCGCTCAATACCCTCGTGCCGATCGTCAACAAGCAGGCGAACGCCTTCCTCGCCTCGCCACGGGTCGAGGGCGAGCGTTTCCACTACTTCGACACCGGCATCAAGCGGCTCATCATCGAACTCGAGCTCGACGAGATCTGCGTGTTCCTCGTGCACCTGTCGCTCAAGTTCCGGCACCGGCACGTTCAGCTGAGGCACCTGTTCGAGCTGGTGAAACGCGCCCCTAAGCCCGTGATCGTGGCCGGGGACTTCAACACGTTCTGGGGCGAGCACGAGATCGCGCTGTTCATGGAAGCCTCGGGCCTCAAGAGCGCGAATCGCGAGCGGCTCCCGTCGTACCCGGCCCGCCGCCCGCGCATGGAACTCGACTTCATCCTGCACACCCGGGACATCGTGATCGACTCCTTCACCGTGCCCGGCGTCACCTACTCCGATCACCTGCCGCTGGTCTGCGATTTCCACGTGACGAGCGAGCAGCGTGCCGCAGCCGCCTGAGGACCCGGCGGGGGCGTGCGGGCGGGGCACCCTGTGATAGCATTAACGCTCACTTTGAGCGGGGACGCCGCGTGCCGATGTCGGCGCCCGGCACAGCCTAACCAATGAATGAGTCTTCGACCGTCGAACTGAAAACCCTGCGGGCCTTCTCCCCGCTGGACGGCTTGCGCAACGAGAACCTGCGCGCGCTCGCGCGCAAGACAACCCTGCGCGATCTGGGCCAGGGCCGCCTGCTGTTCAAGGAAGGCGACACCGATAAGCGGACGTACTTCCTCGTCTCGGGCGTCGTCGAGTTCCTCGCCGACGGCCGGATCGTCGGATCGGTTAAGGGCGGCACCTCGGAGGCGCGTCACGCGCTCGCGCCGGTCCTGCCGCGGCGCTGCGCGGCCCGGGTCGCCTCCGACCGCATCGAGTACCTGTCCCTGGACAGCGACATGCTCGACGTGCTGATCACGTGGGACCAGACCGGCACCTACGAGGTGTCGGACCTGAGCGAAAGCGATGCGGGCGGCGACTGGATGACCGCGCTGCTGCAGAACCGCGCCTTCCACAAGATTCCGCCGGCGAACCTGCAGGCAGTGTTTATGCGCATGCAGCGCGTGACGCACGCGGCCGGCGACACTGTGATCCGACAGGGCGAAGAAGGCGACTACTTCTACGTCATCGTGAGCGGGCGCTGCGCCGTGAGCCGCGAGACGCCGCTCAACCGGGAGGGCATCCGCCTCGCCGAACTCGGCATGGGTGAGTCCTTCGGGGAGGAATCGCTGATCTCCGGAGCCGCCCGCAACGCGACCGTGACGATGCTCACCGACGGCGCGCTGATGCGCCTCAGCAAGGACGACTTCAACGCGCTGCTCAACGAGCCGTTGCTGCGCTGGGTGGACTACGAGGAGGCCAAGGAGATCATCGCGCAGGGCGGGCGCTGGCTCGACGTGCGCCTGCCGAGCGAGTACGAGCACTGCCACTTCGAGCAGTCGATCAACGTGCCGCTCTACTTCGTGCGCCTGAAGCTGAAGGCTCTCGACCCGGCCATCCCCTACGTGGCGATCTGCGACAACGGGCATCGCAGTTCGGCCGCCGCTTACATCCTGAGCGAACGGGGCTTCGAGAGCTACGTGCTGCGCGGCGGCATCGCGGTCACCGAACTCGCCGACTCGCTGGTCGCGACCAACCGCGCCTGATCGGGCGCCGCGATATGGGCAGGCTCGACGGCAGGCCGACCATCGCGACCGATGGCGCAGTCCCCTGCCCCGTTGTCAACGAACCGGGCGTTCACGAAGAATAGACGCCGCTCGCCCGCGGACAAGGAGACGCCATGATTACCCGGGCGCTCGCCGCCCTTACCCTCATCGCCGCCCTTGCCGTCACGGCGCCTGACCCGGCACAGGGGGCGCCCCTGAGCGCCACCCGGCAGGCAGAGATCATCACGGAGGTCAAGGCCGTGACCACGGCCATGTGGGACGCCTTCGAGCGCCTGGACGCCGACGCCGCCATGAAGGACTTCCCGGTCGGCCCGGCGACACTCGTCGTCGATTCTGACGGCTCAATCGCGGACCCGGACGCGTTCCGGGAGGGCCTGCGGGCCTTCTATACCAGTATCTCGCGCATGCACTTCGCTACGATCCGCGAGGAGTACCGGGTCCTGGCACCGGACGCCGTCCTGTACGTCCGGTCGTACTTGAGTCCCAAGCCCGACTCTCCGCGGTCTCGGGGTCCACGATGACACGGATCGACCACGCCGCAAGACGGCGTGTGGCTTCGGGTTCGCGCTTCATCGAGGTCGGCTGTCCGTCCGAAGATCGCTCCCCGGACGCGC
>Ga0209048_10002297_pt1 | contig 19103 bp, 16 predicted proteins | sample FrelakmetCRP12CR_FD_187146 | JGI IMG/M metagenome (GOLD analysis project Ga0209048, IMG submission 187146) | Freshwater lake sediment microbial communities from the University of Notre Dame, USA, for methane emissions studies - CRP12 CR (SPAdes)... | ecosystem: Environmental > Aquatic >... | reverse complement strand
CGGCGCTCCCTATAGTGGTGGCCGGTGGGAAAAAGTGGGAGAGAATGGGTCTCAAGACCCATAGAAGAATGTTCAGGGGTGCCAACAAGCTCACTCTCGATGCCAAAGGCCGGATGGTCATGCCCACCCGGTATCGCGAGCGGCTGCAGGAGCGCTGCGGCGGCAAGTTGGTCGTCACGGTGGATAAAGATCAATGCCTGCTCCTGTACCCCTTGCCCGACTGGGAAGAGATCGAACGCAAGTTAATGCGTTTGCCGACCTTGAACCCTCAGGCACGGCGCTTGCAGCGGCTGATGGTCGGACATGCCACCGATTTGGAACTCGACGGACACGGCAGAGTGTTGTTGCCGCCGCAGTTGCGCGAGTTCGGTTCGCTGACGCGCGATGCCGTGCTCATCGGCCAGGGCTTGCGCTTCGAGTTGTGGGATGAGGCGCGCTGGAACGAGCGGCGCGACGAATGGTTGGCGAGCGAAGAAAGCGCGACCGATTTGCCGACCGAACTTGAAACGCTGTCGCTGTAAGCGTAAGCGGGCGGGCGCGAGCGATGGGCGATTCGGCAGCGGGGCACACGCCGGTACTGTTACCACAGGTACTGGCCGCGTTGAACATACGGGCAAGTGGCACCTACTTGGACGCCACTTTTGGGCGGGGCGGGCATGCAGGGGCGATTTTGGAGAAGCTCATCGCTGATGGCCGATTGCTGTGTCTCGACCGCGACTCTGTCGCCATTGCCGAAGCGAGGGCGCGCTTCGGCGCCGATCCGCGCGTCGCGATTTTTCGCGCGCCTTTTTCCGCACTTGCAGCCTGCGCCGATCTGGTCGAGCCCGGCCTCAAATTCGACGGGATGCTGTTCGATTTGGGAGTCTCCTCGCCGCAACTCGACGACCCCGCCCGGGGATTCAGCTTCATGCACGAAGGGCCGCTCGATATGCGCATGAACAAGAATGAGGGCGCGAGCGCGGCCGACGTGGTCAACAACGCTTCCGAAGCCGAGCTGATTCGCATATTTCGAGAATACGGCGAGGAGCGGCTGGCGCCGCGCATCGCGCGCGCCATCGTCGCCGACCGCCGATCCCGACCGTTCGAAACCACGTCCCAGCTCGCCAGCATGATCGAACGCGTCACGCGCGCCGCGCGCCGCGGCGAACGTCACAAACACCCGGCGACCCGCGTGTTTCAGGCGCTGCGTATCCACGTCAATCGGGAGCTCGCGGAACTCGAAGCCGCGCTCGAGGCCGCGCTCGAGCGCTTGGCGCCGCACGGACGGCTTGCCGTCATCAGCTTTCACTCACTGGAGGATCGCATGGTGAAGCAATTCATGCGCCGCCATTCGCTCGCCGATCCGATGTACGCCGGATTTCCGCAGATACCGGCGCACGCGCGCCCGAAGCTCCGGTTGGTGGGCAAGTCGATTCAGGCGCAGCCGCAGGAAACCGCGAGCAACCCGCGTGCGCGCAGCGCGCGCCTGCGCGTTGCCGAACGTTTGAGCGAGGAATTGGCCGCATGAGGATTCGCAAACTGCTGCCCGCGCTTCTGCCCGTATTGTGGCTCGCCGTGCTCGGGGCCGCCGTGCAAGTGATCTACGCGCGGCACAAGGCGCGCGATTTGTTCGTGCGCTTGGAAAAACTCAACGCGGAACGCGATTCGCTCGAGATGGAGTGGGGTCGTCTGCAACTCGAGCAGAGCTATTGGTCCTCGCATGCATTCGTCGAGCGAGTCGCCAACGCCAAGCTGCAAATGAATTTGCCCCAAACTCGCGATGTTCGGATCGTGCGCCCGTGAAGCAGCGATCGAGCGAAGGCGCACCGAAGGCGAACGGCTATCGCTGGCGCGCGACCGTGGTGCTCGGATTGGTGGTGCTGGCTGCCGCCGCGCTTGCGTTGCGCGCGGTCGAGCTGCAATTGCTCGATCACGGCTTTCTCGCCAAGCAAGGCGACGACCGATCCATGCGCGTGGTCAAGATCGCAGCGCATCGCGGCGCGATCACGGACCGCTCCGGCGAGCCGCTCGCCATCAGTACGCCGGTCGACAGCGTGTGGGTGAACCCGCAGGAGTTGAACGACAACATCGATCAGCTGCCGAAACTCGCCAAGGCATTGAAGGAGGATCAGCAATCGTTGGCGCGGCGCATCACCAGCAATCTCGATCGCGAATTCCTCTACCTGGTGCGGCACATGCCTCCCGATCAAGCGGCGCACATCAAGGCATTGGGAATTCCGGGCGTCTATTTGCTGCGCGAATACCGGCGTTACTATCCGGCGGGCGAAGTCGCGGGGCACGTGGTCGGATTCACCACCATCGACGACCAAGGCCAGGAGGGGCTGGAACTCGGCTACGATCAGTTGCTGAACGGCGATGACGGCGCCAAGCGCGTCATTCAAGATCTGTACGGACGCTATGTCGAGAACGTCGAGAGCATCCGCGCGCCGCGGCCGGGGCGCGATCTGGTGACGAGCATCGATCTGCGCATCCAGTACCTGGCCTATCGGGAGCTGAAGGCGGCGATGCAAGAGTACCGCGCGCACGCGGGCTCGGTCATCGTCATCGACGTCGACACCGGCGAAGTGTTGGCGATGGTCAATCAGCCGTCCTACAACCCGAACGATCGGGAGCAGCTCAAGGCGGGCCTGTACCGCAATCGCGCCGCCACCGATATTTTCGAGCCCGGATCCAGCGTCAAGCCCTTCATCATAGCGGCGGCGCTCGCCTCCGGACAATATCACCCGGACAGCGTGGTGGACACCTCGCCGGGGTACTTCATGGTTGGCAACAAGATGGAGGAGGACGAGGAGAACCTCGGCGTCATCGATCTGGCGACGATCCTCGCCAAATCCAGCAACGTCGGCACCGCCAAGGTCGCGCTGTCGCTCAAGCCCGAACAGATCTGGAACACCCTGAGCGGCTTGGGACTGGGTCAGGTCACCGGCAGCGGCTACCCGGGCGAATCGGCCGGCATGTTGAGCAACTATACCCATTGGCGGCCCGTCGGCATCGCCACGCTGTCGCACGGCTACGGGCTGTCGGTGACCCCGCTGCAATTGGCGCACGCCTACGCCACCATCGGCGCCGGCGGCATCAAGCGCCCGATCTCCTTCGAGCGCGTATCGGGGCCGGTGGCGGGCGAACAAGTGCTTGATCCCAAGGTGGCGCACGAGCTGGTGCAATTGATGGAGCATGTGGTCGAAAAGGGCGGCACCGCGACCCGCGCTTCGCTCATCGGCTATCGCGTCTCGGGGAAGACGGGCACCGCCTTCAAATCAATCGCCGGAGGTTATTCAACCGACCGATACATGGCCGTGTTCGCGGGTTTGGTGCCGGCCTCGCATCCGAGGCTGGCGACGGTCGTGGTGATCGATGAGCCCAACAGCGATCTGCTTCCGGGCGTCTTGCACCAGGGGGGTCACGTGGCGGCGCCGGTTTTCGCCAGCGTGATGTCTGGGGCGCTGCGCTTGATGGATGTGCCCCCGGACGATTTGCAGAATGTACCCGCGGCGAAGCTGGTGCAGGTGAGCGGAACGCCATGAGCGAGGGCAGCGTTACGCTCATGTGGCTCCTCGACGGCATCGCTGTCGTGCCAAACACGGACACACGCGTCTCGGACATCACGCTCGATAGCCGCGAAGTCCGCGCAGGAGGCCTGTTCTTTGCATTGCGCGGGGGCCGATCGCACGGGCTTGAATTCGCCGCCGATGCGGCGGCGCGCGGCGCGAGCGCGGTGTTGTGGGAGCCGGGTCCCGGCAGCGCGGCGCCGGTACTGCCGCCGGCGGTTTTCGCCGCTCCGGTTGCGGACCTCGGCAATTTGGTGGGCCGCATTGCCGATCGGTTCTTTGGCCGCCCGTCATCGCAACTGCGCATCGTCGGGGTCACCGGTACCAACGGCAAAACCACCTGTGCCTATCTGATGGCGCAATGCCTCGAGCGACTCAAATTCGACGCGGCGTACATGGGCACGATCGGCCGGGGCCGCATCGGAGCGCTCGAGGTTCCGACCCATACCACGCCCGATGCGGTCAGCGTGCACCGCACGCTCGCAGAGCTCAAATCGCAGGGCGTGAGCGTGGTCGCGATGGAGGTGTCCTCGCATGCGCTGGATCAGGGCCGGGTGGACGGCGTGCGCTTTCATTCGGCCGCGTTCACCAACCTGACCCGCGACCATTTGGACTACCACCCCTCGATTCAAGCCTACGGCGCGGCGAAGGCGCGCTTGTTCGAGGTTGAAGATCTGCAGCACGTCATCATCAATATCGGCGACTCCTTCGGCCGCGAATTGGCCCGGCGCTTCGCCGGCCGCGCTGCGCTGACGGTAGTTTGGATCGGCGCCGGCGATGAGGGGTGGCCGGCAGCGCGTTCATTGCATGCGAGCGAAGTGTCGGTCGAGGGGCGCGGGGTGTCGATGTCGATCCACGGCAGTTTCGGCACGCTGCGCGTGAGCACTCAACTGCTCGGCCGCTTCAACGCAGAGAACTCGCTGGTGGTGCTCGGCTGCTTGCTGGCGCTCGGCGTCCCGCTGGCGGACGCGGCCTCGGCACTGGCGCAGTGCTCGGCGCCGCCCGGGCGCATGGAGCTGATCGAGCCCCGGGTACGCGGCAAGCCGTTGGCCGTGATCGATTATGCGCATACGCCGGACGCGCTCGCCAAGGCCTTGAGCAGTCTGCGCGAACACTGCCGCGGGGCGCTGTGGTGCGTGTTCGGTTGCGGCGGCGATCGGGATCCCGGCAAGCGGCCGATGATGGGCGCCGTTGCCGATGAACTCGCGGACGAGATCATCGTCACCGACGATAACCCACGCTCCGAGGATCCGCAGGACATCATCCGCGGCATCGCCGGCGGCATCAAGTCGCACGGCGTGCGTGTGATTCACGATCGCGGCGCGGCGATCGCGGCGGCGCTGAACGAAGCCGGCGCGGCCGACGTGGTGCTCATCGCCGGCAAGGGACATGAGGATTACCAAATTTACGGTGCGACGCGCCGCAGCTTCAGCGATCGGCAAGAAGCGCTGCGCCATTTGGGGGCAGCGGCATGATCGGGCAGCCGCGATGAAGCGCACCTTGAGCGAGGCGGCCGGAACGCTCGGAGGCCGACTCATCGGCGATGATCGACCCTATTGCTCGGTGTCGACCGACAGCCGTACGCTGATGGCGGGGGCATTATTCGTCGGACTGCGCGGGCCGAAATTCGACGGTGCCGATTTCGTCGAGGCGGCCGCTGCGCGCGGTGCCGTCGGCGCCATCCTCGATCGAACGGTGCCTGCGGTTTCGCTGCCGCAAATCGTGGTGCCGGACGCGTTGCGGGCCCTGCAGCAATTGGCGGGGACATGGCGCGCCGAATTTTCCATCCCGATCGTGGCGGTGGGCGGCAGCAATGGCAAGACCACCGTCAAGGGCATGGCGGCGGCAATTCTGGCGCGCCGGGGTCCCTGCATGGCAACTCACGGCAACCTCAACAATCACATCGGCGTGCCTCTGACGCTGATGCGCCTGGAGCCCTCGCATCGCAGCGCGGTGATCGAGATGGGTGCGAATCGCATCGGCGACGTGGCCGAACTGGTGCGCCTCGCGCGGCCGACGGTGGGCTTGATCACCAACGCCGGCGCAGAACATCTCGAGGGATTCGGCGATCTGGATGGCGTCGCCCGAGGCGAAGGAGAAATGGTCGCCGGACTCGAACCCACGGCCACCGCGGTCATCAACGCCGACGATGCCTATGCGGGCTATTGGCGCAAGGTATCGACGGCGGCATGCATCCTCACCTTCGGAGTGCACGGTGCTGCAGATTTCATGGCGAAGAATCCCGTCCAGGCGATCGAGCGCGGGGAATTTTCCACCCGATTCACGCTCCAGTCCCCGCTGGGCGAGCGCGCGATCACGCTCAAGGTCGGCGGTGCGCACAATATCGCCAACGCTCTCGGCGCGGCGAGCGCTGCGAGCGCGGCCGGCGCGTCCCTCGATGACATCGAGGCCGGGTTGGCCGATTTCCGCGCTGTGTCCGGCCGGCTGCAACTCAAGGCGGGACTGCGCGACAGTTGGATCATTGACGACTCTTACAACGCCAACCCCAGTTCGGTGCGCGCCGGCCTCGAGGTGCTGCGCTCGATCCCGGGTGCCACCTGGCTGGTGCTCGCGGACATGGCCGAGTTGGGGGAGCACACATCGGACAGCCATGCCCACACCGGCAGTTATGCGCGGGCTTGCGGCGTCAAGCGTTTATTCGCTTTCGGACCCCAGAGCTCGCGGGCGGCCGAGACCTTCGGGCCCGGTGCGGAGTGGTTTGCCGACATCGATTCGCTGATCCGCCGGCTGCAGGCGGAGCTTGCGCCGGGTGTCACCGTGCTGATCAAGGGATCCCGCATGAATCGCCTGGAGCGCGTGGTGCAGGCGATTAGCGCAGGAGCGGGCTGACCCCTATGTTGCTTTATCTCACCGAATATCTTGCCAGGAGCTACTCCGGCTTCCACGTGTTTCAGTATCTGACGCTGCGAGGGATTCTTGCCGCGATGACCGCGCTCGCCATGGCGATGTTCATCGGTCCGCGAATGATTGCCGCCTTGAACCGCTACCGGATCGGCCAGCAAGTGCGCACCGATGGCCCGCAGTCGCACCTGCAAAAATCGGGAACGCCCACCATGGGCGGCGGGCTCATCCTGGTGTCGATGGTGTTCGGCACGCTGCTGTGGGCGGATTTGTCCAGCCGTTTCATCTGGGTGCTCGTCGGAGTGACGTCCGCTTTCGGCGGCATCGGTTTTTACGATGATTATCTGAAATTAGTGGTGGGCAACGCCAAGGGCCTGCCGGCGCGCTACAAGTATCTGGCGCAGTCGATGGCCGCTCTGTGCGCGGCATTCTGCCTGCACGCCCTGCATCAGTCGGCGGCCGAGACCTCGTTGTACGTTCCGTTCTTCAAGACCGTGGCGGTTCCGATGTCCACGGCGGGATTCCTCGCGTTCGCCTATTTCGTCATCGTCGGCACCAGCAATGCCGTGAATCTCACCGATGGCCTCGACGGTCTGGCGATCATGCCCGCGGTGATGGTCGCCGCGGCGCTAGGGGTGTTTGCCTACGCCACCGGGAATGTCAAATTCGCCACCTACCTGCAGATCCCGTACATCACCGGCGTCGGCGAAGTGCTGATTTTCTGCGCCACCACGGTCGGTTCCGGCCTCGGATTCCTCTGGTTCAACTCCTATCCGGCGGAAGTCTTCATGGGCGACGTCGGCGCATTGGCCATCGGCGCCGCGCTCGGCACTGTCGCGGTGATCGTTCGGCAGGAACTCGTGCTGTTCGTGATGGGCGGCGTGTTCGTGCTCGAGACGGTCTCGGTGATGCTGCAGGTGGCCTCGTTCAAGCTCACCGGCAAACGCATCTTTCGCATGGCGCCGCTGCATCATCACTTCGAGCTCAAGGGATGGTCGGAGCCCAAGGTCATTGTGCGCTTCTGGATCATCAGTTTCGTGCTGGTGTTGGCCGGCCTTGCCACCTTGAAGATCCGCTGATGGCAAGCGTCGTGGTCGGTCTCGGCAAGACAGGGGCTTCGTGCTTACGCTTTCTGGCGAAGCGCGGAATAGCCGTGTCGGCCACCGATACGCGCGCAGCCCCTCCGGGGCTCACCGAACTCGGCGGGCTCGCCAAGACGCTCGACATCCGCTTGGGAGGCTTCGATCTGTCGTTGCTCGACGGCGCATCGCAGGTGTTGATGTCGCCCGGCGTATCCCTCGAGGAGCCGATTGCATCGCAGGCGCGGGCCCGGGGCATCGAGGTGTTGGGAGATATCGAGCTGTTCGCCCGTGCAGTTCGCGCGCCGGTCATCGGCATCACCGGCACCAACGGCAAGAGCACGGTCACAAGCATGGTCGCATCGATGGCCGCAGCCGCCGGACGGCGGGTGCTCGCCGGCGGCAATTTGGGTGTTCCCGCTTTGGATCTGTTGGAGCAGCCGACTCCCGACTTGTATGTGCTGGAGCTGTCGAGTTTTCAGCTGGAAACCACTTCCTCGCTCACGCTCAAGGCCGCCGTGGTTCTCAACGTCACCGCGGATCACATGGATCGCTATGCGTCGATTGAAGCCTATGCGCGCGCCAAGGCGCGGATATTCGCCAAGGCGTCGACGATGGTGCTGAACGCCGACGACCCTCTGGTGGCGGCGATGCGCCGCGACGGGGCGCACGTCGTGACCTTCTCCACACAGCGCACCGACGTCGACTTCGCGCTGCTGCGAAACGGGGAGCGGACCGTGTTGGCGCGCCGCGGCGAGCCCTTGCTCGATACCTCGCGCATGAAGATCAGCGGACTGCACAATGCCGCCAACGCTTTGGCGGCGCTTGCGCTCGGAGAGGCCGCGGGATTGGAGCTTCCCTCGATGCTCGCCGCGCTCGAATCCTTTCCGGGCCTGAAGCATCGTTCGGAGTGGATCGCCGATGTCGCGGGCGTGCGCTTCATCGATGATTCGAAGGGCACGAACGTGGGTGCGGCCATCGCGGCGGTTTCGGGCTTGCGCGGACCGTTGGTCGTGATCGTCGGCGGGGAGGGCAAGGGCCAGGATTTCGCGCCGCTCGCGCCCGTATTCGGCGGCAAGGTCAGGCACGCCGTGCTGATCGGCAAGGATGCACCGGCCGTCGCGGCCGCGCTGCAAGGCCACTGCACGATTGAGCGGGCGGCGACGCTCGACGCGGCGGTAAGCGCCGCCGCCGCCGCCGCACGTCCGGGCGAGACGGTGCTGTTGTCGCCCGCCTGCTCGAGTCTCGACATGTTTCGCGACTACGCTCATCGCGGCGAGGTATTCGCCGCGGCGGTACGCGCGCTCGCAGGGCCGCCGCCATGAACGCCATCACCATGTCCTACGGCATGCGAGCGCGGGAGCGAATGCCCTTCGCGTGGGACACCGTTACCCTCGGCCTGGTCGCCGCGCTGTTGCTGGTCGGTCTGGTCATGGTGACGTCCGCCTCGATGTCGATTGCCGCCAAGGATCTCGGCGACCCGTTTTACTTTCTGGAGCGCCAGTTCGTCTTCGGCCTGATCGGAGTGCTGTGCGCCTGGGTGCTGACGCGCGTGCCGGTGCGGCTGTGGGACAAATACAGCCTCGCGCTATGTCTGTTCGGGCTGCTGCTGCTGCTTTTGGTGCTGATTCCGGGTCTCGGCGCCACGGTCAACGGCGCGCGCCGTTGGATGCGCATCGGCCCCATGAATTTCCAAGTGTCCGAACTCGCCAAGGTGCTGGTGTTGACCTGGGTGTGCAGCTACTGCGTGCGCAAGCGTAGCGAACTCGAGCAAACCTTCGCGGGTCTCGGTAAACCGGTGGGATTGTTGACCGTCGCCGCACTGCTGCTGCTGATGGAACCGGACTTCGGCGCCGCCACCGTCTTGTTCGCCACCGGCTTCGCGGTGCTGTTCGTCGCGGGCGCGCGCCTGCGCTACGTCGCATTGCTGGTCTGCGCGGCCGCACTGGCGTTCGCGGTGCTTGCGCTGACATCGGCGTATCGATTGAAGCGGCTCACCGGCTTTCTGCACCCCTGGGACGATCCGTTCAACGGTGGCTTTCAATTGACCCAGTCGCTGATCGCGATCGGCCGCGGCTCATGGTTGGGCGTCGGACTCGGCAGCAGCGTACAGAAGTTGTTCTATTTGCCCGAGGCGCACACGGATTTCGTATTCGCGGTGCTCGCCGAGGAGCTGGGATTGGCGGGCGTGCTTGGCGTGCTCGCCCTGTTTGTCGCGTTGGTGTGGCGCGCCTTTCAAATTTCCCGCATGGCCGCGCAGGCGGGCATGCAATTTCAGGCCTATGTTGCACTCGCTTTCGGCGTGTGGCTCGGTCTTCAGGCGAGCGTGAACATTGGCGTCAACATGGGCGTGCTGCCGACCAAGGGTCTGACACTGCCGCTGCTCAGCTACGGCCGCAGCAGTTTGCTGGTGAGCCTGGCCTGGCTGGGCGTGCTGCTTCGCATCTATCACGAAGTCAGATGCAGCTCGCGCTCCGCCGTGATGCGCGTGCCGGGAGCGGCGCGATGATCGGCGGCCCCGCAATTGGCGGCCCGGTGCTGATCATGGCGGGCGGCACCGGAGGGCACGTATTCCCCGCGCTCGCCGTAGCCAACGAATTGCGCAAAAGGGGGGTCGGCGTGGTGTGGCTCGGCGTGCCGGCGAGCATGGAGTCGCGCTTGGTGCCGGCGAACGGCTTCCCGATCGAGTGGGTGCGGATCGTGGGAATTCGCGGCAAGGGCCTATGGGCGTGGATGTTGGCGCCGCTGCGTGCGATCGGCGCGGTGCTGCAGTCGGTAAGAATTTTGCGCCGCGTGCGTCCCAGCGTGGTGCTCGGCGCGGGCGGCTATGTGAGCGGACCGGGCGGCATCGCCGCATGGTTGCTGCGCATTCCGCTGCTGATTCACGAACAGAACGCGATCGCGGGCTTGACCAATCGCTGGCTATCGCATTTTGCAGCCCAAGTGCTCGAGGCATTTCCCGGCAGCTTTCGCCCGGGCGCCCACGCCAGCGCCATCGGCAATCCAGTGCGCGCCGACATCGCGGCCATTCCGGAGCCGGCGGCGCGCTTTGCCGGCCGCGAACCCCAAGCGCGTTTGCTGGTGTTCGGCGGCAGCCAGGGCGCGCAGCGCCTGAACGCCGTGGTGCCGCAGGCGCTATCCCGTCTCGATCCCGCGCGCCGCCCGCGGGTCCGCCATCAGGCCGGCGCGCGCGGAATCGAGGCGGCGCGCGCCGCCTATCTCGCGCTTGAAGTCGAGGCGGAGGTTCTTCCCTTCATCGAGGACATGGCCGCGGCGTACGCGTGGGCGGATTTGGCGCTGTGCCGCGCCGGCGCCATGACCATTGCCGAGCTGCAGGCCGCCGGCTTGGGCGCGCTGCTCGTGCCGCTGCCGCAGGCCACCGACGACCATCAAACCAGGAATGCCGATGCGATGGTGCGGATCGGCGCGGCGCGCTTGCTGCCGGAGCGGGATTTGACCCCGGAGACCTTGAGCGCGTCGATCGGCGAACTCACGGCGGACAGAGCGCAAATGCTCAAGATGGCGGTCGCGGCGCGGTCGGCGCGCAACGTCGATGCGGTGGCGCGGCTGGCGGATCTATGCATGGCGGCGGGGAGCGTCCGGGCATGAACGATCGCATGCGCCGCATCCATCGCATACATCTGGTCGGCATCGGCGGCAGCGGCATGGGAGGGATTGCCGAGGTGTTGCTCAACCTGGGCTACGAGGTGCAGGGCTCGGATCTGAAGTCAAATGCCGTGACCCGGCGCCTCGAGAGATTGGGCGCGAAAATTTTCCTGGGTCATGCCGCCGAGCATTTGGGGCAGGCGGACGTGGTGGTGGTCTCCAGCGCCGTCAGCCGCGCCAATCCGGAGGTTGCGGCCGCGATCGCGAGGCGCGTGCCGGTGGTGCCGCGTGCGGAAATGCTGGGCGAATTGATGCGTTTTCGGTACTCCATCGCGGTCGCGGGCACTCACGGCAAGACCACCACCACGAGTTTGGTGGCGAGCGTGCTCGCGGAAGGCGGCCTCGACCCGACCTTCGTCATCGGCGGACGCCTCAAGAGCGCCGACAGCAATGCGCGGCTCGGTGCGGGGCGCTACTTGGTCGCCGAAGCGGACGAGAGCGATGCCTCCTTCATGCATTTGCAGCCGATGATAGCGGTCGTCACCAACATCGACACCGATCATCTGGGGACTCACGACGGCGATTTTGCGCGGCTCAAACAGAGCTTCGTGGATTTTCTGCACAACCTGCCTTTCTACGGGCTCGCGGTACTGTGCGCCGACGACAGCCACGTACAGAGTATTCAGGGGTCCGTGGCGCGACCGTTCGTCACCTATGGATTCGCCGCGACCGCCGATGTGCGCGCGGTCGGCATGCAGAGGAGCGGACTGCAATCGCGCTTCCAGGCGATTCGCGAGGGACGTCCGCCGCTCGATCTGACCATCAATTTGCCGGGGCGGCACAACGTGCTGAACTCGCTCGCGGCGGTCGCGGTGGCCACCGAACTCGACGTCGCCGATGGCGCCATTCAGAAGGCGCTGGCCAATTTTCAAGGCATTGATCGGCGGCTGCAGCAGCTTGGCGAGATTCATTGGCCGGGCGGGTCCGCTCTGCTGGTGGACGACTATGCGCATCATCCGACCGAAGTGGCCGCCACGCTCGATGCGGTGCGCCAGGCATGGCCGTCGCGCCGTCTGGTGGTGGCGTTTCAGCCGCACCGCTACACGCGCACGCGCGACCTGGTGGACGATTTCGGCAGGGTGCTCAGCGAGTGCGATGCGCTGCTGGTCACCGAGGTCTATGCCGCCGGCGAGGCGCCGATCGCCGGCGCCGACGGACGCGCCATCTGCCGCGCCGTGCGCACCCGCGGACTCATCGAGCCGGTATTTGTGGAGCGCGTCGACAATCTCGGGGAGTCGTTGCGCGGCATGCTGCGTGACGGCGATCTGGTGCTGACCATGGGCGCCGGCAACATCGGCGCGATAGCGCAGGATTTGAAGAGCCGCTTCTCGGCGGGAGCGGCGGCGTGAGCGGCGGCGCCAACAACTTTTCGCGCATGCAGGACATTCCGCCCGAATTTGCCGCGCGCGTTTTGCGCGACGTGCCCATGTCCAAGCACACCTCATGGCATGCGGGCGGTCCGGCGGATCTTTTCTTCACTCCGCGCGACACTGCCGATCTCGCGGCGTTCATCCGCCGGCTGCCGCCTGATCTGCCGCTACTGTGGATCGGTCTCGGCAGCAATCTGTTGGTTCGCGACGGCGGCGTGCGTGGCGCCGTGATATCCACTCACGGTGCGCTCGGCACGCTCGAGCGCAGCAGTGCGACGCGCATTCATGCCGGCGCCGGAGTCCCCTGTGCGCGCATCGCGCGGCAATGCGTGAAATGGGGATTGGGGCCCGCGGAATTCCTCGCCGGCATCCCCGGGACCCTCGGAGGCGCGCTCGCGATGAACGCGGGCGCCTGGGGCAGCGAGACCTGGACCCACGTGATCGAGGTCGAGGCGATGGATCGGCGCGGTATGCGCCGCACGCGCAAGCCCGCGGACTACGAGATTGGATACCGCCGCGTGCTGGGACCCGCCGATGAATGGTTCATCGCCGCGCGGCTGGAGTTCGACCGCACGCCGGGGGTCAACGAGGCCGCCATACGCGAGCTATTGGAGCGCCGCAAGCAGACCCAGCCGATCGGCGAATGGAGCTGCGGCTCGGTATTCGTCAATCCGCCGGGCGAGCACGCCGCGCGGCTGATCGAAAGCGCGGGCTTGAAGGGATTGCGGATTGGCGGTGCATCGGTGTCCGAAAAGCACGCCAATTTCATCATCAATCACGGCGCCGCACGGGCCGCCGATATCGAGGCGCTGATCCTGCAGGTGCAGCGCACGGTAGCCGCGGTTCACGGAATCGAGCTCGCCACCGAAGTTCGCATCGTGGGAGATCCGTCATGACGCGGCTCAAAGCCTGGTCGGAGCCGCGCCGCGCGCACCGCGCCGAGGACTTCGGCAGGGTCGCCGTGCTTTTGGGCGGCGACTCGACCGAGCGGGAGATATCGCTGTTGAGCGGCAATGCGGTGCTGGCGGCGCTCAAGCGGCGCGGCGTGAATGCGCATTCTTTCGATCCGGGCGAGCGCCCGGTTCAGGATCTGGTGAGCGAGGGATTCGATCGCGCGTGGATCGCGCTGCACGGGCCGGGGGGCGAGGATGGCGTGATGCAGGGGGCTCTCGAGTGGCTGGGAATCCCCTACACGGGGAGCGGAGTGCTCGCTAGCGCGCTCACCATGGACAAGCTCAAGACCAAACGCGTGGTGATGGGCGCGGGCGTGGCCACCCCGGCGTACGCGGTGCTTGAGGGCCCCGCCGATTTTCCGCGGGCGCTCGCTGCCATCGGGCTGCCGATGATCGTCAAGCCGGCTTCGCAGGGCTCGAGCGTCGGCATCACGAAAGTGAAAACATCCGCCGAGCTCGGTCACGCGTTCGAGGCAGCCAAAAGTGTCGACCCCGTGGTATTCGCCGAGCAGTTCATCGCGGGCGGCGAATTCACGGTGAGCGTGCTCAACGACCGAGCTCTGCCCTCGATTCGCATCGAGCCCGCAAACGAGATCTACGACTACGAGGCGAAATATCGCCGCAAGGACACTCAGTATCACTGTCCGAGCGGGCTCGACCAGCGCCGCGAAGCCGAGCTGCAAGCGATGGCCCTCGAATGCTTTCGCTTAACCGACTGCCGCGGTTGGGGGCGCGTCGACTTCATGCGCGAGGCGGCGACCGGCAAATTCTATTTCATCGAAATCAACACGACGCCCGGCATGACCGACCGGAGCCTCGTGCCCATGGCGGCGCGGCGCGCCGGAATCGATTTCGAGGAACTGGTGTGGCGCGTGCTCGAAACGAGCTTTTCAAGGGAGCGCATATGAACCTCAATTGGCTCATCCGCCGTAATCGGTTCAAGAATCGTGCGAAGACCGAAAAGCGCGAGTGGCAATGGCCGGCATTCGTCACCGAGTGGCGCAGGTACGCGCGGCGTGCGGCGCTCATTGCGTTGACCAGCGGCGCTCTGGCCGCGCTTGGCTGGGCGCTCGACCGGCCGGTGCAGGTCATCTCGATGGACGGCAGCTTTCAGCGGGTCTCGCCCGGGCAGATCGAACAGGCGCTCGTGCCCTATGCCCACACCGGCTTCATGTCGGCGGATCTCGATCGCATCCAGCGATCCGTGGAGGCGCTGCCGTGGGTCATGCATGCGCGAATCCAGCGCCGCTGGCCGAACAGCCTGCACGTCACGGTGATCGAACAAACCGCTGCCGCGCGCTGGGACGAATCGGGCCTGCTCAACACCCGCGGAGAATTGTTCATCAAGGCGGCCGCCCATGTTCCGGCGGAGCTGCCACGCTTGAGCGGCCCCGAGGGCACCGAATCCCAGGTCGCGCAGCGCTATATGTCGGTGCAGGGCCGCATGCTGGAAGCCGGCATGCGCATTGCGGCGCTGCGCCTGGATGAGCGCGGCGCGTGGGAAATGGATCTGGACAGCGGCGTGACCGTACGCCTCGGCCGGCGCGACGTGGATGAGCGAATCGCCCGGTTCATCCGAACCGCCTCGCAAGTGATCGCCCACCGCTTGAACGATATCGCCTATGTGGACATGCGCTACTCGAACGGCTTCGCCATCGGCTGGCGCAGCCCGGCGGCGCCGGCGCCGACACCGGCCAAACGCCCCGACGACACCGATGCTTGAAGGAACCTTTTAATCGACATGGCTAAGCGTTCTGACCGCAATTTGCTAGTGGGCCTCGACATCGGTACGAGCAAGGTCGTCGCCATCGTCGGCGAGATCAAGACCGACGGTGCGCTGGAAATCATCGGCATCGGCAGTCATCCATCGCGCGGCCTGAAAAAGGGGGTCGTGGTGAACATCGAATCCACCGTGCAATCCATCCAGCGCGCTGTGGAGGAAGCGGAGTTGATGGCGGGGTGCGAAATTCATTCGGTGTATGCCGGCATCGCGGGCAGCCACGTGCGCAGCATCAACTCCCACGGCATCGTCGCCATCAAGGACAAAGAGGTTGTACAGGGCGATGTCGAGCGCGTGATCGATGCGGCGAAGGCGGTGGCGATCCCGGCCGACCAGAAAATCCTGCACGTGCTGCCGCAGGAATACATCATCGACTCGCAGGAGGGAATCCGCGATCCCATCGGCATGTCCGGCGTGCGTCTCGAGGCGAAGGTGCACATCGTCACCGGCGCGGACAGCGCGGCGCAGAACATCGTCAAGTGCGTCCAACGCTGCGGGCTCGCGGTGGATGACATCGTGCTCGAGCAGCTGGCGTCGAGCTACGCCGTGCTCACCGAAGATGAAAAGGATCTGGGCGTCTGTGTGGTCGACATCGGCGGCGGAACCACGGATATCGCGGTGTTCGGCGGCGGCGCGATTCGCCACACCGCGGTGATTCCGATCGCCGGCGATCAGGTCACGAACGACATTGCGGTTTCCATGCGCACGCCGACCCAATATGCCGAGGACATCAAGATCAAATACGCCTGCGCACTGTCGCAGTTGGCGAATCCCGACGAGACCATCGAGGTGCCGAGCGTCGGCGATCGGCCGCCGCGGCGCCTCGCGCGCCAGACGCTCGCCGAGATCGTCGAGCCGCGCTACGAGGAATTGTTCGCTTTGGTGCGCGATGAGTTGCGCCGAGCCGGTTTGGAGGAGTCGGTGGCGACCGGCATCGTGCTCACCGGCGGCAGCGCCAAGATGGAAGGCGCGGTAGAGCTTGCGGAGGAAGTGTTTCACATGCCGGTGAGGCTCGGCGTGCCCCAGTACGTGTGCGGACTGGTGGACGTGGTGAGCAACCCGATTCATGCCACCGGCGTCGGATTGTTGCTGTATGCGAAAAGCCATTTGGACATGCAGCGCACGGAAGGACCGCTGCTCGCGGGCGGCGTGAAGTCGATTATTGAGCGAATGAAGTCGTGGTTTCAGGGGAATTTTTGATTGCAACAGATAGGAGAACTTGAATGTTTGAACTAATGGACTCTTTCAGTCAAAGCGCCGTCATCAAGGTGCTGGGCGTAGGCGGCGGCGGGGGTAATGCGGTCTCGCACATGGTGCAAGCAGGTCTCGAGGGCGTGGATTTCATCTGCATCAACACCGACGCGCAGGCGCTGAAGCACTCAAAGGTGCGCACCTCGCTGCAGATCGGCTGCAATATCACCAAGGGCCTGGGTGCAGGCGCGGATCCGGAAGTCGGCCGTCAGGCCGCGATGGAGGATCGCGACCGCATCATCGAGCTCATCGAAGGGTGCGACATGCTGTTCATCACCGCAGGCATGGGCGGCGGCACCGGCACCGGCGCGGCTCCGGTGGTCGCGCAGGTCGCCAAGGAACTCGGCATCCTGACGGTGGCGGTGGTCACCAGGCCGTTCGAGATGGAAGGCAACAAACGTTCGCGCGTCGCCGACCAAGGGATGCTGGAGCTTTCCAAATACGTGGATTCGTTGATCACGATTCCGAACCAAAAACTGCTGACGGTGCTCGGCAGCAACACCACGCTTCTGGATGCGTTCAAGGCGGCGAACACGGTGTTGCAGGGCGCCGTTCAGGGCATCGCGGAGCTGATCACTCGGCCGGGATTGATCAATGTCGACTTTGCGGACGTGCGCACCGTCATGTCCGAAACCGGCATGGCGATGATGGGTTCGGGCGCCGCGTCGGGCGACGACCGAGCGCGCGAAGCGGCCGAGGCGGCGATTTCCAGCCCCTTGCTCGAGGACATCAATCTCGCCGGCGCTCAAGGCATCTTGGTCAACGTCACCGCGGGCATGGACTTATCCATCGGCGAATTCCAGGAAGTTGGCAACGTCATCAAGCAGTTCGCTTCGGACGACGCGACCGTGGTCGTCGGCACCGTCATCGATCCGGAAATGGCCAGTCAAATCCGGGTCACGGTGGTTGCGACCGGTCTCGGTAAGCCGGCCGCGCGGATCGCTCCTCAGCCGGTAGCCGCGTCGATTGCGCCGCCGCCCACCATGCGTGTGGTGCGACAAAAGTCAGCGATGGCACCGACCGATTACGCGATGCTGGACAAACCGACCGTCCAGCGGCAGCGTGCGGTGGGCGATGGCCTGCGTGCGGAGGTCGAATCTGAGGATTTGCTCGATATTCCGGCATTCTTGCGCCGGCAGGCCGATTAGTACCTGCCGTCGATTCAAATATTGGCGCCCGGGGGAGTCCATGGGTTCTCGAGGCGCCGTATTGAAGGGCGGCGCATTGATGCCTGCATTTACCGCGGGAGTTTTGTGCGGCATGACTATTTTTGCGGCTTTAAGCTTTTGCACCGCCTGTGGTACCTTTGCGCCAATTGACATAGTCTCGCAAGAGTCCGGTTCCCTATAAATGTTGAATCAACGCACATTGAAGAATTCGATTCGCGCCACCGGGGTGGGCCTGCACACGGGCAAGAAGGTTCTGATGACCCTGCGTCCGGCGCCGCCCGACACGGGGATCGTGTTCCGACGCACGGACTTGAAACAACCGGTCGACATCAAGGCTCACGCCCAAAACGTCAGCGACACCACGATGGGTACGACGTTGCGCAGCGGCGAGGCCAAGATATCGACCGTCGAGCACCTGCTGTCCGCATTGGCGGGGTTGGGGGTGGACAACGCGCTGGTGGAAGTCAGTGCTGCGGAAGTGCCTATCATGGACGGCAGCGCAGGCCCCTTCGTGTTCTTACTGCAATCGGCGGGCATCGAGGAGCAACGGGCGCCGAAGCGGTTCATTCGCATTCTCGAGAGCCTGAAGGTCGATGACGGCGATAAGTGGGCGCGGTTCGATCCGTATGACGGTTTCAAGGTGAATTTCGAGATCGAATTCGATCACCCGACCTTCAAGAAGCATTCGCAGGTCGCTTCGATGGATTTCTCGACCACGTCATTTTTGCGCGAGGTGAGCCGTGCGCGCACCTTCGGCTTCATGCGCGATCTCGAGGGCCTGCGGGCCCGGAATCTGGCCCTCGGCGGCAACATGGACAACGCCATCGTGCTCGACGATTACCGCGTGTTGAATGAAGACGGATTGCGCTACGAAGACGAATTCGTCAAACACAAGATTCTCGACGCGATCGGCGACTTGTACCTGCTCGGACACAGCCTGATCGGCGAATTCAGCGGCTACAAGTCAGGTCATGCACTTAACAATAAACTGCTACGGGCGCTCATCAATACCCAGAGCGCTTGGCAAGAGGTGACTTTCGAGAGCTTGGCGGAAGCGCCGATCTCCTATGTCGCGGCGGCGGCTGCCCAGGCCTGAGTCCTTAGCCGCGCGGCGAGCTTCAAGAGCGGGGTGGCACCACCCTGATGCGGACGGACTGAATGTCGACCTCGCGGGATTCGCTGACCTTTTTCCGCAGTTCCTCGGTGACGTAACGCAGCCGTGACGCAAAGGCGGCGTTTAGAACCCCGATGGTCAGGGTTCCATGCACAATACCGGCGCTGGCGATCGCCTGGGCCAGTTCCTTGGGAAGAGCGGAGCGGACATGCTCGACCACCACGGAGCGGTCGCGAGCTTGGCGTTTGAGGGCGCTGAGTCGCTTTCCCTCTCCCGTCAGTAACTCCTTGATATGTTTATACTTCTGCACT
>Ga0209048_10002296_pt1 | contig 19104 bp, 16 predicted proteins | sample FrelakmetCRP12CR_FD_187146 | JGI IMG/M metagenome (GOLD analysis project Ga0209048, IMG submission 187146) | Freshwater lake sediment microbial communities from the University of Notre Dame, USA, for methane emissions studies - CRP12 CR (SPAdes)... | ecosystem: Environmental > Aquatic >... | reverse complement strand
CTTTCCTCCAGCAAGGCGAGAGTATAGGCTATATTGCCGGCTGTTCCGCCAAATTTCTCTACCAGACCATTGATGTTAAAACAGACATTGAGGACGTGGATTTTATCTGGCAGTATATGGTCTGCAAAACGGCCGGGAAAATCCATGATTCGATCATAGGCTAGAGATCCCGAAATGAAAATGCGCATGTTCCTTTCGTTCCACTCCTCTTGGCTGAGAGCGTGTCTAAAAACTGTCATTTCGACCCGAAGGGGAGAATTCTATTTGGTCACTAATGGCAAATTTTCAAGATTTCTCACTTCGCCGTTCTCCGTTCGAAATGACACTGTGGGGATTTTTGGACACCCTCTGAGAGATGTTGTCCAGTGAAGAGTCCTAAGCCGACTGATGATACATCCTCCACTGCCGGTTGCCTGGGCGAATTCTCAACAGAGACAGGCGCAAACCCGTCCGATTTTGCTCCAGGACTTCTGGACTCTTGTAACGTTGTCTTTTATACTAGAAAATATAACCTGGAGCAAAGCCAAAAAGGATGAAAGAGATGAAGCTTCGGCATGTCGCGGTAATAACAAATCTACTGATGGTGTTTACTTTTTCCTCTCTGGTGCTGATTCGTCCGAGCGCCTGGTGTGGGTCCTTGAGAATCAACATGACTGACGGGAGTTTTATTGAAGTTCCGTACTTCTGGGAAGAAGGTGGGGAGGTGAAATTTGAGTTTGCCGGTGGCGTTGCAGGCATTCTCAGGAGTCAGGTGAGTTCGATCCAGGAAATCCTTGCGGCAAAGGAGTTTGATCCGGAGGTCCTCCTGGAAACACCCAAAGAAGCTCCTGCTCTGGAACATCAGAAGAAGCTTCAGGATTACTTTGCCGATCAACTTCCCTCTTTACCTGCCTATGAAATACTAAGCCTGGATCAAAGTTTGCAAGTACTCCAGTCTGAGAGCCTGATCAAGAAAGGGGCAGGCAGTTCAAGTGAAGTCCTGTATGGACCGCTTTTCAATCTTGAGGCCAACTCTGCTCAGCTTGTTCGCATCAGGGGAGACGGCGTCTTGCTGGTGATGCAAAATCTTTTGAGCAGCCGGACAGACCTGAGAAATCGCGCCTTCACTCTAATCGCCTACAGTGGAGAGGGGACTGTGCTGCAAAGGAAGCCCTGCGAAATTAGTGAAATTGCCATCGATCGCAAGACACAAAAGAACCTTGAAGTTACTGGCCACCTCTTTTCGGTTACCGCCACGATCAAGCCCGACCCCAGGATTAAGCGCTTTGAGATCGTGACCGCCCGACGCTAGCGCTTAGTGCCTGGACTTGCGAAGACTGAGGTAATTGTAGTGGAGTCAGGAAACCGCTACTCGCCTTCCTCCTGACTTGTCCCCCTTCTCCCCACTCCTCGCTGCCTACTCCTTACCCATTACTTTTTTCTTCACTCTTCACTGCCTTCAAAACAGCAATCGTAGCCCCCCAGCCGCCAGCGGTCTCATCGGCCTGGCGCATGCATAAGACTAAAGGATGCCTGTTCAAAAGGGCATGAACTCTTTGCCGGAGGACTCCCTGCCCCTTACCGTGGATAATCTGGACCTCTCGAAATCCCTTTTCCCAGGCTACTTCAAGATAATCGTCGAGAAGATCTTTCACCTCTCGAGGCTGGAATGTGTGCAAGTCAAGGGAGTCCTCTATGGGCAATACTACCGGGTTTTCCAGATCATCGAGAGGATTCGAGGTCCCGTTCAGCGCATTCTTGATCAGTTCGGCACAGACGGCAGCACCGTCATCCCTGATCGCCGGATAACGGCGCGGCTGCTTGGCGATCTCTTGGAGAGCGCCTTCCCAGGAGCCCGAATAAAGATCCTGTGAAGGTAAATAGACATTCGTAAGATGGCGTTTGATATCCCGAACCAGGATGTCATATTCAGGAAATGAACCTCTGTCCGTATAGACCATAGGAGCGCCGTGAGCAAGGCAGTCGGATACAATGCCGTAGCCAGGTTTGGTGATCACTCCATCCATGGCTGCCACAACGTCGGGATAGGACAGATCGAAGGCGTCAAGAGACCAAGCATTGGCAAATTGAAATCTCAAGGGATGCTTGAAGAAGAAGACTGCACGGTCGATGTTTTCGAGCTTCCTCAGAGCACCCTCATTCAGGTGCAGGTCAGTAAATGAGATGAGATAATGCCTCTCCCGGGGATCACATCCCAGAAGCTCCAATGTCTCTGTAGGCGTTCTCTGCGCTTTTCGGGCAACCAGCGGGACATCTCGAATGTTCGGACACGAAGTACAATCCCCATGCATGGGCAACTGAAGGAGCAGAGTGCAGCGTCTGTAACCTTCTCTAATCCAGCCGATGAGAGGCTCCCAGGAGGGATCAAGCCTGGCATAACTTTGATAAATCCAGTCCCAGGTAAAGTTACTCAGGCCGATACCCGGTATCGCATGACGGGAAGTGGCATAGAAGGGTAGGAATGCAATATCTGAAACAACCCCCTGAATGGATTCTTCCCGGAAGAAAGAGATTTCTTCCTGAACCAGGGCATCGTGATTCTGGAAGAGGAGTTCCAAAGCCCTTTGTGTAGCATCCAGATCAAATCGGACACTGTCCTTTTGCACCAAACCAACGTCCAGTCGTCTTTTCCTGAAAGGCAGCGATTTTCCCACACACTGTTTTACAAGGTATTCCGGAATATCGGATACTATCGTGATTTGGAATCCGGCTTCATTTGCCAGGAGATACCGTATCACTTCAAGAGAACGAACGGCATGTCCAAAGCCATGGGGGGTGATATAGTAGGCAATATTTCGCATCTTTGAGCCAATCCTCACGCGCTACGTACTATTCCAAAAGCTGTCTATGGTCAAGTTATCAGGAATGAGGTAAGTTGCTTTCCACTCTTACCAGACATTGTTCTATTGTTGCTAACTTTACAATGATAACCTGACAGGAGGAGTATTATAGCGATGAATTCAGGGATTATCATACCCCAATCGAAAGGCACAAAAAGGGAAGATGAGCTTCTTGGTCCCTAATTCAACAGTATTGAGGAGTGGGAGAGGGGGCGCAACTTGACACCCCGGGTAATCTTCTTTGACATGGGGCAGACCCTGGTGACTGGAGCAGCACAGTCACCCCGTAGAGTTGTGGCCTCAAGGTTTGATCTTTCCGAAAAGGAAACCAGGAAGGTCGGACGGCTGATCATGACCCACCCTGCTGCCGAACCCTCCTCGCTGGCACAGGCGCTGAAGGACATTCTCCTCGATCACCAGCAGCAGCACCTTCGGAATGGCCTGGAAGAGGTCTGGGCACAACAGTCTCGGTGCGTGAAGGAAATCGATGGCGCCAGATCGGTTTTGCGGGCGTTGAAGACGTCGGGCTTCAAATTGGGGTTGCTCTCCAACACCTGGCATCCTCTCTATTCAGGTTTCTGCGAGAACTGCCCGGAAATGGCTGAGCTCGTAGATTACTTTGTGTTGAGTTATCGCCTGGGATGTAAGAAACCGTCCGCTGACCTGTTTCGGCAGGCGCTGGCGCTAACCGGCGCACCGGCTGGGTCATGCTGGATGGTGGGCGACTCATACGAGTTGGACATCGAGCCCGCGCTGGCAGTGGGCATGCACGCCATCTGGTTGCTCCGCGGTCCGGAAAGGGAGAAAAGTCTGCTGGCCCAAGTGCTGAGAGGCGAAAAGCCTCGCCCCGACTGGGCGATAGCACAACTGGAAGAAATCCCTATATTCTTCTTGTCGAAAGGACTGCTATGATCCTGTTCCTATTATTGGTCGCCCTCCCTTTAGGGGCTTCATTGCTAACCTTTGCTTTGTTTTGGTACGAGACGGCCAACAGCGCTCATCGGCAATATCTGGAGAATCTTTCAAACGGACGGCCTGGGAGGCTGCTGATCAGAGGGGTCCTGTCCGCTTACCTGGCCCTCATACTCACTTTCGCCCTTTGCCCTACGGTCTTCTGGCGCAAGCGGTGGCAACCGAGACTCGATCCTGACTGTCACGCACCCCCTATCATTCTGGTTCATGGCCTGTACCACAATGTCAGCGCCTGGACACTTTACCGACGCTGGCTTGGCGCTGCGGGTTTTTCAAACATCGCCTTCATGGGTTACAGCAGTTGGAATCAGACATTTCATGAGTTGGTGAAAAGATTGGAGCAACTGATAGCTCAGGCAAGGGAACGTTTCCCCGACAAGCCGCCTATTCTCATCGGCCACAGTCTCGGAGGGCTCTTGGCCAGGGCCTGTGTGCAGTCCCTGGAAGATTCCTCCCATATTGGGGGAGTGATCACTCTGGGGGCGCCCCATCAGGGAAGTAAACTGGCGGTTCTCGGAGTAGGAAAACTGGCGAAGAGTCTCATCTATCGCGGCCCTCTGATCGAGGAGCTTGGGGAAGGAGCATCAAATAGCGGTACTCCCTGTGTAGCCCTCTACTCTCCAATTGACAACATGGTGCTTCCGAACCATGCTTTGCAGATCACCGGCGCAGGTTGGATTCACCATGAAACAGCGCCTGTCAGCCATGTTGCCATGCTCTACCACAGACCAACTGCTGAGCTGACTATCGAATACCTGAAGTCCATGTGCAACACCATGAACTGATTCATGGATAGAGTGTCCAGTGCTCTGTAAATGTTGTTTCTCTGGATAGCTGCCTACAGCGTTCGCCCAAGGTATCGAAGGACGAACACCCTGTTCATGCTTCGATACCTCTGCATGAACGGAAAAACAAGCCTGACAGTCTAGTAATTTGCCGGCAACGTCCTCCTTTTCACTCGCAAGCAACAGCCTGTTGTTCGCTGAGGAAGATGATCCTCTCTATGCAGGCATTCTTTTCATCTACAATCAGGAAATCGTTTCTGACAAGAAACGAAAGGATCTGTGCAGTAATGATTTGAGGCGAATGTTCGGCCGTTTTTACAACGATCTCCGGGTTACTCGGGGGCTCATAGGGGTCGTCAATTCCGGTAAAGCCTTTGAGCTCACCGCGCCGTGCTTTCCTGTACAGTCCTTTGGGATCTCGGACTTCGCAAACATCTATCGGAGTATCAACAAATACTTCCACGAAGCGAAGTCCTGCATCCTGATGGAGTTCTCGGGCCAAGTCGCGCTCCCTGCGGTATGGGGAAATGAAGCTGGCCATGGTTATCACCCCAGCGTCTGCGAAAAGCTTGGCAACCTCGGCGATGCGTCTGATGTTTTCTTCACGATCTTCTGCCGAGAATGCCAGGTTCTTATTCAGTCCGTGGCGCACATTGTCGCCATCGAGAACATAAGCCAGATAGCCAAGGCTGATAAGTTCATGTTCCAGGGTGAAAGCCGTGGTGCTTTTCCCGGAGGAAGGAAGCCCGGTAAACCAAATGGTGCAGCCTTTCTGCCTGAGAAGCCGTTCGCGGTCTTTGCGGTCAACGTGAGTACAGTGCCAGGTGATGTTAGTAGCCTTAGTCGTAGTCATCAGTTCCTCCGTAGGGTTTCATTTCGAGCTGCCGATCCAAACCGGAACATGCAGTACCACAAAGAGGAATTCGTGTCTAGCCACATCCCAAGTCATCTACCCGAGTGCACCGGATGCTTTATGATAACTTCCTAGTATTTTAAGGTACTCAGTTTTTTCCCTGAGGTCTTCCAGGAGCTCCCGATACTGCTCGTCGTTTACATCTATCTCCACGTCAGCATAAAACAAATATTCCCAGGGCTTGCTGTGGATGGGCCTGGATTCCAGTTTGACGAGATTGATATTTCTTTCGGCAAAGATCTGGAGCGTCCGATACAGACTCCCCGGCTTGTCACTAACCGAATAGATCAGGGAAGACTTATTCTTTGGGCCGTCCAAGAATTCTCCCTGAGAAATCAGTACAAAGCGGGTGAAATTCCGGGGGTCGGTTTCAATGCCTTCCTGCAGTACCGTCATTTTGAAAAGTTCTGCGGCTTCTTTGCTGGCTATAGCCGCCTCCGAAGGATCGCCATTCTCTTTCACTCTCCGAACACCGGTTGCAGTATCCTGACACGCTACCAGGTCCCAGTCCGCGTGTAGACTGAGAAACCCGCGGCATTGCTGGAACACCTGGGGGTGCGAATACACCCTTCTAATCGCATCTTGTGACGTATTCTCGTGACCAATCAGGTTGTGCATGACCCTCAGAGTAAGTTCACCGACGATGTGCAGATCGTATTCGAGAAGGAGGTCGTAGTTCTCGTGAATGCTGCCACTCAATGAATTTTCCACCGGTATGATCCCGAGCGTTGCCTCACCGTTTTGAACCGCTTCGAACACTTCTCGGAACGAGGAACAATCGCCATGTGGGATCTCCGTGCCAAAGAACTGCATGCATGCCTTGTGGCTGAAGGACCCGGGGACCCCATGATAGACTACCTTGGCAGGGCGTTTGCCCGTTCTTGACGGCTTTTTCATAATCGCCGCTTTCTCGAGGTAAGCAAAATCCAGCTGCTTTCCTACTACCGGGGCGATGACATAGATGTCGCGCATCAATTGTTTGAATTGGTCGGGAAATAGGCTCTGCGGACCATCTGACAGTGCCTTATCCGGTTCCGTGTGCACCTCTATGGTCAAACCATCAGCCCCGGCGGCGATTGCAGCACGAGCCATGGGACTGACTTTCTCTCTGATCCCGGTGGCATGGCTGGGATCGACGATGATGGGAAGATGAGTGAGTTTCTTGATCACCGGTACGGCTGTCAGGTCCAGAGTGTTTCGAGTGTAGCGTTCAAAAGTGCGTATTCCGCGCTCGCAAAGGATAACCTGGTCGTTTCCCTCGGACAGGATGTATTCTGCAGACATGAGCCATTCTTCGATGGTTGCCGACAATCCACGCTTCAAGAGGACCGGTTTGCCGATGCGCCCGACACTTTTCAGTAGTTCGAAATTCTGCATATTGCGTGCACCGATCTGTACTACATCGACATATTTCATCATCAAGTCTGCCTGGCTGGGGGAAGTCATCTCAGTGACCACACCCATTCCGGTTTCTTCCCGCACCTCAGCCAGAATCTTCAAGCCATCTTCACCCATGCCCTGCAAGGAATACGGGGAAGTGCGCGGTTTGAATGCCCCACCACGGAAGAGGACAGCCCCGTACTGGCGCACCAGCCGGGCAATCTCCAGGGTTCGCTTCCGGTCCTCCACGGCACAGGGCCCTGCAATGACCACGAGGCGGTCGCCACCGATGGCTACATCGCCTACTTTGATGATTGACGGCGCCGGATGCAGTTCCCTGCTGACCAACTTGTAGGGTTTCGAAATGGGGATGACCTTGGCAACTCCGGGGAGGGTTTCAAAATGCCGGATATCCTTGCGAATGGTCCCCACCACTCCCAGGATAGTTTCCTCTACGCCTTTGATTTCTTTGATGAGATAGTTTTCCGAACGCAAGAGCTCTCTCAAACGTTCGGTTTCCTCCGGGGTATTTCCTTTCTTCAAAACGAGTATCACCGCATTAGCTCCTCATAATAGGGTTCTGAAAATAAAAAAACCCCAAGGATTGTTCCTCGGGGTTCCACTTTGTTTCCACCCCGGGGGATCTGAGATCCACCCGGGGGCTTCCATCTTTGTTTTAATCAGTACCCAGGTGGACCGGTGCAAAAAAACCCAAAAAAACAGTAAAAGCACCCAGAACCGGATACATTGCGTGCAAGTCCACAGGGATCAAGAACTAAAGCCTTCGTCATCTTATCTTTCCTCATACGTGTCGTCCATTCATAATCCCCATGTCCAATGAATGTCAACCACTAATGTGATCGGCGCGACGGTTGACTTCAATAGTGCCATGTGGTAAGAGACGGCGGGACTTGAGGATCATGAGTGGAATGCCGTTGTTGGAAGCCGGTTTAGAAAAGATCGAAGTTTTGGAGCAGGAATTCGTTGTCGCCAATAAGTTGGGGATTCACGCAAGAGTTGCTGCTCAAATCGTGAAGGTAGCCAGTCAATTTGAATCGGAAATCTGGATCGCTAAGGGCGCCAGCAAGGCCAATGGGAAGAGCATCCTCGATGTGATGACCCTGGTGTGCCCTCTGGGTAGCAGGGTCCAGGTCTCTGCCATTGGCTCGGATGCAGTGGAAGCCCTCAATGCCTTGGCCGTCTTATTTCAGACGAAGTTTGGTGAGCCATAAATTCTCCAAGATCAAGTATGTCTACTTGAGTTCTTTCCCATAAAGCTGGAAATTTATCGGCACCCCGGGTGATGTCTGCTTATCCGGCGTCAGGTCATCCAAGACATCTCGGATTCGTATATCCTTATCTCCACCCAACCTCCCGAGACCTTCCGCTCCATTTCGATTGACTTTTTATGACGGTTGACTGTTGGGGCTATAGAGATGAAGATGGAGGGAGCTGAATAAGGTGATTTATCGATCAATTTCGATCATTCGATTTTGAGGCAACTTTGATGCAGAAATCCTCAAGAGTCATTCAAGGAATTGGGGTTTCACCAGGAATTGCAATTGGCAAGGCTCATCTTCTGGAACGCCGGCGCATCTCGATCCCCCATCATTCTCTGGGGGATGAGAAGGCGATTGCCGAGGAATGCAAACGTTTCGAGGCAGCGGTCTCCAAGGCTGAAATGGATCTGGAGGACATTAAACGCAGGGTGCACCCGGGTTTTATCGAGCAAACCCAGGTTCTTGAAGTATATCAGATGATCCTTCGAGATCCTCCTATCCACGACGAAACCCTGCGTTTGATCCGCGAAGAAAAACTCAACGCCCAGCTGGCTTTAGTTCGCTCAATCATGAAGGCCGGAGAGCGCTTCAGTGCTCTTGATGATGAGTACATCCAGAGCCGTATGGCTGATTTGGAGGCAGTTGGAGAGCGTATTTTGCGGAATCTCGCAGGCCAGGAACACGCTCTCCCGGACGAAATCAATGAACGGGTCATCATCGTTGCGCATGACCTATCCCCGGCCGACACCGTACAACTGCGGCTGGAGCGCACGCTCGGCCTGGTTACCGACCTGGGAGGGCGCACTTCGCATACTTCTATCATTGCGCGCTCGTTGAATATTCCCGCTGTCGTGGGAGCCGAAATAGCTACCAAGTCGGTGCTCAAAGGCAGCATCATTATTGTCGACGGGGCGTCGGGCAAAATCATTACTGACCCGACCGACGAAGAGATCACCCATTATCATGAGCGCCAGGAAGAATTCGAGAACTACATTAAGGCAATCAGCAGGACCGCCCATTTAAAAGCCCGTACACAAGATGGGCATCTGATCAATGTGGAAGCCAATATTGAACTACTGGAGGAGGTTGTTGCCGCAAGAGATAACGGCGCTGAGGGAATTGGGCTGTATCGTACCGAATTCTTTTTTATGAATCGGCTCGATTTTCCAGACGAGGAAACCCTGTACAGCGATTATCGAGAACTCGCCGAACTCATAGCTCCCCACTGGGTTACCATGCGAACCCTCGACCTCGGAGCTGAGAAGCTTGCAACCTGGTATCCAAAAATCGAAGAAGCCAACCCAGCATTGGGATTGCGCTCAATCCGCCTGTGCCTTCATTATCCGGATCTCTTCAGAACTCAGTTGCGAGCGATTCTCAGAGCCAGCTATCATGCGAGAAACATCAAACTCATGTTCCCTCTGGTCTCAGGTGTTGGAGAATTGCTCAACGCCAAGAAGATTCTACGCGAAGTTCAGGAGGAACTGGCGCGCGGAAGAATTCCCTTTGACGAAAAGATGCCCGTTGGAGTGATGATTGAAGTGCCATCGGCCGTGGCGGTGGCTGACATGCTGGCCAAGGAGGTGGACTTTTTCAGTATCGGCACCAACGACCTGATCCAGTACAGTATCGGGATAGACCGTGTAAATGAACATGTGGCATATCTTTACCAACCTCTACACCCGGCTGTGTTGCGCTTTATCAGACATACGGTGGCTGTGGGGCGCAGAGCAAAGATCCAGGTGAGCCTCTGCGGGGAGATGGCGGGCGAATCACTTTACACACCCATTCTGCTGGGTCTTCAATTGGACACCCTGAGCATGAACCCCCAGGCCATCCCGCGAGTGAAGAACCTGATCTGTCGATCGCGCATGGATGATTGTCGTCGTTTTGTGGCCAGAGTGCTGCGGTTGCGGACCGCTGAGGAAATCGGCCGGCGCTTACACACCATGATGCTTGAAAAATTCCCTGAAGAATTGAGGGTCTTCAACCCGGAAATCATGCCGTTTGAGGAAATCCCGAGGGCAGGCAAAAAACATACTGGAAGAAAGCTTTCTTCATAATGTCAAAAGCAAAACCAATTGTGAAAGACGGGATTAGGATCGTCTGTCGGAACAAGAAGGCTTTCCACGACTATGAAATCCTGGAGACGATTGAGGCCGGCATGGTTCTCCTGGGTACGGAAGTAAAATCATTAAGGCAAGGGAAGGCCAACCTGAAGGACAGCTATGCTAAAATCAAACGCAATGAAGTCCATCTCTATGGCCTCCACATCAGTGCCTACAGCCATGCTACCTATGACAATCATGAGCCGGAAAGGGTCAGGAAACTTCTGCTCCACAAGTTCGAGATTCAACGACTTTATGGCAAAACCCAAGAAAAAGGCTTTTCACTCATTCCCCTGAAAATCTACTTCAAGAAGAGTAATGCCAAGGTCGAATTGGGGCTTGCCCGAGGGAAAAAACTCTACGACAAACGTGAGAGCCTGAAAAGAAAAGAGGAAACTCGCGAACTGGAACGCGTTCGCAGACGAGATAGAGACTCCTGATGATGACCCAATCACCTGACCAAATCGATGATCGTCACCTCCGGCGGAGAGAGCACCCGTATTGGTGGGCCCCAGGTCCCGGAGCCGCGGCTGGTATAAAGCTTGGATCCTCCTTCCAGATCATAGAGTCCATTCTGCATCGGATAGACCATTCCCGTAAAGAACCTGAAAGGGAAAATCTGACCCCGGTGGGTATGGCCGGAGAGTTGCAAGTCGAAAAGCCCCTGGCTTTCTCTTGGGACTTCCGGACGGTGTTTGAGAAAGAGAGTAAAAAGCCCGTTCCGGGAAGATGCAAGAAGCGAAGCTTCATCGGTTGCAGATCCTATGGTGGGGTCATCGATCCCTACAACGTTTAACACCCGATCTATGGCAACACCCTCGCCTCTAAGAACTCGGAACCCGGAGCGCTCTATCGTTTCAAGCGCTTGAGCCAGCCCGGCATAGAATTCATGGTTGCCCGTCACAGCATATTTCCCCAATGGCGGTTGAATTTGGTTCAATAGTTCATGGATTTCACCATTCCGCGCCATATCTCCATCCACTAAATCTCCGGTGGCGACCAGGAGATCAGGTTGTTCTGCGCGAACCAAGTCGACAATTTCTTCCAGGCGCATTTTCCCGTTGATGATTCCCAGGTGAACGTCAGAGATTTGAGCGATCTTGAGGTGCTGCATTCCTTGAGGGAGCTTGTCGGTTTTGATCTCGACGCGTTCAACCTTTATCCGGTGAGCCTCCATGTGACCATAGACGCAGGTCGCCAATACTGTGGCAAACACAAGAAGGGTGGGACCTTTCCCTGCAAGTGAAGGGAGATTGGTGATGGAAAGCGTGTTCAACAGTTTGAAAGCGAGTCCAATGGCTCCGACAATCAGGAATCCCCAGAGCGAAAGGAAAACGAAGCCCATCCAGTAATAGCCGATATAGCCGACTGGTTTTGCTGCCCATTCATAGCCATTCCTTTCGAGAAGCCGAGTACCGATAGGGGCGGCGATCATGAGAATGAGAAAAAAAATGAAGAGAAACTGTGCACCCCATCGATCCGGCAGGAAGACCCTCGCCTTGTAAAATACCAGGGCGTTCATACAGGTGTAGAGTGTAAGAAAAGTGAGCAGGAAGAGTCCCATTACTCTAAAACCAGCTGGCCGAAAGTAGAATCACTTGTTGTTTTGGAATATACAATCTTATCGTCTCCACGGTCATAAAAGTCCTTCAAAACCGCCTCTTCCTCAAACCCATGCTTGCTGTAAAACGCCCGGGTCGGCGCATACTGAGGGCGAGAGGAGGTTTCGACGTAAATGCGAACGCCGCCGAGGCCTTCAATAGTCCGCAATGTCTTCAAAAGCAGCTCCCGGCCGATTGCCAATCCCCTGAAGTCATTGTGCACGGCTATCCAGTAAAGATCGTAGCTTGCTTTCGTGCAAGCGATTGGTCCGAAGCATGTATATCCGACGACTCTGCCTTCTTGTTCTGCAAAAAGAAAGTGATAGCCACTTTCCAGCCCCTTGCCCAAGCGTTCCTCCACCAGTTCAACGGCTACCCGGACTTCATCGGGAGAAAAAAACCCCGAAGATACCACAATCCGACGAACACTCTCACAATCCTCGGGCTTGACTTCTTCCCGGAATGCTATTGCGCCCCTGCCTTTTGAGCCATTTCTATCCTGTGACCGGTCGCGCCCTTCGTGTTTGCCGTGGTTTGGTAACATTGGAACCATGAGTTGCGGAAAATATCTTTGGTAGGTTGGGTTGAGCGGAGCGAAACCCAACGCCAAATTGCTGGGTTTCCTGCCTCAACCCAGCCTACAGAACTCAATGTATCTTCAGGATCTTCACATGGATATTCCTGGCCTGCTGCGAATCCGCGATGATTCTGGCAAGCACCTGATCAAAACTCAAACCTGCCTGCTCTGCGGCAGCAACAAATCCGGCGTCGGGAGACAGGCACGGATTAGTATTGACTTCCAGCACCCATGGGTTGCCGGACGCATCCACACGGAAATCAACCCTGGCATAGCCGCGCAATGCGAAAAGATCCCAGGAGTTTAGTGCTATCCTCTCAAGTTCCCCGAGCAACGGTGCGTCCTCTTCCGTAAAGTCAAAGTGTCTGGGAGTATGGTTATATTCAAAAGAATCAGGTTCCCACTTGGCAGTGTATCCAACCACTTTCGGTTTTTCCGGAGGGAAATTATGAAAGATGATTTCGGCTGGCGGGAGAACTTCCGGACCCTTGCTTGCTGCGAGTAGCGAAAGATTGAACTCCCGGCCCTCAACAAAAACTTCAGCAAAGCATTCCCCGCCGAGTTTTTCCTTGCGAGCTGTCAGCTCATTGAGCAGGTCCTCCGGATTGTTCACAAACACTGCGGCGTCATCATCCAGTCCAATGGATGCATGCTCCCAGACCGACTTGATGATATAAGCCCCGGCTTTGACCCGAGCACCCCTTTTAATATTCTCCAAAGACATCCAGTGTGGAGTCGGCATTCCTGCATTGGTCAGAAACCGTTTGGCAACGATCTTATTGGATGTCAGGAAAATCGCTTCGGTTGAGGCTCCGGTGTAGTTGATCGCGATATGGTCGAGCATCGCAGGCGCCAGATAAATGAGCCGCCCCGTCGCCTCCACCGTTTCCACTAGGTTGAAAACAAAGGCCGGTGCCAATGCTCGAAGCCTTTCCACCACCACCCTGTTATCCATTGAGAATGGCATAAGGGTGGGTTCATATCCCAGGTTCGAGAGGGCCTGTGATACCACCCCCGCCTGGATCAGGACATCATCCTCGTCTTTACGAATCCCTTCGGTGAGCTCACTATGCAGGATCACAACTCTCATCACAAAAACTCAGCTACCCACTAGCCACTACCCGCCCTATGGCCGATTGCATGATCCATCCTAATAGTTCTCGGTAAGAAATGCCGGACATTGAACATAGAATAGGCAGGTCAGAATGCTGAGGATGCAGGCCGGGCAGGGGATTCGCCTCCAGAAAGTTCATTCGCCCCTCCACGTCGGCCCGCAAATCGACGCGCCCGGCATCCCGGCACTCCAGAGCCCGCCAGGCAGCAAGGGCGATTTCGCTTGCTTTCACCGCATTTGCTTCATCGGCCGGACGGTACTCCACAAATTCCTCACATCTTTCTTTGTTGAGATAGGAGTATGCATGTTTCTCTGCATGATCCTTCAGGATCACCTCCATGACGCCGACAGCCCGTGCCTGGTCATCTGTTCCGACAATCCCAACAGTAAACTCGCGACCGGAGAGATAAGTTTCAACGAGGACCGGCTGACGGTATTCCGACAAGAGCCTGGTACACTGAAAAACAAGTTCCTTCTGGTTGGACAGCTTTGAGGCGGCACTGATACCTTTCCCGGTGCCTTCTGCAACGGGTTTGGCAAAAAGCGGGAAAGGCAGGTCGACCTTTGCAACATCGCTTACCGACTTAAGGACAAGGAAATTTGGAGTAGGTATACCGAAGCCTCGCACCACATGTTTTGCCATTCCCTTATGCAAAGTTATGGTGAGGGAAAGGGGACCAGAAAAGGTGTAGGGGATCTGGTAGACATCCAGGAGAGCCGGGATCTGGGCTTCCCGCCCATATCCCTGTAAGCCTTCGGCGATGTTGAAAACGAGGTCCCAGCGGTCACCGCCTGCCAGGCGCGCCATCAGGGTTTTAACATGGCCGATGCGGTCTGTTGTGTATCCCAGGTCCTTGATGGTGCGGTCGATGGAATCAATGGTTTCCCGTCGATCAAATTCGGCGGTCTCTTCCTCACCAAAGCCCAACGCAAGGTAATCATCGCGAAGGTCATACGTGATGCCCACCCTCATTGTCCCACTCTTCCGGCCGGGTCGGGATAGCGGTAAATTTTGCCCTGATAATTTCGCAGCAAAAGATCATCTCCATCTTTCCCTACTACGTGTTCCGGCAACAGTGGGATCTTGCCGCCGCCTCCCGGCGAATCGATAACATAGGTGGGAACCGCATAACCGGTAGTAAAGCCGCGAAGGCCCTGGATAATCTCGAGCCCCTTTTCCACCGGTGTACGGAAATGGGATGAACCCGGAATGGGATCACACTGATAAAGGTAGTAAGGCCGAACTCGCATTCTGAGCAGACCGTGGACGAGTCTCCTCATCGTCTCGACATTATCGTTCACCCCGGAGAGCAAAACCGTCTGACTGCCAAGGGGAATGCCGGCATCGGCCAGTCGGTTACACGCCAGGGCCACCTCGGGTGTCAACTCATCCGGGTGAGTGAAATGAATGCTCACCCACAATGGATGATAGCGCCTGAACATCTGGGTGAGTGCAGGGGTTATGCGTTGTGGCAGGACCACTGGGACCTTGGTCCCGATACGCAGGAATTCAACGTGAGGAATTCGCCTCAGCCTCGATAGAATCCATTCCAGCCTTCTGTCAGACAGTGTAAGAGGATCGCCTCCCGAAAGTAGCACGTCGCGCACCGTCGGTGTCTTTTGGATATAGGCGATGGATTCTTCCCAGCGCTTCTCATTGAAATGGTATTCATCTGTGTTTCCGACCATTCGGGAACGAGTGCAATACCGGCAGTAAGTGGAACAGAAGCCGGTGACCAGCAAGAGTGCGCGATCCGGATAGCGATGCACCACTCCGGGAACGGGAGTGTCGTTTTCCTCTCCCAGGGGATCTTCGGCCTCACCGTTGGTGCGGCAGAATTCCGCGGTCACCGGGACTACCGTGCGGCGCAGCGGTTGCAAAGGATTTTTCGCTTCAAGGAGGCTGGCATAGTAAGGTGTGATGGCAAGAGGAAGATGGCCTTCGTGATTGGTGATGGAGGTTCGCTCGTCATCAGAAAGCTCGATAATCTTAGCCAGTTCGTCGAGTTCCTGGATGCGGTGCTGCAGTTGCCACCGCCAGTCGTTCCAATCGGATGTCGTAGCCGCCGGGAAGGCCTTTTTTTGGAAAATGTTCGAATGTGGACTGACCAGAATCTGGTCGATCCCACCATGACGTTTCGACTCTAGATCCCTTCTATCCTTGGGTTCCGGGGAAACCTGAGACGCTAAGGGTAGAGATTGGCGAACCAGGTTGAGCCTGGGAATCCTGGTACAGACTGAACTGCTTGGAGGTTCAACTTCTTCTTCCGGAGTTTCCATGACTTTTTCAAGGAAGAAGCTATCTTCCATGCTTTTGGCTCCCTGTCAGGTGGGTGGGTGCAGTTTTCGAGGTTTCACGTCATTCGAAACCGGCGATCAAAAGCGTAACCATTTCTTCTTTCCGTTCCTGCCAAGTCTCACATAATTGGCTGCAGACGCGCACCGGCAGCAGAGAACCATGCAGCGTGCGCGCCTTTATCAAGGAATAGGTTTCCGTTGCTAAGCCCGCTATTCTTGGATTTCCTCGTACGACTTCACTTCGATCACATCACCTTTGTCACTCTCGGTTATCACCCCGGTTGCTTCAATCATCTTGCCGACCATTTTTGAAAGATCCTGGCCTTTGACAATGTAATCGCCATCTTCTGCTTCAATGACGATTCCTTTGTCCGTCTTGACGACTGTTCCGGCGATGGTTTCCTCTTGCCCGGCCGCTGGTGCAGTCTTCACAAAAACGGTAAGAGCAAAGGAAAAAACGAAAGTGATAATCAACGCACAGATAAGTTTCTTGTTGTTTGTCATGATCTTACTCCAGGAACTCCATATGTTCTGGTGAACGGCTGCCACAAAGAGAGCAGCTTCATTTGCCATTTTCCCTTACCACATAAAGCTCTATCACCTCCTTTCCTGACTCGATCTTGGCGTATGTTGATAGCAGAATAATTTGTCATTGTACAATAGGAATTTATCAGAAAAACAAAGAGCCAAGAGCCAAAAGCTAAGAGCCGGGACCCAACACCGCGCGCCAGTCAAGAGCAAGGCAGCCGGCATCGAAAATGCGAACGGGGTTCAAATCGAGTTCTCGCATCTGCGGGAAATCGGTCAGCAGCCAGGAGACGCGGACTATTGCATCAAGCAATGCCTGACGATCAAGAGGCGGCTGCCCACGGACACCGCGAAGGAGAAGAGAGCCTCTGCATTCTTCGACCATGCGGTGCGCCTCTTCATGATCTATGGGGCCGATACGAAGCGAGGTCTCCCTGAAAATCTCCACGTAAATCCCACCCAGACCGACTACGAGAACGGGGCCGAAGTTCGGGTCCTGCCGACCGCCTATCAACCATTCCAAACCAGGCTTGGACATTTTTTGCACCAGAACGCGAGAACCCATGTGCATCAGGTTCATGTAAGCTGCTCTTACGGCATTTTCGTCGCTAATATCGAGGACCACTCCTCCTGCATCGCTTTTGTGGATCACATCCGGGGCCGCGGTTTTCATAACCACCGGAAAGCCCAGGCTGCGGCCAGAGTGTATGGCATCATTCTCATTTTCCGCCAGTTGCCATGGAACCAGGGGGATTCCATACGCTGCCAGGATCGAAGCCAGCTTTTCCGGCGGTATGGGGCCAGGCGAGGCCGTTTCGAGTTCTACCCGAACGCGATGCTGGTCCAGTTGGTCAGGCCGGGTTTTTGAGAAGGGTAGACGTTGAGCCTTGTGGAAGTCTCGGGTTCTGGCCAGAGACCTGACGGCTTCCCTTGGGTCGGTGAAGATGGGGACGGCAACGGCCTTCCGATTAAGACGCAGTTCATTGCCGGTGGTGAACACACAGATACCGATGGGTTTCAGAAATTTTCCGATCAACCCGGCGAGGCTCGCGACCAAATTCCGAGATTCGATTGTATCCATAGCCCCTTGGTAGTTGTGGATGAAAACGATGCCATCGATGTCTTCTCTGGATAAGGTCGTCTCCGCAAGCATGCGGTAGAGGGATAAATCGAAAAGGTCCCCGAGATCCAGCGGATTGTGGAGGTCAATTACTTTGGCCCGTGAATGTTCCCGTACCTGCGCGATCAGTTCCGGTGGGAACACAGGCAACTGGAACCCGAATTCCTCTGCTGCATCGGCCGCCAGCACCGCGTGTCCACCGGAGCGAGAGATGATTGCCAGGCGGTTCCCCGGCATTCGGGGAAGGGAAAAACTCTTCAGTAATTCCAGTGTTTCCTGCTGTTCACGGGTACGCATTATGCCACATTGGCGAAGGGCTGCATCCACCACCTGATCGTCGCTGGAGAGCGATGCGGAATGCGATCTGGCAATCACCGCTCCGGACTGCCCCCGATTGGACTTGTGGACGACAATGGGTTTGGGGGAGCGACAGGCAACATCCATCAGTCGGCGACCATCGGCTATTCCTTCCAGATAACAATAGACGACATCGGTTTCGTCATCCTCGATCAGGTATTCGACGAAATCCGTTTCAGTCACGTTCAACTTATTGCCGATGCTGGCAAATTTGCTGAAGCCCAGGTTTTCGGCGGCGAGCATGTTGATCATCATCGCTCCGACTCCCCCGCTTTGCGCGATCACGGCTGTCCTTCCCAAGGGAACCTCCGGATCGAACGGCATGAAGGGAACGGCGAGGCCATTGCGGCGATTCATGATGCCGAGGCCATTGGGACCAATCATCCGCATTCCATAGCGGTGGAGAACGCCGAGGATCTCCTCTTCCAGTCCGATACGATCCGGGCCTAGCTCTCTAAACCCCGCAGACTCCAGCACAATTCTCCGAATCCCCTTATCCCCGCACTGCCGAAGGACTTCGGGAACCGCGGCAGCCGGGATCAGAATGGCTGCCAGATCGACGGCTTCCGGAATGTCCTTCACACTCGGGTAGATCTTATGGCCCAGAAATGCCCCGCCCTTTGGCCCGACCACATAGATGGTGCCCGTGTACCGAAAGGCCAGAAGATTGAAGACAATGGCCCGCCCGAGGTTCAGCGGCGAATCCGAAACCCCCACCACAACAACGCTCTTTGCGTCAAAAAATTTATTCATATCATGGACTGCCTTTTTGTCTTGGCTTTCATACCACGCTGATCTCCTCGCGGCTTGCAGGGGCGCATTGGGCCGAGGTGCTTCCGCTGGTATTATGGATGAACACCTATCCTCACAAGCTACGCCTTTTTAAACCATGACGCTATAGAGTTGAAACAAAATAATTAGCCAGTACATAGCGTATGCGGCAGTGCTTACCAAGGCCATCGAGACCAGGCCTTAGAGAGGACATTCCGATCCCTTGCAGAGTACTTCCTGAACAAAGCCGCCAAAGAAAGGGGGAGAAGCCTCGAATTTGCTCTCGGCAGTTTGAAAACCCTCGAGGAGTGTGAATGGCCGTATCCGCCCACCAGGCCGAAATCCCTCATAATGGTCTACACAAGAATATTCGATGACGCTGCGAGATTCCTCTTCCACAGTGCCTCGTCTACCGAAAAGCAAAAGATGTCATGGTTAAGTATGACGTGGGGAGAATCCG
>Ga0209048_10002295_pt1 | contig 19113 bp, 24 predicted proteins | sample FrelakmetCRP12CR_FD_187146 | JGI IMG/M metagenome (GOLD analysis project Ga0209048, IMG submission 187146) | Freshwater lake sediment microbial communities from the University of Notre Dame, USA, for methane emissions studies - CRP12 CR (SPAdes)... | ecosystem: Environmental > Aquatic >... | reverse complement strand
GACGAGCGGGTCGACCCCGGAGACCCTCCTCTGAATCGAGCGAGCAACACCGGTTCCGCGCTGTCCCACTCGCGAAATACTTCAGCCGGTGACACGCCTCGACGGTGGGTCACCTGGTCGTCGGCGAGGGCGTCACGAGCTGCCACTACGTCGGGATTCCGGATCTGCTCGAGCAGGATCAGGTCGCTCGGGAGGGTGCCGGCAGAGCTCTCGACCGCTGGGCCGGTCACGTGGGCCGCAGCGTCGAGCACGTTCCATGCCGGGGTGGCCGGCACCGGGGTGCCCAACCCGGCCCATCGAGTCCGCCCAGCTTCCCGACCAGCTGAGCGTCGGCCTCGGTGTACGCGCCATCCAGCACCGCCATCGCCCGACCCCACCAACCAGGTTCGACGCGGAGATTGGTCGTCCCGGCGGGCCGGCCGACCTCACTGTCACGCGTCCGGTCCGCCGTGCTCGTGCAGGTATCGGTCTCGCTCCGTCTCGTCGGCGAAGAGCAGGATCGCCCACGCGTCCGTGGCGCCGTTGCGGCGCAGCGTTTCGTAGCGGTGGTTCCCGTCCTCGAGGAGATAGGTGCCGTCGTGGTGCGACACCAGCAGCGGTGGGGGGTGCCATCCGTGCGCGATGCTTTGCTCCATCGCCTCGACGTCGGACTCCCAGTCCTCCTCGGGGATGGGGACGACCACCTCGTCCTCGTTGGGGCCGGCCATCGGCGTGAGCCAGTCGAGCTCGACCCGCATCGGTCCGAGACAGGTGGCGCCGCTGAGGGCCAGGGTGGCGCCCAGGAGGGCGTTGTCGCTGCCCGGACTGGCCAGGAAGTCGGCCACCCACTCCGTGAGCCGGTCGTCGTCCGCGGCTTGTTGCGCCGACGCGAGCGAGAACTCCTGGGCCCGGGTCATGGCGACGATCGCCCGGCCGAGGTCGCCGCGATCATTCCGGCGAGCGCGGTCAGCGACGGCGTCCGTTCATAGGTGGCCTCGAGGTGGAGGCCGAGCGGGTCCATGAGGAAGGGGCGGATCCCGGCCCGCCGGGCGCCGACGACATCGATGGCCGGCATGTCGCCGACGTACCAGACCTCGTCCGCGTGGAGGCCGAGGAGATCGACCGCCGCTTCGAAGATGCGGGGGTCGGGCTTCATGACGCCAACGTTGCCCGAGTCGACGACGCACTCGATGTCCACACCGATGCCCGGACCCACCTGGCAGACCTCGAGTTGGGCGAGCCGCTGGCCCATCATGCCGTCGGCGTTCGAGACGATGCCGAGTCGGACCCCGGTGTCGGCCAGGGCCCGCAGACCTTCGCGGCTGCCGGGCACCGGCTCGACCCACAGGGCGGCGTCCGCGAATTCGCTGTCGATGTGGCGGTGGGCCTCCTTGCGCCGGTCCGGCGGCACCTCGCACTCGTCGATGTAGATCTGGAGGTAGCCGAGCCAGGCGTCGGCCCAGTGCGCTTCCACGTCGAGGTGGGTGCCGAACCGGGCTGCCGCCCGGTAATGCGCGTCGGCCAGCACCTCCGGGCGCACCGAGCACTCGGCCCGGGTGAAGGCCCCCAGGATCCGATCGGGGTCGGGGAGGACGAACACGCCACCGGCGTCGAGGAGCACCGCGGCGGGGGGATCGGCAGGGGACACGCCCAGAACGTAGCGAGGGCGGCCCGTCGCCGCATCGCCGGCGCGGCCGCACCCTGGTCGGGTGGGCGCGGCCCCGCCCGCCGACGGTCAGCGGGCCGGGGGGCTGTGCACGACGTAGACGGCGTGGGTCGTGGTCGACGCGTGACGGTGTTCGGCCAGCTCGCGGTACTCGGGCGACTCCCACCACGCCATGAGTGCCGCTTCGGAGTCGAACTCGATGATGACGGTGCGGCCCGGCTCGTGGAATCCCTCGAGCACCGTCGGCCCGTCGTCGTAGGTGACGAACCGGCCGCCGTGGGCGCGGAGGATCGGGAAGAACCCCTTCTCGTACAGGCGGTAGCGATCAGTGTCGTCGACGGTGAAGTGGGCGATGAACCGGACGGGTCGATCGTCAGCCATGGCTCGTGGTCCTCTCGGGTGATCGTGGGGTCGTCGGGAAGTGGGCGGCGAACAGCGCGTCGACGCTCGTGTGGAGTCCGCTGTGCCCGCTGCGGGCCAGGACGAGGAGTCCTTCGAAGGCGAGGAGCAGGCTCGTGGCCATGGCGTGGACGTCGGCGTCGGAGGAGAGCTGGCCCGAGCCCTGGGCGCGGGTCAGCTGGCGCCGGAACGCCTGCTCCACCGAGTCGAGCCCGGCCGTCACGGCGGCACGGACCCGGTCGTCGGCGAAGGCCGTCTGTCCTGCGGTCACCGTCAGCAGGCAGCCCCGGGGGCGGGACTCGCCGGCCATGGGGGTGAGCACCGAGGTGAAGAACCTCCGGAGGCCGTCGACCGGATCGTCGCCGTCATCGAGGAGGCGGCGGATCCGACCACACACCACGCGCTCGACGTAGCGATCGACCGACCTTGCGATCAACTCGTCCCGGCTGTGGAAGCGGCGGTAGATCGACGGGGCCCTGAGGTCGAGTGCTGCCTCGAGGTCTCTGATGGTGACGGCGTCGCAGCCCTCGCGCCACAGCAGCTCGGTCGCCCGATCCAGGAGGTAGGTGTCGTCGAACTTGACCGGGCGGGCCACCGGGGCTCCTTCGGGGCTGGGCTCTTGACGAAAGATAGCATCTGTTACTAAACAGGACCACCATGACCAGCGCACCCCTGAGCAAGTCGTTCCGGACCGTCGACGGCAAGCAGATGGCTTTCCACGACATCGGCGCGGGGGACCCCGTCGTCTTCCTGCACGGCAACCCCACCTCGTCGTACCTCTGGCGCAACATCGTGCCGTTCGTGGCCGATCGGGCCCGCGGCATCGCGCCCGACCTGATCGGGCAGGGGGACTCCGACAAGCTCGACGAGGCCGGTCCCGGCTCGTACACCTTCGTCGAACACCGCCACTACCTCGATGGGCTGCTCGAACAACTCGATCTCGGTGACCGGATCACGTTCGTGGTCCACGACTGGGGATCGGCGCTCGGGTTCGACTGGGCGCAGCGTCACCGAGATCGAGTGGCGGGGATCGCGTACATGGAGGCGATCGTCAGGCCCATCACCTGGGACGAGTGGCCCGAGGTGGCGCGGGGCATCTTCCAGGCCCTGCGATCGGACGCCGGCGAGGAGATGATCCTCGAGAAGAACCTCTTCGTGGAGGCCATCCTGCCGTCCTCGATCATCCGGGGGCTGGGCGACGACGAGATGGCCGAGTACCGCCGGCCGTTCGCCGAGCCCGGCGAGGGCCGTCGGCCCACGCTCACCTGGCCCCGGCAGATCCCGATCGACGGCGAGCCGGCCGAGGTCGTGGAGATCGTCCAGCGCTACGCCGACTGGCTGGTCACCTCGGACGTCCCCAAGCTCTTCGTCAACGCCGATCCCGGCACGATCCTCACCGGTGCCCAGCGCGAGTTCTGCCGCAGTTGGCCCAACCAGACCGAAGTCACCGTTCCCGGCCTGCACTTCATCCAGGAGGACAGCCCCGATCTGATCGGGACCGCGCTGGCCGAGTGGCTCGACAGCCGCGCGGTGTCCTAGCGCAGACGGGCTTCACGACCGCTTGGTCATCGCAGTGAGCGTGTTCCGTCGAGCACACCTGGCGGCACCGGGGCCGGCCGTTGACGGTGGTCGGGGCCGACAGTACGTTCGAGCGACATGCTCAGCGTCAACCGCTACGCGCAGGCCTACGTCGACGAGTGCCGCGCCCGGGCCGTGTCGCAGCTCGAGAGCTACCCGGCGCTGGCCTCGGCCGCACGGGACCATTCCGGCGCCGGCGAGGCCGCGGTGAGCTCGGCGATCGAATCGTTCGACGCGGCGTTCTTCAACAACCTGGTTCTCGTGCTCGACATGCACTTCTGCCATCGAGCGCGGGGCCCGGAGGGCAAGGACGGCAACCCGCTCAACGAGGTCCGGGTGCTGTGCGCTCCCTGATGGCGCGCGACGAGGTCGTGGCCGCGGACAAGAGCATCAAGATGAAGCCTGCAGCGTCCGTTCTGCACCTCGAGGTCGGGGGCCCGATCCGCCTCGACGAGGCCAACTTCCTCGCCCTGTCCGAGGCTTGCTTCGCCGAGATCGAAGCCAGGTACGTCCAGGCCCCGACCGCGCCCGGCCTGGCCCCCGGCAGACGCCAGCGACACCCGCACTCGAGGAGAAGCGATGACCCGGCTCGGCTACCAGATCCCGAACTTCACCTATCCGGGCGTCGGTCCCGCTGAACTCTTCGGGGCCGTGGCGGCCCAAGCCGAGGCCGCCGACCGTTCGGGGTTCGACACCGTGCTGGTCATGGACCACTTCTACCAACTCCCGATGCTCGGCGACCCCGACGCCTACATGCTCGAGTGCTACACGACGTTGGGTGCGCTCAGTCGTTGCACCGGCAACGTCCGGTTGGGTGCCCTGGTGACAGGGAACACCTACCGGAATCCGGCGCTGCTCGCCAAGGTCGTCACGACGCTCGACATCGTGTCTGGCGGCCGGGCCCAGCTCGGCATCGGGGCCGGGTGGTTCGAGGTCGAGCACGAGTCGCTCGGGTTCGAGTTCGGCACGTTCGCCGAGCGCTTCGCCAAGCTCGAGGAGGCCCTGCAGATCATCGTGCCGATGCTCCGCGACGAACGGCCGACCTTCGAAGGCCGCTACTACCGCGTGGCCGAGGCCATCAACCAGCCGCCGCCGGTCGGTCGCATCCCGGTCATGATCGGTGGCTCAGGAGAGAAGAAGACGCTACGGCTCGTCGCCCAGTACGCCGACGAGTCCAACCTCACCTCGGGAGTCGACGAGCTCGGCCGAAAGCTCGATGCACTCGCGGGGCATTGCGAGCGAGTGGGGCGTGACCGCTCGGAGATCACGGTGAGCCAACAGCTCAACATCGGTGTGGCCGAGACCCACGACGAGGCCTATGCGGACATCGCCCGTTACCTCGGAGGTCGCGGCCTCGACCTCGATTCGATGGACGACGCCACCCGTGCCAGCTTTCTCGACCTGTTCGTCTGGGGCGACCCGGACGAGGTCGGCGAACGCCTCGAGGCGATCCTCGCCCTCGGTGCCGACGGCTTCACCTGCAACATGGCCGCCAGCGGGCACCACCCGGAGCGGGTCGAGCTGCTCGGTCGCACGGCGAGCGCGGTGTTGGCCGGGGCCTGAACCGGTTCACCGGGGGAACTTTTCGTCGACTTCCGGCGTCCGATCCTCGAAGTCGCAAATGTCCGTGCCGGGCCCGTGCCCGGCGCGGCCCGTCAACGAGTCGAGACGGCCGTACCGTCGCGACCTGATCCGGAGGATCGATGTCGACCTGGTCGACCACCAACAACCCCGCGCCGAACCCCCCGATGCGCCGCCGACCCTTCGGGCTCGGCGCGCTCTTCGTCACGGTCGTCGGCGTGACCGCCGTGACGATGGTGGCGTTGCTGATCGCCGCTGTCTCGCTCAACCCTTTTGCCAGCAAGACGACCGAGTCCAAGGACTCGGTCGTGCTGGCCAAGATGCAGGACCTGGCCCGCTTCGATGCCGCCACCGGCCGCTTCACCACGGTCGTCGACGAGCAGAGCTCCACGAAGATCCTCCCGACCTGGGCGACCGGGGAGCGGGTCGTGCTCGAGGCCGAGGGTGATGTGGCCGCATCCGTCGACTTCTCGAAGCTCGGCACCGACGCCATCAAGCTGTCGGACGGCGGCAAGACGGCCGTGGTCCACCTGCCCGAGCCGGTGCTCGACCAGCCCCGCCTCGACCCCGACGCGACCCGGGTCATCGCCCGTGACCGCGGCGTGCTCGACCGCCTCGGCGACGCGGTCACCGGTGCCGATCCGTCGGACGATCAGCACCTCTATCAGCGAGCCAGCGAGAAGCTCGCCGACGCGGCCGCCCAGAGCGACCTCACCGATCGAGCCAGGGCCAATACGGAGACGTTCGTCCGCGACACCTTGAAGGCGTCGGGCGTGCAGAACGTCACCGTCATCTTCGACGCCGCCCCCGCCGGCCAGGCCGCCTGATCGGAGCGGGCCTGTCCACGCCTACTAACGTGGGAGCCAGGCCTGACGACGAGGGGAGCCCGTGATGGGATGTGGATGCCTGGTGTTCCTGGCGGCGGCGTTGTCGCCCCGGTTGGCGCTGTTCCTGATCTGGGTGTTCTCCAGCCCGAACCGCCTGTCGATCGCCTTCCAGAGCTTCTGGATCGGGTTCATCGGCTTCCTCTTCCTACCCTGGACCGCGTTGGCCTGGGTGATCGCCTACCAGCCGGTCGTCGGCGTGCGAGGCTTCGGCTGGTTCGTTGTCGCGCTCGGGGTGATCTTCGACATCAGCTCGTACAGCTCGGGGGCCCAAGCCCGACGCAACCAGGCCATGGCGTAGCGCTGGCCGCGGCCCCCGCCCATGCCGACTGACCTCCCGATCGGTGCCGCGCCCGCGGCCGAGGGTGCCACACCCATCGAAGACGCGGTCGCCGCTCGCCTCTCCGAGCGTCGGGCGGCGCCTCCTGGCCCCGCCGAGGACGTGCTCCACGAGCTCGGCGCGCTCGACCAGGCGGTGTACGGCGCGGTGGCCGACTCCCCGACGCCCTCGCTCGACCGCGGCCTGCGGGCGATCTCGCACGCGGCCAACTACTCCCAGTTGTGGTTGGCGATCGCGGCGTTGCTCGCAGTCGCGGGGGGACACCGGGGGCGCCGGGCCGCGTTGCGGGGGGTCCTCGCCATCGGGGTGTCGTCGGCGGTCGTCAACCAGGGCGTGAAGCGGGTTGCTCGTCGGGGCCGCCCCGACCGTGATGGCCATGACGTGCCCCGGCAGCGCCACGTTCGGATGCCGAGCTCGACGTCGTTCCCGTCAGGGCACTCGGCGTCGGCGTTCGCGTTCGCCACCGCCGCCGGCCACGAGTTCCCCTACCTCGCTGTGCCGCTCAACTTCCTCGCCGGCGTGGTCGCGTATTCGCGGGTGCACACCGGCGTGCACTATCCGGGCGATGTCGTGATCGGCTCGCTCATCGGAGGCGCGTCGGGCACGATCGTCTCGGCCGTGGAGCGCCACCGCGGTTGAGTCGTCGTCGGTCGGCCTCCCCAGCCGGCCGGTGTGGGATCTACCAGCGCCAGTCGCCCCGGTCGAGTGCGACCCGCAGCACGGAGCGGGCTCGGTCCGCCACATCGCTGTGGCGGCGGTCGAGGGCGGCGGCATCGATGCGACGAAGGGCCAGGTGCAGCGCGGTGCGGTTCCCGTCCGCGAACTCACAGAGCATGGCAGCTTCGGTGGCCTCGTCCCGGTCGTCGGCGTCGATGCGGAGCCCGAACCGCAGCGCTCGTGCGGTCAAACGGCCGACCAGGCTGCGCTGGGCCAGGACCGTCTTGGTCATCGATTCCCCCTTTCGGAGTCACGATGCGCGCCCGGTCCGGAAGCGAGCTAGGGCCGAAGGTCCCCGGGCTCGGCGGGCACTCGCCACTCGATCACGGTGCCTCCTGTGGGGCCGCGCAATGCCGTGCACGAGCCGCCGAGGCGGCGGGCGCGATCGGTGAGGTTCTGTAGTCCGTTGCCTCCGCGATGGGTGGTGGGCAGCCCCGAACCATTGTCGATCACTCGGAGCAGGACCTCGTCGTCGACGAGCAACAGCACTTGGACATCGGTGGCGCCTGCGTGCTTGGCCACGTTGGTGAGCGCCTCGCGCAACGTCGGGATGAGGTGTTCGGCCACGGTGGGCGCGATGCTCTCGATGGCACCGGCGAACTGGACCCGTGGTGCGAAACCGAGCGTCGAGTGGAGCTCGCCGGTCAGGCGGATCACCTCGCCGCGGAGGCCGGGGCCGCCGTCGGTGGGTGACTGCAGCCCGAAGATCGCCGACCGGATCTCTCGGATCGTCTCATCGAGCTCGTCGACCGTGGCCTCGAGCCGGCCTCGTGTCTCGACGTCGTCGATGCGACCGACCGAGCCCTGCAGGTTCATACCCGCGGCGAACAGGCGCTGGATCACGGTGTCGTGCAGATCACGGGCGATGCGCTCGCGATCCTCGGTGATCGCCAGGCTCCGACGGGCGTCGAACAGTTCGGCGTCCGTGAGGTTGCGCTCGATGGTGCGGCCGACCCAGGTGCCGAGCAGTCGCAGGAAGTCCTGATCGGCCTGGCTCCACGGCTCGGGCCGAGGCCTCCGGGACGCGAAGGCGACCGTCCCGTAGAGCTCGCCGTCGACCTCGATCGGGGCGCCGAGGTAGCTCTCGAGCCGGAACAGTCCTACGCAGGGCAGGCCGGCGTAGCGGGAGCGGCTCATGTGGTCGATGGCGACCAGATCGGCCTGCTCGACGACCAGCGAGCAGTAGGTCTCCTCGAGTTCGAAACCATCGGTGGTGGTCAGGGGCAGCTCGGGTGACCACACGTGGTCGACGACCCAGCGGTGGCCGTCGATCCTGCTGACCACGCCGAGCTCGGTGCCGAGCAGGGACGAGGCGGCCCGGAGCATCTCGGTGAACTGCTCCGGGGAGCCGAGGCGCTGCTCGGAGGCAACCCGATACAGCGTGCGCAGGCGGGCTTCGCTCTCGCGCAGGTCACGTTGGCCCTTGATCCGCTCGGTGACGTCGCGCACGAGGGCAACCATCGGGCGCTCACCCGGTGCGCCGGGTGGAAACTGCACGAGCACCTCGACGGGCACGTCGGTGCCGTCGCGACGACGGTGCACCGTCATGAGCGTGAGCGAGGTGACCGCGCCGTCGAGGAGGGGTTGCAGCAGCGTTCGCCACTCGTCGTCGCCGAGGACGGGATTGAGGTGAAGCGGCGTCATGGTCAGCAGTTCGTCGCGCGTGTAGCCCACCTGGGCCACGGCGCCCTGGTTCACGTAGCTGAACCGCAGCGATCCGGGGTCGAAGATGAACACGCCGTCGTCGATCGCGTCGAGCGTGTGGCGGATGCGTCGGGCGGCGGCCTCGGCGGCCACCCGGTCGCTGATGTCGCGCACCGTGGCGATGACCCGCACTGCACCATCCGCGCGCAGCGGACTGAGGCTGATCTCGATCGGGAACTCGGTGCCGTCCCTGCGCAGGCCACTCAGATCGCTGCCCGCGCCCATGGAGCGGGTGCGGGGCTCGGCCCGGTAGCGGGTGCGGTGGGCCCGGTGAGCGCTGCGCAGGCGGCGCGGCAGCAGCTCATCGACGGACTTGCCCAGCAGATCGCCCCGGTCGTAGCCGAACAGCTCCTCGGTGCGGTGGTTGACGAGCACGACCCGGCCGTCGTCGTCGGCGACCACGATGCCGTCGGGTGCCGCCTCGACCAGCGCCCAAACCAGCTGGTCGTCAAGGGTGTCATCGGTCAGGGGACGCGTGATGGGGGCGGTCGGATCCGCTTCGATGATCGGTGCCGAGGGATCGGACTCCGTCGCCAAAGCGGGCCCTCCTCATGGGTCGAGTCATGCGCTGGGGTGTGCACGTCCTGGCCCGAACCCGCCTGGGCCCATGTCCACCCTACGGGGCACACCGGCCAATAGGCCAAATGAGTCGGGACCTTTGGCCCTACCTGGCCCGATGGCGGCTCACCATCGTGACCCGGATGGAGTCGGTTCCCGTGCTCGAGGACCTGTCGGTCGACGAGTGCCTCGCGCTCCTACGCAGGCGTGTGGTCGGCCGTGTCGGCACGACCATCGGTGCGCTCCCGGCCGTGCTCCCCGTGAACTACGCCATGATCGGCCGCGACATCGTGTTCCGGTCGGCGCCGGGCACGAAGCTCACGGCGGCGGTGCTGAACACGCCGGTCGCGTTCGAGGTCGACGATCTCGACGAGGTCGGCCGGGTCGGCTGGAGTGTGATGGTCGTGGGTCGGGCGACCGAGGTCGTCGATCCCGTCGATCTCGAGACCGTCGGCGGGCTCCCCCTCGAGCCCTGGGCGCCCGGGGGGCGCGACCACATCGTGCGCGTGCGCACCGAGTACGTCACCGGCCGTCGCATCGTCCGGCGGCAGGAGACATCTACCAGCGACGATCCCGACGACCTCGACGAGCCGATCCTCGTCGAGTGACCGGACGACCGCGCTAGCGTGCGACGGTGTCCGAGATCGAGTTCGACGGCCCGCTCGTCATCGAGCGCGCCGAGCTCAACGAGTCCGAGGAAGGCCGGGCCCTGGCCGGTGAGTTCGTGGCGCTGTTCGGGGCTTTCGTGAGCGATCGGGTGCGCCCGGTGCTGCGTGAGATCGCCGAGCGGGGCGAGGAGCCCCAGTTGATCGTGAACGGCCTGGCCCAGCTGTTGCGCCAGGTGGCCGACTCGATCGAGTGGCCGGTCGGCATGGAGCGGTAGCTCCGATCGGGTCAGCGGCGTCGGGGGAGCGGGGGAGCGGCTGTCGGTTCGAGGCGCTCGGGGACTCGGGCGCCTCGAACCGCAGCCGTTCCCGTCGGGACGACGGGGGTCGAGCGGGACGCGGCTGCGAGGGCCGGCCCGCCGTGACGGGCGACGAGGTCGTCGATGGATGCGAACGGGGTGCGGTCGAGGAACCGTCGGAGCTCGTCGAGATCGATCTCGTCGTCGGGTCGGGTCACGGGTGCCGGTCGATCGTGCACGGTCGTCTCAGGTCGCCAGGGCGCCGGCGGTGGCGGCCGCAGCAACCGCCTCCGCCCGCCGTCGGGTGGCGACCCGTAGCGCGTCCTCGGCCCGGATGGTCGCAGCGATGCGGATGATGGCGGAGAGTCGCCGTTCGTGGTCGTGAGGCCCGATCGCCGCCAGCTCGGCGAGGCCGAGTGCTTCGGTGCGGGCGTGACGGGGATGGGTCCCGGCGCCGGGCGGGTGTTCCAGTAGCTGGTTCATGGCATCGTTGCCCTTGCTCCCCGCCCGGGGCGCCCGTGATCTGCCGACTGTATGACCACGACCGATCGCAGGCGTGGATGCACGGCGCCGGTACTGTCGCCGGGGATGACGGACGGTGTGTCCACGGTCGGGGCCCGAGTGCCGGGTCGGTCGGTGGCGCGCCGCGCCATCGTGGCCGTGGGTCTGAGCGTCGCGGTCGTCGGGCTCAACACCACCGCGATCACCGTCGCGACGCGCGGCGTGGCCGACGAGCTCGGGGTCACGTTGAGCACCTTGAGCTGGATCGTGAGCGCCTACCTCCTCGCGGGGGCGGCGACCGCGATGATCGGGGGCCGCCTCGGGGATGTGATCGGCCGTACCCGGACGTTCGTGGCGGGCCTCCTGGTGTTCGCCTGCGGGTGCGCCCTGGCGGCGTTGGCACCGGGCTCGACCGTGCTCATCGTCGCCCGGGTCGTGCAGGGCATCGGTGCGGGCATGCTCCTGCCCGCGACCATCGAGGTGGCGGTGGCGTTCGCCGCTGAGGGTAGGGAACGGATCGGTTTCCGCTGGCGGGGCATCGCCTACTCGATCTCGTTCGGCATTGGCCCGCTGGTCGGTGGCGTGCTGACCGACTACGTGAGCTGGCGCGCGATCTTCTGGCTCGAGCTCGGTGTGCTGCTGATCGCCGGGGTCATCGCCGTGCCGCTCCTCGGCCACGTGCGCACCCGCTTGCCGCGGCCGCGGACCCGCGACGTCGCCGGGGGACTGCTCCTGGCGGTGGTCGTCGTGGCGACGGTGTTGTGGTTCACCAAGGCACGGGTGTGGGGCGTGGTGTCGTGGCCTTCGGCCGTCCTCGTCGTGGTCGCCGGGTTCGCGGCGTTGGCCCTGGTGCTGGTCGAACGAGGCCAGGAGGACCCACTCCTGCACCCGTCGCTGATCCGCAACCGCTTCGTGGTCGGCGCCAACTTGGCCACGCTGGGGTCGTCGGTGGCCATGCTCGGCCTGCTCTACTTCTTCAGCGTCTACGCCCAGTCGGCCGCTGTGCTCGACTCCACCACCTTGGGCGTCGCGCTCACGTTGCTGCCCTTCGGTCTCACCATCATCGCCTTCTCGCTGCTGTCCCGATGGCTGGCGGGCCGCCTCGGCTACCTCGGGCCGGTGGTGGTGGGGCTCGGCGCGGCCGTGGTCGGCTTCGCCCTGCTCTCCCGGGTCGGGCCGGGGACGACGAGGGAGCAGATTCTGTTTCCCCTCGCGCTGTGCGGGGTCGGCGGCGGGATCGCCAACGCGGGCTTGTTGAGCCCGGCGGTGCTGTCCCTTCCGCGGTGGCGGCTCGACGAAGCCGCGGGGCTGGTGAGCCTGACCCGCTTCTTCGGCTCGGCCATCGCTGTCGCGATCGGCACCGCCACCTATCTCTCGGCCAGCATGGGGCCGGTGCCGGCCGAGCTCCCGCCCACGATCATCGACGAGAAGGTCGCGGTCGGCGGCACGGCATACCAGCGCGCCGTCACCGCCCTGGCCGCCGACCTCCGAGCGCCGTTCGAGGCCGCAGCGCGAGCCCAGGCCTCGTCGGGCTTTGCCCGGACCATGCTCATCACGGCCATCGGCCTCGGGCTGGTGACGGTCGCTGCCGCGATCCTTCTGCGCCCGGGCCCGGACGATGCTCAGCCGGCGGGGCCCAGCCAGAGCGACAGCGGGGTGGCGTCCCGCGGGCCGGAGAAGGGCACCGCGACGGGTGCTCCGCCGTCGGCCGCCGAGGCGTAGGCGGCGCACACCACGTCGAGCACGGTGCGCCCCAGTTCGGCGTCGGTTCGGGGCCGGCGGCCGGCCGTGAGGTCGGCGGTGAGGGCCTCGAGTTGGCGCACATACCCGAACTGCTCGAGTTGGGGAACCGCAGCGCCCGCGCGCGGCGGGGGGAGGGCCACAGGATCGCCGTTGTGCTCGAGGTCGTGGGCGGGCACCAGCTCGGCGCGGACGACGCCGGTGGCCGCGGCCGCCTCGAGGTCCCAGACCATGTCGGAGTGGCGCCAACTGGCGGTGACATGAGCCTCGAGGCCGGTGTCGAAGCGGAGGGTCACCTCGGCGTACTCGTCGACGGCGATGTCGGGCGCGCTGTCGAGGTGCGCCGATACCGAGGCCACGCAGGCCGGGCCGGCCGCCGAGGCCAGGGCGAGGGCGACGGCGATCGGGTGCACGCCCAGGTCGAACAGCACGCCCCCGCCCCAGGCCGCGGTGAGGAAGCTGCCCCAGTCGGGCCGCGACTGCAGCGATCGCACCTCGAGGTGGTGCAGCGGGCCGAGGTGGGTGGCCAGCTCGACCGCGCGCTCGATGATCGGTGCGTAGAGCAGGTTCTCGGCGTAGCCGACTCGGCTCCCGTGGGGACCGGCCGCGGTGACCAGCGCATCGGCCTCGGTCAGCGTGGTGGCCAGCGGTTTCTCGACGATTACGGCGGCGCCGTGTTCGAGCGCGGCGAGCGCATCGGACGCGTGGCGGGCCGGCGGTGTCGCCACGAGCACGATCTCGGCATCGCCGGGCAGATCGCCGTAGCCGCAGGCGGTGGCACCTAGTTGAGTGGCGCGTTCGGCGGCGTGGTCTGGTTGTTGGGATGCGACTCGGGTGACGGGGAGGCCGAGCGCCTGAGCGGCCAGGCCGTGCACGACGGTGATGCGGCCCGAGCCGGCGAACGCGAGTTTGGTCATGCGACCGGGGTGGCCGACGGGGACTGGGTCATCGAACGTGCTGAGGCGCCCGTCAGTGGCCCGCGAGCCGGGCCACGACTGGGGCGAGGGCGTCGATCGAGTCCTCCTGGGTGACGAAGTACGACATGCCCCAGCGCTCGCGTCGCTGTTCGAGCGCCTCGCACATCTCGTCGACCGTGCCGATGAGGACGTGGGGGATGCCCGGCACCTCCGACGGGTCGACGCCGAACATGGTCGCCATCATCTCGATGGTGGCGACCATGTCGTCGGTGGGCAGGCAGGCGAGCATGAGGCAGTTGATCTCGAGGTCGTCGAAGCGGTCACCCGCCGCCTCACGAACCCACGCCATCTTGCGGTCGGTGGCGGCCGCGGTGGCGTCGGCGGCCGCGGTCGCATCGACCACGCCCGCGCGCAGGGACGGGTTGATGCCGACGATGTCGGCCTGACGGGCGGCGATGGAGAGCACCCGCTTGCCGCCGCCCCCGATGAGGAAGGGCGGGTGGGGTCGCTGCAGGGGCTTCGGGAGACCGTCGAGGCCCGTGATCGTGTAATGCTCGCCCTTGAAGGAGTACGGGCCGACGGCGAAGAGGCCCTTGATGACGTCGATGCTCTCCTCCATCCGGCTCACGCGCACTCCCGCCGGGTCGTGGGGGATGCCCGACTGCTCGTAGTCGGTCGTCATCCAGCCGGCGCCGATGCCGAGCTCGACCCGCCCGCCCGAGAGCACGTCGAGGGTCGCGATCTCCTTGGCCAGCACGACCGGGTGCTTGTAGTCGTTGTCGAACACCAGCGCGCCGATGCGGAGGTCGGTCGTGGCGTCGGCGGCGGCCATGAGCGCCGGCACGGGGGCGAGCTGGTCGCCGAAGTGGTCGGGCATGAACAGCGTGTCGTAGCCGAGGTCCTCGGCCTTGCGGGCGATGGCCGACCAGGCCGGGCCGTCGGCGGCCTTGTTGACCTGAACACCGAATCGGAACCTGCGTGGGTGCGTCATGCAGGCACGGTATCCGATCGCTCCGGGCCGACACGGTGGAGCCCCGGAGCGGGGGTATCCTGCCGCCTGCATGCCGAAGCTGGTGAAGCTCCTCCTGACGATCCTCGTGACCGGCGCCGTGCTGGCCGGCACGGTCGTCGCCGTCGCGCCCCAGCTGGCGAGCATCGCCACGGCCAGCTCCAGTGAGGCCGAGGACATCGACCTGGCCGCGCTCGACGCCTATGCGGTGCGGTCCGAGGTGCTCGCGGCCGACGGCACGCCGATCGCCAGCCTCCACGCAGCCGAGAACCGCAAGCCGGTGTCGCTCGACAAGGTTCCCCAGCCGGTCATCGATGCGATCCTGGCCGTCGAGGACGCCGAGTTCTACGACCACAACGGGGTGAATCCGCGGGCGATGGCGCGAGCCTTCTTCTCCAACGTGTCAGCCGGCGGGATCGAGCAGGGCGGATCGACCATCACTCAGCAGCTGGTGAAGAACGCACTGTTGAACTCCCAGCGTGACCTGCAGCGCAAGACCAAGGAGGCGGCGCTGGCCATCCGCCTCGAGCAGCAGCTGACCAAGGACCAGATCCTCGAGAAGTACCTCAACACGGTGTACTTCGGCGCTGGCGCCTATGGCGTGCAGGCCGCGGCCGAGACCTACTGGGGTGTCGACGTCGACAAGCTCGGCTACGCCGAGGGGGCGCTGCTCGCGTCGTTGATCTCCAACCCGGTGAGCTACGACCCGACCCTGCACCCCGAGGTGGCGGCTAAGCGCCGCCAGCTCGCCCTCGACCGGCTGGTCGAGCTGGGCAAGATCGACGCCGCCCAGGCCAACACGCTCAGCCACGCGCCCCTCCCGGTGCGGCGGTGCGGCTCCAACGATCTGAGCCGCCCGGTCTCGTGCGGTGACGCGTCCCAGTTGCCTCCCGAGGACTACTTCGTCGAGCAGGTGAAACAGCAGCTCCTCGACGACGAGCGGCTGGGCGCCACCAAGGAGGAACGCTTCAACGCCGTCTTCGGTGGCGGCTTGAAGGTGTACACGACCCTCGATCCCAACCTGCAGCGCGCCGCTCAGGACGCGCACGACACGGTCGTGCCCCAGAACAACCTCGGGATCACCTCGGCCATGGCATCCGTGGATTCGACCACTGGTGCGGTGAGGGCCCTTGTGGGCGGGCCGGGGTTCGCGTTCTTCAAGTACGACATCGCCACCCAGCAACCCGGCCGGCAGACCGGCTCGTCGTTCAAGGTGTTCGTGCTGCTCACCGCGCTCGAGCAGGGCAACCTGCCCTTCGACTCCGTGCAGGGCGGCGGTGACTTCCCGAACCCGGGCGGCTACCCGAACCCGTACCACATCGACGGGATCGGCGGAACGTTGGCCAGCGTCACCACGGCCTCGTCGAACGGCGCCTACGTGCGCATCGGTGACGCGGTCGGCCGCAACAACGTGATCGACATGGCCCGCCGTCTGGGGGTCACGAGCAAGCTCGACCCGAGCGTGATCTCGATGCCGCTCGGCGTGTTCACGACGACGCCGCTCGAGATGGCGTCGGCCTACTCGACGATCCCGAACAAGGGCGTGCACGAGCCGGCGTACTTCATCGACAAGGTCGAGGACCGCAACGGCAAGGTGATCTTTCAGCACCAGTCCTCGGGGGTGCGGGCCATCTCGGCGCAGACGGCGTGTCTGGCCACGGACATCCTGCAGCAGAACGTCCAGTTCGGTACCGGTACCCGCGCCAAGCTGCCCAAGCAGGATGCCGCGGGCAAGACGGGTACCACGCAGGACTTCGCCGACGCCTGGTTCGTGGGCTTCACGCCGTACATCACGACGGCGGTTTGGATGGGCAATCCGACCTCGCGCGTGCCCATGAACAACATCGGTGGCACCCAGAACTTCGGTGGCACGTTCCCGGCCATGACCTGGCAGAAGTACAACCAGATCGTTCACGAGAACGCGCCCCCGATCCCGTTCCCCGCCTGTGACGCGCCGACGCGCGGGCCCCGTCTGCTCGTCGGTCAGGGCAACATCTTCGCCAACGGCAATCCCCTGGCCGGGTTCGCCCCCACCGACCAGTCGAAGTCGCAGACGGGGACGACCCCGACCACGAGGGCGGCGCCCAAGGCCGCCCCGACCACAACCAGTCCGCCGCCCACCGTGCCGCCACCGGCTCCCGACCCCGGGGGCGGCACACCCTGATGCCCAACGCCTTCGAGCCGCTCCTCGACGTGCAGGAACACGACACGGCCGCCGACCAACTTCGGCACCGTCTGGCCCACCTGCCTGCGCGTGGTGAGATCGAGCAGGTCCACCGGGAGATCGCCGATCACGAGCGGGCAACGGCCGAGGTCGTCGCCGTCCGTGACGAGCTGGCGAGGGGACAGCGGCGGATCGAGGGCGAGGTGGCCCTCGTCGAGGCGAAGGTGGCTGAGGTGGATGCCACGCTCTACGGCGGCAGCGTAACCAGCCCTCGGGAGCTCCAGGCACTCCAGGACGACCTCGACTCCCTCCGCCGTCGGCAGCGGCAGCTCGAGGATCAGGTCATCGAGGTGATGGAGCAGATCGAGCCGATCGAGGCCGATCTTGCCGCCCGCGACGTGGCTCGGGGCGAGTACGAGGCGCGCCTGGCCGCGCTTGAGGCCGCCCTGGTGGAAGCCGCCGCGGCGATCGATGCGGAGCTCGAGGTTGTCGAAGCCGAGCGAGCGGCCACGGTCGCCGGCATCGACCCGGCTCTGCTGACGTCGTACGAGTCGCTGCGGCGTCAGCTCGGTGGCGTCGCCGTGGCCCGTCTCGTCGGGAGCAACTGTGGAGGGTGCCATCTCAGTCTTTCGGCGGTGGAGCTCGATCGCATCCGCCACCTCCCACCCGACGCGGCCGCACACTGCGAGGAGTGCGGGCGCCTCCTCGTCCACTAGGCCTCACTTGTGATCCTCTGGTTCGCCGGCGTGAGCTTCGCGTTTGTGTGGCTGGTGTTCCGCTCGCCGGCGCTCGACTACCGCCTGGTGATGCTCGGCTCGATCCTGCCGGTGGGTGAGCTGGTCCTCGGAGGTCCCCGCCTGTTGCACACGCTGGTCTTCGCGGTGGCCCTCATGGGGCTGGTGATGTTGGCCACGCGGGGCCGTCGGCTGCTGCGACGCCGACTGATCAGCCTGCCGATCGGCATCATGATGCACCTGGTGCTCGATGGCATCTGGGCCCGGACGCGCGTGTTCTGGTGGCCCTTCTTCGGCCCGGGGTTCGGCGCCGGCAACGTTCCCGAGGTGGGTCACTCGTTGGGTCTGACCGTTGTGCTCGAGCTGATCGGCGCGGCGTGCCTGGTCTGGTGCTGGGTGCAGTTCGACTTCGCTGATCGCGGCCGACGGGATCTGTTTCTTCGTACCGGTCACCTGAGCCGGGACCTGGTCGGCTGATGCTCGTCGTCATCCGGCACGGCCGGACCGAGGCCAACGCCACAGGTCGTCTCCTCGGGCGGCTCGATGTTCCTCTCGATGAGCTTGGGCGGGCGCAGGCGGCCGCCGTCGCGGCGGCGGTCGGGCCGGTCGACCGTGTCGTGTCGAGTCCGCTCCTGCGCACCCGCGAGACCGCGGCCGCCTTCGCCGGTCCCGTCGAACTCGACGAGCGATGGATCGAGCTCGACTACGGCGAGCTCGACGGCTTGCCGCTGGGCGATGTGCCCGCGGAGATGTGGGAGGCCTGGCGGCGCGACCTGGAGTTCGCGCCGCCTGGCGGCGAGTCGCTGGCCGATCTCGGCGCGCGGGTGCGGGCTGCAGCCGACGACCTGGTGGCCGACGCCGTGGACGGGACCGTCGTCGTCGTGTCGCACGTCTCGCCGATCAAGGCCGCGGTGACCTGGGCGCTCGGTGTGCCTGACGAGATCACTTGGCGGTTGTTCGTCTCGCCGGCCTCGATCACCCGCATCGGGGTCGCCCCTCGGGGACCGGTGCTGCGCGCCTTCAACGAGGTGGGCCACCTCCAGACGCTCGGTGCCGCCACCTGACACCACCGGGTGCCTGGATCGGATCGTGCGCGGCATCGGCCGCAGCCGACGAGCGACTGCGGCCGATGCAGGGTGTTGGCGCCGTTTCCGGTTTCCCTCCAGCTTCCCTTGTCTGCAGGTACGACGCACCCGACGGCGCTCTTGAGGTGATTGCGCCGTCCGACCCATGCGAATGAATCGTCCGGCCCATTCCGCCGGGTGTCGCGGTCAGGCGGAGGGCCGGAGGGTGGGACCGGAGGTGGGATCGGCGTCGGCTTGGCCCGGGTGGCCCCACGACTTCGGTGGGTCGGTAGCCAGCAGCTCCTGCCACGCACCGCCGGGAATCCGGGTGAGGGGGGTCCGGCAGCTCCGGCAGCGACCGATCTCGAGCACGACGTCGACGAAGTGATGGCGGCCGCTCACTAGTGCTTCATCGTGCTTGCACGATGCGTCCATCGGATGGTCCTTGTGCCGTGGTCTCCCGCCCCGAACCGGAGGGGTCACCGGGAACATCGACCAGAACGGACCCCCCACTACATGGGACCTGCGGCCCTTTGTCGTGACGCCGTCGACCCATCGTCGGTCAGGGTGGTTCGGGCCCGGCTGGGTCGGTGGGTGGAGGGGTCGTTTGCCGGGGCCGGGGGTGAGGTGGTGGCTGTGGCGGGTCTTGAGGTCGTGGTGGTGGGGGCAGGGGG
>Ga0209048_10002294_pt1 | contig 19113 bp, 17 predicted proteins | sample FrelakmetCRP12CR_FD_187146 | JGI IMG/M metagenome (GOLD analysis project Ga0209048, IMG submission 187146) | Freshwater lake sediment microbial communities from the University of Notre Dame, USA, for methane emissions studies - CRP12 CR (SPAdes)... | ecosystem: Environmental > Aquatic >... | reverse complement strand
CCCGAAATACCAGGTCGCAGTGGATCTCATCCGAACAAATCAGCACATCGCGCCGCAAGCAAGTTTCGGCCATGCGGAAGAGTTCCTCTTTGTAAAAGACTTTGCCGACCGGGTTGTGCGGATTGCACAGTAAGAACAGGCGCGTTTGAGGAGTAAAGCTGTGTTCGAAGGCTTCCCAATCTACCGCGTAAGAACCATCCTGACAGCGAGTCAGCTCCATCCCCTGGCCTTGAATGCCGGTATTTTCGGCAGCGTGCAGGATAGGCGGGTAAACGGGGGTTTGCACCAGCACCGCTTCAGAAGGGGCGACCAGAGCGTGGCAGGCCAGGTCAAAACCGGTGATCACGCCCGGAAGGAAGACGAGAGCTTCGGGCTCGACTTGCCAATCATAGAGGATATCTAGCCGGTCGAGGACGGCCTGGCGCAGGCTGGCCATTTCGTTTGGCATACTGTTAATGCCATCCGGATAGCCGAAAATGCCGTGCTCCACTCGTTCACGTAGCGCGCGGATGACCGGCTCGGGTGAGCGAAAATCCATGTCGGCCACCCACAGGGGTAATACATCTTCACCGTAATGGCGCCATTTCTCGCTGTCGGTAGATCGCCGGTCGATAACCTCATCGAAATTATAGTGCATGGCCTTTTCGTTCTCCTTAAAAGTGTTAAATCTCCGTAGAATGCGGAGATCAGGGTATTTATAAAACAGGCAAGAGGTGAGTCTACACTTTGTTTTTGGGAGGGTAGTCGAAAGCGCCAGGATGGTCGGGGGCAACTTCTTTCATCTTTCCGCTCCACTGCTCGATTTTGATTTTATACACCGCCGCCGATCGTGGGCAGGTCGGCTTCATCGGCTGGTAGTCTACGCCGTACTGCAGATGCGGGGCGTATTTTGCGAGCAGCATGCACAAAGCTTTTTTCGATTCTTCGTAACCGACTCGTTCGGCCGTGCCGAAAAGTACAACCGACCGGTATTCCACGCCGAAATCCATGGGGTCTGGTCCGCCGTAGATGCGGCCCATCTCGACCACCGTGTAGCAAACGCGCGGGTTATGCTCCAGATTGGCGCTTGTGCGGCCGATCTTGTTGCGATGGATATAGATGCAGTTTTCAGCTTCGTCATACACATAAGAATTTGGGTTGAGGAATGGCTGATCGCCACAGGTAGTGCCGAGCACGCCGAACGCGCCGCGCTTCAGCAAGTCTTTTATCCATCCATCGTCCGTAACAGCCAGCTCTGTCCGCCTAACCTTGTTGAATTCCATGCTTTGATAAATCGCTTCGTTTGTATCCTTAATATGCGTTTTCCCTGCCATGTCAATTATCCTAACCTGTGAGATAAATTTGGAAGCATTTCAACCTTTAACTGCCCCGCGAGAGAGTCCGCGCACCAGATAGCGCTGTGCCAACAGTGCAAAGATCAGCACTGGCACCAGAATTAGCGAGCCGGAGGCGGCAATCCGCCCCCACAGGATGGCTTTGTTGGTCATGAAGCTGGTAATGGTCACCGGCAAGGTGCGGGCATCCCGGCCGGTCAAGATTACAGCGTAGAGGAATTCATTCCAGCAATAAATGAAGCTCAAGATAGCGGTGGCAGCCAGACCAGGAGCGGCGATGGGCAGGTTGACCCGGAAAAAAGCTCCCATGCGGGTGCAGCCATCGATCATGGCTGACTCTTCCAGCTCGGGAGGTACATCGGCGAAGAAGCCTGTCATCATCCAGATCGATAGCGGGATGGAAAAGGTGAGATACGAGATAATCAACGCTAACTGCGTGTCGATCAGCTTCATCGAATTGAAAAGTACGTACAGCGGTACGATGATAGTGATCGGCGGCAGCATCTGCGGGATGAGCGAGCTCAACATCATCCAGGTCTTGCCGCGGAACTGGAAGCGGGCAAAGCCATAGCCGGCGAACGAACCGAGGGTTAAGGCAATGGCGGTGGTTGATAAAGCGACAATTACACTGTTCATGAAGTACTTGTTAAAAGTACCCCCTGCAAAGACGTCGAAATAGTTTTGTAGTGTGGGGTGGAAAATCCATACCGGTGGGACGGCAAAGGTCAGGTCTGCCGGTTTGAAAGAGGTGATCAACAAATACAAGATGGGGAAGATCGATAAGAGGACCGCCAGGATGATGACCAGATAGATCAGGAACATGCGGATAGACCGCGTTTGTCTGGGCTGCAGCATGTTTCCTCCGTTATTGCTCCTGACGACCAATCGAGCGGGCCAGTACAGCGGCGATTCCGATCATAATCGCGATCATAATAAAGGAAGCCGCTGAAGCAAAACCCAGGTTGAAAGATTGAAATCCATAGCGATAAACATAGATGCTCACCGTCTCAGTAGCACGCGCTGGGCCGCCGGCAGTGAGCAAATAAATCACATCGAAGATGCGGAATGTATCAATCAACCGCCAGAGTAAGGCCACGAGGATCGTCGGGCGCAGCAGGGGCAGTGTTAGATAGTAAAAGGTCTGCATCGCAGAGGCCCCATCAATGCGGGCCGCCTCAAAAGGCTCTTCGGGCATGGATTGCAGGCCAGCCAGCAGCAATAAGGCAACGAAAGAGGTTGTATTCCATACATCTACCAGGATGACGGCTGGTAAGGCAACTCCGGGCTTGCTCAACCATTCTATAGAATGTAATCCCACCGCGCCTAGATAATAATTAACAATTCCGTATTGGTAGTTAAGCAGCAGTCGAAAGGTCAGCCCAATCACTACATTGGTACACATCATCGGCAGCAGGATCAGCGATCGGATCATGCCTTTTCCGTGTAAATCATGGTTCAACAGGAGCGCCAGGCCCATTCCCAGAACGAATTCAATCCCAACAGCAAAAAAAACAAATGTAAAGGTGATGCGTAAAGAGTTAAGGAAATCCGGGTTGGTGAACAGATCAAGGTAGTTCTTTATTCCAATAAAAGGCACGCCCTGGCGGAAGCTGCGCAGCAGCCATTGGTGGAAGCTCAGCCAGAATGAATATCCTAGCGGGTAAATCAAGATTGCAGCAAGCACCAGAAAAGCTGGGCTGATGTATAAAGCTGGCTCGATACGCCTGAAAAAGTGTTTCCTGGCACGATGGCGGGCGACCGCTGTGCTGGTAGTTTGTTCAACAGGGGTGTTTGCAACGCTCATAAAATTTTTATCACGGGCTTGGAACAGTGATTTTACTAGAGGACTTCCGAAGTCCGGCGAATGTCTCGAAGAACCCTGCGATCGCTTGAGGCTTCGGAAGTCCGACGATATTACTTTAAGGTTGGAAAGATCTGGCTATTGAGGATAACCAGCGTCCGACATGAGTTTCTTCATCTTTACAGCCGCATCGTCTAGGGCTTGCTGAGGCGTCTTCGTGCCGGATACTGCTGCCACGATGGCTTCATCGAGGACGGTTACCAGGTCAGCGGTGACCGTGGTCGGCGGGACGATCTGGCGGTAAGGCATAATTTTTGCAAGCAGTTCGAACTGCGGGATCTTGGCTACAACCGCTGGATCGCTCAGAGCCAGGGTGTTGCTTGGGATGCCGCCGTTTAGCGCCCACATCGTAGCGCCTTCTTTGCTCGTCAACCACTCGATGAATTTATAGGCTGCCACAGGGTTCTTACCGCCGGAGGGGATGACCCAGCCCCACTGGCTGCCGCCGGTGGAGCGTTTAATTGTGCCATCCGGCTGCTTGAGGCCAGGGATTTCGGTGTATTGCAACAGAGGCTGCCCATCTTTGCAGACCTTTGGGCTTTGAGTGCAGTCCTGCAGGGTCTGCGTTGCAGCCATCCACTGGAGGCCCAAGGCCGACTTGCCCTGTTGCAGAGTGGTCAGGATCTCATTGTAACCGTAGGTGTTAACATCGGGCGGGACCACTTTTTCTTTGGTCAGCAGCTCGGAGTAGAAGGTTAGCGCCTTCACGCCAGCTTCGTTGTTAATGACCACTTTGTGGTCCTTATCCAGGATCTCGCCGCCATGGCCGAACAGGTAGAACATAAAGTCCCATAAGGCTTCGTCAGGCTTCGCGCCGATCACAGCGCCGTACATATCGGGCGGGTTGTTCAGCGCCTTCGCAGCTGCCAGGTATTCATCCCAGGTCTCGGGGGGTTTAATGCCCTTAGCATCCAGGATGTCTTTGCGGTAGAACATCCAGGCAGTGTCGCCTTCAGATGGGAAAGCATAAACCTTGCCGTCGAAATTGAAATAGTTAATGGCCGGCTTAAAGACGTTGATATCAAAGCCGGGCATGGCCACCTTGGGGTCGTTGTAATACTGGCTCAGGTCTACCAAGGCATTGGCTTTCACCCAGGCGGGCGGCCAGTCGGAGCTGATATAAGCGGCGTCATAGTCAGAACCGCCGGCGACAAAAGTAGTGGTTAGTTTGTCGAAATAGGCTTCGCGGGCGATCTCCTCGATGGTAACTTTGTTCCCGGTTTCCTTTGTGTAGGCTTCGGCTACCTTAACCGCGTTATCGTGCTCGGGACCGCTCCAGACAGCCACTACGATTTCGGGCAGGGTGCCCTGTGCGGCGGGCGCTTGGGTCGCGGCTGGAGCTTCTGTAGCGACCGGTACTTGGGTTGCGGCTGGAGCTTCCGTTGCCGCGGGAGCCATTGTTGCAGCAGGCGCTTCTGTCGCAACTGGCGCGGGCGGTTGGGCCTGTTGTGTGTGGGCTGCTGGCGTTGCGCAGGCTGCCAACTGGGCGACAATCACCAGAATTGCCATGAACTTAAATAGAGATTTCCAATTCATCACATCTTCTCCTTGTTAGCGATATCAAGTTATATGCTCTTGCAGCCAGTCTGGGATAGTTTACACCGGCTGCCTCGGAAACACCATTCATATTCTTCTCGCCTCACCTCCTTTCTCACACTTTTTCAGGGATTCGTTTCATTTAGTCTGATAAGTTCTTAATTCCATTTCTTTTGCCAATACTCTATCATAGCTTGCACTTTTCCCCAAGGCTGATCATTGAAGATTGCATCTACCGGGTACAGAATGAACCCGCTTCCCGGAGCCAGGATGGTTATTGCCTGGTCGACTGCTCGCTGGATTTGTTCGTTGCTCCACTGTGAAAACATCACTGCAGAATTCAGCCCACCCATAAGACAAAGCCGTTCCCCGAGCTCTTTTTTTACTCCTTCGAGGTCGAGCCTATCCTGCACAGGGTCCACGCCGGTCAGGCAGTCGATGCCTAGCTCAAGGAAGTCCTGTTGGTAAGGCTGCCAGCTTTTGGTAATGATATAGCGAAATTTGATCCCGTGAGCATGAGCTTTTTCAATAATCTGGCGCAGGCGCGGTTTTAACATGCACCGGAAGTTCTTGGGCGTCCAGAAATCGGTGGTCTCATACCAGGCCATATGTACCAGGACTTCGATGCCTTCCTGGACCAGGTAATCGACCCGCTTCAATTCCCATTCCAGTAGTACATCCAGCAATTGTTCTATAAAAGCTGGATCATCCATTTGTCCCCACAGGATGCGTTCCATGCCACATAGCCACATGGCAGAGTCGCCCAGGGCGGTCCAACCGCCATCCAGGACAACTCCCAAGCGCTGGGCGTGCTGGCGTAAGACTGCCGCCCGCTGGCGAAACTCGCCTATCTGCCGGGGGCTGGGATCAGCCAGTAAATGTTTAAGACGAGGTAGGTCGGCCTGGTTTTTAATCAGAGGCTCGGCCAGCCGAGAAGGATTGTAGTCGTCGAACAGGCGGACGTCTTCCCCACGCGGCCAATCGTGGGTGACATGCACAACTGTTTGGAGTGGCCCATCAGGGGTTTCATACACTTTTTTCAATAATGGGTAAGAATGCCCTGCAGGGGCAGGAGATAGATCTGTATAGCTGCGCACTCCAGGCGCTTCCTCAACGAGATAGTCTTCCACGTATCCTAATGGTGGCTGGAGCAGGATAGTATCGTCCAGCCCCAGGGCGAGCGTGTGCTCGTTGCGTTCTATCTCATCGCGCCAGTTGAAAGGGATATTTTCCGTTTCTCCGCCCAATGACCAGAAGCGCAGCAGTAAGGGGACGTGGTCCACTGGCAGGTGATCCATGGCGTTCAGAAGTCGTTGGCGCGATGTCAAGCTCATGCGGTCTCTTTCAAATCGGGAAAGACTCCTTGTAGGCCGCTAATCCGACAAAACTCATTCAACTCAGGAACGACATGTGCATAACAAGTCATCCAGTGGTGGCCGAACCCGTGCCGCGCAACTTCATTCCAGATCTTCCGGAAAGGCGTATCCAGCACGAATCTCAGCGGGTTGCCCTCGAAAACCAGCCCAGTTGGAACAGCCTGGCCCTGGAAAGCGCACATACGGTAGTTGCCTTTGCGGCCAACTAGATTGACGTAGGTGACCGGTCCTGGCCGGGCAGCGAAGCGCACGCATACCCCGTTATTAGCCAGGCGTACAGGGCACAGAATATAGCCTTCTTCTCCGGCCAGGGAAGGCGAGCCACAACCGCAATGTGAAGTTGTGATAGCGTTGGCAGTTTCGTCCACGTCCAGCATTTCACCGAAGTGCAGCGCCTCTTCGCTCAGGCAGCTCAATATGAAAAGGGCAATGGTTGAATTGATATCCCCTTCGCAGCCGGTGGGAAAACCTTCGTCATTAAGCAGCGCGATCGGCACGCACATTGTGCCCTGGCATTGAGGGTATGAGCCAATCGAGATAGCCTGTAAGCCAAGCTCGCGAATCATCCCTTTCAGCGCCAGGTACCTTTGAGCCGAAGCGAGGCCATCTTCGGGCCTGGCGGTCACCGCTCTGGCCCCCGAAGCTAGTTTTTGCCAGGTTTCCTGCGCCAGAGCAGGGCTGACTTGCTGGGCCAGATCATTGAATTCATCCAGCCCATAGTTCAACAGTCGAACTCCAAACAAGCGCAAAATCTCCACTTCATCTACTGCAGTAGGGGTCATTCCTTCCGTCCGCCGGCCGATCACGGCAATCTGGGCGCCTTGTAGACGGCGGTGAATGGCGCAAGCCCGGGCATAAATGGCAGTCTGCGCTGCGACTTCCGCGCTGGGCAATGGGCCGAAAAACAAGCGGTGCTCGGCGTCCAGGTCGGCAAGGATGCAGCTGAGCTGTTCGCCGCCGACCAGCGAGCCTGTGCGGATGCCAGGGAAGCTGCGGATGGCAACCGGTAAGCCAGTCTGCTGTTGGATGCGGATGGTGTAGTGGTCTAATGACCAGGTAATAATGAGAGCGTGCAGCAAGTCCAGGTCTTGTGCAGCAGCCCAGACGCCCACTCGCTTGCAGGAGGCAGGGTCTTTAACCGGCTCGGGAGCAGAGATTATTTCCAGGCCCTGGTTTTGCAAGCCGCGAGCGACCTGGCGAAAACTCTCTTCCCAGTCCTCCCAGCCCTCCTCTGGGGGTTCATAAACGGCGTAAAATCCAACGCGAGGTTTTAACATCATGCAAGCTCTTTGGCCTGGGCCTGGATTTTCTTAATGGCTTCGACAACCAAGCTCATTTCATCCTTAGATCCGAGGAGCACCGGCTGAGGCAGCCAGACTGTTTCCCAGGCTGCGCGCTGGGTATTTGGGAAATAGCCTTGCAAGAAGGCGTGTTCTTCGTGAGCGGCCTCGGTCAGCAGGCGCTTACGATATTCCCCGTTCTGGAAAACCGCCAGGTCGTGCACCGGGGGATAGCTGGCCTGGGTGGGGAACCCTTCGGCGTTAAAAGCCTGGATGAACTTCTCGATCGGCAGCCCGGCGAAAGCCGACTTATCATAATGAAAAATGTAAGCATAATGCCCATTGCGGGTGCAGCGGTGATCGAGGGCTTGAGGGGTAAGCCCTTCGATGGTTGGCAGCACTTTGTCCAGGTACGCCGAATTGCTCGTCCGGATAGCAGCCTGTTCATCCAGGCGTGTCAATTGCTGGCTGAGCACTGCTCCTTGCCATTCACTGAGCCGGTAATTCGACCCGTAAATATAGTGCGAATAGAACCACTCACCTGGCATCCGGCCGCAGTCATGGACCGAGCGAGCGCGGATCTCCAGGTCTTCGCGGTTCGTAAGCACCATACCACCTTCACCGGCGGTCATGAGCTTGCTGGCCTGGAAACTGAATGTGCCAATGTCGCCAATCGCGCCGATTTTGCGGCCTTTCCATTCCGTGCCATGTGCGTGTGAAGAATCTTCGACCAGTGCCAGGTTATGGATGCGGGCGATTTGCAGCAAACCGTCTAAATTAGCCGGGTGGCCGCCCATGTGAACGGCAATAATGGCTTTTGTCCGCTCGGTGACCGCCGATTCTACCAGCTCGGGATCGATGCAGTAGGTATCGGGGGTGCAATCTACTAATACCGGCAGCGCCCCGGTAAAAAGCACAGCGCCGGCAGTAGCTATGAAGGTAAAGTCGGGCAGGATCACTTCATCTCCTGGGCCAATTCCCAGGGCGGCGATGGCAACTTCCAGTGCAGCCGTTCCATTAGTCACGGCGATCCCATATCTGGCCTGTTGATAAGCGGCAAAGTCCTGTTCGAACTTCAACGTGCGCGTCCCGGGAGTGCGCCACCAGACCCGGCTTTCGAGAACCTCCATCAACGCCTGGCGCTCTTTTTCGTCATAAAATGGCCAGCTAGGGAAAGGTGTTTTCTTAACCGGCTCACCGCCGAGTAGAGCAAGCTTTTGCATGGTTGATACTCCTCTTGAATAATTTGTCGAATTGTATTTGGGCGCAAACCCAGTGATTAGAATGAGATATGTTCCGTAATTATATCTTGCACCAAGAGAATCGCGCCTAAAACAGTGGCTTGTGAACCCAGTTTGGATGGGACGAGGTTTGGCCGGCCTGGGTTTACCCCTTCCAATCGCTGCAGAACCGGTCCGATCAGCAGGTCCGCCGAACGTGCCACACCCCCACCTAGGACAATCACTTCCGGGTCGAGAATTGCACTCACAGCGCCAACTGCCAGACTCAAATGATCGATCGTTTGGTCAACAACCTGCCTCGCCCAATCTTCGCCCGCCCGGGCGGCGTTGAAGACCGCTTCGGCACTTGGACCCGGCGGGGAGAACGGCTGTCCTTGTTTTTCCAGCAGCTTGCACGCCTCCTGCGCTATGCCGATGCCGGAGGCAACAATTTCCATGGCGCCATACACATCGTAACGCTGTCCCAGGTAACTGGCGGATGGCAGCACGTGGCCGACCTCGCCTGCCGAACGGGTGAAACCACGATAGATTTTGCCGTCGATCAATATTCCTCCCCCGATCCCGGTGCCAATGGCAATGCACACGACGCTTGAAGCGCCTTTTGCTGCTCCAAAGCCGTACTCGCCCAAAGCAGCCAGGTTGACATCGTTCTCGGTTATTACCGGTAAGCCAAAGCGTTGGGTCAAGATCTCCTTAAGCGGCACATCTCGCCAGCCCAAGCTGGGTGCCCAGGCTACAACCCCGTCATCCGTCAGAGTTGTAGATGGCACACCTACCCCAATGCCGCGCATTACCTGCCCGGGAAAGAGTGGCCGGCAAAGCAGGTCTTCGATCAGCTTATAGACCTGTTCCAGGCACTTTTCCGGCTCGCCAGTACAGGTGCGAATAGTCGCTTCTTGCTGGACTTTGCCGGATAAAGTGGTTACCGTACCATACATTTTTGTGCCGCCCAGATCCAGGCTGACCACCGCGTGACCGTCGCCGTTGAACTCTAGCAGGGAACGCGGCCGCCCTCCGTTGACCTCTGAACCCCCGGTCCAACGCACCAGCCCTTCGGCCAGCAGGTCGTCGACGTTCCGCATCACCGTGGGGAGGCTAATCTCTAAGCGGCGGGCGATTTCAGATCGCGCTAGCGGACCATCCTGGCGGATCAAATCCAGCACAGCAGAACGGTTTAGCTTGCGCATCAGACTGGCTGTCGCGCTGTGTTTCAATTCAGCCCGCCTGACGAGGGGGATATCGTTAGAAAAATTTGGGTTTGTTTGTAAAGGGAAACCCCCGTGCAAGCTCCAGGCTCGAACGGGAGGGTATTTAGATTGTTAGTGACCAGAGGATAGTGTATGGCTGGAATGCCTGTCTACGCTGGGATGAGTTAGATCGTCCTGGTAGGCTTTCTAACATTAAGAAACTTACCTCCGAAGTATAGATTTCGACCCATTGCTTGTCAAGGAGGAATTTTTCGACCACTCATTATTTCCTTACTCAATAGAGAGATCTCCAATCTCAATCCAGGTTGGTTCTTCGGTGGGTAGCATTCCATATTTTATCCGGCCATCGGGTGGGATGGAAATAAATTGGTTATCTACCCACAACACCAATCCAAGGGCTCCGTGTGGGGAAATTGTGGTTTGAAGCTGGGTTTCACCATCTACTTCGAACCAGGTGTATTCTGACCGCCATACTAATCGATACCTATGCCATTCTGTCGGGTCTAGAGGGAGCGAGTACGCGTCCTGCTTTACCAGGCGACTTGCCATGCGGCGGAATATGCGCAGCATCGATGGCAGGGCAAGGAAAGGCAAGGCTGGGGCGGCCAATATGGATAGCGCTGCCGGCCAGCGGGGTGAACGGAAAGTGGCGCACAGTTCACCTTGAGCCGGCAAATCGTTCCGTAAGGAGAGATAGTTTTGTGGAGAAGCGAAGAAATACCAGGCGGCGTTCGGCAAGGTAGGCAAGCGTAGAAGCTCTCCTCCGTTAAGGATGCCCATTCCAAATGGATCGTTCCACAGCCCGAATCCCCAGGTCCCGGAGATTGCTTTTGACGAAGCTCTTGCTCGTAAAGTCAGGTTAAGAGGCGGTTGCCAGCGGAAAGCGCGCCTGGCCAACGTACCATAGTCATCAAGCTGCGCTAGCCGGTAATGACCAGCCTGACCTGAGGGGATCGTCAACCGCCAAACGCCATTTTCTTCTTGTTCGACCTGTGCTCCGGGACTCAGGTTTGTTCGCAATCCATATGGCAGCTTCCCTGACGCGAAACTTTTCAAATTGCCCATGTCCTCTAACGGCGAATACCCGAATTCAACTAACTTCGATCGCGTTATGTTCCCTGGATTGGAAATCATACCACTTTTATTTTTTCTCTACTGCAATGATGTATAATCTATAGATTATCAGGCGGAAGCTCGTTTCAAGGGAAAATGCCTGCGGGCTTTTGCTTAGCTTATGAAGGAGAATGAATGGAAATTAGCTGGTATGGGCTTTCATGTTTCCGGTTAACTGAACGAGGTATGGCAAGTGTGGTCACTGATCCGTATGATCACAGTGTGGCCGGTTACGAGCCGTTGAAACTAAAGGCCGACATTGTCACTGTCAGCCATGATGCTCCTGGACATAATTTCATTTCCGCGGTTAAAGGAAAAAGTCATGTAATTACGGGTCCAGGTGAATATGAGATCGGTGGTGTGTTTATTACCGGGGTACAAACAAATGGCATTTCGAAACACGACACAAATGAGCTCCGTAACACACTTTATGTTTTCGATTTTAATGGTATAACAGTGGCTCACCTGGGCGATTTACACCACGTCCCTAGCCAGACAGAAATTGAAGCGCTTGGTGACGTTCACGTGGCGTTGGTCCCGGTCGGTGGAGGCGGCGGGTTGTCAGCCGCCAATGCTGTTGAAGTGATTAGCCTCTTCGAACCTGGAATTGTCATTCCGATGCATTATGGCACTCAGGGAGTAAATCTCAAACTGGGCTCGGTCAGCAAATTCTTGAAGGAAATGGGAATTGCAAATGTTGAGCCACAACCCTCGCTGAAGATTACTCCCGGAAGCGTTCCTGAAGAAACCCGTGTGGTTGTGTTAACTTATGCACAACCGTGAGCCGTATTCACTGTAGGAGCGACAAACGTGGCTGTGAAACTGTTAATGACCTGGGACATTCTACCTGGCCGTGAGCAGGAATACTTCGAGTTTGTGGTGCGCGATTTTATCCCAGGGGTTCAGCGCCTGGGAATGGAACCCAGCGATGCCTGGTTTACCATGTACGGCGATCAACCCCAAATTCTGGCAGCGTTTCAAATGACTAGCATCAATACCGTACAACGCACCCTGAATTCGTCGGAGTGGAAAGACCTTACTCAGCGCCTGCTAGATTATGTCGAAAATTTGGAATATAAGGTGGCGCAGGCCCGTAGCGGATTTCAGATGTGAAGTGTTCCGACTTCGCCGCCACCATCCTTAACTGGTATGCTTTAAATGCCCGTGATCTGCCTTGGCGCGGCCATACCAGCTCTTACGCCGTTTGGGTTTCAGAGATAATGCTCCAACAGACCCGTGTAGAAACGGTGGTTCCTTACTTCGAGCGTTGGATGGCGAGATTCCCGACCATTTCCCTCCTGGCGCAATCCTCCCAGCAAGATGTTCTTTCTACCTGGGAAGGATTGGGCTATTACAGCCGCGCGCGGAACCTGCACCGTGCTGCCCAGATTGTAATGCAAGAGATGGGGGGCGAGCTGCCCGCAGATACGAAAGCGTTGCGGAGGCTGCCCGGAATTGGACGCTACACAGCCGGAGCGATTGCCTCAATTGCATTTGGCCGGGATGAGCCAGCATTGGATGCCAATATCCGGCGCGTGTTGTCGCGCGTCTTTAACATGGGTGAACCCGCTCATTCCCCAGCCGGAGAACGCCGCTTGTGGGAATTAGCCTGGATGCACTTGCCGTCCGGCGCGGCGAGCGCCTATAACCAGGCTCTTATGGACTTAGGGTCTGGAACCTGTACCCCGCGTGCCCCGGACTGTCCCCACTGCCCAGTAGCAGGAATGTGCCTTGCCCGCGAGCTGGGCATTCAGGAGCAGCGACCAGTCCTTCGCGCCAGAGCTGCTATCCCTCACTATATCGTTACCGCCGCAGTAATCACCCGCGGCGATCGGGTGTTAATCACCCAGCGGCCGGCGAACGGTTTGTTGGGCGGTTTGTGGGAGTTCCCCGGTGGTAAGCTGCAAGAGGACGAGGATTTAATCGCCTGTTTGCAGCGAGAGATCCGCGAAGAATTGGGTATGGCCATTGATGTCGGCGGCTCTCTGGGAATTTATAAGCATGCTTATACTCATTTCCGGGTGACTTTACATGCCTTTTCATGTATGGTATTGAACGGCGCCCAGCCGCAATTATTGCATGCCAGCGATCTGCGCTGGGCCAAACTTACCGAGCTTTCTAATTTCCCGATGGGCAAGATCGACCGGCAAATCGCTCGCCAGATTGCAAACCAGTCCATTTCAAGCCCCTTGATCCACGAGGTGCAAGGATGTTAATTGCTGACACTCATGAAGACCTCGCATGGAACATCCTTACCTTCGGACGAGATTATACACAATCCGCTGCCTTTACCCGCAACATCGAAGCAGGCAGCCTGGCTGTGCAGTTCAACGATGATACCGTGCTCGGATGGCCGGATTACCAGCTTGGCCAGGTGGCGGTGATCGGAGCCACCTTATTCGCTGCGCCATTGCGTCGCAAGGCGGGCGAATGGGACATTCTGACTTATGCTGATGCCAAACAGGCCAACCGCCTGTATCGCACAAGCCTGGATGTTTATGAGCGGTTGGTGGATGAACATGCCGATAAGTTCCAATTGATATACACGAAAAAAGACCTGGATAAAGTACTCGCGTTCTGGAAAGGGCAACCAGACCGAGACGGAGCCAGGTCTGATAATTCTGCCGGATGCCCTGTAGGGTTGGTGATCTCGATAGAAGGTGCAGACGGAATTCTGGATCCATCCGATCTCGACGAATGGTGGCAAAGAGGTGTTCGCTTCATCGGCCCGGCTTGGGCGGGCACGCGCTATTGTGGTGGCACAGGTGAGCCCGGCCCGTTGACGCCCGAAGGCTATGCATTATTAGAAGGTATGGCGCAAATAGGGTTTGGTTTGGATTTGTCCCATATGGATGAAGAATCTGCCTTGCAAGCCCTCGACGTTTATCCTGGCCTCATCCTGGCCTCTCACAGCAACGCCTTGACCCTTCTGAAAGGTACCGAGAGCAACCGGTTTCTGTCTGATCGACTTATTCGCGGCATCCTGGAACGGGATGGCATGATTGGCATCGTGCCATTCAACGCTTTTCTGAAATATGGCTGGCGGCGAGGCGACAGGAGAGAAGACATCAATCTGCAACACTTTATTACTCACATCGATTACATCTGCCAGATGGCCGGCGACTCTAGGCATGTTGGTATTGGCAGCGATTTTGATGGAGGATTTGGTTTGCAATCCATCCCGGTTGGCTTCGATTCCATCGCCGATTTACAAAAGCTGGTTCTCCTACTTACTGAAAAAGGGTATTCAGAAGAAGATATCGTAGCCATCCTGGGGGAGAACTGGTTTACCCGGTTGAATCATGTATTACCCGAAAGCATATGAACGAGACGAGTTCCCGTAATAACGGCCGTCGCCGGCGCATTCGCATCGGGCTTGCTATCGTTTGTGTCGGCTTGTTGGTATTCATTTTGGGAATGAATCCGGGTTTGTTTGGTTTAGACCGAAGCCCAGTGGTTGGCTTTGTGCAGATATCGGTCTTTTTGATCGGTCTGGCGTTGATATGCCTGGGGGGGTATATCACATTGAACACTTTGTGGAATGGCACCGAGAAAACCATTGCTGCTGATATCGGTTTTCGTATGGTGGCGACAGGGTATGTGATGGCAGTAACCTCAGGCATGGCGGATGTTTTTGGGATTGGCAACCAGCCGTTTCCTGCCATCCCCTATTTCGGCCCCTGGCAGGCGACCGGGGTGATCCTTGGAGAAATAGTCATTGCTTTTGGTTTTTTATTGCTAATCCCTTATCCTCATAAGAAGCAATAAGGGGCTTTGGAACGTTTAAAATTATAAAGGGTTGAGGGTCGCAAAAGTAACCTCTCAACCCTTTTTTAAACGCGATCAGTCAGGCAGCAGCGATTGCTGCCAACATCTCCTCGTTCGTCTTCATCTTATATTCTTCCAACCCCATTCGTTTTGCCTCCGCTGCCTCAAAAGCTTCCAGGTGAGCAACATCTTCTTTCCTAATCACCCTGTTCCCGCTTCTTTTGAGCAGATCGTCCAACTGGGCAAGGGATGTCCCTGGTTCTACATTCGAAGGCAGGTTCTTGACGTATTCGAGGACTGCTGCGGCCCCATTTTCGCCGTCTTTACGCGCGACCCCTACCAATCCGCTGCTTGCTTCACGTGACCATCCGGCAACGAATACATTTTCCAGCGGCTTGTTAGTTTGAGGGTCAAAGGCCTCATATGAATTGCCCCCCACGGGGAAGCGTGGCTCTGGATTCTTGATGAATGCATTCCATTGGACCGGTAGGCCGAAGGTTTCATCTACTCTGTCGCCGATGCAGAAGATTACTGTGTCCACGTCCAGCACGTGCTTTGTCCCCAATCCGCGCGCTTTCGTGTCGCCGTTGCTGGGAACCAGTTTATTATCTTCAACTTCCAGGCCGCATACTTCATTCTTCTCGTTACCCAAAATCCGTGTGGGCGAAACCAGGAAATAAAAAAGGAACCGCGTTTCTGAGATGGGTTCTAAGGCTTTGGGTAAAGCAGCCAGGATATAATCCCTTGCCGATTGGATATCCTGGCCAATTTCCTCCACGATGGGTCGCACTCGGGCAAGCTCGGCATCCAGAGCCGACACATCCAGATTGGCTCCCACGGTTTCCATTTCTTTCTTAGTGAACTTAACTTCCGCAGGGCCGCGCCGGGCAACGGCGATTACTTCATCAACCTTTAGATCACGTATCATCCAGTGGGCAATATCCATCATGACGTTCCCGACACCGATTAAGGCAACGCGCTTGCCAATCCTGAAATCTTCTGTGCTGAAAGGGGGCAGCTTATTGTAGTGATAAACTAGATCTTTGGCGTGGTATACCCCTTGCAGTTCTTCGCCAGGTAAGCCAAGCCATTTTGTGCCTTGCGCTCCAACCGTGACCAGGATCGCCTGGGCTCCTAACCTGCGTACTTCGTCTAAACTGATGTCGCCATGTTCTCCGACTGTCACGTTGCCGTAATAGTGAATTTCGGGAATAGCCATGATCTGGCGGAATTGTTTTCTTAGGCCGTCCTTCATTTTAAATTTGTCATAATAAATACCATATTCAGCTAATCCCCCTGCCTTGATATCGCGATTCAGTAGGATTACCTCGACCCCTCCGAGGGCAAGGTACCTGGCAGCAAATAGACCGGCGGGTCCTGCTCCGATTACAACAACAAGGTTCTTGGTTTCAGTTTCGTTTGTCATAGAGCTCTCCTGATAGAATTCATATGGTTCCAGGCAATACGTAAGGGATACGCTGAAAATAATAAAAGCACATTTACGTTTTGCTTGTGTTCGACGAGGCGGGAAGAAATATTAATTACCTTTTTTCGCCAATGAGTAGATGCCTTCAACAACCAATATCTTTCATTATAGCCAGCGGAGAATAAATCTACAAGGTAACAAATTTCTTCATTTTGAAAGTTGTAATGCCTGGGTTTGCTCTGTGTTTTTCAAAAGTCTTGGCTAAAGCCAGTATTGGCTAAAGTCTTCGTTTGTGCTATATTCAATTTACAACATAAGGAATTTATGGATCGAGGAGAATGCTGTGATTTCATCGTCTACCCTGCCCGATGACCCTTCTACACAACCGCCCCAAGACAAGGCTGCCAAACCTCAGGACGCTCCCGGCGTAGAACGCTTTATCTGGAGTGGCAAGCTGAAAGAGGCTTTCTGGACCATTGCCTGTATCGTTTCACTCACTGTTAACCTCATTTTATTCGTTATCCTGATTTTGCTTGCCAGGAATGTATTTGGTCTCAAGCGGTTAGTCCAGTATCAGTTGATCGATGGGTTGCATAGCAACTTTGTAAAGATGGATGACGCTCACATTGTTACCACGATCCTGGTAAGTGATACTATAAAGGTGGAAGACACGATCCCGGTAGTATTTAATTTACCGCTGAAGCAGCAAACTCAGGTGACATTGACCCGTGATACGCAGGTTAAGGATGCTACGATTTTCCTTAATGGCAAAGCCGTACCGCTCGATATTATTCTTAAGAAGGGTACCGACCTGAACATAGCTCTGGATCTGGTTGTGCCGGTCAGCCAAACTGTTCCGGTTGTGCTGACTGTGCCGGTACAACTGAAAGTACCTGTGGATATCGCTCTCAATAAAACCGATTTGCACGAGCCTTTTGTGGGGCTTCAAAATGTCCTGACTCCCTATCAAGACTTGCTGGGAAAGCTGCCTGATTCCTGGAAGCAAATTCCGTTCTGTGGACCGCTAACAAATTGGTGGTGTAGGGCCTTTTTCGGTTCACAATAAGCTGCCAGGCGAATAGGCTACGATGCAAACTCCTGTTACGAGAATTTCCCTATCTAACGGCTTGTTGGTCCTATTAAAGGAAATCCATACAGCCCCATTGATCAGCTTTTGGGTTTGGTACCGGGTCGGCTCGCGTGATGAAATGCCAGGCACGACTGGCATTTCGCATTGGGTCGAGCATATGCAGTTCAAGGGTACGCCGCAATTCCCGGCTGGCGTTTTGGATACTTCGATCTCGCGCGAGGGCGGATTCTTAAACGCCTTTACACATTTGGATTGGACCGCTTATTTTGAGACAATGCCGGCGGATACGATCGACCTGGCCTTGCGCCTTGAGGCTGATCGCATGGTTAACAGCCTCTTCGACCCACAAGAAACAGCCTCCGAGCGTACGGTGATTATCTCAGAACGCCAGGGGGAGGAGAATGAGCCGTTCTTCCGGTTGGCCGAAGAGGTGCAAGCGGCTGCCTTTCGTGTGCATAGTTACCACCATGAGGTGATCGGCGACCTTTCCGACTTGCAAACGATGCAACGCGAGGATTTATACAGCCATTACCGTACTTATTATCTTCCCAACAATGCAGTCGTCGCTGTAGCCGGTGATTTTGATACACAGGTTATGTTGGGACGTGTGCGCCAGCTCTATGAGCCAATCCCCATGGGAGAATCCCCGCGGCGCCGCGTCCGTCCCGAACCTCCCCAATCAGGTGAACGGAGAGTAACAGTCGAGGGTCCTGGCGAGACCACTTATGTGCACGCGGCTTATCACGCGCCGGCTGCAAACCACCCTGACTTCCTGCCTCTTTTAGTAGCCGATAGCTTGCTTTCTGGTTCGGGCAATCTAAATATGTTTAATGCAGGCATTTCAAACAAGACTTCTCGGCTATATCGTGCTCTGGTAGATCGCGAGCTGGCCATCAATGTTCATGGAGGCATGCAGGCCACTATCGACCCCTTCTTAAACACAATCACAGCCATCGTAAATCCAGAGAGCACCGCTCAAAAAGTGGTCAATTCATTGGATGACGAGATCTTTCAATTACAAAAGACGCCCCCAGATGCTCAAGAAGTAGCTCGGGCAGTTAAACAAGCGCGTGCCTTGTTCGCCTACGACAGTGAACGGATCACGAATCAGGCCTATTGGTTGGGATTTTCTGAAATGGTCGTTTCTTACGATTGGTTCACGCAGATCATGACTAACATGGCTGCTGTGACGCCTGAAGAGGTGCAGCGTGTCGCTCAAGCATACCTGCAGCCCCGAAACCGTGTGCTCGGCATCTATCTTCCGGAGGGAGACGGTTCACAAACCGGGAATGGGTTAACAACCGAAGATGGGGTGACGGGATGAATCTATTTTCCAAAGTAAACGCCGCTCCATACTCTCTCCCTGGCTCTGATGATATCACCCGCCAGGAGCTTGCTAATGGCATGGTGATATTAAGCCGCGCCAATTTCGCCAGCCCTTCTGTAGTGATCAATGGCTTGCTTCCCGCTGGAGCGTTATCGGACCCGGATGAAAAATTGGGGCTTGCCGATTTCACTGCTGCCGCGTTGATGCGTGGCACCCAGGACCGCAGTTTCCATGAAATTTACAATGCGCTTGAGTCCACCGGCGCCAGCCTGAGTTTTATCGGTGGCACTCACTCAACCAGTTTTAGCGGGAGAGCCTTAGTTGAAGACCTGGATACACTCTTAGCATTGCTAAGTGAAGCGCTGCGTCAGCCCATTTTCCCAGCGGACCAGGTGGAGCGCCTTCGTGACCAGTTGCTGGCCTCCCTCGCGATCCGTGCTCAGGATACCAGTGATATGGCTTCTCTAGCATTTGACCAGATCGTTTATCGCCATCACCCGTACAGCCGGCCCGAGGATGGTTATCCTGAGACAGTGCAAACTATTGAACAGGC
>Ga0209048_10002293_pt1 | contig 19115 bp, 21 predicted proteins | sample FrelakmetCRP12CR_FD_187146 | JGI IMG/M metagenome (GOLD analysis project Ga0209048, IMG submission 187146) | Freshwater lake sediment microbial communities from the University of Notre Dame, USA, for methane emissions studies - CRP12 CR (SPAdes)... | ecosystem: Environmental > Aquatic >... | reverse complement strand
TCTTCTCATCGGTGAACGGAATCGCACGCCAGTCGCGGCGCCAAATCAGTTTCGCGAATGGACTCGCCATTTCCTTGACTTGCAGCGTCAACGTGAACGCGTGATGTTTGTCGTGACCGACGAACCCGACTAGGATACGTTTCGCGCCAAGCTGCGCCGCGAGCTGCTCCGAATAGTCCGGTTCGAACCGCCGCCGGCCCTCACCGAGCGCTCTGGCAACCAGGAAGGGATCGGCGACCGTTGAGGCGCGCGCCGCACCGATGGCGTAGGCGAGGTCCGCCGTCATGATCGCGCGCTCAATCCGATCGAGTCCGTAACCTTGAATCTGCAAGGGCACAACCAAGAGATCAACCTGTTTTTGGATCAGGGTCTTTCGGTACAGAGCACGCTCAGATTCGAGCCATGCGGATGCCGGCGGCGCGATGCTTGACGTTACGCCTATCGTGATCCTCGGGTTCGTACAGTCCATGACGATTTGCAGGTAATCCGAAATCGGCAGTTCCGCGGTGAGGTCAGGCAAATGGCTTCGATACTTGATTGGAAGTATTGAATCCTCACAAGCGAGCGGAACCTCAGCATGCGAATTGCCAGCCAAAAGAAAGGCGATCCCTGCGACGGCGAGAAAGACTTTCAAGGTCTGCACCTTAACGCGAAACGATGCTCCAATTCTGCAACGGACGCGCAAGAGAGCGGAAACATGGGAACGTGAACCACCCCGCAAGTTTGCGATCTGCTGTCATAAAACAGCCGGCCGTATGGGCCAGATCGGGTCAGCACATGTACTGGCGTTCGCCGCGTTCGATGCCGAGCAGGGACATCGAGTGATGCGTTGCTTCGAGAACCAGAGACTCGCGCGGAAGGTCGTGTCCAATATTAAGTGGCGCTATCGCGGGGAACCAGGTCCTTAAGTGCCCCTATCTCGCAGAAATATTGGACACCGGTAGACGAGTTTCTATTGTTCAATCACTTAGGCCGTTTTGGAGCCGGGACTGAAAATCCGCGTGTCGGGAGTTCAATTCCCTCCCTGGCCACCAATTCCATAAAAATCAATCACTTACACGGCTGCCGAACCCTTGAAAATCACCCCGACCCTCGGATGAAAAGTCCACGTGTCTAGGTGTGCCGTCAATCATCCTGTGGAGTCATCAAGCTATTCTGTCCAAAATGTACGATTTAGCTATAATAAACGAAACGACCCATGGAGCAAGATATGCGCTTTATATCTGCAACTGATGCCAAACAAAACTTCGCGGCGCTCTTGGATGACGCGCAGCGAGGACCGGTGGTGATTCGCCGCCAATCACGCGATCAAGCGGTCGTAATCTCGCCGCAAGAGTACGCGCGTCTGCGCGGGCTGGCCGTTGCCGACTTTCAGGCCTTTTGTGATCGCGTAGGCCAAACCGCTGTTGAGCGCGGCTTAACCGAGCGAAAACTCGCATCGTTGCTGCGTACGGATGACTAAACGCGTCATCCTGGATACGAATGTACTGCTCAACAGGCTGTTGCTTCCGGACTCCATCACAGCGCGTGTAGCTCGCCGGTTCTTGGATCGTGCGCAGGCCATAGTGTCTGAGGAAACGTTAGGGGAGCTGGCCGAGACGTTGTCGCGGCCGAAATTCGATCCCTACGTTTCCCGGCCGGATCGTCAGAGGTTCTTTGAACTCTTTGCGCGAGTCGCCGAATGGGTCCCCGTCACGACCACGATTCGGCGCTGTCGTGATCCAAAGGATGATAAGTTTCTCGAACTTGCGGTTGACGGCAAGGCGGATTGGATCATCACCGGGGATAAGGACCTGTTGGAGCTGTCGCCGTTTCAATCAACATCAATTTTGACTCCGTCGGCGGCGCTGGCCTTGCCGGATTCCGCATTCTCAACGGCGTGACGGTGCAGTATTGGCACAATGACGGGCGACTGAGGCCATTTCCCAAGATGGTTCACGTGGAGGCGGATATTCCGATCAGCCACCGTGATGAATTCGAGCGGGCCATCGTCGACATCATCGCCGGCGAACGTCCGCGGATGGATGAGCTGGATCGGGGTCCCGCCGGGATCAAGACTCGGGCCATGGCGGGGCTTCAGACAATCGGGAAGGCGATCAACGATCATCCGACTACCGGCGCAAAACGCTTGGTGCGCTTTCTCGCCTGCCCCTACAACGGTCAAGAATACCCCTTCGATCTGACCGCATTGCGCGGTCTGGATACCATCCTCGCCAACGCCTGGCTGGATTATCTGAATTACGATCGGCTCGGCATCAATGAGGTTCACACGCATCTGGCAAATGATGGGTGCGATCTGCATCGCTGGCTCGGGGAATACCGGATTGTCCCGGCGTCTTCTCGATCCTGACGGGATAAATGTGAAGTCGAAGAGTGGCGCCCACAAGTGGCTGTTTCCCACGCGAATCCGCCCCAATGCCTTCAGCTGGAAGTCCTCGCGTGTGGCGGTGCAGCGGATCAAGGAAGCCGTCGTCGAAATCAGTAGCGCTGCCCGCCACGTACGCACCCGCTCCACGTGCTCCGGGCCGCTGAAGTAATCCTGGTTCTCCGGCTTACTCAACCAGCGGCTTAGCCGCGCGCGAACGCGGGTCAACAAGCGCCGGGACGGGGACTTGAGAGAGCAGCATGTCGCGAAAAGCTTGTGAAGCCGCCGACAATCGTTTGTCGCGCCTGTGCACGATGAACCAGTGACGTACGATTGGAAAGCTATCGACTGGCAACACGGCAAGACGTCGTGTCTCGAGTTCAAGTTCGATCGTTTGCAGCGATACGACCCCTAAGCCCAATCCCGCCTGCACTGCTTGCTTGATCGCTTCATTGCTATTGAACTCGCACCCCAATATGTATCCCACCTTGTGTTCAGCGAAGTGGCGTTCGGTCGCTGCGCGCGTGCCGGAGCCAGCCTCGCGCACCACGAGCCGCTCCTCGCGCAGGCGCGGCAAGCCGACGCGTTCAAGTCGTGCGAGGGGATGATTCGGGTTCGCGATCACGACGAGGGGATTGTCCATAAAACGTTGGGCATCGACATCCACTCCTTCTGGCGGCTCACCCGTAATGGCGATATCCGCCCGATGATCTGCCAACGTCGCAAGTACGGATTCGCGATTTGACACTTGCAGGCTGATCCGCACGCCCGGATAACGCTCGCTATACGCGGCGATCAAGGGCGGCAGGAAATAATTCGCCGTAGACACCACCACAATTCGCAGTAGCCCGCGTTCGAGACCCCGGAATTGATCCATCGCAGATTGTAACTCGATGGTCTGGGCGGCGAAGCGTTGCGCGTGACCGCGCAGCTCCTGACCCGCCTCCGTGAGATACAACCGCCGGCCGCTCTGTTCAAGGAGCGGCACGCCAATCTGCTCCTCCAGCTGCTTCATCTGCATCGACACCGCAGGTTGCGTGAGATGCATCTCCTCCGCTGCCCGAGACATCGAGCTGTGGCGTGCGACGGATTCAAAAATGCGTAGTTGGCGTAGTGTGATTTGCATGGTCGTACCAGGTATACAAGAGACTTGTTGTCAATCCATCAGACTTATTGATAGGTCCAGAAAAAGAACTGAATTGTCCTCGCAACGATATCTGACTACCTTTGCCATACAGCCTTAAGAAAACGTTCAGGAGAGCAGCGTGGCGGAAAAAAGCTATCAAGCGGGCGTCAAGGATTATCGGAAAACTTATTGGACGCCGGATTATGTCCCCCTCGACACGGATCTTCTGGCGGTTTTCAAGATTGTAGCCCAGGCGGGCGTGCCGCGAGAGGAGGCCGCAGCCGCCGTGGCGGCGGAGTCCTCCACTGGCACCTGGACAACGGTGTGGACGGACTTGCTCACAGACCTTGATTACTACAAGGGTCGCGCGTATCGCATTGAACCGGTTCCTGGTGACAATACGGCTTTTTATGCCTTCATCGCCTATCCGCTCGATTTGTTCGAAGAGGGGTCGGTCGTCAACGTACTCACGTCGCTCGTTGGTAACGTGTTCGGCTTTAAGGCGGTTCGGAGTCTCAGGCTCGAGGATCTGCGCTTTCCGCTCGCCTACGTCAAAACCTGTGGCGGGCCACCGAACGGCATCCAGATGGAGCGCGATCGCCTGATCAAATATGGGCGCCCATTGCTCGGCTGCACTATCAAACCGAAGCTCGGGCTGTCGGCCAAGAACTATGGCCGCGCAGTCTACGAGTGTCTGCGCGGCGGGCTCGATTTCACCAAGGACGATGAAAATATCAATAGTCAGCCCTTCATGCGCTGGCATCACCGCTTCGAATTCGTCATGGAAGCGGTGCGCAAGGCGGAGGAGGAAACCGGCGAGCGTAAAGGCCATTACCTCAATTGCACCGCCCCGACGCCGGAGGAGATGTATAAGCGCGCCGAATTCGCAAAATCCTTGGGCGCCCCGATCATCATGCATGACTTTTTGACCGCTGGATTTACCGCGAACACGGGGCTTGCGAACTGGTGCCGCGAAAACGGCATGCTGCTGCATATACACCGCGCGATGCATGCCGTGCTCGACCGCAATCCGTACCATGGTATTCATTTTCGTGTGTTGACGAAGTGCTTGCGCTTGTCGGGGGGCGATCACCTGCACTCGGGCACCGTGGTCGGTAAGCTCGAGGGGGACCGCGAGGCCACCTTGGGATGGGTCGATATGATGCGCGAGCCCTTCATCCCGGAGAACCGCGCACGCGGCATCTTCTTTGACCAGGACTGGGGTTCGATGCCGGGCCTGATGCCGGTCGCCTCCGGCGGTATTCATGTCTGGCACATGCCGGCCCTCACGGCGATCTTCGGCGACGACGCCTGCTTCCAATTCGGCGGCGGCACCTTGGGACACCCCTGGGGGAATGCGGCGGGGGCACACGCCAATCGCGTCGCGCTCGAGGCCTGTGTGGAGGCCCGCAACCAAGGTCGTCCAGTCGAGCGCGAAGGCCGCGAGATTCTTTCCGAGGCCGCGCAGCAGTCGCCGGAACTCAAGATCGCGATGGAGACCTGGAAGGAAATCAAATTTGAATTCGACACGGTCGACAAGCTCGACGTCGTCAACGGCTGATCTCGAGGAGTGCGCAAATGCCTGAAGTACAAGCCTACAAGAGCACTGAGCGGCGTGGCGAGACCTTCTCGTACCTGCCGCCGATGACGCCGGACCGAATGCGTCAACAAGTCTCGTATTTGATTGCGCAGGGTTGGAATCCGGCCATCGAACATACCGAGCCTGAGAAATCATTCTCGAGTTTCTGGTATTTGTGGAAATTGCCGTTCTTCGGCGAGCGTTCGGTGGAGCGGATCCTCGCCGAACTCGAGGCCTGCCGCCGCGCTAACCCCACACACCATGTGCGCTTGCTCGGATACGACAATTACACGCAGTCGCAAGGCACAGCCTTCATCGTCTACCGCGCGGGCGCCCGCTAGCGCCGCGGGCGTTCCAACGGATCGTCAAAATGCCAGCAGTGCAACCAATTTCGTCAAGCGGCCGTAACGCTGCCCTCGCGCGGCGGCGCGCGCTCGCCGCGGGGAAATCTGCGCTGCCGCCGGCCACCGAACGCGTACGCACCGGCGATCGCAGCGCGGCGTTTCCGACTCTGGCTGAGGTTTCGGCACCTTCGCAGGCGATGCCGCCGGCAGCGGCCATGCCCACATCCGAAGTGAGCTCACCGCCTACACAGTCGTTCGCCGACCTAAGCCAATCGGGGCGCACTCTGTCCATGATGCGGCGGCGGCAATTGGCGGGCGGCAAGAGGATTCTGCAATCCGCGGCTACTGTATCTTCTGCGCCGAGGACCGCTTCTGCGCTGCCGGTGCCTGCCGCTTCGCCTGCGGGACTGGGCTTGAGCTGCGCCGGTTCGTGCCGCGAGCAAGCGCGCGCACGCCGCGCGCTCTTGAGTCAGCGTGGCCGAGGCGAGCAGCCCGCCGCGATGCCCACTCGACCACCGCGCCAGGGGACGCTCAACTACCCGCCGAAAGTGACGGAATCGACGACCCATGGAGGCCAGATCGTTACCGGTAGCCGGATTGGACGGGGCACACAAGTCACGGGCGATGAGGCTGGAGCGCATCTACCCGTCTCGGGGACCCAATACATTGGCGCAAGCGACGGCCCGCCCGCCCGCTCGGGTGGACCCAAGGTGGGGTTGGCGCGCACCGCGGGCGGGGGAATCGTGTCGGGTACCCTGGTTCGAAGTAAGGTAAGCGTGACCGGTGATGAGCCCGGCGGCACGATTACGATCACGGGTGAAGCCGATCAGAGCGCCGATGATGATATGACACCGCGCGCGGCTGATAGCGCGCACGTTGCCTCTCAATTTAATCGCCAGGTTGACCCCCACGGCCACAGCGTATTCGGCACGAATCTAGGCAGGTCCGCAATTTCCTTCGGCTCCCGCGACCGTAAGCGAGAAGCGCCGATCGAGTCGACTGACAATGGATTGCCGATCACCGGTTCCGCCGTCGGTCGCAGTGTACGTGTCACCGGCGATGAGGACGGCGTCTGTCGGCACGTGACGGGCAATCAATATCTGACTCCGGCGCGCACGCAGGCGGAATGCGGTGGGTCGGGCGGCGGTACGGCGCCCGCCGCGCAATTGGGCGCGCCACGGCGCGACCCGGTAACGGGCGCTAAGGTCAGCGTCGCTCAGACGTGGAATCATCAACGCCTCACGGGGAGCAACGTGGAACATGACCCCCGCGTGACCGGTGACGCTGCGGGATCCTGCTCAACCATTACGGGGACCCCGTATCAAGGGGCGGGCACGGTCCATGGGTGGTGCGATGAAGGCGCTGCGGCGGCCGCCGAAGATCGGCTACCCCGGCGTGGGGCGATCTCACCGATCACCGGTGATGTGCCCAAGCATTCAGACACTGTCACCGGGACCGGTCGGGGCGCCGCCCGCGACGTGACTGGCTCGCCGTACTTTCGAGTGTCCACTCAAGCGAACTCAGCGGGCTCCGAAGACGCCCTCGCGGCGCTCGACGCGCGGTTCTCTGTCTCCTCGCCGCAGCGGAGCGCACAACTGCGCGCCCGTGCCGCACGGGAGCCCCAACCGGCCACCGGGGATGGGCAGGTGGGCGGGGCTTCGGAACCGAGTAATTCCCCGGCGGTCACCGGCTCGTTCGCGATCGGTCGCGATCGGGTGACTGGAAACGCCGAATTTCACTTTCGGCCCCGCGGCGCGACCGATACAAACACCCCCTCCGCGCACTCGCGGCTCACCGGCGAGGGACGCGCACAGGGAACCCGTGTGACGGGCTGGTCTTGGTCCGAGCAATCGAATGTGACCGGGACGGAAGGCACCATTGCGGCCGAGCGCAACCCGAGCGAACGTGCCGGTAAGCCGCAGGCCTTTTCGGGCGCACGGCGATTCAAGACGCTCGCCAAACACGAAGAGACCAAGCAACTCGTGACGGGTCTTTTGGGGTGGTCGGGGAAGACGGCAGCCAAGGTCACTCTGTCCGGCGGAGCGCAAGCGTGAAGCTCGCACAGCGGCGACCCGCGGTTCCATTCCCCGCGGCCTGGCAGCGCTTGAGCGCGGCTCGACCGAGCCAGGCGCGCATGGGCATCACGACTTATGCCAAGGCGCCGTCCTCGCATGCTTCGTCCGCGAACCCCTCATGGACCACGGGGCATCCGCTCGCGGACCCCGCAATTAGTAGCGCGCTCAAAGAGCGGGCGGATGGGATTCAAGGGGCATTTGCGTCCATTGAGCCCACCTTAAAGGAGCTCGCACGGCGGCAGTTCGAGGACAATTTCCCATCCGCCGCGTGTGAATACCTACGGGAGCGCCTTGGGGTACGCGTGCCGCTTGAGCTCTTGACGGTTTCGTGGGCGGCGCCGCTCGATATCCGACGCCTCTATGCACACTGTGTGCTCGCGACATTCTGCCGATTGATCGAGCGCAATCTCGATCGTGATCTTGCGCGCCTCTTCGAAGGCGACAGCGCCGAAGAGCTCATCCAGCGCTTCGGATTTCACGCGATTGACATCACGCCGTGTGCCGATGGGCGCTTAAGCGGGGTGATCGACCATATCCTGCGGGTGCCCCCGGCCGTGGTGGCGTTCCGCAAGTCTTATGCGGGCGCAATGTTCGACGTGGAAGAATCGTTGCGTCATTGGGAGACGGTCGAATTGCGGCGCTGGCGTGAAGCGCGGCCCAACGCCGCCGCCGTTCCTACCCGGTTCCTTAAGATCGGTGTGTACCATTTCAGCAGTGTCGACCCCAGCCACGAGGGCTGTGCTGCGCACGGCAGTGATGAAGAGCGCGCCGCCGGCGCCGTGCTCGAGCGATTACGGCAATTCGAGCAGGCGGTGCAGTTGACCCATTGCTGCGAAGCGCGTGTCGCAACACTATTGGTCGGCGTCGATACCGATACGGATGCGATCCGAGTTCACGTTCCGGATGCCGCCGGACAGATCTCGATCGAGCGCTGTATCGACAATCGCTTGCTTTACGATCTTACTCAAACTTTGTCCCGAGAAGAGGGCAAGCAGGCAATTCGCGAGAAGATCGCCAATTGTATCGGCGTGGCGATGGATGATGCTGCGACCGAAGAGATGCGTTGGTTCTGCGGGTATCTTCTTAAGAATAACCTCGCGCAGGTGGATGCGGTGCGTCGGTGGCATGGCGCCAGCTATGCGGATCGGGGCCATACCGAACAATTGATCGTGATCGGCGATGCGGTCGATGATGTGCAGCTGCGCAATCTCGCGTTCCAAGCGCAAATGGACACCATCGAGGAAGGTGCAGCCGATCTAGACGTCGGCGTGCGCATCTTGCAGGCGCTGCACGAACCGCGCGGACTTGCGGTGCCCGTGCTCGTGCATAGTCGATTCGATCCGCGCATTCCGGGGGCGCGCGAACGCGCGGAGTGGCGCGCCCAGCGCTTGCGCACGGCGATTGAGACACGCTTCGCGTCGTTGGTCGATCGTGGCGGTCTGCTGGTGCAAGCGGTGGTGAGGGCCGGCGATACCGGAACGCTTTTTGCCGTCGGGCCATCGGCCCAGCGCCGCGCCGAATCCGAGCCCGAGTTGCACGCATGAAGATTTGTCTGGTTGAGGGAACCTTGGTCGCCACGGCGCGAATCGGCAGCCTTGAGAATCGTCGCTTGTTGGTCGTCAAAGAGCGCGGCAGCAGCGGCAAACAGGTGGCGGTTGACCCCGTGGGTTGCAAGCCCGGCGATTGGGTGATCGCGGTGGGAAGTTCCGCGGCACGCGATGCGGCGGGTAGCAAGGATTATCCGAGCGATCTGACCATCGTCGGGATTATCGACTACTGGGACGATACGAGCGGCAAGGCGGGAGTTCAATAGTCATGCAAATCCATCGCATCGTTCGGGACCTTGTCACCACCAAGCGCAATTTTTGGTTGGCGGCGAAATCCTTGCGCGTGGTCGAGGACCATCGCGGGAACCTCGAAGTGGCCTTGGATCCGATTGGCGCCAAACCTGGAGATTTTGTAGTGACGATCGGGGTCTCTGCCGCGCGAATTGCCGCGGGAAATCCCAAGATCACGACCGATCTGACGATCGGCGGAATCATCGATCATTGGGATGAGGAGCGCTGGCGCAGCTAACGCCGGACGAGAGTGAACAGTTTCTTGCATACGTTAATCAATCTACGTGAAGGAGAATGAAGATGGCCAGTGAAAAAATGGGAATCGCACTAGGTATGATCGAGACCCGAGGTTTGGTTCCCGCGGTCGAAGCGGCTGATGCCATGACCAAAGCCTCTGAAGTGCGTCTCATCGGGCGCCAATTCGTCGGCGGCGGATATGTCACCGTGTTGGTGCGTGGGGAGACGGGTGCGGTTAACGCCGCCGTGCGCGCCGGCGCCGATGCCTGCGAGCGGGTGGGTGATGGCTTAGCCGCTGCACACATCATCGCGCGTCCGCACTCGGAGGTTGAACAGATCCTCCCTGTGCCATCCGTTGGCGGCGGCGGTGGGCGTGATGGCGACGTGTCGCGGAACTAGCCCGAAAGCCCATGAGCACGTTCGCCACGAGGAACGGCGATGACGAGGCCGACTCCCGTCATGCTTTCCTGGCTGCAGCGCGCATTGCGCCACGAGTTTGCTGCTTCCCGGCAATTTACGCTGCAGGCGGTCGTAGCGCGAGAGTTAGGCGATGCGGCCTTGGGCAGCGAGTGCGAGGAATGGACTTCCGAGGAATTGCGTCACGCGCAACGGTTCGCGACGGCGCTCGCGCAGGCAGGAGCTGGCTTTGGCGACGGCTCGGTGGTTTCCTTGCCGATCGGACACAGTGTGGGCGAATTGATCGGGCATGCTCGAGCGACGGAGGCGGCAGCCGTGCGCCTCTATCGAGAGGCGGCGCGCGCATGCCAGGGAGCGGAGCCGCTGCGTCGCTTGTTCGAGTCGATCGGCGCGGAGGAGGCGACTCATTATGAGCAGCTCACACGACGCCTTCGACAGGCCGGGGAGCCTATTGAGTGATTCGGCACTTAGGGAGAGGTCCATGATGTTCGCCACGTTGTCGTTGCCGGAAGGGTGGAGGGCGGTTTCCACGCCGCCGTCGCTCTTTCGCCGCTTTCAGTTCGACTCTTACCGCGACACGCGCGCATTTCTCGAGCGACTCGCCGCCCTGTCCGAGGAAACCGGACTGTATCCCGACTTAGGGTTTGGTACGACCCATGTCAATGTGACCCTGTATGGAACGGACGGTCGGGCCCCGGGAGACAAGGAAGTCGACTTTGCGAGCCGCGCAGCGGCGCTAGCATTTCCTGGGTAGCTTGCATGGCGCGCGGCGGCAGGAAGGGTCCCGCGAATATGACGGCTTCGCATCAGCGCGAGACGTCGTTGCTTGTCGCAGCGCCGACCCCCGCTCTAATGCCGGCCGAAGAGAACCGTGCGCCGGAGGATCGCGAGGGCGTGAGCATTCCGCGCAGCACGACCGATAACCTCTGGCGCGACCTGCACCCGACGCGCATCTGGCCAGACTGATGCGCGCGCCCGTCGTTGATGTTGCGGCCAGCATCGTGCGCGCGCCCGACGGGCGCGTGCTGATGGCGGAGCGCACGTTGGGGCAAATCTCGCCGGGCTTCTGGGAATTGCCAGGGGGCAAGATTGATACCGGAGAATCCGCGGAACAAGCCGCGATTCGAGAACTCGTCGAAGAGATCGGCATCTGCGCGCTCAAGCTGCGACCTTGGATATGTTACGAACATCCCTTCCGATTGCGCCGAGTCCGGCTGCACTTCTTCAAGGTCGACCGCTGGGAGGGTTCGCCGCACGGGCGAGAAGGTCAGCGACTCGCCTGGATCGATCCTGCGATGCCATCGGTCGCACCGATCCTACCGTCGGTCGAGCGCGTTCTCGATGCACTGGGACTGCCACCTCTCTATGCGGTGTGTCGATCCCTCGACCATGGCGGTGTTGCGGCGATGCTCGAACAGATCGCAGTTGGGGTGCGCAACGGACTCCGCTTGTTGCAGCTGCGCGAGCCCGACATGCCGCCCGATCAGAGAGTCGCCTTGGCGCGCCGCGTGAACGCGATCGCCGCACCTGCGGGAGCTCGTGTGCTGCTCGTGGGTTCGGCACTCGAAGCGCGCCGCGCCGGACTCGCAGGGGTGCATTCGACGGCGAAGGATCTACAGCGCTTGAAAGGGCGGCCGCCAGTTAAATTGTGGATTTGCTCGTGCCACAATGAAGGCGACCTGGCACGGGCGAGCGCCCTCGGTGCCGATGCCGCGACCATATCACCGATACTCGGTAGTGCCGCGCATCCGAACCGGCCCGCACTCGGTTGGGACGGCTTGCACCGGCTCGGCGCCAGTGCGCGACTACCGCTCTATGTGCAGGGTGGCCTTGACGGGATCTTTCCAGAACAGGCGCGGCGCGCCGGCGCCATAGGAATATCCACCGCTCGATGGAACCCCGCGTCCGCGGAGCTCGCAAGCGCCCCATTCGTCAAGGGGGTCGGACGATGACGCCGTCGTCTATCAATCAACGGTTGACTTGCTACTCGATATGGGGAAATGCATGACGGCACCTTCGCTTTGGTCAGTGTTTTGGTTTATCACGATTGGACCCCTAGCTCTTGCAGGGGTAGGTCTGTTGCCGAGCGCAAGTAGCCGGCGCAGCGTGCGGGTGACGGTCGGGCTCGCCCGCGCCGCAGCCGGTATGACCGTCGCGATCGCCATCGCGACCGCAATCGTAGTCAGCGTTGCGGGTGCGCAGCGCACCGCACTGTTGGGTGTGGCCGGCATCGGATTGAGCCTCTACTTGGATGCGCTCAGCGCCACGATGTTTTGCTTGGTTTCCTTTATCGGATTGATCGTCATCGCCTACAGCGATCATTACCTCGACGGCGACCCAGGTCACGCACGCTTCATCCAAGGATTATGCCTCACGCTCGCATCGATTCTGCTCGTGATTGTGTCCGGTAATCTGCTGCAGTTCGCTCTCGCTTGGCTCGGCACGAGCTTAGGGCTGAACCGTCTGCTGGTGTTCTACCCGGAGCGGCAAGCGGCGGTCCTCGCCGCGCGAAAGAAATTCATTGCCAGCCGTTTGGGCGATGTGTGTTTGATCGCGGCGATGGTGCTCTTATACCGAATGTTCGGCAGCCTCGAGTATGCCGCGCTCTTCCACAGCACAGCCGTCCTCCGCCCCGCCTCAATACCACTAGGCTTGCATTGGATCGCGCTATTGCTGGTGCTGACCGGCCTGCTCAAGTCCGCTCAATTCCCGCTACACGGCTGGTTGATCGAAGTCATGGAGACGCCGACGCCTGTTTCGGCACTCCTGCATGCCGGCATCATCAACGCGGGTGGCTTTCTCGTATTGCGCTTCGCGGATGTAATCTCTCTGTCGACGCCAACGCTCTACACGCTCGCGATCGTGGGGGGGTTCACGGCGCTTTTCGGATCGATCGTCATGCTCACGCAAACCTCGATCAAGGTATCGCTCGCGTACTCAACCATTGCGCAAATGGGATTCATGATGCTCGAATGCGGTTTGGGCGCTTTCTCGGCGGCGTTGCTGCATATTCTCGCGCATTCGTTCTACAAGGCGCACGCCTTCTTGTCCTCGGGCAGTGTCGTTGACATTGCACGCGCGTCCTGGACACCGAGTCCGGGCGGTCAACCGCATCCGGCACGGCTCGCGATCTCAATCGTAACTGTGCTCGGCGTAACCGTAGCGATCGCATCCTTATTTGGCGCGAGTCTCCTGCAAAGGCCCGGCGTGTTTGCCTTGGGTGCGGTCGTGGTGCTCGGCCTGATTCATCTGATCGCCAACGGCATCGACGAACGACCCAACGGGTACGTGCTCGGCCGCACGATCGCCCTCGCGGTCATGGTCGCGGTGGTCTACTTCACCTTGCAGTACCTTATGGAGCGGCTGATGGGCGGCGCATTGCCGCCGACGCAGGGCGTGCGAGGGCCTCTCGACCTCGTGATCGTCGGCGCCGTCATTGCTTCCTTTGCGGTCGTGACGATGTTTCAAAGCCTGCTGCCGCGCCAGGCGACGAAGCCGAAATGGCAAGCGCTCTATGCACATATTTCCAATGGCCTCTACGTCAATACGCTGGCCAATCGCTGGGTGTTGCGTTGGTGGCCAAGTCCGCCGCTGCAATTGGCTGCGCCGGTCACGGCGTATGCCACAAACCGAGGAACCGACCCGTGAATACCGCGATCGCCCTGGGGGCGGAAATTGCGGGGCCACCCGATGATCGGGCCGCTCTTCAGCGCGCGGTCGCCGGTGCATGCCAACGCATCGCACCATTATGGCCGTTGAAGCATTTTGTCGCCGTCAATCCCTTTCTTGGGTTCACCCACCGTACCTTTTATGCCACCTGCACGACGTTGCGTCGCGTCGCCCGCATCGACATGCTGATGCCGCGCGCGTTTTATCGTCAGGCCTTGGCGGCCGGCGAAATCGAGGATCAGGACCTTGCCACGGTGCTCGCGGCGGCGCCCAAGGACTGGCGCGCACCCCATTCCATAGATGCGCTCAAGCAGGCATTGGCCGAGGACGTGCCTATTCGCACGGGCCGAAGCGCCGTGGTCGCGACCGTTGCCGAGGTTTTGGACACGCTCGCAGCGGGTGATCGCCAGGCCTCGCGCACTTCTTTCATGGTGGATGAGATTTCCAAGTGGTGCGCGGCCTACTTTGACGAGGGGCAATCGGTATGGCGGCTTCCCTCGCGCGGCTTGCGGCCGTATGCGGCCTGGCGCGCTTCCATGCGTCACGATCGGAATCCCGAAATGATGGGGATCGCCGGATTTCGTGCGGCCGTGGCGGATCTCTCGGAGGATCCCTTGGAGGCGATTGGCACAGTCGTGGAAGAGCTCGGGATCCCAGAGCGCGCGATCGAGGACTATCTGCACCAGGCCCTCCTCGATGTCGGCGGATGGGCCGCGTATGCGCGTTTTCTCGGCTGGAACAAGGAACTATATGGGCAACGCGACGATACGCTTATAGAGCTGCTCGCGATACGCGTGGCCTGGGGTTACGCTCTTTTCCTCGAACACCATAAAGACGCTGGTTTTAAGCGAGCGTGGAAAGAGGCGATGCAGGCTGCGGCGACGCTGCCTCAGGATGAGCAATTGGGCGATGATCCGGACATTGCCATCGACATGCTGTTGCAGGAAGCCTACGAAGCGGCATATCAGCGGCGCCTGTTCGCACAGCTCGCTCAAAACACAGTTGAAATACGCTCGCGATCGTCTCGCGAGGCACGTAAACAGGTGCAGGCGGCGTTTTGCATCGACGTGCGCTCAGAGATTTATCGTCGCGCGTTTGAGTCATTATCACCCGATGCCGAAACACTAGGATTTGCTGGATTTTTCGGTTATCCGATCGAGTATATCCAGATCGGCCATTTGACGGGCGGTGCGCAGTGCCCGGTATTGCTCACCCCCGCGTTTGTCGTCTGTGAGGCCGTCAAAGGCGCCTCGGCGGATGAGGAGACCGAAATCTTAGGCTTGCGGCAGCTGCGCCGACGCGCCGGCAAAGCCTGGAAGTCATTTAAGTTATCTGCCGTGTCGTCCTTCATCTACGTCGAGACGGCAGGACTTCTGTACGCGAGCAAAATCTTGAGCGACAGTTTGGGCCTCACCCGACCGGTCAAGGACCCGAATATCGACGGGTTGGATAAGGATGTAATCGGCCGCGTGGGTCCACGCATCGAAGCGCGCACCGTGGGCGGACGGCAGACGGGGTTTGATGCTGCGCAGAGCCTCACCCAGGCCGAAGCCGTGCTGCGCGCCATGTCATTGACCCAAGACTTTGCGCGTCTCGTGCTGCTAGTCGGGCATGGCAGCACGACGATGAATAATCCGCATGCCTCGGGCCTCGATTGCGGCGCCTGTGGCGGGCATACGGGCGAGGCCAATGCGCGGGTTGCCGCGACGATACTGAACGAGCCGAACGTGCGCCGGGCGCTGAAGGATCGCGGCATCGACATCCCCGAGGACACCTGGTTCCTCGGCTGTCAACACGATACGACGACGGATGAGGTTGAGCTCTTCGATGCGGAAGACGCGCCGGCCCAATTCACCGCGGACATCCGCCGAGTGCGAGCTCGACTCGCGCGCGCCTCCTCGCTTGCGCGGTTGGAACGCTCAGCGCTGCTCGGAATCCCCGAGAACCCTCAAACCGAAGCGCGGGTTCTCGCGCGCAGCCGTGATTGGTCTCAAGTGCGTCCTGAATGGGGTCTAGCAGGCAACGCCGCCTTCATCGCCGCACCCCGCAAGCGCACTCGCGGCATCGAACTGCAGGGGCGCGCGTTCCTGCATGACTACGATTGGCGCGCAGACTCCACATTCAGCGTGCTCGAATTGATCATGACCGCACCGATGGTGGTCGCGAGTTGGATCAATCTGCAATATTACGGGTCGACCGTGAATAACCGCGCATTCGGCGCCGGCAACAAGGTCTTGCACAACGTCAGCGGGACGATTGGAGTGCTCGAGGGCAATGGAGGAGATTTGAAAGTGGGGCTTCCGTGGCAGTCGGTGCACGACGGGACACGCTTCGTCCACGAGCCGCTGCGGCTCAATGTATTCATCGAGGCGCCGCTCGAGGCGATCAATGACGTCATTGCCAAACATCAGGGCGTGCGCGATTTGGTCGATCATCGCTGGATACATTTATTTGCGCTGACGGAGGAAGGGCGGAACATTCATCGCTACAGGGGATTCTGCCGGTGGGACGGCCCGTCTTGACCGATCCCGTCTCGCACCTCGCACGGTTGGAGGCCGAAGCGATCCACATCCTTCGGGAAGCGGTGGCCGAGGCGCGCCGTCCGGCATCAATCCGTTTGATCACGGCGATGCCTATACGACCGTGATGCGCACCGATCCGCTGAAGGCGGCGCTCGACAAGGGCGGTTACGACATCATCTTCGGAGGCGCCCGGCGCGATGAGGAAAAGTCGCGCGCCAAGGAACGGATCGTCTCGGTGCGCGGTGTCCAGCACAGCTGGGACCCTCGCCAACAGCGTCCGGAGGTCTGGCACCTCTACAACCAGCGCCTCTCCAAAGAGCAGACGGCGCGCGTCTTTCCGCTCTCCAATTGGACCGAACTCGATGTGTGGAGTTACGCAATGCTTCACCAGATCGAACTCGCGCCGCTGTACTACGCGGCACCTCAACCGGTAGTGGAACGGGACGGCACGCTCATCGTGGTGGATGACGAGCGCCGCATGCGGTTCCGAGGGGGTGAGGAGGCGACGATGCACACGGTGCGATTGCGCACGCTCGGATGCTGGCCTGTCACAGGGGCGATCCCCTCGGATGCCTCGGATCTCACCGCCGTGGTTCGGGAAACCCTGATTGCCTCCGCCTCGGAACGTCAGGGCCGCGTCAGTGACGGCGATACGGGCTCCCTCGAGCACCAGAAGCGCCACGGGTACTTCTGATGGGATCCGAGCTCGAACGGCCCTACGTGGGGGAGATCGCAGTACTCGCGACCATGCATGGCAAGGAGCGCGTGATCGCGCCGCTCCTGGAGCGCGACCTGGGGCTGCGCGTCCAGGGCACCTCCGGGCTCGACACCGATCAATTCGGGACCTTCAGCCGGGAGATCGAACGAAAAGGCTCTCAGCTCGATGCGGCGCGGGCGAAGATAGTAGCTGCGTTCGCGCAGGCGCCGCACGCACGATTCGCGGCCGCGAGCGAAGGGATCTTCGGACCCCACCCGCAACAGCCTTTCCTTCCCCTCGCACGCGAGATCGTCGTCTTGGCGGACCGAACGCAGTCGCTCGAGTTCATCGGGTACGATGCCAGTTCCGAGACCAATTTCGCGCACGCCATCGTCGCGACCCCGAGCGAAGCGATGAGCTTTGCCGAACGCCTTGGCTTCCCCGGGCATGGCGTGATCGTCATGGGCTGCGAGGACGACCGACCTGCACCCGGCATCGGACTCGCCAAGAACCTCGTTTACGGTGCGGAGCTCGAGCGGGCGGTTCGCGCAGCCATTGAACTCTGCGGGGCCGCCTTTGTCGAGGCGGATATGCGCGCGCATCGGAATCCCACGCGCATGCGGGCGATCGAGCGCGCGACTGGGGATCTCGTGAACCGCTTACACCGGCGGTGCCCAACCTGTGGCCGACCGGACTTCAGCATGACCGAGCGCATTCCCGGTCTTCCCTGTGCCGACTGCGGAGCGCCGACGAACGCCAGGCAGCAGGAATTGCGCATCTGCCAGGGTTGTGGTCATCGGGTCGAGTCACCGGCGACCGAGCGCCTCACAGCGGACCCAGGGGAGTGCGAGTGATGCAATCCGTGAAAGTCTCTCGACCCGCCTCGACGGCGCGCCGTTCGCAGCGCCGCTGCAGCTCGAAGCCAAGTTGTTCGCGGAGCGGCCCTCCATGACTGAGCTCGAGATAACACCGGATCTTTTGGACGAAGCGGAGTGGGGCATCGCATGGGTGCTAGCAAGCCCGGGCCTTCGGTCCAATCACCGGTCTTTGTCTGCTCGTGCCGAAGTAGCACGCGCGAACCTCATCCTGCGACGATCGCCAGTAAGTCCTTCATGATGAGCAACAAATGGTACGGGTCGCTTGGGCTCGCCTCAAACGTGAAGTGTTCATAGAAGGCCCTGGCCTTGTCGTCCTTGGCGTGCACCAGCAGCGCCCTGGCGCCGATGGTTTCGGCCGCTTGCGCGGTCCGTAGCAGGGCGTCCTTGAGCAGCGCCGACCCGACGCCTTTGCCACGGATCGACACATCCACTGCAAGCCGCGCCAGCAGGATTACCGGTATGGGATGCCGCGCCAGGCCTTTCTTGACCCGCGCGGTTGCCTCGTCATTAGATACGGATCCGGCCGCAAGACTGTAGTAACCGAGGACGCGCAGGTCTTTTGCAAGTACATAGGTCTGTGCGCTGTGCGCCTGCTGGTTGTTCCATGCCTGGCGTATCAGGAAGCGATTCAAATCCTCCTTGCCGCAGTCGAAGCGGTCGAGCAGGTGCTCGCGGCGCAGCTTCTCGATCGCGCCGAGTTCGCTCACTCAAGAACGCTTGGCGTTCTGAGAAGCTTTTCAAGGCGCGGGCGGGATTTCGACGGCGCATCGAGCGCGGCGACAAAGGCGTCATACTGCTTGGCGCTCAGTGAAAACTCGCGCCGGTTGGCGAGCGTCTCGGCGGCTGCCGACAAGCCCTTATCGAGAATGAAGGCACTGACGGTCTTGCGTTCGACCGACGCCGCGCGCTTCAGGATCGACTTCGCCTTGGGTGTCAAGCGAACCTCGAGGCGGTCCTCTCGGCGTTTCGTGGAGCCGCGCATTTTAATGGTCCTCCGCTTCTAGATGGGTTTACTATAACACCCGTACAATGTACGGACAAAAGATCGCGCAAGGTTCAAGTCTCGTGGGTCCTGTGCCAGGAATGTGACCAATTCAAATTGGATGTGCCAGGATTGTGCCATGGTGGGCCGGCGAAGAGGGATGGCAAGCGCCGCAAGTGATTGATTAATAAGATCCCTGTGACATCCGGCAGCGGCTGAAAATCCGCGTGTCGGGTTCAATTCCCTCCCTGGCCACCGGTAACTTATTGATTTTTTGCAATATGTATTTAGCGGATGCCCGGCGAATCGCCGCCGGCAGGAACAAATGTTGATCCCTCGGTGCCTCGAGGTTGGCAATTAACGACCTTACCTCGGTTTGTACGCCG
>Ga0209048_10002292_pt1 | contig 19119 bp, 16 predicted proteins | sample FrelakmetCRP12CR_FD_187146 | JGI IMG/M metagenome (GOLD analysis project Ga0209048, IMG submission 187146) | Freshwater lake sediment microbial communities from the University of Notre Dame, USA, for methane emissions studies - CRP12 CR (SPAdes)... | ecosystem: Environmental > Aquatic >... | reverse complement strand
TGCGCCGCGAGAGCGTCGGCCTCCGGGCCCTCGCCTGCGTTGCGGTAGGCGGCCAGGTAGTGGGCCGCCAGCGCCCCGGCGAGCTCCTGGTCCACGAGGGTCTCGAAATGCCGGGCCGCGGCGAGGTGGCGAGCCTTGCGGTCGCGCCGCGAGAGCGTGGAATACGCGACCTCCCGGACCAGCGACTGGACGAACGCGAACTGGCCGCGCTCGACGGAGCGCGGGTCCACGTCGCGGACCACCAGCTCCCGGCGGACGAGCGAGATCAGCCGGCGCTCCACGTCGCCCGCGTCCAGGGCCGCGACCGCGGCAAGGCCGTCCACCGTGAAAACGTGGCCGAGCACCGATGCCGCCTGCAGCAGCGCGCGATCGGCCGGGTCCAGGCCGTCCAGGCGCGCTGCAATGAGCGAGTGGAGGGTCTCCGGCACGGCCAGGTCAGCGAGGTTGCCGACCGGGCGGTAGACGCCGTCCGCGGCCCCGAGCGAACCCTGCGCCACGAGCATTCGCACGATCTCCACGGCGTACAACGGGATCCCGTCGGCCCGTGCGATGATCCGCGCGGCGGCATCCGGCGACAGCCCCGGGACGAGGCCCGCGAGGAGCGCTCGCATCGCCTCGGGGGAGAGCGGCTCGAGCGCGAGGCTCGTGAAGTTGCGCTTGCCCGCGCCCCAGTCCGGCCGCGTCTCCAGGAGCTCCGGCCGGGCCAGGCCGACGACGTAGATGGGGACGCCGCGGCTCCACTCGACGAGGTGGTCGACGAACGCCAGGAGCCCGCTGTCGGCCCACTGGAGGTCCTCTAAGACCATGACGACGGGCGCGGCCGCGGCGATCCGCTCGAAGTAGGTCCGCCAGGCGGCGAAGAGCCGGTCCTGTCCCCCGGCCGGCGGGTCGGCCACGCCGAGCAGGGCGAGGAGCGCCGCCTCGATCCAGCGCCGTTCCTGCTCGTCCGGGATCCAGCGCGCGACGGACTCCGCGATCCGGGTGCGTGTCGTCGCCTCGTCATCGGCCTCGGCGAGCCCGGCCCGCTCGCGGACCATCTCGCCGAGCGCCCAGAACGTGATCCCGCTGCCGTAGGACGGCGAGCGCCCGTGGTGCCAGTAGACCGTCTCCACGAGGCCGTCGATGTACTTGAGGAACTCCCACGCGAGGCGGCTCTTGCCAATGCCGCCCTGGCCGGTTACCGAGACCAGCCGGACGCGTCGGTCCCGTGCGGTGGTGTGATACAGGTCCTTGAGCAGCCGCAGCTCGTCCTCGCGTCCGACGAATGGCGCCTCGATGGTCTCCGAACGGCCGCGCCCTCCCACCTTCGCGACGACCCGGAGAGCGCGCCATGCCGGCACCGGCGCCGCCTTCCCCTTGAGGAGTTGGTCCCCGGCCGCCTCGAAGGCGATCGCCCGCGAGGCCGCGTGCATCGTGGCCTCGCCGACGAGCACGACGTCGGGCGGGGCAGCCCCCTGGAGGCGGCTCGCGGTGTTGACCATGTCCCCGGCGACCATTCCCTCGCCGATCGCGCCGATGGTCACGGCAGCCTCGCCCGTCACGACTCCCACCCGCGTGTGGACCGCCGGGCCCAGGCCGCGCACGCCGCCCACGATCTCCAGGGCCGCACGAACGGCGCGCTCCGCATCATCCTCGTGGCTGGTCGGCGCGCCCCAGACCGCCATCACGGCGTCGCCGATGAACTTCTCGATCGTGCCGCCGTGCCGCTCCACCACGCCGCGGGCGAGGTCGAAGTAGCGGGAGAGCAGGTCGCGGACCTCTTCTGCGTCCCGATTTTCGGCAAGCGTCGTGAATCCCACCAGGTCCGCGAAGAGGACCGAGACCAGGCGTCGCTCGGCGACTGCGGCCGCGGGCGCAGAAGCTGCGTGCGTCGCCGCCAGGTGCGCCGCGCCCGCAGGGTGCGTGGGGGCGGCGGCGCCGGCCAGGCGCACGCCGCATTCGCCGCAGAACCGCGCGCCGGGTGGGTTCGGGGTGCCGCACGCGGGGCATGCCGCCGCCAGCGACGTCCCGCACTCGAGGCAGAACTTGCGGCCCGCGTCGTTGTCGGCGCCGCAGCTGGTACAGGTCACCGATATCTCCCCCTCGCACACGGAGTGGAGCGAACAGTAGACCACCAGGGCGAACAGTAGACCGCCTGCCCAACAGGAGTGTTCGGTGTCCCGCGCGCGGGTGCGGCGGCCTCCGCCTGCCGGGCCCGGTCCGCCTGCGCGCTACCATCCGCCGCACGGGGGCGGTTGGGTCCCGGTGGGCTCCCCGGTCTTCAAAACCGGTGCGGCCGCGCCTGACGCGGCCGGGTGGGTTCGACTCCCATGCGCTCCCGCCACCGGACTTCAGGTTCGCGCGGCGCCGCCCATCTGCGATCATCGCGGGCGTGACCGCGCCTCTCGCGCCCCGGCCGCCCAGCGTCGAGCGGCTCCTGGCTGCCGTCCGATCGCGCGCCGGAGAGCGGGAGCGCGCGGCGTTGGTCACCGCAGCACGTGACGAGATCGCGGCCGAGCGCGAGCGACTGGTGGCCGGCGCCGCGCCCCGTCCACTCGTCGCGCTCGCGGACGCGCTGGTCGCCCGCCTCGTGGTCCTCGCCTCCGCCGCCATCCCGGACAGGGTCATCAACGCGACGGGCGTGCTCATCCACACGAACCTGGGCCGGGCGCCGTGGCCGGAAGCCGCGATCCGGGCCGCGGAGGCGGCGACGCGCGACGCCCTCTTCCTGGAGTTGGATCGTGAAACCGGGAAGCGTGGCCGCCGGTACCGCGTCGCCGAGGAGCACCTGGTCGCGCTCAGCGGCGCCCAGGACGCGCTGGTCACGAACAACTGCGCCGCGGCGCTCGTGCTCGCCGTGGGTCTCGCCGGGCGGACGGGCGTTGTGGTCGGCCGCGGGGAGCTCGTCGAGATCGGCGGCGGCGTCCGGATCCCGGAGATCGTGCGGCGCGCCGGGGCACGCCTCGTCGAGGTGGGGACGACCAACCGGACACGAGTCGACGACTACGAGGCGCCGCTCCGCGAGGGGCGCGCGGCGATGGTGCTCCGCGTCCACCCCAGCAACTTCACCCTGGCCGGCTTCACCGAGGCGCCGGACGCGGCCGAGCTGGCGGCGTTCGCCCATCTCCACGGCGCGCTGGTCGTGGATGACCTTGGCTCGGGAGCCCTGCTCGACACGGCGGCGTTCGGGCTCGCCCATGAGCCGACGCCGGCCGAGCGTCTTTCCGCGGGCGCCGACCTCGTCCTCTTCTCAGGCGACAAGCTGGTGGGTGGGCCGCAGGCGGGACTGGTCGTCGGCCGGGCAGATCTCGTCGCGCGCCTCCGGAAGGACCCGCTGGCGCGGGCGATGCGCCCCGACAAGGCAACGCTGGCCGGCGTCGCGGCCACGCTCGGCCTCTACCGCGCAGGCCTCGCGACGCGGGAGATCCCCGTGTGGCGGATGATCGCGACCCCGGTCGAGGCGCTGTGGGCCCGCGCGGAGGCCCTGGCGGCCCACGTTGCAGGCGCCGCTGGCGTCCCGCTGACGGCCACCCTTGGCGGGGGCTCGCTGCCGGGAGAGACGCTGCCGTCGTTCGGGCTCGCCTGTGGCGGGCGGTCGGGCACGTCCGCGGATCGGCTGCTGGCGGCACTGCGAGCGGGTGCGCCGGCGGTCCTCGGCCGGATCGAAGGCGGACGCGTGGTCCTTGATCTCCGGACGGTGGATCCAGCGGCCGACGCGGAGCTGGGTCGCGCGATCGTGGCGGCCATGAACGCGGCCGCCAGGGGCGTCGCCGGGGGCCGGGGATGACCGTCGTCGTCGGGACGGCGGGTCACATCGACCACGGCAAGACGACGCTGCTGAGGGCGCTCACCGGGATCGACGCCGACCGCCTCCCCGAAGAGCGGCGGCGGGGGATGACGATCGAGGTCGGGTACGCGCACCTGACCCTCGCCGACGGCGACGTGCTTGATTTCGTCGACGTCCCCGGCCACGATCGGCTTGTCGGCAACATGCTCGTCGGCGCCGGCGAGATCGATGCGGTCCTCCTCGTGGTCGCCGCGGACGACGGTCCGCGCGCCCAGACGCTGGAGCATCTCGAGCTGTTGGACGCGCTGGGGCTTGTCCAGGCCGTCGTCGCCGTGACGAAGGCGGACCTCGTCCCGGCTGAGCGCGTCGCGGCAGTTCGCGACCAGGTCCGCGCGCTGGTCGGACGGACGACGCTCGCCGGGGCGCCGATCCTGTCCGTCTCGGCCACCACCGGGGCCGGGCTGGACGGCCTTCGCGTCGCCCTCGCCGAGCTGCGGGACCGGGTCCGGCGCGACGGGGCCGGAGCCCCCGGGCCCGTGCGGCTGGCGGTGGACCGGGCCTTTGCGGTGAAGGGTCGCGGAACGGTGGTCACCGGGACGCTCCGCGGCGGCCCACTGGAGCGCAACGAGCTGCTCCGCCTGGAGCCGGGCGGGCCCGCCGTGCGGCCGCGCGAGCTCCAGGTCCGCGGGATCGCGGTGCAGCGCGGCGGTCCGGGGGGACGGTTGGCCGTGAACCTTGCCGGGGTGGATCGCGCCGCGGTGGGGCGAGGCAGCGTGCTCACCGAGGACCCGGCAGTGGTCGCGACGGACCGGATGCTCGTCGCGTTGCGGCGGTCCCTGCGACTGGACGGCACGGGGAAGACCGATGGCGCTGCCGTGGCCAGCGGAACGCCGGTCCGACTCCACCTCGGGACGGCCCAGGCCGCCGGCGTGCTCCGCCGGGGGCGCCGCGACGCGGACGGGCTCCCGGGCGGTGAGTTCACGGCGATCCTCCGGTTGGCGGTCCCCGTGGCGGCCGCGTCGGGTGACCGGTTCGTGCTTCGACGGCCGTCGCCGGCCCAGGCCCTGGCCGGCGGGCGGATCCTGGATCCCCGGCCGCCAACGGGCGTCGCCTGGCGTCGTGCAGCCCGCGCCGACGTCGAGGCGCTGGCACAGGCAACCTCGCCGGCCGATCGGGCGGCGGCGCGGCTCGCGCTTCACGGGGCGCTCCCGGGGCACGATCTCGACGTGGACGCGCTGCCGTCCGGCGCCGCCGTGAGGGCCGGCGGAATCGTTCTTGTCCCGGCGCTGGCAGCTGCGGCCGTCGGCGATGCACGCGCAGCGGTGGAGGCAGCGGCCGACGAAGGCGTGTCGCTCGCGGAACTTCGGGTTCGCGCGGGCCGCGTCCTCCGGAGCGGAGCCTCCCTCTCGCCGCAGGTCGCGAATGATGCCGCGGGCGCGCTCCTCGACTCGGCCGTCGCCGCCGGTCAGCTAGCCCGAACGGGAGACCTTGTTCACCCTCGAAGTCGTGCGGCGGGGCTCGCACCTGCCATGGTCGCGGCGATGGAGCGGCTCGAGCGCGCGCTGGACGTGGCCGCACCGTCCGGCCTCCGTGCGGCGGCTCAGGCGACGGAGTGCCCGCCGGAGGGCATTCGCGCCCTGGAGTCCGCGCGCCGAATCGTGCGGGTCGACCGCGATCTCGCCTGGTCGGCGGCCGCCTACGCCGCCCTGCAGGCGATCGCGCTCCGCCTGGCCGTCGACCGGCCGCTCACCCCGGCCGCCTTGCGCGACGCGACCGGCACCAGTCGGAAATACGTGATGGCGCTCCTGGAGGAGCTGAACCGGCGCGGCATGCTCATCCGGACGCCGGACGGGCACAGACCCGGACCCCGGGCGCCGGGCGGAACGAGCGGCGACGCCAAGCGGTGACGGCACGTCTTGACGGATGCCAGCGAATCCGACCGCTGGGGCGGCCGGCAACCTTGTCACCGGGCTCGCCCCAGACCGGTTCTTCCGGGATACGCGCCGGGGTCGTGCTACGGAAGATCGGCGGCGGCGGACGGTTCGCCCGCGGGGCCGGGCTGCCCCTGGCCGTGCCCAGCGACGGCGCGGCCGGACCCGCCGGGAGCCGGCGAGCATCGATCACGACTCGATTCGTCACATACCACGAACCCTGCGCGTGGATCGGAGAAACGGGGAGCCTCGAATGCCGCATGCCGGACGCCCGAACCGGGCGAGCACAGGCCCAGCACAGCCATGCGCTGGGGACAGAGGGTGCCCGAAGTCACTTCTTGACGCGGCTTGGCATGCCATGGCATCATGCCGGCATGAGCGACGCAGCCTACCTCACCGCCGCGGATGCCGCGCTCCGGCTCGGGATCAGCCTGCGCACGGTCCGTCGGCGGATCGCCGACGGATCGTTGCCGGCGGTTCGAATCGGGCGCGCGGTCCGGATCCCGGCGGCGGCGCTGGACCTGCCCGCGACACTCCCGGCCGGCGCGGCCGCCAGGGAAGCCGCCGCCCTCTATGCCACGGATGCCGGGGACGGGCGGGCCGCATACGTCGCCCGATGGAATGCGGCCCACTGGCCGGACACCTTCGATCAAATGCTCGCTCGGCGCCGGCGTGCGTTCGATGTCCTCGACGAGATCCGCGCTCGATCGAAGCCGCCGAGCGGCCCCCACGACACCGTGGACGCAATCCTCGACGCGGTCCGCGAGGAGTTCGGTGAGCGGCTCCTCGAATTCCTCCCACCCAGGGAGTCCGTCTCATGATCGAAGCGGTCATCGACGCGAGCGTCGTCCTCCGGTGGGCGTTCGAAGATGAGGCCGACCGCGTCGGCGCCGACGGCGTGGAGCAGGCGCTCCGCGATGCTCGACTCCACGCTGTCGAACCGCCGCTCTTCCTCCTCGAAGTAGCTGCTGCACTGGAGCGAGGCATCCGCGAGCGTCGGATCGGCCGAGCCCGATCCGATGCGGTCATGAGTGCGCTCGGCTCGGTCTCGTTCGAGGAGGTCGATCCCCACGCATTCGCCGCCGCGGCGTTAAGGCTCGCGCTGGCGACCGGCCTTCGGGTGCCCGACGCAGCCTACGTCGAGGTTGCGCGCGTTCGTCAAGCGACCCTGGTCACCGCGGATCGCCGCCAGCTCGAGGCGGCGGAGCAGCTTGGGATCCCTGCCGTGGCGCTCTCCGACCTCCCGCCTTGGTGAGCGCCGTGTCCGTCACCGGGATCGTGCTCGCCGGCGGCCGCGCGACCCGGTTCGGCGCGAACAAGCTCGCGGTCCGGGTCGACGGACGCCCTCTCCTGCACCACGCGATCCTCGCGGTGGCGACTGTCTCGGACGAGGTCGTCGTGGTAATCGGATCGGACGGCGCGAAGCCGCGGCTGCCCGCGGATGCGGAGGTCAGGGTTCGCGTGGTCCGGGATGTCATCGCAGATGGCGGGCCGCTCGCCGGGTTGGCCGCCGGGCTCGCGGCTGCCCGCGGCCGGCTCGCGATCCTCGTCGGCGGTGACCAGCCGTCGCTCTCGCCGGCGGTTCTCGCGGAGCTGCTCCTATGGCTGGGCCAGGAGGCGTCCGGTCCACCGCTCGACGCGGTGGCGCTCGTTGAGGATGGGCTGGTCCGGCCGTTGCCCGCGGCGCTGCGCGTGGCGACCGTTCGTCCAATGGTCGCGGCGCTCCTCGAGAGGGAGACCCGGAGCCTCGTCGCCCTCTTCGAGCGCCTTCGAGTCGGCACTCTCCAGCCCGAGCACTGGCGGGTCCTGGACCCGGACGGCGCCTCGCTCCGCGACGTCGACGTCCCGGCCGACCTGCCCCGGCGCTGACCGCGACCGCGATCCGCGCCACGCCCGGCCGACCGGCCCCACCCCCGGGGTCCGCTCGGCCCTACCCGGCCGCTTGACGCGGACTCCACACTCCATCTGTAAGGACGACCGCCGGGCCCGGGGTCGGGAACCGGCTCGTCCGCGTCGGCAGAGATGCGGAGGAGCGGACGACCATGGACCGCACACAGGTCGTGATCATGGGCGCCGCCGGGCGCGACTTCCACGATTTCAACGTCGTCTACCGTGACGACCCCAGCGTGGAGGTTGTCGCCTTCACGGCCACCCAGATCCCCGGGATCGATCACCGTCGGTACCCGCCGGAGCTCGCCGGGCCGCTCTACCCGGATGGCATTGATATCGTCCCGGAGGCCGATCTCGAGAAGATCTTCGCCCGCCAGAAGATCGAGCGCGTCGTCTTTGCCTACAGCGACGTGGCCCACGAGTTCGTCATGCACCAGGCCAGCCGTGTGCTGGCGGGCGGCGCGAACTTCGTGCTCCTCGGTCCCATCCGGACCATGCTCAAGAGCACCAGGCCGGTCGTTGCCACCGGGGCCACGCGCACCGGTGCCGGGAAGAGCCAGACGACGCGCTACCTCGCCGGCCTGCTCGAAGGGCAGGGGCTCACGGTCGTGGTGATCCGCCACCCGATGCCATACGGCGACCTGGTCAAGCAGCGCGTCCAGCGCTTCGCGACGTACGCGGACCTGGACCGCCACGACACCACCATCGAGGAGCGCGAGGAGTACGAGCCGCATCTCGACGCCGGTCGCGTCCTCTACGCGGGCGTCGACTACGAGGCCATCCTCCGCGAGGCCGAGAAGGAAGCCGACGTCATCCTGTGGGATGGCGGCAACAACGACTTCCCGTTCTACAAGCCGGACCTCTTCGTGGTGGTGGCGGATCCGTTGCGGCCGCAACACGCGGTCCACTACCACCCGGGCGAGGCGAACCTCCGGATGGCGGATGTCGTGGTCATCAACAAGGTCGACTCGGCCGAGCCGGCCGCCGTGGAGATGGTCCGCGCCGACATCGCCGATCTCAACCCGCGGGCCGAGGTGATCCTCGCCCGCTCGTCGCTGACGCTCGAGGGCGGCGCCATCGAAGGGAAGCGGGTCGCCGTGGTCGAGGACGGCCCGACGCTCACGCACGGCGGCATGACGTTCGGGGCGGGAATCGTGGCCGCCCGGCGCTTCGGCGCCGCGGAGGTCGTGGACCCGGTCCCGTACGCGAAGGGCAGTCTTGCCCTGACGCTCGCCAAGTACCCTGCCCTCCAGCACCTCCTCCCCGCAATGGGCTACGGGCAGGAGCAGATGCACGAGCTGGAGGACGCGCTCAACGCGATGCCCGCCGATCTGGTCCTCTCGGCCACGCCGATCGACCTCAACCGCGTGCTCCACCTCGAGAAGCCCGTGGTCCGCGTCCGCTACGAGCTGGAGGAAGTCCCCGGCGAGCCGGATGTGCCAACCCTCACCGACCTCGTCGCGCCGATCGTCGCCCGTGCCCGCGCGGCCGCGGCGGCCGCGGCTCGCTGACCGGAGGCAGGCCCGATGGCGGAGCACTTCCTGACCCTCGATTCCCTCGGTCGCGACGGAGTCCGGGAAATCCTCGACCTCTCGCACCGGTTCAAGCGTGAGCCCGGCCGGCACCGGGGCGCGCTCGCGGGCGGACGAGTCGGGATGATCTTCGACAAGCCGTCGACCCGGACCCGCGTGAGCCTCGAGGGCGCCGCCTGGGCGCTCGGGATGCTCCCGATCGTCCTCCGGCCCGACGAGCTGCAGCTGGGCCACGGCGAGACGGTGGCCGACACTGCGCGGGTCCTCTCGCGCTACCTGTCCGCGCTCACGATCCGGACCTTCGCCCACGCCCGCGTCGAGGAGCTCGCGGCCAACTCGAGCATCCCGATCATCAATGCCCTGACCGACGAGCATCACCCGTGCCAGGCGCTGGCCGACGCGATGACGCTCGAGGAGTCACTCGGCGACCTTCGGGGCCGCCGCGTGGCCTTCGTCGGGGACGGCAACAACGTGGCTCACTCGCTGATCCAGGCCGCCGGGTACATCGGGTTCAGCCTGTCCATCGCGACGCCGGAGGGCTACCGGCCGGACCCGGCGATCGTGTCAGCGGGTCTGGCACTCGCCGAGGCGAGCGGCGGCAGGATCGAGATCGTCACGGATCCGGCCGATGCCGTCCGGGGTGCCGACGCCGTGTATACGGACGTGTGGGCGTCGATGGGCAAGGAGGCTGAGCGCGACGAGCGCCGGCAGGTCTTTGCCGGATACACGGTTGACGAGACGATGATGGCAAGCGCGGGGCCGCGCGCGATCTTCCTCCACTGCCTGCCGGCCCACCGCGGCGACGAGGTCACCGACGCCGTGATGGACGGGACCCAGAGCCGCGTCTGGGACCAGGCCGAGAACCGCGTCTACACGGAGCAGGCGCTCCTGTACGCGCTCATCAGCGGCGACCACCGCGGCGAGCGCCTGGGATGACCAGGATCGCGGTCGCCCTTGGCGGAAACGCCATGATTCGCCGGGGCGAGCCGGGATCGATCGCGGTCCAGCGCCACAACCTGGAGGTTGCGGCGCGGTCGCTCGTGGACCTGGCGGAGCGGAGCGGCGCCGAGATCGTGCTGACGCACGGGAACGGCCCGCAGGTTGGCTTCCTGGCCATCCAGGCGGACATGGCGGCGGCCGTCGTGCCCCCGCCGCCCCTGGACGTCCTGGGCGCCGAATCGCAGGGTCAGATCGGGTATCTCCTTGCGCAGGCGCTCCGCGATGCGTTCATCGCGCGCGGGATCCGGCGCGAGATCGCGGTGGTCGTCACGCAGACGGTGGTCCGGGCCGACGATCCGGCGTTCGCCGCGCCCACAAAGCCGATCGGACCGGTGTACACGGAGGCCGTCGCGCGATCCCACGCCGCCGACCAGGGCTGGACGATCGCACCGGATGGGCACCACTGGCGCCGGGTGGTCGCCTCGCCGGCGCCCCTGTGGATCGTGGAGGCCCAGGCAATCCGCTCTCTCGTCGAGACCGGCGCACTCGTCGTGGCCGGTGGTGGCGGCGGCGTCCCGGTCGTGGAGCTGCCCGACGGGCGCTACGAAGGTCGCGAAGCGGTCGTGGACAAGGATCTTGCCGCGGTCGTGCTGGCCCGTGCCGTCGGCGCGGACGGGCTGCTCCTGCTCACCGACGTCGGCGGCGTGATCCGTGGTTGGGGGACCCCGGAAGCGGAGATGATCCGGCGCCTCTCGGTGGAGGAGGCGTTCGAGGGCCTGGATGCCGGCACGTGGCCGGCCGGCTCCATGGGACCGAAGGTCCGCGCGTGCGCCGACTTCGTCCGGGGAGGCGGCCGTTTCGCGGCGATCGGCGCGCTCGACGACGCGGCCGCGGTGGTCTGGGGGCGGGCCGGCACGCGCTTCGGGAACGGCCGGCTGGGCCTTCCCCGGGCAGGGGCACGGGTCGGCGCCGCGGCGGGATAGTCGGCGCCGCGTTCCCCGAATCGAACGGGCCACGCCTCGCGGCGCGGCCCGTCCAGCGTGCGGGTCTTGACGGGCGATCAGGCGACCGAGCGGGCCGCCTTCACCACCATGGTGTTCGCGAACTTGTCGTGGAAGCCCTGCTTGGTTGGGCTCACGGCCGTCGTATAGAGCAGGAAGATGAACCAGGCGAAAGACGCGAGGCCGATGAGGAGCCCCAGGATTGACCAGCCGCCGAGCGCCTGCGCGACCGCGCCCGGACCGAACAGGACGAGGGCTCGACGGAGCGCCTGGTCCATCGTGACGGTTGCGCCGTCCTGCGCGTTGCCGATCTGCATCCCGAGCGCCTTCATCCCGATGGTGCCGCGCATCGCGGTCCACGTGTAGACGAAGTAGGCGACGCTGATCGCGAGGTTGATGACGGCGAGGATGAGGCCCGCGATCGGGTTGAAGGAGGTCAGAGTTGGCGACGTCAGGTCGATCGTCACCGTCTTGAGGCCGACCGCGCCCACCACCGCGGCAACGATCAGGAACCCGACGGCGAGGATGATCGCGTCGATGATGTAGGCGATCGCCCGGTTCGGGATGTCGGCGTAGAAGAACCCCGCGGGCCCCGCCACCGGGGCCGTGGAGGTCATGGACGCCATCCAGGCCGGCTGCGGGGGCATCTGCGGCGCGGGGGCCGGGGCCTGCGGAGGCGGTACCGGAGCCTGTGGAGGCGGCGGGACCTCCGGGCTGCTCGGCGGCATCTCGGACGGGGTCGGCTCCATGGGATCTCCCTCTCTCGTGTCTCCCCGGCATCACACCGAGCGCGAATCCGCGCATCGACGGGCTGCCACACAGGATCCTTCCCTGCGATGGCGTGATCATAGCCACGCTTCGGTCACGTGACCAGCCAGTTTGGGTGCCCTTTCGGGAACACAGCCCCGCATTCCGCGCCTCTTCACGCCGGCGGGGTAGACTCGCCGCCGATGGACGGCACGATTGCGCTCGTGGGCTCCGGCGAGTTCACGGCCTCGATGGACGCGGTGGACCGGGCGCTGTTGCTGGCGACGGGCAGCGACCGACCCCGGGTCGTCATCCTCCCGACCGCGTCATGGCCGGACGGCGAGGAGACGTTCCGCGGGTGGGCCGTGCAGGGCGAGGCGCACTTCGCGGCGCTCGGCGCGGAGGTGGAGCCCGTCCTGGTGCGCGGTGTGCAGGACGCGAACGACCCGGCCGCCGCCGCGGCGATCGGCGAGGCAGACCTCGTCTACCTGTCCGGCGGGAAGCCGGGCCACCTGCTGGACGCGCTCGAAGACGGCGGCGTGGGCGCGGCGCTCCGGGCGGCCCATGCCCGCGGCGCCGTCATCGCCGGCTGCTCGGCCGGGGCGATGGTGCTCGCCGGCCGCCAGATCCGGTCGGTCGGGCGCGCCTTCGTGCGGTTCCCGATCGGCTGGCGCGAGGCACTGGGGATCGTGCCCGGGACCATCGTGATCCCGCACTACGACGCGTTCCCGGAGCCGCTCTCGGTTGCCATGGCACTGGCCGCGCCTGCGGACACGCTCGTGCTGGGGATCGACGAGGATACCGCGCTCATCGGGCGGGACGCCGCGTGGCAGGTCCACGGCCGTGGACGCGTGACGGTCTGGCGGGGCCGCCATCGCGAGCGTCTCCACGCCGGCGACACGCTTCGCCTCTCCGGCGCGGTGATCCGCGCCTGAGAGCGTCGGGGGAGCGCCGGGTCAGCCGGCCTTGACCTCGCGGAAGCAGTCCGAGCAGTACACCGGCTTGTCCATCCGTGGCTTGAACGGGACCTGGGCGTTGTTGCCGCAACGCGAGCAGGTCACCGCGAAGAACTCGCGGTCCGACGAGCCACCACGCTCGTAGCCGCGCGGCCCGCCGATGCTGCGGGCGTCGTAGCCGTCGCCGCGAGCGGCGCGCCGACTGGAGCGGCAGCCCGGGCAGCGCTTGGGCTCCGACGTGAAGCCCTTCTCCGCGTAGTACTCCTGGTCCGCCGCGCTGTGGATGAACTCGATCCCGCAATCGACGCAGGGGATGGAGCGATCGGTGTACGTCATCGTGTATGCCTCCAGGTCCGGGCGCTCGCCATCGGTCCGTGCGCCGGGACCACCGCCCGCCCGGCCACCGGACGGCGGAGGAGGCAGCCAACGCCTGGTGCCGCGGACCCGGGTGACGAGCTGGTGTGGGGCCCATCGGGGCGCGCACCGGTTGCGTGGCCGGAACGATAGCATCCCGGCTCGCGAACGGCCGCCGGCGGGCCCGCGGAAGTGGCGATGTCGTCGGCGCGCGCCGACGCCCGGGCAGCGCGCGCCGAATGCGGCACAATGCCGGGGATGCTGCGTCTTCTGCACACGGCCGACGTTCACCTCGGGGCCCGGCACGCTGACCTGGGTAGTCAGGCCGTGGCCCTGCGCGAGCGCCAGTTCGCCGCGTTCCGTGCCACCGTTGACCTGGCCCTCGCGGAGGAGGTCGACGCGCTGCTGATCGCCGGCGACCTCTTCGACTCGAACACGCAGCCACGGCGCTCCGTGGAGCGCACCGTCGCCGAGCTCGCGCGGCTGACCGATGCCGCCATCCGGGTGGTGATCATCCCCGGCACGCACGACGTCCACGACCGCGCCTCGGTCTACCGCGCCTACGATCTCGCCGCGATGACCGGCCTGCCGCCGGACTCGGACCGCCTGGTGGTGCTCACCCCGGAGCGCCCCGACGTGGTCTACGGCATTCTCGACCTCGCCGTCCACGGGTTCGTCTTCTCGACCAAACGGGCGCCGCGAAGCCCGCTCGCCGGGTTCAACGCCTCCGCCGACGGCCGCGCCCACTGGCACGTGGGGCTCATCCACGGGTCGCTCGCCATCCCCGGCAAGACGGACCGGGACGAAGTGGTCTTCACGGCGGGCGAGATCGCGGCCTCGCACCTCGACTACCTCGCCCTCGGCCACTGGCATTCGTCGCAGCGCGGCATGGCGGGCGGGACCGCGTGGGCCTACAGCGGCGCGCCCGAGCCGGTCGCCGTCGACCAGGATCACGCCGGCAGCGTCCTGCTCGTCGCGCTCGACGAGCAGGACGGCGTGCGGCATGTCACGTTGGAAGAGCGGCGGGTGGGGCGGACACGGTTCGACCGCCTGGAAGTGGATGCCGGATCGCTTGCCAGCCAGCCCGCCCTCGTGGAGCAGATTGCCGGCCTCGCCGATCCGGACCTCGTCCTTGACGTCCGGATTGTCGGCGTCCGCCGCGACGACCTGGACGTCGAGGCGGACGAGGTTGAGCGGGAGCTCGCCCACCGCTTCTTCCGGCTTCGGGTCCAGGATGCGGCCGCGGCCGCCCTCCCCGACGGGCCGTTGCCGCCGCCCGACACGATTGCCGGCGCTCTTGTCCGCGACCTGCAGGCGTCCATCGCGGAGGCCGAGGCCAGCGAGCGGCTCGACGAGTCTCTCGAGCTGCGGGACGCGCTCCGCCTCGCCCGTCTCCTGCTCGACGGGCGCGAGGTGGCGCTGTGAGGATCACGCGCGTCCGCGTCCGGGACTTCCGGGTCCATCGGGACCTCGACCTGGAGCTCGCGCCCGGCCTGACCGTGATCCGGGGCCCGAACGAGGCCGGCAAGACCACCCTCCAGCGGGCGCTCGAGGTGGGGCTTTTCCGGCGGGTCACGGCGGGCGGCCTGGAGTTCGACAACCTTCGAAGCTGGGCTGCCGGCGAGGAGGGACGCCCCGCCGTGCAGCTCGATTTCGTCCAGGAAGGCCCGGATGGGACGCGGGTTGGGAGCGTCCTCAAGGACTTCCGTGGCGCGCGGGGCACCGTTCGGCTGGAGTTGGACGGGCAGATCACCACGGATCCCGCCCGTGCCGACGAGCTGCTCGCGGAGCTGACCGGGATCCCGTCCGAGAAGTTCTTCCGTTCCACGGCGTCGGTCCGCCACCACGAGGTCGACGACCTCGCACGTGACGAGGGCGCGTTGCGCGATCGGCTCCAGGCCTCCATCAGCGGTGCCGACCGCGGCACGAGCGTCGCCAGGCGGCGTCTCGACAGGACGCTCCACGACCTCCACGCGAAAGGCGAGAAGAACCCGGGCCGCCTCCGCGTCGCCGAGCAGGCGGTCCTGCGCGCGGAGGCGATCGTCAGCGATGGCGAGGCGCGACTCGCGGGGCTCGAGCGCGACCGTGACGCGCTCGTCCTGGCCCGCGACCATCGCGCCCAGGTGGATGCCTCGCTCGCGGAGCGCCGATCGCTCCTGGAACGGGCACGCCAGGCGGAACGTCTCACCGCCGAGCGCGAGGTCGCCCGGGAGCGTTTCGAGCGGTATCGCCAGGCCGTGGTCGTCTCCGACGAGATCGCGGCCCTTGACCAGAGCCACCCGTCCGGGCAGGCGCTGCCGCTCCTTCGCCAGGTGGTCGAGCGGTTGCGAATCCTGGACCGCGAGATCGCCGAGCTTCGCGCCCAGCTGGGCGACGGGCCGTCCGTCGTCGACTACGAGATCGCGGTTCCGGAATCCCGGTGGCGCCGGTTCGCGATGGCCGCGGCGGTGCTCGCGCTTGCTGGGCTTGCCGCCGCGGTCATCGGCTTCGTGACCGGCCAGTTCTGGTTCCTGATCGGAGGACTGGCAGCGGATGTCGTGGGCATCGGGCTTGCGGCAACCGCCTGGCGCCAGCGCCGGGTCGCGTTCGACGTCCGGCTCCAGAAGCAGCTTCGCGACGACGAGATCGCGCGGCGCCTCCGCGGCCGCAGCCAGCTCGAGGACGACTTGAAGCGGCGAGTCGGGGACCGGGATGCTCAGCTGGCATCGCTTCAGCTGGCCGATCTGCCGGCCGCCGAGGATCTCCTCACGCGCGAGGACGCGCACGTCCAGGCGATCGGGCGCGCGCGGGCACAGCTGGAAGGGCTCGTCGGGAAGGCCCCCACGGAGACGCTCCCGACCCTCCGCGACGCGGCCGCGCTCGAGATCGCGCAGAAGACCGGCGCACTCGAGGCCCTGGGGCCGATCGCGAAGGAACCGCGCGCCCGCGAGCGGCTGGAAGTGGAAGTCCGCGACCAGGAGGGTGCCCTGGAGCGGGCGCGTGACGACGAAGCCGGCGCACGCGCGCGCGTGGAGCAGAACCCGGTCGACGCGGAACAGGTCGCCGGCGAGGTGGAGCGGCTGGCGGGGTGGCGCGAGGAGCTGGCCGCCCTGCAGCGCCGGTCCCGCGTCCACCAGCTCGCGCTCGACGCGATCACGCGGGCCGAGCGCTCCACGATGCGGAAGGCGACGCGCTACCTCGAGAAGCGCATGCGCGGCGACCTGGAGCGGCTGACGGGGGCGCGCTACCGGCGCGTCCGCGTCGACGATGCGACGCTGGACATCCGGGTGTTCGCCCCGGAGCGTGGCGACTGGGTCGGCGTCGAGGAGCTTTCTCAGGGAACGCTCGACCAGGTCTACCTCGCCGCGCGACTCGGGCTGGTTCGTCTCGTCACGCAGGATTGCCGGCCGCCGCTGGTCTTCGACGATCCGTTCGTCACGTTTGACGATGACCGGGCTGCCCGTGCCGTGACGATCCTGCGGGAGCTTGCCGTGGATTTCCAGGTCATCTACCTGACCACGTCCACGCGCTACGACGCGCTGGCCGAGCGCGTCGTGGTTCTGCCGGGCCCCACCGCGATCGACGCCGCATCCGACGACGCGGAAGACGTCGGGGCCCCGGCCACCGCCTGAGGGGCGCCCCATCGACGCGAAGACCGCCGACCCGCTCGGCCGCACGGGGGCGGGAACGGCGCTACAGTCGCGCAGGCGCGGTCCGGTCCGCCCCATCAGAGCCCACGCCGCAGGCGCCGCACGCGCCCGCCGCGAGCCACGCCGCCGCCCGCGCTCGACGCCGGGCCGACCACAGGAGGCACCCCAGCACATGTCGACCGAGATGCCCGAAGGCGTGCCCGTCGAGGCCGGCACCTGCGCGGACACGCCCTGCTCGCGGCTTCTCGGCGGGCGGCCGCCACGATGCCGCGGGCGCCGCCGGCAATGGCCCGGGCCAGCGCTGGCGGTTGCGCTTTCGGCAGCGCTGCTGGTTGGGTGCGGCACGAGCGGTCCGACGACCGCCGTCGCGTCCGCGAGTCCCGGCGGTTCGGCGGTTCCAGCGTCCCCGGCCCCCGGCGGCTCGATCGCCCCACGGACGCCACGCCCGGCCGGCGCCTTCACGCTCGCCCTGCCGACGGGCTGGCGCAGTGTTCCCATCGGATCCGACTACGCGGCGGCGGCCGCCAGGTACGAGGCAACGAGCCCGCGGTTTGCGAGCTCGTTGAAGGGCCAGCTGGCGGGCCTTCCGAAGTCAGCCTCGGAGTACGCCTACGACGGAAGCGACGCCGCAGTCCAGGCTGGGACCCTGGTTGCCCTGACCGTCACGGAGGTGGAGCTCCCGGCCACCGTGAACCTTGACGCATTCAGCGCCGAGGTCGGCAGCCAGGTCTCGCAGGTCGCCGAGAAGACCATCCCCGCGGAGCGAATCCTCACGTCCTCGGGACCCGCCGACCGCCTCGTGTACGAAGCGCCGTTCGGTCAGACCTCGGGAGGCACCGCCGTCGCGGCGATCACCCAGGTTCTCCTCGTGGTGCCCGGCCGCGGCTACGTCCTGACCTTCACCACCACGCCCTCCCGTGCCCCCGTCGACGGGCCGGTCTTCGCGGAGATTGCCCGCTCCATCGTCCTGACGCCGTAGCGATGCGGCGGACCATGGCCAAGCGCTGCCCGAAGCTCATCCTCGAGGGGACGCGCCTCACCCACAAGACCGACTTGGCGTTCGCCCTCAATCGCCACCCCCGCGTCGTGGGACCGCGGCGCTACGACTACCCGTCACCGCTGGTCTCGGCCGAGTGGTGTGGCTTCTCCAACTTCCCGTGGGGCCACGGCCTGATCAACTACGGGCCGGAGGACGAGGCACGGGCGATGGAGACCTACTCGACCTGGGCGCGCCTGTTCGAGCTGCTGCCGTACTACAGCTGGATCGTGGACCGTTTCCACCTCTCGACGCAGGCAGAGCAACGCCATCTTCGCGGCGTCGACCCGGGCTTCGGCTGGCTGGAGGATCGTCTGCTGCCGCTCGGCTTCCGGATCGTGCTCTGCACACGCCGGGACGAGACGTTTGCGGCGGCTCGGGCGGAGCGCCTTCCGGTCTCCGGCAAGCCGGACCAGTACAACGACCTTGGTGTCTTCGTGCGCGAGCAGGCGCTCCTCCGCGAGCTGGCCGGGCGGTCGCGGCTGCTGGTTTTGGAGCTGGACGTGTCCGATGACGACGTGGCCGGCGCCGCCGACCGCGTGGCCGACTGGCTCGAGGCGACCGAGGGGATCTTCCTGCCCGACGGGCTCTGACGGTCACTCGAGGTCGAGCTGCCGCCAGTTGCCGGGGTCCGTGAATCCCAGGGCCGCGTACAGGTGGTCACCGTCGTCGCTCGTGCGGAGCAGCAGGCGCCGGCAGCCGAGCGCACGGCCGTCCGCGATCACCGCCGCCATGATCGCCCGGCCAACGCCTCGCCGGCGCCAGGCGGCGTCCGTCATGACGTTGAAGACCATCGCCTCGGGCGCCCGCCGCGACCGCGGGTGGGGCGGGCGGTCGATCACGATCAGGCCGGCCATCCCCACGACGTGGCCGGCTGCGTCGGCGACCCACACGCGGAAGCGCCCGTCCGGCACATGCGACTGCAGGTAGGCGTCGACGCGCGCGCGATGCTCGCCGCCCAGCTCCATTGGCGTCTCGCCGCCCAGCTCGCGGTCGAACGCGATCCGCAGCTCCACGAGGGCCGGGATGTCGTCGGCCGTGGCGCGACGAACCATGAAGCCAGGCAGCTCGCTCACCGGGGCATCGTGCCACGTCGGTGCGCGCGTCGCGTGTCGGTGCGCGCGTCGCGTGTCGGTGCGCGCGTCGCGTCTCGGTGCGCGCGTCGCGTGTCGGTGCGCGCGTCGCGTGTCGGTGCGCGCGTCGCGTGTCGGTGCGCGCGTCGCGTCTCGGTGCGCGCGTCGCGTCTCGGTGCGCGCGTCGCGTCTCGGTGCGCGCGTCGCGTGTCGGTGCGCGCGTCGCGTGTCGGTGCGCGCGTCGCGTCTCGGTGCGCGCGTCGCG
>Ga0209048_10002291_pt1 | contig 19128 bp, 19 predicted proteins | sample FrelakmetCRP12CR_FD_187146 | JGI IMG/M metagenome (GOLD analysis project Ga0209048, IMG submission 187146) | Freshwater lake sediment microbial communities from the University of Notre Dame, USA, for methane emissions studies - CRP12 CR (SPAdes)... | ecosystem: Environmental > Aquatic >... | reverse complement strand
CCGCCGTGGCCGAGTCGCTCGGCGAAGGGCACCTCGGCCTCCCGATGGACGTCCGCTCGACGACGTCGGTCGGCGAGGCGGCTGCCGCCGTCGCGGATCGCCTCGGGACACCGACGATCCTCGTCAACAACGCCGGCGTGAACCGAATCGGTGCGGCGGAGCTGCTCACCGACGACGACTGGGAGTCCGTCATCGACGTCAACCTCAGCGGCGTCTACCGCTGCTGCAGGGCCTTCGGCTCCCAGATGCTGGAGGGGCGACGGGGCGCGATCGTCAACGTCGGCTCGATCATCGGCGCAGTCGTCGGCATGCCCGGGCGCGCTCCCTACGGTGCCGCAAAGGCGGGCCTCGTGGGCCTCACTCGCGTCCTCGCGGTCGAGTGGGCCGATCGGGGCGTCCGCGTCAACGCCCTCCTGCCGGGGCCTGTGCGGACGCCGATGGTGCTCGACGCGATCCGGCGCGGAATCCTCGACGAGAGCGAAGTCGTGGGTCACTCCCCCTCCGGCCGGCTCGCCGAGCCGGAGGACGTGGCCGGCGCGGTCGTTGCCCTCTGCGATCCCCGGAACGCGTTCGTCACGGGCCAGGCGGTCGCCGTGGACGGCGGCTATGCGACCTACGGGGCCGCGCACCCGGCGTCACGGCGGTACGGGCCGCCTTCGCCCTGATGGCTTCGACACGGGCAGGATAGGCTTTCCCCGTGCCGGACTTCTTCGGACGCAGCTACACCCGGCGTGAGCTCGCTCGTCGCGTCGGCCGGCTGGACCAGGTCGCCGGCGTCAGGCTCGTCACCCTCGGCGACGGCGGCTCCCGAGGCGTCCGCGTGCTCGAGTTCCGCACCGGCACCGGGTTCGCCTTCGATGTCCTCGTCGACCGCGCCTTCGACGTCGGGCGCTGCGAGCTGCGTGGCATCCCGCTCGCCTGGCTATCGGGCGTCGGCGTGGAGGGACCCTGGTTCTACGAGCCCGCGGGGCTCGGCTTCTTCCGCACCTTCGGCGGTGGGCTGGTCGTCACGTGCGGGATCGAGCACAGCCTCTTCATGGCGGAGGACTCTGCCGCGCAGTACCACTATCCGCCAAAGCAAACGGAGAGCTTCGGCCTGCACGGCCGGATCTCAAACCGTCCGGCGCGCCTCCTCGGCTACGGGGAGCGCTGGGACGGCGACGCGTGCACGCTCTACGCCGAGGGCGAGATGGTGGTCGCAACCGTCTTCGGGGAGCAACTCGTGCTGCGCAGGCGCATCGAGGCGCGGATCGGCGAGTCGTGCCTCCACGTTCACGACGTCGTCGAGAACGTCGGGCACGACCTCACCCCCCACATGCTTCTCTACCACGTCAATGCCGGCTTCCCGGTGGTGGACGAAGGCTCCGAGATCCTCGTGGCTGCGACCGGCGTCGCCGCGCGGGGCGACCACGCGGTGGAGGGCTACCGGCAGCTCGCTGCGCCAGCGGTCGGCTACGTCGAGCAGGTCTTCGAGCACGAGCTCGGCGGGGAGCCCGATGGAGCCGTCCCGGCCGCGGTCGTGAACCGGCGGCTCGGCGTCGGCCTCTACCAGGTCTTCGACCGCGCGCAGCTCCCCCACCACTTCGTGTGGCGCACGCTCGGCGAGGGCACGTACGTCGTCGGCATCGAGCCTTGCACGAACCGCACCGGCGGCCGCCTCGACGCGCGGGAGCGCGGCGAGCTGATCGAGTTGGCGCCCGGCGAGACCCGGAGCTACGACCTCGAGCTCGGCGCGCTCGACGGCGCCGGCGAGATCGATCGCTTCGCCGGCCGCGTCGAGCGCGCGTCGGCCTCGCCTCAGCCCGCCGCCGGGTAGTCGCAGCGGGCGGACGCGCGTGACGGCGCCCGCCCGCCAGGGAGTGGGGCTACGCGTCGGCGGCGGCGAAGGGACTGCCGCCGACACCCTTGGTCACGGCGTAGCCGCCGTCGACGGCGATGACCGTGCCGCTCAGGAAGCCGGCCTGCGGGCCGGCCAGCATCACGCAGGCTGCGGCGATGTCGGCCTCGCGGGTGAGGCGGCCGAGCGGAATGGACTCGGTCGTCCTCGGGTCGACCTCTCCCTCGAGCGGGCCGACCGCGAGCACGTTCACGCGGACGCCCTCGGGGCCCAGTTCGACGGCCGCGACCTGCGCCGTCGTCGTCAGGAAGGAACCGACGACCGCCGCCGCGCCGCAGCCGCGCGACGTCCGGAGGCTGTGCGCCGGGACGAGCATGACGAGACAACCGCCTCCCTGCTCGACGAGGGACCGCGCCGCCTGCTGCAGGGAGAAGAACGCCTCGCGGGCGACGCCAATCGCGCCCTCCCACGACGCCTGCTCCAGCCGCAGGAGGTCGGGCCCGCTCGGAAGCAGCGCGCCGACGACGGCGGCACCCGCCGCCTCGCCCGTCCCGTCCCCGGCGGCCTGGAACGCGTCCGTGACCGCGGCGGCGAGTGAGGGCGAGAGACCGTGGACGGAGACCGTCATCAGTACTTCCCGACCACGAAGCCGCCGTCCACGCGCAGATACTCGCCCGTCACGTAGTCGCCGTCGGAGGAGCACAGGTACACGACCGCGCGGCCGAGCTCCCGTGGGTCTGCCGGCCTGCCCGCCGGGATCAGCTTCAGCGTCGCCTCCACCTCTTCGTCCGTCTGCAGCGAAGGCGAGGAATCGTTGATGAACGAGCGCACCCAGCCGGGCCCGATGTGGTTGACCGTGATCCCGGAGGGCGCGAGCTCGACCGCCATGGTCTCGACCATGCCTTTGAGCCCCGCCTTGGTGGCGCCGTAGACGGACATCTCACCGAACGGCATCTGCACGTGCACCGAGGAGGTCACCACGATCTTCCCCGGCCTCCCGGCCGCCACCATCGGGCGCGCCGCCGCCTGGCAGACGTTGAAGGCCCCGGTCAGGTTGACAGAGACGAGGCGGTCGAAGCTCTCCTCCGTCACGTCCAGGAACCCCTGCCAGTCGGCAACGCCGGCGTTCGAGCAGACGATGTCGATCGGCCCGAGCTCCGCCTCGACGGACTCGAACATCCCGTCGACGGCCTCCCGGTCGGACACGTCCGCCGGGAAGAACGCCGCGCGGCGGCCGAGCGCCTGGATCTCGGCGACGAGGCCGGCGGCCTCGTCGGCCGCCCCGACGTCGTTGACCGCGACGTCGCAGCCCTCCTCGGCGAGGCACTGGGCGATGCCGCGACCGATGCCGCGCTCACGCGCGGCACCGGTCACGAGCGCGACCTTGCCCGAGAGCCTGGTCAGGGGGTGATCACCGTCTTCAGGACGCCGTCCTCGCGGTTGACGACGCGATCGATCGCCGCTCCGATGCCGTCGAGCGGCGCCGAGTGCGTGATGATCGGGCCCGTGTCGACCTCGGCGTGCGCCAGCATGCTGATCGTCCGGGGCCACTGGAACGGGTACCAGAGCGAGAACCGGATCGTCTTGTCCTGGATCAGGCTCGTCAGCATCGGCACCGAGACCGCTTCCTCGGGGCCCGTGACACCCATGAAGATCACGGTCGAGCCGGGGCCGGAGATCTCGAGAGCCTGCTGGTTCGCGGCCATCGAGCCGGTCGCGACGATGACGCGGTCGGCGAGGTTGCCGCCGTTCGCCTCGCGGACCCTGTCCGCGAGGTCGTCACCGCCCTCGAGGACGAAGTCGGCGCCGAGCTGCTTCGCCACGTCCATGCGGTAGCCGCTGTGGCCGACGACGGCGACGCGCGCGCCCTCGTTGCGGAGCAGCTGCACCATCGAGAGGCCGACGGGGCCCGGGCCGTAGACGACGGCGAAGTCGTCCGGCTGGACCTCCGCCTTGCGCACCGCGTTCACCGCGGCCGCGAGCATCTCGACGAACGCTCCCTGCTCGTCTGTGAGGTTGTCCGGCAGCTTGTACGCGTGAGCCGCCTTCGTCTTCGCGAACTGTGCAAAGCCGCCGTCCGTGGTGACGCCGAGGACGGCGAGGTTGGCGCAGAACTGCGGCTTCCCGGCCCGGCAGGAGTTGCACGCGCCGCAGCTCTGGATCGGGCAGACCGCGACCCGGTCGCCCTCCTGCAGCCCGTAGGTGCCGGCGATCTTGCCCAGGCCGACGACCTTGCCGGAGAACTCGTGCCCGAGCACGAGCGGCCCCTTGCCCGTGGCGGTGCCGACAGGGCTCTTGCCGTAGTAGTACTCCACGTCGGAGCCGCAGAACCCGCAGGCCGACACCTCGACGAGGACCTCGTCCTCGGCGATCGTCGGCTCGGGAACCTCTTCCACGCGGATGTCCTTGGGCTCGTAGAAGACTGCTGCTTTCATCACTTGTCCCCTTTCAGCGGGATCGGACGTGCTTGTCGAGGAGGGCGTCCAGCGTGATGCGGTCGCTCCACGTGTCGGCCCACGAGTCGGCGTTCATGGGGATCGCGTCGACCGACCACCACGTGCTCGTGTACCCCGCGTCGAGGACGGCGGGGATCAGCGCATCGAAGTCGATGTGCCCCTTGCCCATCCCGAGGTGCGTCCCGAAGGCGTTCTGCCACGTGTTCGAGTCCGTGTCGCACACGTGCATGTGGCCGATCTTGCCCTTCATCATCTCGACGAACTCGAGCTGGCCGCCCGCGAGGCGCTCCTGCGGCTGGACCTGGTTGTGGGCGAGGACTGCGCACGCCTCGACGTGGCCGACGTCGTACATGAGCTTGAGGTTGTCGTCGCCGACGTCGTTCAGGAGCTTCACCGCCTCGGACGGCTTGACGAAGATCTGGCCGCTCTCGAGCTCCCAGAGCATCTCGACGCCCTCTTCCCGTCCGCGCGTCGCGTGCTTCTGGAACATCGTCACGACCCGATCCCAGGCGCGGCCGTAGTCGGCGTCACGTCGCAGCGGCCCGAAGTCACCGGGATCGACGCGCATCGAGGGGATCCCGCAATCGACGCAGAACTTCAGGTACTCCTCGAAGCACTTCTCGTACTCGGCGACGACCTCGTCCGAGCCCGTCGCCCACGGGAGGCGGCCGAAGTCGCCGTACGGGCCGGGGGCGTAGCCCACGAGCTCGAGCCCGTGCTCCTCGGTGATCCACTGGACGAGCTTCTTGCGGCTGGCCTCGTCCGGGTACTTCTCGACCGTCGCGTGGTCGAAGAACCCGGCCAGCTCGATCCCGTCGTAGCCGAAGGCGGACAGCACCTTCACAACCTGCTCGAGCGTCGGGATCGGGTCGAACCCGAACGCGAGGCACCAGCTCCCTCTACTGATCTTCGCTTCCATGGTGTCCTTCCTCCTTTCCTGCCCTGCGTGGCACCGGTCGGCGTCACGCCATCAGCAGGCCGCCATTGACATCCAATTGCGCTCCGGTGACGAAGCTCGAGGCGTCGGACGCGAGCCACAGGATCGCCTCCGCCACCTCCTCCGCCGTGCCGGCTCGTCCGAGTGGGGTGGCCGCGATCGTTCGCTCGCGGTCGTCGGCAGACTTCTCCAGCCCCATCCCCGACTCGATGAAGCCGGGGTTCACGCAGTTCACCCGGACGCCGTGAGGCCCGGCGTAGCGGGCGAGTGCCTTTGTCATACCGATGACCGCCGCCTTGGAGCTCGCGTAGGCTGCGCCCGACTGCACCCCACCGAGCTGGCCGGCGATGGAGCCGAGCAGGACCACCGTACCTTCCTCGCGGGGAATCATCTCACGAAGCGCAGCCCGGGCCACGACGAACGTTCCGCGCACGTTGACGGACTGGACCCGCTCCCACTCGTCCATCTCGATGCCGTCGACCGGGGTCGTCTGGTGCAGGCCCGCGGCGGCGACGAGCACGTCGAGGCCGCCGAGCTCGTCGATCGTCCGGGAGACGAGCATGGCGGCGTCGGCCTCGCTCGTCACGTCGGCCTCGACCGTCAGGGAGCCGCCGCCCGCTGCCCGGGCTCGCTCGAGCGCGAGCGGGTCGAGGTCGGAGAGCACGACACGGGCACCCTCGGCCACGAACAGGCTGCAGCAGGCAAGGCCGAGCCCTCCGCCGGCGCCGGTGACGAGAGCGACCTTGCCGTCGAGGCGGCCCGTCATGCCGTCACCCCGGCCGCCACCTGCACGACCTCGACGGCGTTCCCGTCGGGATCTTCGATGTAGATCCCGCGGCCGCCCTTGTTCGGCCCGCTCGTCGTCACGACCGGAAGCGACCGGAAGCGGACGCCGGCTGCCTGCAGCCGGGTCACCTCGGCATCGAGGTCGTCCGTGATGAAGCAGACGTGAGCGCTGCCGGCGTCCTGCAGCGGCCGGGCACGCGCTTCGCCGCGGGGGGCCTTGTACTCGAGCAACTCGAGCCGCTGCCCATAGCCGAAGAGGTGGACGAGGCGCTGATGGGCACCCGGGACGGCGGTGATCTTCTCGATGTAGTCGCGCTCGACCTCGCGATCGGAGGCAACCTCGAGGCCGAACAGGCCGGTGTAGAAGGCGAGCGACCGATCCATGTCGGAGACGGTCAACGCGAAGTGGTGGATGCCGGTGATCATGCTTCAGACGAGGAGGCGGTAGGGGTGCCGGAGGAGCCGGACGAGCGTCGCGAAGAACAGGCCCGTCCCGTCGCCGCCGGCGGCGGGCTCGCCGTCGCCGCGAAAGAGCGTCAGCTCGAGTGAGTCGACGCCCGGCCATTCGAGCGAGAGGATGCGGGACGGCGGCGCCTCGGCGGCGACGGCGCGCACGTCCTTCCGGCATTCGCACACGGTCACGGCGGCCCCGCCGATCTCCGCCGGCGCCAGCGTGCCGGTGCTCGCGGCAGCAACGAGGCGGGCGACGTCCGTTCGCACCTGCGGGAGCGGATCGTCCCCGGCGTTCCTGACGACGGGAACGAGCAGGCCGTGACCCGTGTCGACGGCGACTCCCACGCCGGTGCCTGCCTGGCAGACGGCCGGAGCGGTCTCCGCGCCGGCGAGGAGCGCCCGGCCGGCTGCCGCCACGACGGCATCGCGGACCGTGCCGCGGAGGTCCCGGCTGAAGAGGAGCAGCTCGGACGCCGGAATCAACGCTCTGAGCTCCGGCCACTCGGGCGGCTCCAACCGGAACTCGGTGACCCCTGTGCTCACGCCCGGGCCTTTCGCCTCGATAGGGGCGCGGCAGAGCTGCCCCTGGCCTCGAACGTGGTCGGGAGCACGACCTGGCGAGGTCGCCGCCGTGGCGCGTCCAGGCGCTCGAGCAGGAGCACGGCAGCGGTCGTGCCGAGCTCGTCCATGTCACGGCGGACGACGTCGAGCGGCGGGTTGTGGAGCACCGTCAATTCAGTCTCCTCGCAGGCCACGACCGAGAGGTCGTCGGGGATGCGCAGGCCGAGATCGCGGATCGCGGCGAAGAGCCCGGCGAAGAGCAGGTTGTTGCCGGCGATGATCGCGGTCGGCGGGTCGGCCAGGGCGAGGACCTCGCCGAGGGCCCGGTACCCGTCCTCGACCGTCATCTCCCCGCCACGGCAGAGGGCCGGATCGCGAGGGATCTTCAGCCGGGCGAGCTCGTCCTCGTAGGTCTGGATGCGCACCCGGCTCCCTCGCTGGCCGGGAGTGCCGGCGATCAGCGCGATCCGGCGATGGCCGAGACCCGCGAGGTGTCGGATCGCCTCACGGAGCCCCATCCCGTGGTCCGAGAGCACGGCATCGGCCCGGGCGCCCGGAACCTCGCGGTCGAGCAGCACGGACGCCTGGAACGAGGCGACGCGATCCCCGAGGCCGGGGGCCTCCTCGTTCGCGGTGGCGATGATCAAGCCGTCGAGCCGCCGCTGGCGGAAGGCGGAGATGAGCTCAGCCTCGTGATCGGGGTCGTTCGCCGAATTGGCGATCATGAGCGCGTAGCCCCGCGGGCTCAGCGTGGAGTCGGCGGCCCTCGCGATCGACGCGAACAGCGGATTCGAGATGTCGCTGACGACGAGGCCGACCGCACCCGTCGTCCCGGTGCGCATGCTGCGGGCCGCGACGTCCGGCCGGTAGCCGAGCGCCTCGCTCGCGGAGACGACGCGGTCGCGTACCTCCGGGCGGACGAAGGGCTGGCCGTTGAGCGCGCGCGAAACGGTTGACACGGAGACTCCCGCCTCACGCGCGACGTCGTGCAGAGTGGCTGTCTTCGCTTGGCTCAACGGTTCTTGGGAACGTTCTTTGAGAACGTTTGCAACCGTACGTCAGGCGCGCCGTGAATGTCAAGGGCGCGGGCTGCCAGGCGGCTCTCGGGACGGGCCGACGCTGCGGCCGGCGGCCGCGTCGAGAAGCTCGCTGATCGCCTGCTGGTCGTAGACGCAGCCGCCCCAGAGGCCGCCGCTCGCAGACTGCAGCCTCGCCCACATCGCCGTGTCCGAGGGAAGGCCCGGGTCGGGCGCGATGTCGGCGCGCAGCGGGCGCTGCTCGAGCTCCGCCGCTGCTTCGTCGGCGCTCCAGTGATCGTCGCCGTGCCCGACGAGGTCGATCGACGCGACGAGCTGCCGGCCGTCCACGACCACGCGGATCAGGTCGCCGTCGCGGAGACGACCGATCGGCCCGCCCTCGAGCGCCTCGGGGCTGACGTGGCCGATACAGGCGCCCGTCGAGACCCCGGAGAAGCGCGCATCGGTGATCAGCGCCACGCGCCGCCCGAAGGGGAGGAACTTGAGCGCGGAGGTCAGCTGGTAGGTCTCCTCCATCCCCGAGCCGAGCGGCCCGCGGCCGGCGAGCACGATGACGTCCCCGGGCTCGATCGGGTCTCCGGCGATGCCCTTGATGGCCGCGATCACGTCCCGCTCGCTCGTGAACACCCGGGCCGGGCCCGTGAGTCGATAGGTCCCGTCCTCGTCGAGCACCCGCGGGTCGATGGACGTGCTCTTGATCACGCTGCCTCCAGGTGCGAGGTTTCCCTCGGGGAAGCAGACGGTCGAGGTCATGCCCTTGAGACGCGCCCGGTCCGGCGGGCAGATGACGTCATCCGGGTCGACGCCGTCGGCTTCGAGCAGGCGCGCGCGGAGCGCTGCCCTGCGCTCGCCGTGCTCCCACTCGTCGAGCACGTCGTCCCACGTGCGCCCCGTGATCGTGATCTCTTCCCGGTGGAGGAGGCCGAGGCGGCGAAGGTGCAGCATCACCTCTGGCACGCCGCCCGCCAGGAACACGCGCACGGTGACGTGGTTCTGCGGCCCGTTCGGCAGCGCATCGACGAGTCGCGGCACGGCACGATTGAGCCTGCGCCAGTCCTCGACGGTCGGCCGGCGCAAGCCGGCCGCGTGGGCGATCGCGGGGATGTGGAGCAGGAGGTTCGTCGATCCTCCGAAGGCCGCGTGCACGAGCATCGAGTTCTCGATCGCCTTGTCCGTGAGCACCGTGTCGAGGGTGCGACCGGCCTGCCACTGGTCGTGCACGGCCTCGGCGGTGCGCGCTGCCACATCGAGCCAGATCGGCTGCCCCGACGGGGCGAGCGCCGCGTGCGGCACGGTCAGGCCGAGCCCCTCGGCAACGACCTGGGCGGTGGCAGCGGTGCCGAGGAACTGGCAGCCGCCACCGGGTGTCGCGCAGGCCCGGCACCCGAGGTCGGCGGCAGCCTCGAGCGTGACGAGTTGATGGGCGAAGCGCGCCCCGAGCGTCTGGACGGCTCCGGCGTCCTCTCCGCGGCTCGGCGGCAGCGTCACGCCGCCGGGAACGATGCCCCCTGCCAGGTGCCGAAACGAGGCGACCGTCATCAGCATCGCCGGCAGGCCCTTGTCACAGGTGCCGACGCCGATCACGCCCCGGCGGTTCGGCAGGCTGCGCACGAGCCGCCGCAGCACGAGCGCCGCGTCGTTGCGGTAGGGCAGCGAGTCGAACATCCCCGGCGTGCCCTGGGTGCGGCCGTCGCAGGGGTCCGACACGTGCGCCGCGAAGGGCAGGCCACCCAGCCGGTCGAGGGTCTGCGCCGCCTCGCGCACGAGCAGGCCGACCTCCCAGTGGCCGGTGTGATAGCCGAGGGCCACGGGGGTGCCGTCGTCGGCGCGGATTCCACCGAGGGTCGAGAGGATGAGGAACTGGTCGCGCCCGACCTTCGAGGCCTCCCAGCCCATGCCGGCGTTCTGCGACAGCCCGAAGACGTCGCCGGACGGGCGCTCCTTCAGGAACGCGCCTGTCAGCGGCAGGGCCCCCGCGGGCCCTGCCGCCGTGGTTTCGACCTGGAACAGGTCGGGGTCGAGCACCGCGCTACCGTCCGCTCAGTTGTAGCGACCGTACTCGCGGGCCGTCTCGCACATGACCTCGATCAGGCCGGGCTTGGCGTCGAAGATCTGGCCGGTGGAGCGGAGGACGTAGCCGCCGCCTTCCATCGCCGCGTCGAGGCAGCGGCGGACCTCCGCCTTGACCGCCTCGGCGTCCGCCTCATGGAGCAGATGCTCGTTGAACCCTCCGAACAGGCAGACGCGGTCGCCGATGCGGCGCTTTGCGTCCGCGAGATCGACATCCCCCGAAGAGCGGCTGGACGTGAGTGTCTCGAGCGCATCCGGGCCCGTGTCGGCGATGTCCTCGAGCAGCAGCGTGGCGCGGCCGCAGTTGTGGAAGCTGACCAGGTAGCCGGCCTCGTGGGCGGCCGCCACGCACTCGGCCTCGTAGGGCTTCATGAACTCGACGAAGTGATCCTTTGCGACACCCACCCCGGTCCAGGTCTCGTTCATCGAGATCGAGTGGATGCCGGTCTCGCCCAGCCTCCGGTAGAACCCCTTGAGCCAGTCGGTGCAGATCCGCATGAGGTCGTGCACGAACTGGGGCCGGTCGTAGATGTCCATCGAGAGGTCGACGAGGCCGCGGACCTCGGCGGCCATATCCCATGGGCCGATCACGTGGTGCAGCCACCAGGCCTCGTCGCCGACCTTCTCGACCATGCCCGTCAGCACCGACATGTCGTAGAGGTCGGCAGACGGGAAGTGGCGAAGCGCGGGCACCTTCGTCTCGGGCTCGTCTCCCTTGAGAAGGAAGTCGTGGCACGAGGTGCCGAAGCCGTCTTCGGTGCGATACGAGTAGTCGAGATCGCCGTCCGGCGTCTGGATCCGGTGCGAGTGCTCGCGCCAGCCGTCGCCGCGGCCGGTGATCTCGTACGCCTCGACCCACGTGTCCGTCTCGTAGGGTCGGGGGAACAGCATCCGCGGCCAGATCTCGTGCTCGCCGATGTGCTGGCTGTACGTCGTGATCATCGGGTCGAGCCCGAGGTCCTGCTGCATCTTCACGATCGAGCCCATCGGGTCGTCGATCCACAGCTCGAAGAGGTCGAGGAACGACTGGTCGGGCTGACGGAGGTTCTTGATCAGCGGCAACCCGAGCCAGCAATGGACAGGGACGCGATCGGGCATCCCTCGCTCGAAGGCGATGCGCGTACGCTCGGCGGTCTTCACGGTCGATCTCCTTTGCTCGAGGCTGACGCGAGGCGCGCGCGGAAGCTGCGCGCCGGCGGCTGCTGACGTTTCCCAACACGATCCCACACCCGGGGCATGCGAGTCCCGGGCACCCTCGAAAAGAATCTGCTGAGTCCCACAATCCGGCACTAGACCATGATCTTAACCGATGATGATCCCTTTGTCACTCACAACTCGAACGGATCGTGGTACCATCATGCGGCACCTATGCCCAGAGTCGAAGACGGATCCCAGGCGATCGACCGCGCCGCGCGCATTCTCGTCCAGCTCGTGGAGAGCGACGAGGTCGTGACCCTGACCGGCGTCATGGAGGACACGCAGCTCCCCAAGTCGACGGCCGCCCGCCTGCTCCGAGCGCTCGAGCGGAACGGCCTCGCGCAACGTCGTCGCGGTGGCGGCTTCCGCCCCGGCCCGGTTCTTGTCGAGTACGCGCGCCGTGACACGAGCGTGGGCGACCTCGCAACCCTCGCCTGGCCGTTCCTCGAACGGCTCGAGCAGGCGACGGGCGAGACGACGAATGTCGGAATCCCGACGCCCGGCGGTGTCGCCCGCGTTGCACAGATCAACAGTAGCCATCCTCTAGGCGCAGGCAACTGGGTGGGGAGCAGGATCCCGACCCACGCCTCGTCGATGGGGAAGGTCTTCATGGCCTTCGGCGCGGCCCAGCCCCCGTTCGGCCGGCTCGCCAAGCTCGGCCCCGGGACGATCACGGACCTCGCGGAGCTGCTCGCCGAGCTCGACCGGGTCAGGAGCGCCGGGTATGCGACGACCTGGGGGGAGCTCGACGCCGACCTCTGCTCCACCGCCGCCCCGGTCCGCGGGTCGCGCGGCACCGTGATCGCCGCGATCTCGGTCTCCGCCCCGACCGTTCGCACGTCACGAGAGCGCCTTGCCGCCCTCTCGGAGCAGGTCGTCCTCGAGGCAGACGCCCTCTCCAATGCCATCAGCCTCTACCCAGGAGACGAGGAAGCATGACGAACGAAGAGATCCTGCAGCAGATCTACGACGAGACCCTGGTCGGGAACAAGCCGGCGGTCGTCGAGTTGACCGCCAAGGGCATCGAGGCCGAGATCCCGCCCAACACGCTCCTGTTCGAGGCGCTGATCCCGGCCCTCGAAGAGGTGGGCGCGCGCTTCGAGCGCGGCGACTTCTTCGTGCCGGAGATGCTGATCTCGGGCCGCGCCATGTCCGGCGCCCTCGAGCTGCTCCGGCCGCTGCTCGCCGACTCGGGGGCGGACAAGATCGGGACGTTCCTGATGGGCACGGTCAAGGGCGACGTGCACGACATCGGCAAGAACCTCGTCGACATCATGCTCGAGGGGGCCGGCTTCGACGTGATCGACATCGGCGTGCAGGTGCCGCCGGACACGTTCGTGGAGGCGATCAAGGAGCACCGGCCGGACGTCGTCGGGTTCTCCGCCTTCCTGACGACGACGATGCCGATGTTCAAGGTCAACATCGAGGCGATCGAGAAGGCAGGGCTGCGCGACGACGTGATCATCCTGGTCGGCGGCGCTCCCGTCACCCAGGAGTACGCAGACGTCGTGGGCGCCGACGGGTACGCGGCAGACGCGGCGAGCGCCACGAAGCGCGCCAAGGAACTGCTCGAGCAGAAGCGGGCGCTCGCGAGGGCCTGACGGGCACACGGGCATGGGCGTCGTCACCTTCATCGAGCACGCGGTCAAGAAGCCGATCTTCGGCTGCCGGATGTGTGGCCAGTGCGTGCTGCACGACACGGGCATGACCTGTCCGATGACGTGCCCGAAGACGCTGCGGAACGGCCCCTGCGGCGGCGTCCGCGAGAACGGCCGGTGCGAGGTGAAGCCCGACATGCGCTGCGTCTGGGTGATGGCGGAGGAGCGCTCGCGCACGCTCCCGCTCCTGCCGGCCTCCTGGCGGGGGCACCTCGACGAGCTACGCCCGCCGGTCGACAACCGCCTCTCCGGCACCTCGTCGTGGGCGAACCTGCTCAGCGGGCGGGACAAGGAGTCCCCCGAGGGCTGGCAGCAGGCGCCCCGGGGAGACGTCGGCGCGTGACGGGGCTTCGCGATCTCGCCGAAGCGGGCGGCCGTCCGATCTTCACGGGCGAGGCACCGGCGATCGACGCGGGCACGCTGGAGTCCTTCACGCAGCGGATCTCCGAGATGGCCCGGTGGGTCGACGCCATGAACGCGACCGACAACACCGCGGCGCACGCCCATGCCTCCAACGTCGCCTGCGCGATCGCGATCGCGCAGGCGGGGGTCGAGCCGATCCTGCAGGTGGTGTGCAGGGACAAGAACCGCCTCGCCTGCCAGGCGGACATGATGGGCGCGGCGCTGCACGGCGTGCACAACATCTGCTGTCTCACGGGCGACGACGTCACGGCAGGCGACGAGCCGGAGGCCCGCCGCGTCTTCGACCTCGACGGGCCTCAGCTGATCAGAGTGGCCAGCTCTCTCGCGTCCGGCCGCTACCTCTCGGGACGGACGATCGATCCCGCTCCCCCGCTGTTCGTCGGCGCCGTCGAGAACCCGGGCGCGCCACCGCTCGAGTACCGTGCCCGCCGGGCCGCGAAGAAGATCGCGGCGGGAGCGCGGTTCCTCCAGCTCCAGATCTGCTACCACCCCGACCGCCTCGAGGCGTTCATGGGCGCGCTGCACGAGCGAGGCCTGACCGGGCGAGCCGCGATCCTGCCCACGATCGTGCTCGTGCGCGGTGCCCGCGCCCTTTCCTTCGTGGATCGCGAGGTACCCGGCATCGACGTGCCCGCCGAGACGATCGCGCGCATCGAACAGGCCGCCGACCCGGCCGAGGCGGCCTACCAGCTCGGCCTCGAGCAGGCACGCCACGCGCTCTCGCTCCCGGGCGTGCGCGGCCTCCACCTCACCGACTTCCGCCACGACGGCTCCCTTTCACGGCTCTGCCACGACCTCGACATCTCACCCAAGGAGGAACGACGCTCCGATGCACACCGTTCTCACGTCCCCGTCTAGAGAGGTGCTGATCGGGCCCGACCAGCCCTTCTGCATCATCGGAGAGCGAATCAACCCGACAGGACGCAAGGCGTTCGCAGCAGCGTTGCGCGAGGGCGACCTCTCGGAGATCGTCAAGGACGTCGAAGACCAGGTTGCGACGGGAGCGCACGTGCTCGACGTCAACATGGGCGTTCCGCTGACCGACGAGGCCGACCTGCTCGCCCGGGCTGTCAGGCTCGTGCAGGACCACACCGACCTGCCGCTCTGTATCGACTCCTCGGTCGTCGAGGCCCTCGAGGCAGGCCTCGCGGCCTACCGGGGCAAGGCACTCGTGAACTCCGTCACGTGCGAGGAGGACCGGCTCGAGCGGGTGCTGCCGATGGTGAAGGAGCACGGCGCGGCGATCATCTGCCTCGTTAACGACGAGACGGGCATCCCCCAGACCGCCGACGAGCGCCTCGACGTCTGCGCGCGGCTCGTCGACATCGTGCACGGCCGCTACGAGATCCCGCTCGAGGACATCGTGATCGACCCGCTCGCGATGACCGTGGGCGCCGACCCACAGGCCGTCCTGGTCACCCTCGAGACGATCACCCGGATCCGCGACACCTATGGGCTGAACATGACGCTCGGCGCCTCGAACACGTCGTTCGGCCTTCCGGGCAGGCACGCGCTGAACGCCGCTTTCCTCGTGGCAGCGTCTTACGCCGGCCTGACGAGCGCGATCATGGACGCACGCACGACGCAGACCGTCGACGCGTGCCGCGCCGCCGACCTGTTGTTCGGCAGGGACGAGTGGGGCGGCAACTGGATCGCCGCACATCGAGCGGCGCAGGCCGCCACGGCGTGACTGTCGCGGTGGAGCGGCTGGAGCCAGAGGAAGGAGGGACTGAAGCGCAGCCCGCGCGGGTCGCGCTGCGCTTCGAGCCGTCAGGCACGGGTGTGCGCGTGCCACCCGGCGTGACGCTGTTCGACGCAGCGTCATGGAACGGCATCGCGATCGACTCGACCTGCGGTGGCCACGGCACCTGCAAGAAGTGCAAGGTACGCGTCGTCGAGGGCGACGTGCCGATCTCCCCACTCGACGTCCGGGCGTTCGACCAGAGCGCCCTGAAGGGCGGCTGGAGGCTCGCCTGCCGGGCCGAGGCCCACCACGACCTCGTCGTGGACGTGCCGCCCCTCGTGACCCGGCCGAAGGCTGCGACCGTGGGCGTCGGCCGACAGGTGATCCTGCACCCGGCCGTGCAGAAGCGGTACGTGGAGCTGGAGGAGCCCACACTCCGCGACCAGCGCACGGACCTCCAGCGCGTGCTCGACGCGCTCGACGACCTCGAGCTCCGCGCCGAGCCGGGCGTGCTGCGGCGCCTCCCCGGAACCCTGAGGGACGCGCACTACCGCGTCACCTGTGTCGTCGTCGACGATCTCCTGATCGATGTCGAGCCCGGCGACACGAGTGAGCGGCTGCACGGGATCGCCTTCGACCTCGGCACCACGACCGTCGTCGCGACGCTGCTCGACATCGGCACCGGAACGCCGGTGGCCGTGCGGTCGATGCTCAACAAGCAGCAGCCCTTCGGCGCCGACGTGATCTCGCGCATCTCGGCGACGATGCTCGACCCGGACGCGTTGGAGCGGCTGCGCGGGCTCGCCTGCGACACGCTTCAGGAGCTTGCGCACGAGGTGTGCGAGCAGGGCGGCGTGAGCCCAGAGGAGGTCTACGAGGTTGCCCTTGCCGGAAACGCGACGATGACCGAGCTCGCCCTCGGGATCGACCCGGAGCCGATCGGCGTGGCGCCGTTCATCATGGCCGCGGCGTCCTATCCGGACATGCCCGCCTCGGAGCTCGGCCTGCAGCTCCACCCCCGCTCACGCGCGACGATCTTCCCGGCGCTCGGCGCCTACGTCGGTGGCGACGTCGTCGCCGGCCTCCTCGCCTCCGGGATGACCCGGGACAAGCGCCTGCGGCTCTTCATCGATGTCGGCACGAACTGCGAGATCGCGCTCGGCTCGTCAGAGCGGCTCGTCTGCACGGCCGCCCCGGCCGGGCCGGCGTTCGAGGCCGCCCAGATCCGGTGCGGCATGCGCGCGGCCGAAGGCGCGATCGAGGTCATGCGGATCACGGGCGACTCGATCCAGCTCGACGTGATCGGCGAGGTCGAGCCCGTTGGCATCTGCGGGTCGGGCCTCGTCGACGCGGTTGCGGAGCTCGTCCGTGCCGGGCTGCTCGACCTCTCGGGGCGCTTCGTCCCCAACGCCGACGCAGCGACCATCGCTCCGTCCCTGTCACGCCGCCTGCTCGAGCGCCCGGACGGCGAGCGCATCTTCGTCCTGCACTGGCACGGGGACGAGGGCGACATCGAGAACGCCGTCTACCTGTCCCAGCGTGACGTCCGCGAGCTCCAGTTCGCGAAAGCGTCGATCGCGACAGGGTGGCGCATCCTGGTCGAGGAGCTCGGGATCGGCGTCGACGAGATCCAACAGGTGCTGCTCGCCGGCTCCTTCGGCTCGTACCTCTCCCCCGCGAGCGCCGTCCGGATCGGGCTCGTGCCGAAGCTCGCGCTCACTCGGATCGTCTCGGCTGGCAATGTCGCGGGCGAAGGCGCCAAGATGGCCCTCCTATCGATGCAGGAGCGGCACGCAGCCACCGCCATGTTCGACGAGGTCGAGTACGTGGAGCTCTCCGACCGCGAGGACTTCAACGACCGCTTCGTCGACGAGCTCGCGTTCCCGGAGAGACGATGAGCTCGACGCTGACGGTCATCTCGTGGCGCGACATCCCGGCCCAGGTAACCGCGAGGAACGAACACGCGAGCGCGCGCGCCGAGCTCTCCGACCGGTTCCAGAAAGCCATCGATGCCGCCGCGATGAAGGCAGGCCTGATCGAGATGGACCTGTACCTGGAGGAGTGGCGTCAAGAAGTCCGCCCCTGTGGCGACGACCTCGAGGCAGAGGTGGCGGCCGAGGTGGAGCGCCTCGAGACGGCCTTCACGCGGGACGTGCTGCTCCAGCTCGGTCGGTCGGGCGGCCTCCAGGCCGAGCTGTGACGAGCGACGACGCCGAGGTCACGCCCGCGCACGTCACGCTCTAGGATCCGGGCACCCGTTCCCGACGAGGAGACGCGACGAGCGATGCTCACAGCCACGAAAGACCTGATGCTGCCGGCAACCGTCACGGGCTCGTGGCCACGGCCACGCTGGTTCGACGGAGGCCTCTGGGGCCGCCCACTCGACACCGCGCTCCTCGACGTTCGGTTCCGCGAGCAGTTCCTCGACGCCCACGCGACCGTGCTCGCGGACCAGGAGCGGGCGGGCCTCGATATCCTCACGAACGGCGACTACCACCTCGACGAGGACTTCGCGGGCCGATCATGGCATCACTACCCCCTTCAGCGCTGGAAAGGGCTCGAGCACGAGGAGCTGCAATACGACCGCTCCCGCGACCGCCTGCTCGAGTTCCCGGCCGGGACGCTGATGAACGAGATCGAGACGACCTGGCGTTGGCCCCGCGTCGTCGGCAAGGTCGAGCACGACCCACGCAATCCACTCGAGTACGCAAAGCTCTGGCGCATTGCGCAGGCGCGCGCAGGATCGGGCAAGCCGGTGAAGTTCGGCACGTGCTCGTCGCAGGTGCTCTCGATCTTCCTCGACAGCCACACCACCGACTACGACCTCGAAGACAAGAAACAGCTGATCTGGGACATGGCCGGCGCCATGAACACCGAGCTCCGCCAGCTCGCCGCCGCCGGTGCGAAGGTGATCCAGATCGAGGAGCCGACCATCCACTTCGTCGCGGCCTTCTACCCCGACCAGACGGAGCTCCTCGACTTCCTCGTCGACGCCTTCAATCACGAAGTCGCGGGACTCGATGACGTCGAGCTGTGGATCCACACGTGCTGGGGCAACCCGAACATGCAGAAGGTCTACTCCGGCGAGTCGTACGCCCCCTCGATCGAGATCTACCTCGAGCGGCTGAAAGGCGATGTCTGGACGGTCGAGGCGACCGAGAACGACCTGGCCGAGATCGACCTCTTCAAGCCGTACGCGAGCTCGTTGACGAAGAAGATCGCGGTCGGCGTGGTCAACCACCGCACCTTGCAGGCCGACATGGCTCCCGTCGTGGCCGGTCGGGTGCGCCGGGCGCTCGAGGTAATCCCGGCCGACAAGCTGATCCTCTCGACCGATTGCGGCTTCGGACGGCAGGGGTTCAACCGGACGGTGGCGTTCTACAAGACGACAGCGATAGCCCAGGCCCGGAACATCGTGCTGAAGGAGCTCGGGCTCGAGGAGCGCTACGTCCCTGCCGCGGACCCGGCGCTCCAGACGGACGTCCTGCCAGATCACGAGCCGCTCACGCACCTGCCCTCACCCTGGATCTGAGCCGTCGTCAGCTCGGGCAAGGAAATGCGGGAGTTCAGGAGCTCGGGTACCGGTGGATCCGAGGACGACGATCTGCGGGAGCTCGCACCGGCCGAGCCCTTCGTTGCCGCGCGCCGGCAGCGCGAGCGGGGCTCCGTCGCCTGAGCCGGCCTACGGCTGATGATCGCGAACAGCCGTGGTCACGGCTCTCGGGGTGGTGACGCGCGCGTGCTTCTCCGCCTTCTTGGCGGCGTCGTGGGCGGCTTTCTGTTCGTCTGCGTTCTCTTTCGCGCCGGTGTAGGAGTCCTCGACGAGCGCTTAGCCGCTTCTCCAGCCGAACGCCCACACCATGAGCACGACGGCGAGGATGATCGTCCAGCAGGTCATCACGATCGCGCACGTCCCAGCTGGCGATGCGGCTCGGCCGACGAGGCGGACGCATGTCGGCAGTGACGGCCTCCCCCTCGCGGCAGAGGCCGTCGCTGCCGGTCGGCGTCAGAGCTTCTTCAGCTTCGGCC
>Ga0209048_10002290_pt1 | contig 19129 bp, 17 predicted proteins | sample FrelakmetCRP12CR_FD_187146 | JGI IMG/M metagenome (GOLD analysis project Ga0209048, IMG submission 187146) | Freshwater lake sediment microbial communities from the University of Notre Dame, USA, for methane emissions studies - CRP12 CR (SPAdes)... | ecosystem: Environmental > Aquatic >... | reverse complement strand
ATACATTTTTATTTTTTGCGGGGAGCCCCACCGACAATTCTATAAATCGCTCAAGGAAGAGACCCCTATGCAAAAAATAAAAAGTATCCTCGCTTAAATAATAATATTAAATTCGTAATTTGTGGAAAAAATATGTACAAAGAAATAATAGAAGCTAAAAAAGCGGAACTTGGGAAATCAGTGGAGCATTTTAAAGAAGAATTAAACCAGTTGCGCACGGGACGAGCAGCAACAGCGTTGGTCGAAAATATCATGGTAGACTACTACGGCGCCAAATCACCGCTAAAACAAGTGGCCAGCATAACCATTCCGGAGCCGCGAACGATTGCAATTTCCCCCTGGGACAAGGGGGCGCTGGTGAACATTGAAAGCGCAATCCGCGAATCCCAATTGAATCTTAATCCCAACAATGACGGTTCGATCATACGGATCAATATCCCGCAACTCACTGAAGAACGCAGGAAAGAACTGGTCAAAATACTGAATCAAAAAGCCGAGGAAGCGCGAATTTCAGTGAGAAAACATAGAGAAGAAGTTTGGGAGGAAATTCAAAACATGGAAAAAGAGGGCGCAATCGGAGAAGATGACAAATTCGCCGGAAAGGACAAACTGCAAGAAGTTGTGGATGAATATAATGGGAAGATAGAAAGTGTCCGTGAAGCAAAAGAGAAGGAAATTTTAACTGTGTAGGAGCGAAAATATTTTGTCTCCAAATTTTTAATTTCCAATTTTTAATTTTTAAATAATTTCTTAATTTCTAAATGTTTAAAACATTAAAAATTTTGATTTGTTTATAAAATTACAAAATTAAAAATTATAAAAATTATTTAATTTATGCTAACAGCCATCGTTTTTATAATAATCCTAGGTGTTTTGATTTTTGTCCATGAATTGGGCCATTTTTTGACGGCGCAAAAAAATGGCATCAAAGCGTCGGAATTTGGTTTTGGTTTTCCGCCGAGGATTGTCGGCTTTCAATTTCTAACCGGTAAAAAACAGGAAGAAAGAACTGAAGTGGAAAGCATCCAGGTTGAAAAAGTAGACATTAAAATGGCCGGCAACGAAGAAATTATCAAGGAAACTATCACGGAAAAAATGAGAAAATTCAGTGAAATCGTTCCAGTCAGAAAATGGAGAATTATCTGGGGCGATCGCGATGGCGACAGCGAAAAAGAAAGGAAAGATTTGGATGAGATGCGTGAAAACAGGTATGCGGGCGGGACTATTTATTCGATTAATTGGATTCCACTGGGGGGTTTCGTAAAAATCAAAGGTGAGGGTGGAGAAGACAAGGAGGATGAGGATAGCTTTGCTGGCAGGTCAGCCTGGACGAGAACAAAGGTTTTGGCAGCGGGTGTAATTATGAACTTTCTTTTAGCGTGGCTATTGATCGCCGTGGTTTTTATGATTGGAGCGCCCGTCGCAATCGATTCGTCCACTGCCAGCACTCCGAAATCCAAAATTCAAATTTCGGAAGTTGTGCCGGATTCGCCGGCGAGCGGAATGGGTCTGCAGGTCGGCGATGAAATTCTAAAAAATAATGATTTTAAAACTCTTGAAGAGGTTCAAGATTATATAAGTTCTCACAAAGGGCAGGAAATTACTTTACAGGTTAAAAGAGGCAATCAGTCTTTGAATTTAAAAGGTACCCCCAGGATTGATGTGCCAGCTGGGCAGGGAGCGCTTGGAATTGGCCTGGCTGAAACAGTCGTTGTGAGGTATTCTTTTTTTCAAGCTATTTGGAAAGGGCTGACCACGATGTTAAATTTGATTCTGGCAATGCTTTTGGCCTTATATGGGATACTAAAAAATTTAATTATGGGACAAGGTGTGGGGGCGGACGTAGCCGGTCCGGTAGGAATTGCGGTCCTGACCAAGCAGGTTACAACTTTGGGGTTGATTTACGTGCTTCAATTCGCGGCGCTGCTTAGCATCAATTTGGGCATTATTAATATTCTTCCAATCCCAGCGCTGGATGGAGGCAGGATATTATTTATTTTAATTGAAAAAATCAAAGGCAGTCCGGTCAGCCAAAAAACCGAGCAGCTGTTTCATACTATTGGTTTTATATTGCTCATAATGCTCATGATTCTAGTAACTTTCAGGGATGTGATGAAATTTTTCAAATAAGATTTTCGTTATAGTGCTAAGGATTAAAAAATAAGGCCAAATGGGCCTTTTTGTTGTTATGAAGAAAGTCCTTGATTTATTGCATTTATGTTGCTATAACTTAATGAAGGAGGAACCTATTTTTTAGGTTTTATTTTATTCTCGAGGGAGGGTTGTTTCTTGAAAACAAAATATTATTATAAATCAGTCAAAAAACGTCAAAGAAAGGCAGGTAATTATGAAGAGAAGAGGTAACGCAGTTGAATACAAAAAGGACAAGTTTTTTGAAAAGATGGATAGGATAGGCTTGGCATTGTCATATGGCGATGTGCGATTACGAACCGGACAGTCAAACGTGACTCCCGGAGAGGTAGATCTCAAGACAAGATTTTCTCGAAATGTTCCGCTCAATTGTCCCATTGTCAGTTCGCCGATGGACACGGTGACGGAACACAAGATGGCGATTGAGATGGCAAAACTCGGGGGGCTGGGAATCATACATCGCGCGCTTTCTCCAAAAGAGCAGGCGTTGGAAGTGGCGCGGGTTAAATTTTATCTCAATGGTCTAATCAAAAAACCAATCTGTGTTAAGGCAGAGGAAAAGGTCGAGAATATTTTGAGAATGATTGAGGAGAAAGGATTCTTATTCAGAAGTTTTCCGGTTCTCGACAGTAATGGCAGAGTAGTTGGTATTCTGACAAACAATGATTTTGAGTTTTGCGCTGATTTGCAGGCAACAGCGGGAGAGATAATGTCAAAAGATCTCATAACAGTCAATGAGTATCCTCCGTTAGAAAGTGTATTTGAAATCATGCGCAAAAATAAAAAGAAAGTTCTTCCAGTCGTTGATAGGGATGGATTTCCGACGGGCATGTTCATTTATTCCGATATTAAGCGCATAGTCACTGGAAGCTCAACTGCTTACAATGTTGATGCTAACGGAAATTTACGTGTCGGCGCTGCAATCGGAGTCGGGGAAGCGGAATTAGAGCGAGTCGAGTTGTGTTTGAAAAAGGGAGTTGATGTGGTAGTAATTGACACGGCTCACGGGGACTCACAAGGGGTATATTCCACACTTGAAATGCTCAAGGAAATTAAGAAAATCTATCCGAATCTTGATTTAGTGGTTGGCAATATATCAGAGGCTGAATCAGCCAAGCGTCTGGCGGATGCCGGAGTAGACGGAATCAAAGTTGGACAGGGTCCCGGATCAATTTGCACAACCAGAATAGTTGCTGGCGTTGGTTGCCCTCAAGTTACTGCGGTTTATGATTGTGCCAAGGCCGTACGCGGAACAGGGATACCCATATGTGCTGACGGTGGCATAGAATATTCAGGTGATATTCCAATTGCTATTGGAGCGGGGGCTGAAACAGTTATGTTGGGCAATATGCTTTCAGGAACATTAGAATCTCCCGGTGAAGTGATTATGCGCCGGGGGTTTCCAGTCAAAAAATATCGTGGCATGGGATCACTTGGAGCCATGGAAAAAAGCAAGGCATCACGTGAACGTTATGGGCAGGTTGCGGACGCAAAAGATAAGCTTGTGCCTGAGGGTGTTGAGGGTGTTGTTCCGTTTAAGGGTCCGGTTGAACCAATAGTTTTTCAACTTCTTGGAGGGTTGAGAAGCGGTATGGGATATGTAGGAGCGGCAACAATCGTTGAGCTTAAGGAAAAGGCGGACTTTAGGCGTATTTCTAGGGCTGGTCTCAGCGAATCTCATCCACACGGAATAACCATTACCGAAGACGTGCCTAATTACGAAAGGAAAGGAGATTAACCGATGAACGGACAAGGACAATTATTGCATTGGCTGAGAGGAGTTAAAACATTGGCGCTGACATGCCGCCAGTGGGGCGATACAGGCAAGGGAAAGTTTGTTGACGTCTTGGCAGAGATATGGGCGGAGGTTATTTTCCGCGGAACCGGAGGGGGAAATGCCGGACACACAATCGTGATTAATGGCAAAAAATATATTTTTCATCTAATACCCTCAGGCATCTTGCATGATGGCTTCGGCAAGATCAATGGAATAGGCCGGGGTGTGGCAGCGGATCCGTATATTTTATGCGAGGAGCTGGACGTCCTTGACTACGAAGGCATGAGTTACAATAACCTCATGATTGCGTTGAATGCCAAGCTGGTGTTGCCTTGTCACTTGGTTGAAGACAGGGTGAGAGAAAGCGATCCAGATAGTGGAAAGATAGGGACAACAGGCAGGGGCATCGGGCCGTTATATAAAGATCATGTCGGCCGTATCGGACTGGTGGTGAATGATCTTCTGAATAAAGATGTTTTTGTTGCAAAACTCAGGCGGAATCTCAAAGAAAAAGTTAGAACGCTGCGGACCTATGATCCTGAAGTCGTGAGAAAGATTATGCAACATGAGCATCTCAAGAAGGGCGCTTATTATAGCGCAAAAGAAATATTTGATGAGGATGCCATTGTGGAGAAGTACATGGTTTATGGCAAAAGATTGCGCGACATGATCCGGGACACTGATGATTTCTTGAAGAACAAGGTAGCGGGTCGGATGAAACTACTTCTTGAGGGTGCTCAAGGGGACTTATTGAGCGTTGACGAAGGCACATATCCTTACGTGACCTCTTCAGATCCGACCGTGCCGGGACTGGCACGCGGTGCGGGCATCAGCGAACAAGCCATTGACCGGGTTCTGGGAATAGTCAAAGCGTTTTATATAACCAGAGTTGGCAGCGGACCATTCCCGACCGAATTTGGAAGCCGGAAATCAGAAGATTGGTGCGCGACAGAGGGCATAAATAAATCTCGCGAAGCATCACTTTATCCGGATGCTAATGTGAATAGTCGCAGTCCGCTTGCTCAGGGCATCGGTGTGCGGAAAGCCGGGGATGAATATGGCGCGACAACCGGACGGCCGCGAAGAACTGGTTGGCTCGATCTGCCGTTGCTTAGATACGCAATTGGAAAATCCGGGCCGCATGTCATCTTCACTAAGCTGGATGTGCTGAACATGTGCCGCACTATCAAAATCTGCGAAAGCTATGAGTACGTTGGTCCCAAATATCGCCACGGGGAGAAAAATTTGTTGCCGGGCACCATTTTGAAGGTGGCGATTCCTGACAGCTATGTTTTACAGCACTGTCGTCCGATATATAAATATTTTCCCGGCTGGGAAAGCGACATTTCAGGCGCAACCTCAGTCAGCGTTCTGCCTTCGAGATTAAGGAGAATTATCGATTTTGTGAGTGAATCCGGAGGAGTTAATCCGCGAATCCTTTCTGTCGGAGCTGATCGTAACGAAACAATTTTTGTTTAAAAGCATGTACAGCATGCATTGCCTCTAGGAGTGAATCCTAGGGGCCCTTTTTTTATGTTGTTTTTGACTTAGGCCGATGATTAAGTTATAATGTATAAAGCCTTTATTGGGGGCTTGAAACAAAAATTAATTTAAGAATAAATCAAACATTCCAGTGAAAATGTTGTTTTTTAGTTTCTAAGATAATGAAAAAAATCAGTAAAATTTTCAAAAATATAACCGGCGGTCTCTTTGGCGGTTTTTCCAAAGATATCGGCATTGATCTTGGAACAGCCAATACATTAGTGTATGTTAAAGGCAAGGGGATTGTTATCAACGAACCGTCAGTAGTGGCTATCAATAAAAAAACTGGGCAAGTTTTGGCCATCGGCAAGGAAGCCAAAAAAATGGTAGGCAAAACCCCTGGGCATATTGTTGCGACCCGTCCTCTGGTGGACGGCGTCGTCAGCGACTTTGAAGTGACCGAGCAGATGCTTAAATATTTTATTGATAAAGTCCATCGCGATAGCTTCACTTTCTTTCCGCGTCCGCGAGTAATCATTGGCATACCATCTGACGTGACGGAGGTGGAGAAAAGAGCGGTGATCGATGCTACGATGAACGCGGGTGCCCGACAAGCGTTTCTGATTGATGAACCGATGGCGGCGGCCATTGGCGCGCGTCTGCCGGTGCAAGACGCGGCGGGGAATATGGTGGTAGATATTGGCGGCGGCACGACTGACATTGCGGTAATTTCTTTGGGCGGAGTGGTGGCGTCACGGAATTTGCGCATTGCCGGTGATGAGATGAATGAGGATATTATTCGCTATTGCCGCGATGAATTTAATCTCTTGATTGGTGAAAAAACAGCGGAGGATGTGAAGATTGCCATTGGCAGCGCTTGTCCGCAGAAAGAAAAGATGCAAATGCCGGTGCGCGGACGAGATTTGGTGAGCGGACTGCCTAAGGAAGTAATGATCAATGATGAACAAGTGCGCGAAGCCCTTTCCCGCTCGATCCGCATTATCGTCAATAACATAAAAACCACGATTGAAGAAACTCCGCCAGAACTTTTAGCGGATATTATGCAGCGCGGGATTATTTTAGCGGGCGGGGGCAGTTTGATCCGAGGGTTGGATCGTCTCGTGGCAAATCAGACGGAAATGCCGGTGCGGATGATGGAAGACCCATTGACGGCCGTGGTGCGCGGCTGCGGAATTGTTCTGGAGGATATTGAGGCGCTCAAAGATGTTCTGGTTGAAAATCAGCACGAAAAATCTCTGATCTAGTTTGTGGTTTATGGTTTGTAGTTTGTAGAAGTTTTTGTTTGTAATTTTTTCTAAAAACTAACAACCAAAAACTAAAAACTAATAAATGTCTAAAAAATACTTTACTTCAAATATTATTAAATTTTTAGCAGTGGCAGTAATTTGTTTTCTGCTAATTTTTTTAAGTCCGCGAAACTTGTTTGATCCCGTGCGCGGTCTTTTTTTGGAAATTGCCTATCCTTTTCAAAAAACTTTTTATTTGTTGAGCCGCTCTGTTGCCGGAACAGGTGAATTTTTGGGATCGATCGGGGATTTGAAAAAAGAAAATGAAAGCTTACTGAAGGAAAATAACGAGCTCTCAGCTGAAATCGCGCAACTAAATGATGAAAAAAACGAAAACATTTCGTTGCGTGAACAGCTAAAATTGGCGCCGAAGCAAAAATTTAATTTAGAAGCGGCTTTTGTGATCGGGCAGGATCCGCAGCGGCTGGGCAGCTGGGTAATGATCGATAAGGGCAGTTCTGATGGCATTCGAGAAGAAATGCCAGTCATAGTTTATGAGAGTATTTTGATTGGAAAAGTATCTGAAATCACGCCGCATTCAGCCAAAATAACTTTGCTTTCTGATTCGACCAGCGTGGTTAATGTCGTGGACAACGAAACTGCGTCAAAAGGCGTTTTAAAGGGCGAATATGGCCTTGGTGTTCTCATGGACATGGTTTCGCAACAGGAAGTACTCAATAACGGCGATACGGTTGTAACTTCAGGATTAGGCAGTAATATTCCGAGAGGACTTTTAATCGGAAAAATCCAAGAAGTAAGGTCCACTGGCGACAAACTTTTTCAACAGGCAGTCGTTGTTCCGAGAATAAAATATTCAAAGATGGATGTGGTGTTCGTGATAAAAAATTAACGACAAATAATGTCCAAAAAAATATCAATACTTATATTTTTTTTCTTGCTGGTTATCATGCAGGTTTCCTTGCTTCCGAATTTTTTTGCGGCTCAGCGTATTCCCGATCTGGTTCTGATCGTGCTCATTTTCTTTTCAACTCGCCGAGGCTTTAGCGAAGTGTGGGGGATGGCTCTTATGGCCGGAATTCTGATGGATATTTTTTCTTTTTCCCCATTGGGAGTAAACATACTTTCTTTTCTGCTGGTAGTTTTGGTGGCAAGCTTTTTGGCGCAGCGATTTTTGGTCGCCTATTCGACCTGGAAATTTATAACTTTAATTTTTTTAGTGATCGTCGGTACGGCCATAAATGATTTCGCCATTGTCATTTTAATGAAGATATTTTCAAGTTTGAAAAATATCGGAGGATCCAGCTTTCCTTTTTTTGCAAGTGATCTTGGGTTTAAAATATTGAATAATTCTTTGATATTTATTGTGATTTATTGGCCCCTTAAAAAATTTGAAAATCTAAAGAATGTCTATGGGCAAAAATTAACTTTAAGAAATAATGTTAGATAAGCTTCTCAAAAATAGAAAAGTTCTGAGGGGGATCGAGATTGAAGACTCAATAATGACTGTGACGCAGAAAGAAAAGGCCATCATTGAAAAACCCTTCAAGCGCAAGGGCCTGAATATGGTTTGGTGTGTAATTGTTTTAATTATTATTCTTCTTGCCGGCAGGGTTATATATCTCGACGTCATAAGGGGAAGCTATTATTATGATGTTTCAAACGGCAATCGCATCAGATTGGTCACAATTAAAGCGCCACGCGGCAAGATATTGGACAAATTTGGGAAGATCTTGGTCAGTAATATACCCAGTATGGACGTGGTTATTGTGCCGCATGATCTGCCTAATAATTCAGGCGATCTTGAAACGGTTGCCCGCAAAATTTCCGGCATTCTGGGTATGGATTTGGGCAATGTTGAAACAGCTCTCGAAACGCAAAATCGAAAATCGATTGAGCCGGTCTTGTTGAAAGAAAATATAACTCAGGATCAGGCGCTTATCTTGGCGGAAAAAGCCGGTGAAATTCCGGGAATCAGCGTGGAAAATACGGCTATTCGAAATTATGAAAATGGACCGATTTTTTCGCCCATTATAGGATATGATGGGAAGATAACGCAGGCGGAATTGAAAAATAACCCGGATTATTCACTTACGGACTATATCGGCAAAACCGGACTGGAAAAATACTATGAGCAAAAACTGAAGGGAAAAAATGGCGCCCAGCAAGTCGAGGTAGACTCAATTGGGAATGCGACTAAAAATTTGGGAATCATCCAGCCGGAAGCCGGGGAGAATCTATATTTAAACATTGATGAAGAGCTTCAGAAAAAATTATACGACAGCCTAACCGCCTCGATGGAAAAAAATGGATCTAAAACCGCGGCGGCGGTTGCCATCGATCCTCGAAACGGCGGAATTCTGGCTATGGTCAGCTTGCCGAGTTTCGATAATAATTTATTTGCTGAAGGCATATCCAATACTGATTACCAGAGTTTGATTACGGATCCAAACCTGCCATTGTTTAACCGGGCGATCAGCGGTGAATATCCGCCTGGGTCAACCTTGAAACCGGCCGTGGCTGCCGCGGCTTTAGCGGAGGGCACAATTACACCGACGACCATTATTAACGGACAAGGCGGCAGTATCAATATCGGCAACTTCCGTTTTGGCGACTGGACGGCGCATGGGCCAAGTGATGTGCGCACGGCTATCGCCCAAAGTAATGACATATTTTTTTATACGGTCGGCGGCGGCTATGGAAATATACAAGGCTTGGGCATGGATCGCATGAAAAAATATGAAAATTTATTCGGCTTAGGTAATCCGACCGGCATTGATCTGCCAGACGAATCAACGGGTCTCATTCCTAGTGAACAGTGGAAATTGGATAAGCTGGGTGAGAAATGGTATATCGGCGATTCCTACCACTCAGCCATCGGCCAGGGGTTTGTGACAGTTACGCCGCTGCAACTTGCCAACTATGTCGCGGCAATTGCCAATGGCGGCATACTGTATCAGCCGCGGGCCGTCAATCGCGTCCAAAAAAATGACGGAACAATCGAAGATGTTTCTCCAGTGGTTATTCGCAAAGATTTCATTCCCGCCGACGTAATTCAGGTTGTCCGCGAAGGTATGCGCAAAACAGTGACTGATGGGACGGCTCAGCCCCTGAAGACTTTGCCAGTGGAAGTCGCCGGCAAGACTGGAACGGCTCAATTCGGCGTGGGCGGGCTGCAATTGCATGGCTGGTTTACTTCTTTCGCGCCTTACAATGATCCGGAAATTGCCATGGCGGTACTAGTGGAAGGTGGCGGGGAAGGATTTTCCAGCGCAGAACCGGTGGCCAAGGACATATATGATTGGTATTTTACGCGGGATAAGTAATCACTTCTTACTTTCTTTGGCCGCAAAGAAAGGTAACAAAGAAACTCTCGAGCAGGCTCATAAATTGACAAATTCTCGGCTTGCTGTCTAAAAGTTCACGGCTGCTCAGCCAGGAGCTGATCAAGGAACTTTTTTAACGCCAGCTTCACCGGAATTTGTACCAATTTATTTCGCAATGCTCGATTTTTATTTTAAAATTAACCTGCTTTTAGCACTGCTTTTTTTATGATACAATAGTGGAATGAAAATGCACAAAGATATCTTTGAAGTTACTTTCCATGCTCGGGGAGGACAGGGCGCAAAAACGGCGTCGGAAATCATCGCGCAAGCAGCTGTTAAAGAAGGAAAATTCGTGCAAGCTTTTCCGCAATTTGGTCCGGAGCGAAGCGGCGCACCGACCAAAACATTTGTACGAATTTCCGACCATGAGATAAGGACGCATGAGCCGGTGACAGATCCAGATGTCATTGTGGTTTTGGACGAAACGGTTTTGGATTCGGAGGCTGTTATTAAAGATTTAGGCGAGGATGGGCTGTTGATCATAAACTCCCAAAACACATCCGAGGAAATTGCTGAAAAACTAAAATTCAAAGGTAAAATTTATCCGGTCGATGCTAATGGTATCTCCATGGAAATTGTCGGACAGCCCAGGCCGAACACGGTGATTCTGGGCAAATTCGTGCAAGTGACCGAGGCTGTAACATTGGGAGGAGTCATTTCTGAATTTAAAAAAATATTTTCGGTCAAAGTAGGTCCGGAGGCGACGGAAAAAAACATTCGAGCGATTGAAAAAGCGTATGATACCATTTAGTTTTTTGTTTGTGGTTTTTGGCTTGTAGAAAAACGGCTAAAAACTAAGAACTAAAAACTAAGAACTAAACATGGAAGTTGGTGCGGTTATAAAACATGATATCAAAAAAGCGGCCAAGACAGGGGATTGGCGGTATATGAAGCCGGTTGTCGATAAGGAAAAGTGCAGCGGATGCTCTACTTGTGTTTCGTATTGTCCGGATGCTTCGATCGAGTTGAAATTTTATAAAGAAGGACAAAAAGATAAAGCGGATATCGATTATGATTTTTGCAAAGGCTGTGGCGTCTGTGCTGAGGTCTGCCCAATGAAAGCGATAAGCATGCAGAAAAATTAATGAATCAAAATAATAAAAATCGAATAGCGTTGACTGGCGGAGCGGCGGCGGCTGAAGCTTTGAAGCAGATTGAGCCGGAGGTGATGGCTGTTTATCCGATTACTCCGCAAACGCCAATCATTGAAACTTATGCGAAATTTCACGCGGATGGCGAGGTTGCGACAGAAATAATCCAGGTGGAATCAGAGCATAGTGCGATTTCGGCGTGCGTCGGAGCGTCAGCCGCTGGAGCGCGCACGGTGACGGCTACTAGTTCGCAAGGTTTGGCGCTGATGAATGAAATTCTCTACATTGCCAGCGGATTGCGCCTGCCGATTTTGATGGTGGTTTCCGCGCGGGCTTTGTCCGCGCCGATCAATATCCATGGTGACCACAGCGATGTGATGGGCGCGCGCGATGCTGGCTGGATCCAGATTTTTTCCGAAAACGCGCAAGAAGCCTACGACAACACGATCATTGGTATGAAATTGGCGGAAAAAGTCGGACTGCCGGTCATGGCAATCATGGATGGATTTAATACTTCGCACTGTGTGGAAAATCTGGAACTTTTGCCTGATGAAAAGGTGAAAAAATTCATCGGTGAATATGCTCCAGAGAAGCATCTGCTGAATATTACAGAACCAGTGACTTACGGGCCGCTGGCGCTACAAAATTCATATTTTGAATTTAAAGTGGATCAAGAGGCGGCTATGGAGGGCTCTAAAGAAGCCTATTTAGAAATCTCTCGGGAATTTGAAAAGCTAAGCGGAAGAGCTAAAAATTACTTTGAAAGCTACCAATTGGAAGACGCGGAGCAGGTGATTGTGCTGGCTGGCTCAACTGCGGGTACCACTAAAGATATAGTAGATAAGTTACGAAAAAAGGGTCAGAAAGTCGGGCTTTTAAAAATAAATTTATTTCGTCCCTTTCCACGGAAAGAAATTATTGAGGCTCTGAAAAATGCGAAAAGTATTGCGGTTATGGAGCGGGCGATTTCTTCCGGAACATACTCACCGATTTATCAGGACATCGTTTCCGGTTTTTATAATTCAGAGCACAAAATGCCAGCGATACAAAATTATGTTTATAGTCTCGGTGGCCGGGATATTTTTGCTGGCGACATTGAAAAAGTTCTTAAGGATTTGGAAGATAATAATCCGCCGGCTGGCGGATCAAAAGAAATTAAATATATTAAATAATATAATTTTTTTAAACTTAAAAATATGGCATTTGAAAGCAAACCATTAAAAACCGCGGCTCAATTAGCAATGGAAAAAGTTGGCCTAGAAGAAAAGAAAAAACCAGAAGAGCCGAAAAAAGAAAAGGGAGGCCTAAAAAGCGCGGCCGAAATTGCGAGTGAGGGAGGATCAGAGAAGGTGGAGAACGAATATGCAAAAAGAATACGAGAAGAAAACGCTGAAATTATGGCTGCTGAAGCGAGGATTGATGAATCGGACATTGAAAAAATAAAAGCCATTGGGGCTGAATACGGAATTAATGTTTCGGATGCAGTGGCTGAAAAAGAAGAAAAAGTCAAGGAAGGAATGAAAAAATATTTCAGTGAAGAAGAATCCACGACTGTTAAAAATTACGATAAAAATGACAAGGAGATTATTGATCAACCAGAAAAACCGGAAGAAAAAAATAAAGTGGAAACAGGAAAAAAAATCATGGATTTGGGCGGGATGGGCAATGAAATTCTCACAGATAAAGATGTAGCCGAAATGCACAAAGCAGAAGCAAAAGGCATGAAGGAAACTGAAAAAGATTTAGGCATGTTTGAAACAGGAGAGACTAACGAAAGAAGAGAACCGACGAAAACAGGGGAGATTCCTTCTGGTGCTGAGGAATTGCTGAAGGGAAAGCCAGCTGATAATGTCGAAGCCCTACCTGAAGTTAAAATAAATCCAAATGAAATAATGACAGGCAAGGACGGGAAAAAGGGAGTTAGCGTGAGGGAGTATTTGAGATTATCGAAAATTTTGAGCGAGGATGAATTGCTAGGCTTGATGGAAAATGCGGAAGAATTTAAGGATAAAAATGAGGAAGCGAAGGTTGAAAACCAACAACCCAAAGAAGAAACGAAAACAAAAGAACAAGTCCAGTCCGAGGCACTCAAAGATTTTACCAATGAGCTGAAAGGCATTAAAAAAGACAAGCAATGGGAAGGTGATCCGATTATGCAAGGCATGGAGGATTTCGCTAATTCTTTAAAAGAAAAAAGTCCGATGACTGAAACACTGAAAGACATGTTTTCTTTTATTAAGAAAAAGGGAGCAGAGATTAATGCGGGTAAATTAACCGCACAAAAAGCGATAGGCGAATTTAGCAAAAAAAGCGCCAAGTGGGCCGAAAAGATTTTTGGCGGCAAAAAAATTGGCAAATCCAATGAAGCGCTCAGGATTGATGAAATAATGAGGGGTGGCGATAGATCAGTTGGAGCAATAAAAGTTGATCAAGCAATGGATAAAGCTCGGGAAGCGGGAGAGGCAGAAAAGGTGGCGAAGATGGAGGCCGGTCTTAAAAAAGCCGAAAACATGGATGATTTGATTAAAGCACTTAATGGCGTTGACACAATCACTGATTCAAGGAGTGGAGAGCATAAGGCTCCTGATCAGCAGGCGTTTATTGATAAATTATTTAAAGGCAGAGATGGCAAAGGCGATACACGTTTTCTTAATTGGATCGCCGATGGTAATGGGTTAAAAGAAAATGTAAAAAGGGTTTTTGATAAGGAGCGGAAAAAAAGCAGTGCTGAGGCCAAAGCGGCGTAAAAGCCCAAGAAAGTCTAAAAAAATATGAACAAAGAATTAGCGAAAAATTTTGCCCCGGGACATAGCGCTTGCGCGGGATGCGGGATTCCGGCAATTGTGCGGGCGATTCTCAATGAATCAAAAGATCCGGTGGTGGTTGCGAACGCAACCGGGTGTTTGGAGGTGACTTCAACCCTCTATCCCTACACAGCCTGGAAAGTTCCGTATATCCACAATGCTTTTGAAAACGCGGCGGCGACAATTTCCGGAGTGGAAAAGGCCTATAAAGCCCTAGTAAAAAAAGGAAAGATCCCTCGACAGGCTCGGGATGATTCGCCACAGCGAATCAATTTTGTCGCTTTTGGCGGGGATGGGGGAACTTATGATATTGGCTTACAGTCATTGTCGGGTGCCCTGGAAAGAGGCCATAATTTTTTGTATGTGGTTTATGATAATGGTGGTTACATGAATACCGGCAATCAAAGGTCGAGCGCGACGCCCTATGGGGCGGCGACAGAAACCACGCCGGCTGGGAAAGAATCTTTCGGCAAGGTTGAAATGCGAAAAAATTTAATGGAAATTGTCAATGCTCATCGCATCGGATATGCGGCTCAGGGAAGCGTTGGATATCTCGAAGATTTGAAAAAAAAGGCGCAAAAGGCTTTTGCAACGGATGGGCCATCATTTCTTTCGGTGATGCAACCTTGTACCAACAATTGGAAATTCCCGACGTCCATGTATGTGCATTACGCCAAGCTGGCGACGGAAACTAATTTTTGGCCGCTGTATGAAATCGAAAACGGTAATTACGTAATTAATTACTTACCCAAAGAACGTAAACCGGTGGAAGAATTTTTGAAAGGGCAGGGGAGATTTAAACACCTTTTCACTCCGGAAAATAAACATGTGATCGAGGAAATGCAAAAGATTGTGGACTCCGAGTGGGAAAGATTGCAAAAACTAGCAGGCTGAGTTAAAATAATAAACCTGCCGATGTAGCTCAGTTGGTAGAGCGATGCACTCGTAACGCATAGGTCGCCAGTTCAATCCTGGCCATCGGCTCAAGTCAGGTCGCCGGCTTGTCCCGTAGCATCCGCCGCGGATTGCTACAGGGATTCAATCCCGGCAGATGGCTCATAAACATAAAAATAAATCCCATGAAAACTTATATTTGCCAAATTTGCGGAGATGCCTATGTCGGGCATGAAAAACCAAGTGATTGTCCGTTTTGCGGGGCGCCGAGTCATTTTATTAAAGAAGGAAAGGAAGCCAGACCGATCGTGAACGAAAAAATTGAAATTAGTGAGCTTTCTGGTCGCAACTTGGAAGAAGCGCTGGGCTTGGAATTACGCGCTAATGCGATCTATTTGTGCATGGCGAGCAAGGCAAAAAGCTATGAAATTAAGGCTATGTATAAGCGTCTGGCTAAGGTGGAAATGGAACACGCGGTTATTTGCACCAAGCTGATGGGTATCGCGATGCCGAAAGTTGAAGACCAATTATGCAGCGAGGATGAGTTGGAAAATTTCAAAAAAACGATTGAACTGGAAGAGCATGCTACTAATTTATATACTTGGTTTTCCAAGGAAGCGATTGAAATTAACATCCGAGTATTTTTTACAGCCTTGACGCAAGTGGAATCAGATCACATAGAATTGATAAAGAATTATTTATAACCTAGATGGTTTGGATTTATACATTAGTATCAGTTAGCATTGTCAGCCTGATCTCGCTCATTGGTGTTTTTACGCTTTCAATGAAAAAAGAAAGTTTGGAGAAGATCCTAATTTATCTCGTCAGTCTTTCCACCGGAACGCTTTTGGGCGACGCTTTCATCCATCTGATTCCTGACGCGTATGAGCAAAATTCCAGTAAAATTTTCGCCGCGCTATATATTTTATCGGGAATTCTAACCTTTTTTATTTTAGAGAAATATGTCCATTGGCGCCATTGCCATCATATTGCCTCCGCGGAACACCCGCATCCTTTTTCCTATGTAATCTTGGTCGGGGATAGTGTACATAATTTTATTGACGGTTTGATTATCGCGGCGAGTTTTTTAGTGAGTTTGCCGATCGGAATTGCAACAACTATCGCGGTGATATTCCACGAAATACCCCATGAAATAGGCAATTTTGGGTCGCTGATTTATGGCGGGATTACAAGAAAAAACGCCTTGCTCTATAATTTTTTGACTGCTTTGATGGCGATTGCCGGAGCCTTGGTTGTATTGTTGGTAAGTTTTGATACGATCAGCATCACTAAATTCTTGATTCCCTTTGCGGCTGGCGGCTTCATTTATGTCGCAAGTTCGGACTTAATTCCGGAACTACACAAAGAAACCGAGCCGCAAAAATCATTGGGACAACTGGTATTATTTATTATCGGAATAGGGATGATGGTGGGATTAATCTTGTTTGAATAATTTTATGCGCGAATTGACCGAAAAATTACAAAGCTTAAAAAATAAACTCGCTCTGGTGAGCGACTATCTTTGACTTGCCGGAAAAGCAAAAAAGAACAGCAAAGCTAGAAAAGATTTCCAGCACACCAGGATTTTGGGATGACTCGCAAGAAGCATCCCAAATTATGCAGGAATTGGAAGAACTGCGAAGCGGGATGAAAATGTTGAGCGACACCGAGACGGAATTAGATGAAATCAAGGAGCTGTCGGAAATTATCAATGAAGCAGAGGCAGGTTCAGAAAAAGAGGAAGATGATTTATCTCAAAAACTGGTTGAAATTGAAAAAGAAATCGATCAACTTGAGTTCAGGACCCTTTTTAACGGAGAGTATGACCGCAATGACGTGATCCTCTCAATTTATAACGGTGCCGGCGGAGTAGATGCGCAGGATTGGGCGGAAATGCTTTTGCGTATGTATTTGAAATGGGCGGAAAAAAATAATTTCAAAGCGAAAATCGTGGATGAATCGCGCGGCCAGGAAGCCGGTATAAAAAACGCGACAATTGAAATTAGTGGAGCATACGCTTACGGAAATTTGAAAAGCGAAGGCGGCGTGCATCGTTTGGTCCGGCTTTCTCCATTTAACTCTGATAATCTCCGCCAAACATCGTTTGCGTTGGTGGAAATTATGCCAGTTATTGAAGACATAAAAGAAGTTGTAATTAATCCGGCGGATATTCGTGTGGATGTTTACCGTTCTTCTGGCGCTGGCGGTCAAAGCGTGAACACCACTGACAGCGCGGTGCGTATCACCCATGTTCCCACGGGAATTGTGGCGACTTGCCAAAACGAACGCAGCCAGATGCAAAACAAAGAGCAGGCGTTGAAAATTCTCAAAGCCAAACTGCATCAGAAATATTTAGAAGAAAAGGAAAAAGAAAAAGCCAAATTGAGGGGCGAGTCGGTTTCAGCCGAGTGGGGGAGCCAGATCCGATCTTATGTCTTGCATCCATACAAGCTCGTCAAAGATCACCGTACGAAATTCGAGACAACTGATACCGAGGGTGTTTTGGGGGGCAATCTGGAAGATTTTATCGAAGCTTATCTGAAATTTAAGGCTGAAAAATAACATATTTACCCTTACGACAAAATTGTGTTATAATAATGGAGTATGAAAACAGAAAATGTTGAAAATCAAATAAAAAGGCCGTTAGCGTCTGCAAATAAGCCGGCTGATGAAGTTTTGATGATAAAATTCGAGGGCGTTTCCAAGCTGTATAAGGATTATTCTTTAGCGCTGGAAAACATCAATCTGGAAATCAGGGAGGGTGAATTTATCTCGATTGTCGGACCGAGCGGAGCCGGTAAATCGACATTACTCAAGTTGATTTATGCGGAAGAAATGCCCACTGAAGGCGAAGTTTATTTTAATAATCATCCTTTGAGCGCGATCAGCAAAAGAAAAATGCCTTTTCACCGGCGGGTGATCGGCACGGTATTCCAGGACTCAAAGCTGTTGCATAAAAAAACTGTATTTGAAAATGTGGCTTATGCGTTGGAAGTGTTGGGGGCTCCGACTGAGGAAATTGAGGAAGATGTTCCGCAGATTTTGGAAATTGTCGGTCTCGGAAACATGATGGAAAAATTTCCCCAGCAATTAAGCGGCGGGGAAAAACAGAAAGTGGCTATGGCGAGAGCCCTGATCCACAAGCCGATTATTATCATTGCGGACGAACCGACGGGAAATCTTGATCCCGTTTCTTCTGTAGAAATCGTAGAATTATTGCTTAAGATTAATGAATTGGGAACCACGGTGCTTTTAGCTAGCCACGATAAAGACATAGTGAACAAGGCACAAAAAAGAGTGCTGGTGATGGATAAGGGAAAAATATTGAGCGATTACGCGAAGGGTAAATACAAATTCGTTTAAATTAGAAAAATATGTTTTTGACTATTGGAAGAACATTTAAAGAGGCGTTGAAAAACCTTTTCCGCAACGGCTGGTTAAGCGTGGCAACGATCATTATTTTGGTTCTTTCTTTATATGTCGTGAGCGTTTTGTTCGTGGTTACGCATACAGTGGATAATATTCTTAAAGATGTCCAGGAAAAAGTTAATGTTAGCGTGTATTTCAAGCCAGGCATATCAGAAGATGAAATATTTAAAGTCAAAAGCGATTTGCGGTCCAACAGCGCCGTCAAATCAGTCGATTATGTTTCCCGCGATACCGCGCTGGAAAATTTCAAACGGGACAACGCGGACGAGCCGATTATTTTACAGTCATTGGAAGAAATCGGCGATAATCCCTTGCTGGCTTCCTTGGTAATTAAAGCTAAAGATGTTGATCAATACCAAAGCATCGCGGACTATATTAATAATGCTGACTATAAAGACAAAATTGGCCGTATAAATTACGGCAGAAATAAGGAAATAATCGATAAATTGAATAATGTTATCGAAACCATACGCCGAGTCGGCATCAGTTTGGGAATTATTTTTGCAATCATCTCGATTCTAATTACTTTCAACACGATCAGAATTACTATTTATGCCCAGCGGCGGGAAATTGAAATTATGCGCTTGGTGGGCGCTTCCAATACTTTTATTCGCTTACCCTATATTTTCGAAGGCATCCTTTATGGCATCTTGGCCTCAATCGTTTCCATGCTGGTTTTATTTTTGACTTTGAAATTTATCACGCCCTATGTTTCTTCCGTGGTGCCGTCGGAAAATCTGGTTGGTTTTTATTTCGCTAATTTTTTCCAAATATTCGGAATCCAGTTGTTGGTTGGAGTGGTGTTGGGCATATTCAGCAGTGTCATCGCGATGCGGAAGTATTTGAAGAT
>Ga0209048_10002289_pt1 | contig 19134 bp, 10 predicted proteins | sample FrelakmetCRP12CR_FD_187146 | JGI IMG/M metagenome (GOLD analysis project Ga0209048, IMG submission 187146) | Freshwater lake sediment microbial communities from the University of Notre Dame, USA, for methane emissions studies - CRP12 CR (SPAdes)... | ecosystem: Environmental > Aquatic >... | reverse complement strand
AAAGAGGGAGGAAGCGGAGGACAGGAGTCAGGGTTCAGGGTTCAGGAGTCAGGAGTCGGAAGCTTGCCCGCCGGAGACTGGCGGAGGCTGGGCGGTGGGCGTGCCCGATGCAGCGCTGATTCCTTTTCTGGAAACGGCCCTGGCCCAAGCCGGCCTGCCCACCTTCGATCCCGCCGGCGTGCCCCTGTCCAGCACCGGGCTTTTCCAATCCATCGCCGCGCTGTGCCGGCTGCATACCGAGGGCACCTACGCCGCCGGCAGCCAGGCCGTCCGGCAGGCGGACGTGCTCGACTTTCTCCAGCGCCGCGCCGGCGTGGCGGCCGCCGACGTGCTGGCCGCGCTGGACGATTTCCACAGCCGGCATCTGCCGCCCACCTGGCGGGCGTTGCGCCAGCAGGTGGCCGCGCTGGTGCCGAAATCAGCGGCTTCGCCTGGAGCGGAACCGGTGACGGTTCCGGAAGCTGCCGGAACGGACGCGGGGCTGGAAGCCCCGCCCACACCTTCTTCATCGGCGGCTGCTCCTGGAGCGGAACGTGTGAACGTTCCGGGTGTTGCCGGAATGTTGACACATTCCGCTCCGGGGGAGGCGACAGCAGCCGGAACCGTCACCGGTTCCGCTCCGGGAAAAGATCTGACGGATCAGGCTGATCGGACTTATTATAAGGAAAGCCATGCGCCGCTGGCCCTGGCGATCCCGGCCCTGGAGGAATTGCTGACCCCGCTGGACCAGGCGGATCCGGTGGCCGGCGTGCGGCAGATGCTGCTGACGCTGTACGCCGGGTGCGTTTTGCCGGCCGGCGCGCCCGCCGCGCGGCGCTTCGCCAGCGCCGCCGCCGCCGTGGATGCCGTGCTGCACGAAGTGGCCGGGCTGCCGGAGGGACTGTGCGCCGACCGCGACGCGCGCCTTGCGCTGCTGCTGCAGCGCCTGACGGAGACCGCGGTGGAGCCAATACCCGCCGCGGAAGCCGTGGACCTCGAGGGCTGGCTGGAACTGCCGTGGAACGACGCGCCGCTGATGATCGTCACCGGCGTCAACGAGGGGCGGCTGCCCGAGAGCCGCCTGGGCGATCTCTTTCTGCCGGACAGCCTGCGCCACCACCTGCGCTTGCGCGATAACGAATCCCGCTACGCCCGCGATGCGTACCTGCTGTCCGGCCTGCTGGCCGCCCGCCAGGCGCAGGGCCGGCTGGTGCTGATCAGCGGCCGCGCCAGCGCGGAAGGCGATCCGCTGAAGCCCTCCCGCCTGCTCTTCCGCTGCCCCGACGCGGAGCTGGCCGGCCGCGCCCGGCGCCTGCTGCGCGCGGACGCTACGCCAGGGCAAGCCCGGCTGCGCGCGGACGCTACGCCAGGGCAAGCGGGTTTCAAGCTCAACCCCTGCCCCGCCGGCGCACCCGACGGCGCCGCCTTTCTGCGTCAGCCTTTTTCCGTCACCGCCTTCCGGGATTACCTGGCCTGCCCCTTCCGCTTCTACCTCAAGCGCGTGCTGCGGATGGAGTCGCTGGACGACCAGGCGACCCACCTCGATGCGCGCGGCTTCGGCGAACTCCTGCATGCCGCGCTGCAGCGCGTGCTCCTCCGGCCCGACCGGCGCGCCTGCGAGCGGGAAGACGTGCTGGCCGAGGAACTCGGCCGCGCCGCCGCCGCCTATGCGCGCGGGCAATGGGGGCCGCAGCTTCCGCCCATGGTCGCCCTGCAACTCGAGATGGCCGGCCAGCGGCTGCGCGCCGCCGCGCGCGTCCAGGCCGGACTGGCGCGGGCGGGCTGGGAAATCCAGGACTGCGAGCAGAAGCTCGCCTTCGAGCTCGACGGCGTCACGCTCCGGGCGCGGGTGGACCGCCTGGACCGCCACCGCGCCACCGGCGTGTGGCGCATCGTGGACTACAAGACCGCGGACCAAGGCGCGGCGCCGCCGGCGGTCCACCTGGCCCGGGCGCGCGCCGACACGCCATCCTACGCCCTGGCCGCGGACGGCAAGCACCGCTGGGTGGACCTGCAGTTGCCGCTTTACCTCCACGCGCTGCCGCCGGAGCAGCAGCCCGCCGCCGAGCTGGCCTACTTCAACCTGCCCAGGGCGAGCGCGGAGAGCAAGCTGGTCGTGTGGCCGGACTTCACGCCGGCCCTCCGGGCGGCGGCGGAAACCTGCGCCCGCGGCGTGCTGGCGGACATCCGCGCCGGCCGCTTCTGGCCGCCGGCGGAGCACGTGCCGCACGATGACTTCGAGCGGCTCTTCACCGCCGCGCCGGAGGATTGCTTCCAGGCGGAGCGGTTCGGGAAGAAAGCTACATAAGCATAAGAATGAAACTACGAAACACGCGAAATACGCGAAAGGGGGATAAATAAATGGGAGAGAAAATATTATTTAAAGAGGAAAGCTATCGGATCATCGGAGCCTGTTTCGAGGTCTACAAAGAGAAGGGCATCGGATTCCTGGAAGCTGTGTATCAGGAATGTTTAGCTTTGGAGCTTGCCGATCAGGGCATCCCGTTTATTGAGCACCCCAAACTTCGACTTAAATATAAGAGTCGAACCCTCAAGCAAACGTATGAGGCTGATTTCCTCTGTTTTGACCAAATCATCGTTGAAATCAAGGCGGTGAAGAATCTGACGGACGAACACCGGGCCCAGGTCATCAACTATCTGAAAGCGACCGGCCAGCAGTTGGGCTTGCTGATAAACTTCGGGCATTATCCAAAAATCGAATACGAAAGGTTCGTAAATGAATCCTCACGCGCTTTGCGCGAGGAGTTTTCGCGTGTTTCGCGTGTTTCGTAGTTTAAAAAATTTCATGAAGCCGGATGTTTCCAATGTGCCGCCGGCCGCGCTCGGCCATCTGGCGATCACCGCGTCGGCGGGCGCGGGCAAGACGTACCAGCTCGCCCACCGGTATCTCCGCCTGCTGGCGGCCGGCGTGCCGCCGGAACGCATCGCCGCCCTGACCTTCTCCCGCAAGGCGGCCGGCGAAATCTTCGACAAGATCGTGGGCTACCTGGTGGACTACACGGCGGAGCCGGCCCTCGGCAGCGCGCGGCTGGGCGCGACACAGCCGCTGACCGCGGCCGACTTCACGGCGCTGCTGCGGCGGCTGCTGGAGGCGCTGCCCCGCCTGCGCATCGGCACGCTGGACAGTTTCACCGTCAGCCTCGCCGGCGCCTTTCCGTTGGAGCTGGGGATCAGCCCGGACCTGCAGCTCATGGACAACGATGGCGGCGCTGCCGCGGAAGCCGTCCGCGAAACGCTCGATGCCTTGTTCGCCGCGCAGACGCTGGACCCGCGTGCGCAGGACGAATTCGTGGACTTGTTCAAGCAGGCGACGTTCGGCCTGGAGGAAAAAAACATCGAGCAAGCCCTGCGCGCCCTGCTCGACCGGGGCCGCGCCGCCTGGCTGGCCGCGCCCGACCCCGCCCGGTGGGGCGCGGCGGACCGCATCTGGGGCGCGCCGCCGGCCTGGCTCGCGCGGCCGCCCGCGGGCGCTCACGTCGCCGCGGCGGCCGCGCAGTTGCGCGCGTCGCTCGGGCAAACCAAGCTGGGCCACAAGAGCGCCCTGGCCGGCTGGGAGAAACTGATCGCCCAGGCGCGCGACTTCAGGCCGCGCTCGCCGTCCGACGCGGCCGACGATTTTCTGAACAAGATCGGGCCGGCCGCCGAACAACTGGCCGCCGGCCAGGCTGTGATCAAGGTCTACAAGGAGCTGGCCCTGACGCCCGCGCAGTGCGGCGACCTGCGGCTGCTGTTGGAGCACGTGCTGGCCATCGCCCTCCAGCGCGCGCTGACCAGCACCCAGGGCGCCGGCCGTTTCCTGGCGCTGTTCGAGCGATTTTACGACGAGCGCATCCGCCGCCGCGGCCGGCTGACCTTCGGCGACCTCCAGGCCCTGCTGGCCCCGGGCAACGCGTTCAACGGCGGCGTGACGCTCAGCCGCCGCCGCGCCGCGGCCGCGCGGCTGTACATTGACTACCGCCTGGACGGCCGGCTGGACCACTGGCTGCTCGACGAGTTCCAGGACACCAGCGACCAGCAATGGCGCGTGCTGGAAAATCTGGCCGACGAGATCCTGCAGGACAACAGCGGCGCGCGCACGTTCTTCCTGGTCGGCGACGTCAAGCAATCCATCTACGGCTGGCGCGCGGGCAATCCGGAACTCTTCGGCCGCATCCTGGCCCAATATCCCAACATCGCCCGCGAGCATCTGGCCGCCTCCCGCCGCTCCGGTCCGGCGGTGATCTCGGCGGTGAACCGCGTGTTCCGCGGATTCGATCAGGTCCCGGACATGCCGGCGGCGGTCGGCCGGCGCTGGGCGGACCTCTGGCACGAGCACACCTGCGCGGGCGCCGCCGGCACCCTGCCCGGGCAGGCCGTCCTGCTGGATCTGCCGGCGACCGCGGACGGCAAGCCGGAGGCGGAGGATCGCCGCCGCGTGCTGACCGCCCTGCTCCGGGAACTCGATCCCGTGGCCCGCGGCTGGAGCGCCGCCGTGCTGGTGCGCACCAATGCCCAGGTGAAAGCCATTTGCCAGCACCTGCGCCGGCACGCCCCCGGCCTGCCGGTGGCCAACGAGGGCGTCGCCGCCATCCTGGACAACCCCGCGGTCAACGTCCTGATCGCGCTGACGCGCTGGGCCGCCCATCCGGGCGACACCCGCGCCGCGCAGCACCTGCGGATGAGCCCCCTGGCCGCGCACTCATCACTTTCTTCTCCGGCCCCGTTGCTGCGCGAAATCCAGGAGGACGGTTTCCAGCGCTTTTTCCGCCACTGGCGCGCGGCGCTGGAACAGGCGCAGCCCTTGCATGCCCACGAGCAGCGGCGGCTGGACGAACTGCTCATCGCCGCCGGGGCGTTCGACGACACGCGCGCGCGGGAGGTGGACGCCTTCCTGCGCTACATCGAAGCTTACCAGACCCACGAGCCGACGGCGGAGGCGGCCGTGCGCGTCATGACCATCCACCAGGCCAAGGGCCTGGAATTCGACATGGTTTTTCTGCCCGAACTGCAGGATCCGCTGGCCAACGACACGTCCGACCTGCTGCAGCACCGTGCCGCGGCCACCGGCCGGACGGACTGGGTGCTGCTCGCGCCGCGCAAGGCCGTGCTGCAGAGCGAAGCGCGGCTGGCGGCCGAGGCGGACATCGAACGCGCCCGCGGGCTGCTGGAAAACATCTGCGTGCTGTACGTGGCCATGACCCGGGCGAAACGCGGCCTGTACTTGATCACCAGCTACCCCGGCAAGAGCTCCGCGTCCCTCACCGCCGCGTCGCTGCTCAAGCAGCAACTGTGCGGCGATCCCAAGCCGGACAGCGGGCCGGAATGGACGTTGGGCGCCGACCGCGTGTTGTGTTTGTACGAGACCGGCGCGCGCGACTGGCATCAAGAGGGAAGGACCAAGGGCGAAGGACCAAGCGAAGCGATGCGCCCGGCACCGGAGTGGACGCGGCTCGCGGGACGCTCGCCCTCCAAGGGCCAACCGGACACGGAATCTGGAGGGCGAGCGGCTCGTGAGCCGTCAGGGTCCGTCCCCGCGCCGCCGGCGCGGCGGCGGCTGATCCGCGTCGAACCCGCCCGCGGTGCGCCTGTCGAATCCGCGGCGGGCGCGGAGGCGGACCGGCGGCTGGATTGGCTGTTCCACCCGGAAAACCGCGCCACCCTGGAATTCGGCAGCGCGATCCACGAGCTGCTGCGCGCGGTCGAATGGGCGGAAGCGGCCGATGTTGAAGGGATCATCCGCGCCTTTCACGCCCGTTCCGCCGCGGCGGCGGACGTCCGGCGCGATGCCGCCGCGCAATTCCGCCAGGCGCTGGCCGACCCGGAGGTCCGCCGCGCCCTGGCCCGGCCGGCGGGCCGCGCGGAGCTCTGGCGCGAGCAGGCCTTCGAGGCGGTGCTGGGCGACCAGTGGATCAGCGGGGCCTTCGATCGCGTGGTGATCCAGCGCGACGACGCCGGGCAAGCGCAGGCCGCCGTGATCCTGGATTTCAAGAGCCACCGGGTGGCTGCCGCCGGGCTGCAGGCCAAGGCCGAGGACTGCCGGGCCCAGCTCGAGTGGTACCGCCGCGCCCTGGCGCTGCTCCTGCGCCTGCCGCCGGACCGCATCCGCCTGCAGATTCTCTTCACCCGGCCGGGCCAGGTCGTGGAGCTGGAGGCCGAACGGATTTGAAACTACGAAAAACGCGAAATTACGCGAAAGCAAACTGTGTAATCTGCGAAATCGGTGGATAACCTTTCCGATCCGACCTCCTCCGTAATACTATCCGTCAAAATTGTGCTTTTCGGGGAAGATATTTTGACAGGATCAACAGGATATACAGGATGTCAAAGATTCTCTGGTTGCGGCTCTGCCGCGTTAAGCCCTCGCGATAAAATCTTTCTCCACTCCGTCACCTTTCGCGTCTTTTCGCGCCTTTCGTAGTTTCACCTTCCGTCGTTTTCATCTGCCAATCCCATGCTTCGCCGCCTGCTCCGTGCCTGCGGGCCTCCGTATCGAATCCGCAAGCGCCTGCTGCCAGCCGGCCGTCACGCGGCGGGAGGCGATTTATCTTCCGCCGTGGGGGGCACCCGGCCGTCGTCGCGCGCGTCGCGGCGGAGGGCCTTGAGCGCGGCGAACATGTGCCGCAGGTCGCGCACGCCGCCCCAGGTGAACCAGATCGTGGTCAGGCTGCCGACGACGAGCGGGACCAGGATGCCGACCACGCGCCAGTAGGCGCTCCACCAGCGCACGGGCCAGGGCCGGACCAGATTCCAGCCGCACGCGACGAGGAACACGCCGAACCAGAACATACTCCAGGCCAACAGCCCGCCGGAAATCCAGCGGTCGCCGCGCGTGAACTCGCGGTCGAAGCCGGCCAGCCGCCCCCACGTGATCCGCGGCCGGGCCGCCGCGGGCGCGTCGCCAGGCAGCGCATAGGCGCCGCGATGGAGCATGCGGTCCATGTCGAAATCCACGCGGCAGGTCAACAGCGACACGGTCACATAGACGGCCACGGAGGACACCTGCGCGATGAACTGCATCCAGACGCCGTTGACCAGAAAATCCGGGTGCAGCCGGCGGATGACCAGCCCGGCGACGGCCAGCGCCGAACCGGTGAGCAGCGACGCCCAGGCGGCGGCGGCGGTGCCTTTCTTCCAATACAAGCCGCCGATGATCGCCGCGCCGGCGCCGGAGAAGATGGCGCCCGTGATGGCAAAGAACATCAGGATATGGTCGGTCTGCCGGAACAGCAGGCTGAAGCCGAAGGCGAAGATGGCGACGCCCACGATCGCGCCGCGCAGCAGCCGCAGGTGGCGTTGCGTCTCCAGGGGCAGCCGGCGCAACGGCAGCACGACGTCCTGGATGAAAATGCTGCCCCAGGAGTGCAGGTAGGAGCCGTCGCACGCGAGCATGGCGAAGAGCAGGATGGCGGCCAGCACGCCCTTGATGCCGGTGGGCAGCAAATACGCCAGCGCGAGCGGCACGCGCATCTGCTGCTGGATTTGCGGATTCTCAATGCCGCGCAGGCGCCCAGCCACCGCCTGCGCGCCGGCGGCGAAGTCCGCGTGGTGCAGATAGGTGTAGGCGCAGACGGCGAGCAGCACGAACATCAAGCCGCGGGCGTAGCTGCGCCAGTTGCCGAGAATGTTGGCCATCTTCGCCTCGTGCGGATTGGCGGCGGAGGACCGGAACGCGTGGCCGCCCTGCCAACTTTGATAGGCATAGCAGGTGGTGAACAGGCCGAGCAGGATGTACGAGATGTTGAAATCCTTCAACTGGAGGGAATCGAAGGGATTGAGCAGCGAATGGCCCGGCGGCTGGGCGGCCAGCGCGCCGGCGATCTGGTCCCACCGGAACAGGGTCAGCAGCGCGGCGATCACGACGAGATACAACAGGCCGGAAATCAGCCCCTCGACGCAGTCGGTGATCATGATCGTCACCTGGCCGCCCGCCAGGGTCAGCAGCAGCGCGGCGCCCAGGAAGACCGCCATCAGGGGCGCGAACGTCGGCAGCGAAACGCCGGCGACCGTCAGTGTCGGCGGCAGGCCGCAGAAGTACACGAAAAACCGCGCCCCGACCGCCGGGAAGATGCCGTAGTTGATCACCCCGGAAAAGAACGCGAGGCCGCCGGCGAAAATCCGGAAGTGTTTGCTGTAGCGGATTTCGAAAAACTGCGCCAGGGTCAGCACGCGCGTCTGGCGGTAGCGATAGGTCACGTAGCCGGACAACGCCAGCAGCAGCGTGGCGATGAAGCTCAACTTCTGCCACCAGGCGATGGTAAAGCCGGCGATGTACAGCATCTCGAAGGCGGCCACGGCGCTGATCAGGCCGTAGCTGGCCTCGCCCTGGGCCGTGCACAGCAGGTAGCGGCGGGCGACCCGGCCCGCGGCCATGAAATCCGCCACGCCGTGCACGTGCCGCCGGGTCTTCAACGCCACCGTCAGCACCGCCGCCAGCGGCACCAGCACCACCAGCCAGTCCAGGAGTTGCAGGTGCATGCACGCAGGTTAACGGATGAAACGGTAAACGCAAAGCTGAAAGCCCTCACCATGGGAGGGCTGAAAGTCCTCCGATTAGGAGGAACGCAGGGTCATAGGGACCTAACAATAGACCTTCCGGCCGGAAGGTCTATTGTTAGGTCAACAAAAGGATCGCACGGAGAATTTTTAGGGCTGCGCGGAATGCTAATCTGTTCCAGTTCTTGATATGAACAGCGACGCCGCTCGGCGCTGGCGGGGTAAAACCATCATGGGCGCGCTGTGGGACCCTCACAATAGACTATCCGGCCGGATAGTCTATTGTGAGGGTCCCGAAAGTCGGGACTGGGCAATCGGAGGACTGGGTAATCGGGCGCGGGCGTTCACTGTGCCTTTCACACATGATCAGATGAAGAAGTAAACGCACAACGGAGGGTTCCCCCATCCTTGGAAACCGTGGCCTCCGCGAACCTCTGTGTCCTCCGTGGTTAATTCTTACTCGGCGGCGCGGGGACGAGCGCGGGCAACTGGGCTTTTTGCACAAGGCGGGCGTAGGCCAGCACGCCGCGGGCCAGGCCGGCGGCGAGGTTGTCGCGATACTCGTCGCTCATCAGCAACTTTTCGTCGCTCGCATTGGACAGGAAGCCGCCTTCAACGAGGGCGGCGGGACAGGGGGCGGAGCGGAGGACGAGGAAGCGGGCGCGGCGCAGGCCGCGGTCCTCGGCGCGGGTGGCGGTCCGGATGTTTTTCTGGAGGCAGTTGCCCAGGATGGTGTTGGCCATATCGAAGCTGTTGGCGGCGTAGCGGGCGCCATTGCGCACGTCGCTGGTGGCGGCGGTGGAGGGATAGCCCGGACAGGTGAGGACATAGGTTTCGATGCCGCGGGAGTCGTGGTGCTGCGCGGCATTGAGATGAATGCTGATGAACAGGTCAGCCCGGCGGGCGGCGGCCAGGCGGGCGCGCTCATCGAGCTCGAGGGCGCGGTCCACGTCGCGGGTGAGGTAGGCGCGGAAGCCGGCATTGACCAGCTTGGCGCGGACGCGCCGGGCGATGTCGAGGGCCGTGCGGGATTCAACCAGGCCGCGGCGGCCGCTGGCGCCCTGGTCGCTTCCGCCGTGGCCGGGATCGAGTACAATCACGACGGCGCGGCTGCCGCGGAGGCCCACGGCGGGGTTGATGAGCGGAAAAACAATCTTTTGCGCGTCCGTTTCCGTGATGCACCAGCGGCCCCAACTGCGGGTGACGGGCGCATGCAGCCAGATTTTCTGGCTGTCGACCCGTAGTTCGCGGCTGTCGGTTTCAAACTCGAACGTCAGGGCGGGGCTGGTGAGGTAGATTTTATTGCCCGGCGGCGCGCGGAGGCCGAAGCCATACCGCGCAGCGACCTCGCGCAGGGAGACCAGGTGGTCACCCGCCGCTGCGCCCGAGCGGAAGGGAAAAAACGCGCCCGCCGGCGGAGCCCCGCCGGCGAGCAGCATCCAACCGATCAGCCATGGCATCCACTGCTTCACGATCCGCCTCCTATGCCGCCGGCGGCGGCCCCGCGCGCGGCGGACAGTGTGCCGGTTTCGGCGGGGATTGCAAGCCCGCCCCGAAAGGACTTGAAGCGGCGGGCCGGGAAGTATATAGATAAGCATTCACGGCACGAAGGAGCTGTATCATGGCCGAAGTAACCTTGGAAGCGGCGCCCCGGAAAGCGCGCGATCATTTCGACAAGGGGTTTTCCGCGATGGAGCGGGGCAACCTGGATTACGCCATCGCCATGTTCGAATCCGCGCTGGAGCTCGAGCCCCGGCTGCTGCGGGCCCGCAAGTTCCTGCGGGCGGCGGAAATCAAGCGGCTCCCGGAGGGCGGCCTCGGCGGTTGCGCCCGCGCGCTGCAACTGGCCACCCATCTGCCCGCGCTGCTGAGCGCACAGGCCAAGCTGAAGAAGAAGCCGGCGGAAGCCTTGCACGCGACGGAAAAGCTGCTGAAGGCCGATCCGTACCAGCCGCTGTTCATCAACCTGCACGCCCAGGCCGCCGTGGCGGCGGGGATGCCGGAGGCGGCCATCCTGACGCTGGAATATGCCCACGAACATGATCCCAAGAACATCGAACTGCTGCGGTGGCTGGGCCGGCTCTACCGGGACAACAACCAGACCCATGAATCGCGGCAATGCTTCGAGCAGGCGGCCGAGCTGAAGCCCAACGACCCGCAGGCGATCAAGGACCTCAAGGACGCCGTGGCGCTGGACTCGATGCATAAGGGCGGCTGGACCACCGACCCCACGGACGTCCACGAGCTGGTCAAGGACAAGGCCGAATCGCAACTGCTGGAGCAGGCCGCGAAGGCCGTCAAGACGGGCCGGGACCTCGACGACTTGATCGCCGAGGCGCAGGGCAAAATCCAACAGGAGCCGGACAACATCAATTACCGCCGCATGCTGGCCGACTACCTCGCGCGCGCCAAGCGCTTTGACGAGGCGCTGGCCGGCCTGCGCGAAGCGCAGACCAGCATGGGCCGCACCGACCCGCAGGTGGACCGCGCGCTCGGCAGCCTGACGATCCAGAAGTGCGACTACGAAATCGAGCAGTTGCGCGCGGCCGGCAAGACCGCCGAGGCGGCGGCGATGGAACAGACCCGGCGCGATTTCATCTACCAGAACGCCCGGGAACTCGTGACGCGCTATCCGAACGACCTGCAGTTCCGTTTCGAGCTGGGCGTGTTGTTCGTCGAGCGCGGCCAGACCACGGAGGCCATCGAGGAATTCCAGCTCGCGCAACGCAATCCGCAGCGCCGCACGCGCGCGCTGTTCTACCTCGCGATCTGTTTCAAGCAGAAAGGCCAGTACGACATAGCGCTGGAGCAGCTTGAAAAATCGCTGGAGGAACTCGGCCCGATGGACGACACGAAGAAGGACGTCGTGTACGAGATGGGGTTGCTGCACGAGGCCATGGGCCATCCCGAGAAGGCCATCGAACGTTTCAAGGAAATCTATGCCGTGGACATCCGCTTCAAGGACGTGGCCCAGCGGATGGAGCAGGCTTACCGGAAGAAGTAAGGCCGCGCCCCGGCGCCCGAGGACCCGACGTCCACCGCCCGGCCACGCCGCGGCGCGTGGTGTTTTGTTCACATGCAAACCCCGCCTGACATCCCGTTTGTTTCCCCGGCCGGCCGGCCGGTGGAGCCGGACGCGCTGGTCGGCGCCGCCCGCGGCCTGGCGTGGCTCAGCGGGAGCATCCTGCTGACCGTGCTGCTGTTCATCGGCGCCGCAGACATCCAGGTACTGCATCCCTTCCGCGTGCCGTCGTTTCTACTCGGCACCGTGGCGGGGCTGTTCGGGTTGACGCTTCTGCGCCCGGCGGACCGCCTGACGCCCCGTGGCCGGCGGCACCGGCGGCAGGCGCGCTGGCTGCTGCTGCTGCAGGTGTATTTCGCGCCGTTCATCGGCTGGTGGCAGGCCGCGCCGGACAACCTGTATTTCTTTGTGCACCTGCTGCTGTTCCTGATCAGCCTGTCCGGACTGCTGCTGATCGTCAACCGGCTGGCCGGGGACCTCGGCGGCGTGCTGGCTGATGCCGGGGTGGTGAACGAGGCGCTGCTCAGCCGGCGGATCATTCAATGGCTCGTGTTGCCGCTGACGCTGGCCTTGGGCGCGGTGGGGACCGCGCTGCGCGCGGACGCGATCGCCGCGCCCGGCTGGCTGGTCGCGCTGCTGTCGGAAAACGCCCTGCCGCCCTGGCTGCAGGCCGCCTTGATGGCCGCCGTGCTGATGACGGCGTTCGCCTGCGGGAAGTGCGGACAGTCCTGTTATCGCCGGCTGGCCGGCGCGGGCGCCCCGCCGGTGGGGCCCGCATGATCGCCCGCCCGCCAGTGTCGGCCCCGCGCGCGCGGCACCCGGAGGAGGAGCGCCCGTGGTGCGGCTTCTGAAATTGTTCATCGGCCTGCTCCTGCTGCCCGCCTGCGTCGCCATCACCCGCACCCTGTTCCACCTGGTTCAGGGGCTGGGACCCGCCGCCGGCGGCCTCAACGTCCCGGCCGTTGGCTTTGTCATCGGGTTCGTCTTCTGGCTCGTGTTGTTCCTGGCGCTGCCGCCGCCGGCACGGGCCTATGTGCTGGCACACGAGCTCACCCACGCGCTTTGGGGCCTGGCTCTGGGCGCACGCGTCCGAAACCTCAAAACGTCCAGCCACGGGGGCAGCGTGACGCTGTCCAAGAACAACTTTCTCATCACGCTCGCGCCGTATTTCTTTCCGCTTTACACCCTGCTGGTCGTGCTGCTGTACTACGCCCTTTCGTGCTTTTTCACCCTGCGCGCCTACGAGCCCTTCTGGCTGGGCTTGATGGGCCTGACCTGGGCTTTCCACCTGACCTTCACCCTCACCACGCTGCGTCTGCGCCAGCCGGACATCCAGGCGCAGGGACGGTTCTTCTCCTGGACGCTGATCTACTTCGTCAACCTGTGCACGCTGGGGCTCTGGATCGTGTTCATTGCCCGGCCGACGCTGGGGCAGTTCGCGCGGCTCTTCGGCCGCGAGCTGCTGGGCACGTGGACCGGGTTCTTCGCCCTCGCCCGGCATGCGCTGGACCTGCTCCGGCCGGGGCGATGAGGTCAGGCCGAAGACCAAAGGCCAAAGGCTGAAGACCGGAGGCGGGAAGAGTAATGTGAAACGGGGCATGAAAGAAACGGAGAGCATCCACAGATTTCACAGATTACGCAGATTTTCAGCATTTTCGGAGGGTCACGCTTGCTACGCTGCGAAGTAGCGTATGCGTCTTTGGACCTTTGTGCGAGAATTCTTCGCTACGCAGCACGAGCCGTCGTGACCGTGATTCGGCAAAAGCGCTGTCAAGCCAGCGCAGTCCAAAGCGTCGCGTTGCGACGCGCTGAAAACCGGGGAATGTCCTGAGGGCTCCCAGTATTGACGAATGCGCTCAGCGGCTGCATATTGGGCGTGCCGGCGAGCGGCGCGCCCTGTGGTGTTGTCTGTGGTAATTTTCAAATCGGCGTCGGTATCGGAAACGGTATCGTTGGCCTTCTGACCGCTCAGAATGATGTTCGGCGAAAGAGAACTATTTGGAACTCAGGAAATCAGGAACCGGATTAGAGTAGGGGCGTCGCGTGCGATGCCCGCGGGTTGGACAAGCTCACCGCCGGCGGGCGTCCTCCCGCTGGAGGACGCCCTTACATGACCCATTACGTGGGGCCTGCGATGATTGCACTGACGATAGACCAGCGGCCGGTCGCGGTTCCAGCGGGCAGCACGGTGCTGGACGCCGCGCGACAACTGGGTCTCGACATCCCGACGCTGTGCCACTTGCCGGGCGCGCCGGACCACCGGCCGTCCTGCATGGTGTGCGTCGTGCGCATCGGCAACGCCGGGCGGCTGGTCCCGGCCTGCGCCACCCCGGCGACGGATGGCATGGTCGTGAGCAGCGAGACGCCCGACATCCACGCCGCGCGCCGGGCGGCGCTGGAATTGCTGTTCAGCGACCACCTGGGCGACTGCGTCGCCATCTGCGAGCGCGTCTGCCCGGCGCAGGTGCCGATCCCGGCGATGCTCCGGCTGGCGGCCGGCGGCGAGTTGCCAGCCGCCGGCGCCCTGGCCCGGGAACACGTCGTGTTCCCGGGCGTGATGGGGCGGGTCTGCCGGGCGCCGTGCCAGACCGGCTGCCGGCGCGGCAAGTTCGACGGCGCGGTGGCCATCAAAGCCGTCGAGCGCGTGGCGGCCGCGCACGAGCTGGCCGCCAATGAAAAATTTATTCCCGCATGCCAGCCGCCGACGGGCCAGCGCGTGGCCATCGTCGGCGCCGGCGCGGCCGGTTTATCGGCGGCCTTTTTTCTGCTGAAAGCCGGGCACGCGTGCGTGGCGTTCGACGAGCACGCCGAGCCGGGCGGCACACTGCGCCACGGCTTTACCGAACAGGAACTGCCGCGAGCGATCCTTGACGGCGAGATCGACGTTATCCGGCGCATGGGCCTGGCCTTCCGACCGCAAATCCGGCTGGGCCGCGACCTGGCGCTGGCCGACCTGCAAAAGGATTTTCAGGCGGTGATCCTGGTTGTCGGCCGCCAGACGCCCGCCGACCTGGCGGGACTGGGTGTCGCGCTTACGGAGCATGCCATCGCCGTGGACGCCGGCACCCGGCAGACCAGCGTCCCCGGCGTCTTCGCCGGCGGCTCGGGGCTGCGCAGCACCTACGAACCCGTGCAATCCATCGGTGACGGCCGGCGGCTGGCCCGCGCCGTCAACCGGTACCTGGCCGGCCAGCCGACGGGCGGCGTCCGCGCGGAGTTCACCTGCACCATTCCGACCCTCGACGCGGAGGAATATCAAGCCTGGGCGCAGGGTTCCATCGCCGCGCTGAGCCCGTACGCCCCGGTCGGCGATAGGGCACAGGGAATACGCAGGGCAGGGATGCCCCGCCCACAGCAGCAAGCGGACGCGCCGGTCGGCGACGTGGCGCAGGCGGCGGGACGCTGCGGCCAGTGCGACTGCCGCGCCGCCGACTCGTGCCGGCTGCGCATCCACGCCGCGCGCTACGGGGTGAATCCGCGGGCGTTCAGCGGCGAGCACCGCCGGCGCTTCGCCCTGCTCCGCCAGCCGGGCGGTGTGCTCTACGAGCCCGGCAAGTGCATCGCCTGCGGCATTTGCGTCCAACTGACCGCCCGGGCGCGGGAGCCGCTGGGGCTGGCCTTCATCGGCCGCGGATTCACGGTGCAGGTCGGCGTACCGTTGAACGGGGCGCTCAGCGATGCCTTGCAGAAGACCGCCGCCGACGTGGTCCGCCACTGTCCCACCGGTGCGCTGGCGTTTGAGCGGAAGAAAGAAGAAAGAAGTCAGGAGTCAGAAGACAGAAGTCAGTAGTCAGGCGTCAGTGGTCAGTTGTTGGTGGCCAGTGGTCGGAATTATTAACAAAGGGGCCACGCGGACGGGCTGGTAGCATGCCTGATCTGCGTGGCCATTGCTTTGTCCCTCATCCACGGCAGCCGGCGCCCGGCGGCGCGGGGTTGACACCGGTCCGGCGGCGTGCTAGCAAAAAAACATGTCCAGCGATACTGCAGCAAACTGGAAGTGATATTCTGAAAGGACCATCATGCAATCCTCGCGCCGTTCGTTTCTGAAAACCATGGCCGCCACCGCCGCGGTGCCGTTCATCCTCCCGTCGCGCGTCGGGGCCGCGCCTACCGGTCCGAACAGCAAGGTGACCATGGGCTTTATCGGCATGGGCATTCAGTCGCGCGGCCTGCTGGGCGGTTTCCTCGGGCAGGACACGCGCGTGCTGGCGGTCTGCGACGTGGACACCACCCGCCGCACCGCTGCGAAGAAAACCGTGGACCAGCGCTATGGTAACGATGACTGCCAGGCCTACAGCGATTTTCGCGACATCATCAAGCGCAAGGACATTGACGCCGTGTGCGTCGCCACGCCCGACCACTGGCACGCGCTCGTCACGCTGGCCGCGCTGCGCGCCGGCAAGGACGTCTATTGCGAGAAGCCGCTGACGCACAACATCCACGAGGCCATCGAGGTCATCAAGGCCGTGGACGCCAACCGGCGCGTGCTGCAGACCGGCTCAATGCAGCGCTCGATGAAGGAATTCCGCGTCGCGTGCGAGCTGGTGCAGAACGGCGTGATCGGCAAGGTCACGCGCGTCGAGTGCGAATTCGGCCCCCCGGGCCGGCCGTGCGATCTCGCCGAGGAGCCGCTGGAACCGGGGCTGGACTGGGAAATGTGGATCGGGCCGGGCCCGATGCGGGGCTACAGTTCCGTCCTCAGCCCGCGCGGCATCCACGGTCATTTTCCGCACTGGCGCAACTACAAGGAATATGGCGGCGGCATGGTCTGCGACTGGGGCGCGCACCATCTCGACATCGCGCAGTGGGGGCTGGGGATGGACGCCGCCGGTCCGGTGGAAGTGCAGCCGGCGGCGGCCGGGGCCACCAGCGGCGCCAAGCTGGTCTATGCCAACGGCGTCGTCGTGGAACACAAGAATAAGGGCTTCGGCGTGCATTTCTTCGGTACGAACGGCGAAGTGATGGTCAACCGCGGCCGCTTCGAACTCGTCCTCGGCGGCAAGGGCCCGGCGAAGCCGGAAAAGGTCGGCGGCGGCCGGAAGAAGGATGGCTCCTGCGCGGCCAAGGTGCAGGAAGCCGAGCACGAATATCTGAAGAACCCGAAAGTCCGGCTCTACGTCAGCAACAACCACGTCTCGAACTTCATGGACTGCGTCCGGACGCGGAAGAAACCCATCACCAGCGAACAAGTCGGCGGCCGGTCGGCCATCTGCTGCCACCTGCTCAACCAGTCCTACTACCACAACGTCAAGCTGCAGTGGGATCCGCTCAAGTTCGCGTTCGCCGGCGGCACCGGCGACCCGAGCTGGCTGACGCGCGATTACCGCGCGCCGTGGTCGGCCTGAAGCCTTAGTATTTCACCGCCGCCATCACGCCGAAGGTTTGCGGCGTGCCGGGCACGCCGGCGGGCTGCAGGACCATCAGCTTTTTGGTGAAGTAGTCCGTGTCGGCCAGGTTTTCGCCGAAGACGCACACCGTGAAGCTGCGCGCCTCGTAGCCGAGGCGGGCGTTGATCAAGCCGTAGCTGGGTTGCTCCAGCGTGGACGAGTTGATCTCGTCGTAGAAGGTCCGGCCGACCGCCTGGTACTCAAGCCGGGCGAAAAAGCCGCGCGGGCACTTGAACTGGGCGGCGAAGCAGGCGTTGAATTCCGGCACGTACGGCGGGCGTTTGCCTTGCAGGCTCGCGCCGGTCTCGGGATTGTCATACCGGTCGAACTGGATGTCGGTGTAGCCGAAGTCGGCGGACAGTTCGACGCCGTCGAGCGGCTGGCCGGCCAGTTGCAGTTCCACGCCGCGGGCGGTGACCGCGGGCGCGTTGAAGATGGTCAGATCGGCCGAGCCGGTGAGGGAGCGCTCGACCTGGTAGTTGCCGATGTAATTATAGAACAACGCCACATTGGCCACCAGCCGGTGGTCGAGCCAGGCGGATTTCAGGCCGACCTCGTTGGCCCAGTTCCGTTCCGTCGCGAAGGCGGGGGAACCGGGCGGATCAATATAGGCGGAGAAGCCGCCGGGCTTGAAACCCAGCCCCGAGCTGGCATAGGCCAGCACGTTGCTGGCGCAGCGATAGTCCACCGTCAGCTTGGGCGCCACGTTGAAATAGTTGTCGTCCGCGCTGACGGGCGGCAGCGTCAGACCCATGGTTTGCTTGACGCGATCCAGGCTCTTGGCGGTGTAGTCCGCGCGCGCGCCGAGCGTGACCGCCAGCCGGTCCATGCCGGTGAAGGTGGTCTGGCCGAAGAGGGCGGCGTTATACTCCTTCAACGTAAAATCCGTGGTTTGTTCCAGGGGAAAGGGCAGCCCGTGGGCCGGGTCGGCGGCGAATTGCCGCGTGTCGGCGCCGTCGCGCCGCGCGGCGGAAAGGAACACGCCGCCGCGCCACTGCCAGACGCCGGCGTCCGCCGGTGACTGCAGGCGGTATTCCTGGCTTACGAACTGTTCGTGCTGCCGGATCAGCGCGGTGTTGCCCGGCCGCGGCGACAGATCCAGGTCGAGGAAGATCGGGTTCTCGGAGAAATCCCGGCGCGTGGTGATGGAGGTGATGATGACGCCGGGCAGCGTCCGCTGATAGCGCAGCGTCTGGTCGTTGCCGGCGGCGTCCGCCCGGGGATTGATGTCCGACGCAACCTCGCGGTGGTTCCCGGCCAGCGGGACCATGCGGATGCCATCGTTGTATTTGACGCCGCCGAGGGTGAGGCTGATGTCCCGGTCTTCCGTCGGCGTCCAGCCGAGATAGACCCGCCCGTTGAACCCTTCCTGGTGGTCGGGATGGTTGTTCAGCAACGGATTGTCCAGAAACCCGTCGCTGCTGGACAGGCCGCCGGCCAGCGACAGCCGGAGCTTGCCGGGGACGAGCGGCCCCATGACTGAGGCGTGGTAGGCCTGGGTGTTGTAGGTGCCGTACGAGGCGCTGCCGTCCGCTTCATAAAGATCGGTCGGCTTGCGGGTGGTGATGTCCACCACGCCGCCGGGGCTGTTTTTCCCGAACCGCGAGCCCTGCGGTCCGCGCCAGACGTCGATGCGCTCGATGTCCAGCAGTTCGGGCGGGGTCGCGAACACACCGCCCATGGGCGCGTCATCCACATAGATGGCCAGGGCCGGGTCGCTGAAAAACTCCGTGTTCGCAATACCGCGGACGGCATAGATGTCGCCATAGGACCGGGCGACCGCATGGCTCAGCGCCAGATTGGGCACCGCGGCGGGCAGCGCCGGCAGCGACTGGATGCCGGCCGCGTCCACGTCCCCGCGCGTCAAGGAGGTGACCGCGGCGGGCGTGGTCTGCGGAGCGAGCACACCGGTGATCCGCGGAGCGGTGACCACCACGGGCGGCAGTCGCTGCGGCTCGTTGGTCACCGGCTGTCCCGGCGCGGCGCCGGCCAGCAGCGCAGCGCCGCACAGCACGGCACATAAGGGTTTCTGCATGCCTTTCCTTTCACACACGCTATTTTTTCCCTTTGATCATCCACGGACAATCCGCCTTCTGGAGGCAATGCCCGCAACCATAGAGCCGCGCCACTAGCGGCAACAGCACAAACGCGTCCACGGCGAAAACCAGCAGCAGGCCCAGCAGCCACGGGCTGTGATTCGTCCGCAGGAACCAGAGCCCCGCCGCCGGCGGAATCAGCCACAACGGCACGATG
>Ga0209048_10002288_pt1 | contig 19144 bp, 17 predicted proteins | sample FrelakmetCRP12CR_FD_187146 | JGI IMG/M metagenome (GOLD analysis project Ga0209048, IMG submission 187146) | Freshwater lake sediment microbial communities from the University of Notre Dame, USA, for methane emissions studies - CRP12 CR (SPAdes)... | ecosystem: Environmental > Aquatic >... | reverse complement strand
TGCATGCGGCGATCCGCTTGGCTGTGGCACAGGGTCGTATTGCCGATGCGATACGGTTGGTGGGTGCGGAGGACGCTTCACCGAACCAGTTCGGCCGCCTGGACCGACTTGCGGCGAGCATTCGCGCCGAGAGCCTGCGTCTGATCGAAGCCGCCGCGCCGGAACCCGCGCAACGGGAGCGCTGGCGGCGCGAAGGCGAGGCGCTTGACGAGGCGGCGATCGTGGCTCTGTGCCTCGGCGAGGTAAGCGCCGCTCCGCCAACCCCTCAAGGATGAGCCGCTCATTCGTCAGCTCGCGGTGCTATGGTCGATTCATGATCCGCCCCGTCGAGCGTCATTCGCCTGTCGACAGTGAGTCAGCAGGACCCGGCGCGCGTGCTTTCGTAGTGCCGCTCACGCCGGTCGAACGGCGTGAAGCAACGACGAGCTGATCGGAATTGTCCGGCCAGGTCTCGTGTTCGAGCAGGGCAACCGCCAGAGGCAGATCTCGATGCTGCGCAGGCTGCTGCCCTGCTGGGAATGTCCGCAAGCTGGAACAGACCGAGTGACCGCTCTGCGCACACGTGAGAGACCGCAACGGGTCGTGAGCTCGCGGCCGATTCTATTGGAAGCTGCCGGTCGGCTGTGGCGATGTCCAACGCTTTGGTGCGCACCCGCGAACGACTGCTGTCGCCGATTTCTGATTCTCACTGCGAAGCTAGCGAGCGTCGGTTAACAAGGCAGACCGGTTACTCGATCAGAAAATCGTCACTGCCCGCTTGGGTCGGTTGCGTTCCTTCGATCCCACAAGGAACAGTCACTCGCGCAGCACCTCGCACCCAGCGGTAGCAAGAATCTGCGAACGACAGCAATCGAGATTGCCTGGCTTTGTGCACGCCATCGCGCGACGTCTGCTCCACCCTGTGACCAGCCATTCCGAAAGTCGGCTTTCGAGCGCGTGACCGACCGGTCATGGCCGGCTGCCGCCGGCGGCGACAGTCCGGTGTCGGGCGGCTCAATTCGACCGGCCGGTTTCGGAAACGCTAATCGGCACGCCGTGTACCCGCAGGTGACCCATTGTCGACATTGGCGATCTTCTGATCGACTGACTAGAGTAGCTTGTAAGTGGCCGTTCGCTGAATTCGTCGCAGAAATCGGCATTCTTGAAAAGCAGACACTCTAGACTTTGCGCATGTTCGCGCCCCGCGTGTGCTTCGTCGATGTCGACCCGATGGGCTCTAGCCCGGCGCGCCAACGCGTGACAGCATCGACGCGCCCAGTCGCGCCATTCGACACGCGTGTTCCGGACTTGACCGCGCTGGACCAGTCAGAACGCCACGTCGCCACGGCCCTTCAGTTGCAGGATCTGGCGCGCGTCGTCGGGAGTAGCAATTTCCAACGATAGCGCCTCGAGGATGGTCCGAATCCGCTTGACTTGGGCCGCATTCGTGCGGGCAAGATGTCCCGGCCCTTCCCAAAGCGAATCCTCGAGACCGACGCGGACGTTGCCGCCGACCGCGGCCGAGATCGTCGCCACCGTCATCTGGTTGCGTCCCGCGCCGAGCACCGACCACACGTAGTCGTCGCCGAAGAGGCGATCTGCGCTGCGGCGCATATGCATCACGTCTTCGGGGTGCGGGCCGATACCGCCGCGCAGCCCGAACACCGACTGGATGAACAGCGGCGGCTTGACCAGCCCCCGGTCGAGGAAGTGTGCGGCCGTATACAGGTGGCTGATGTCGTAGCACTCGATCTCGAAGCGCGTGCCGTTGTTACTGCACGACTCGAGAATGAACGCAATGTCCGCAAAGGTATTGCGAAAGATCCGGTCCCAGCTGCCTTCAAGGTACGGACGCTCCCAGTCGTACTTGAACTCTTTCGTGCGACCTAGCATTTCGTAAAGGCCGAAGTTCATCGAGCCCATGTTCAGTGAGGCCACTTCGGGCTTGAACTGCAGCGCCGGGCGCACGCGTTCCTGCACCAACATCGTCGGCGCGCCGCCGGTGGTCAGGTTGACCACGACGTTGGAGCTGGCCTTGATCTTCTTCAGGAATGGCTCGAACAGGGCTGGCTCCTGAGACGGCCGCCCGTCCTTCGGATCACGCGCGTGCAGGTGGACGATCGCCGCGCCGGCTTCGGCGGCACCGAGCGCGCCGGCAGCAATCTCGTCGGCGCTGATCGGCAGATAAGGCGACATCGACGGGGTGTGAATCGCGCCGGTCACGGCGCAAGTGATGATGACCTTGCGGGGCTTTGCCATGGTGCATGTCCTCCTCGTAGTGGTGCTGAATCAGCGTTGCGTCTCGCCGATCTCAAGGTCGAGCAGCAGCCAGATCGCCGCCTTCTGCCAGTGCAGTCCGGCGCGCAGCGACGCGTGAACGCCGCCCGCAAGCGCGGTCGGGGCGACGAATTTCAGTGCCCACAGCGCGGGCAACTCGTACCGAACGACCGCGCCGGGCACAACGCGATTAAGAGCCCTGGCCGCGTACTCCGCGGTCACGAGTTGTTCGAGCCGTGCGTAGTCGCGGTCGCTGTAGGCGACCAGCGTCAGGTCGAGCACGTCGGCCTTGTCGCCGGCACGACCGCATGCGATATCGCCGATTCTCATGCTGCGCTCGCCCATTCGATCGTGGCGGAAACCGACGCGCGCGGTAGGAAGCCAGCGAGCGATTCGACCCGGCCGCGCCGCTCGCTGCGCACGCTGCCGCCTCCGGCCGGACCCGAGATCGTCAGCGCGTAGATCTCGTCTTCGACCGCCTGCGCCATTTCCGCATCCTCGCAGCGCGCAGACACGTGTACGCGCAGCTCAGGCGGCTCGCAATGCAATGGCATGGAACCGGCGCCGAGCACCGAATTGACACCAACAAGATCGATCACGAAATCATGGATTCCCAATTCGCGTTGCAGTCGAAGTCGCAGCACGTCGGCGGCCAGCCGCGCGCGAGCGAGCGCGCCCGTCCCCGCATACGCAATCTCGATGTCGGCGATCTGTCCGCGCCGCGCGAGGAAACCGATCACTTTCAGCCTGTCCGGTCGCGGTGAACCTTGCACGCCCGAAAGGCGCACGCGGTTGTGCCCCACCTGCTCGAAGCGAATGGAAGTGAAATCGAGCACCGCATCGGGCGTGATGTAGGAGCGCGGGTCGTGCACTTCGTACAGTAGCTGCAACGTGCACGCCGCGACGTTGAGACGACCCGGATGTCCGTCGAGAAGGCGGATCGTCGCCGAACCGTCCTGCGAGATGTCGGCGACCGGATAGCCGATGCGAGCCAGTTCCTCAACCGACAGATCCGGCACGCCAGGCTCGGTGAGATTGCCGCCGGAGATCTGCCCGCTGCATTCGAGCAGATGACCGACTGTCAATGCCGCCGCGACCGCATCGCCGGTCAGGCCGAGCGCCTGCACCGGTGCAGCGGCGACCAACGACGAGTCCGCGACGCGGCCGGTGATCACGACATCGGCACCTTCGTCCAGCGCCGAGACGATCGGCTCGAGACCAAGATAGACATGCGCGCCGACCCAAGTCCCGTCGTCAATCGGCTGCGTCCATTTAACCTCGTCGACACGATCGCGCACGTCATCGCCGATCACCGAGGCGATGCGCAGGGACGGGATACCGAGATCGCGGGCGAGCCGCGCTGTGGTGTGGCCCGCGGCAGCCGGATTTGCCGCGCCGAGGTTCGAGATCACCCGACAGCCGCGCGCCGCGTGCGGCAGCAACGGACGCAGGCGCCGCGCGAGCCGTGGGTCGTGTCCGGTCTCGGAATTCGATTCGCGCATCCGCAGCGCGTTGACCAGCGTGCGCTCGGCCAGGCATTCGAGGGCGATTGCGTCGACCTCGCCCGACTGCGCCATCAGGACTGCCGGTTCGATACGATCGCCCGCGAACCCGGCACCGGCGCCGATCGTGAACATCTCGCTTGAAGGCCTTCTCGCCATGTCGCTACAGCCCGAGATAAGCGCGTTGAATGTTTGGGTCATGGAGCAACTCCGCTCCCGGTCCAGTTTTTGCGATTCGTCCGCCCTCGATCACGTAGGCGCGGTTCGCCATTTCGAGCGCATCGGCGACGTTCTGTTCAATCAGCAGCACCGTCAGATCGCGAGAAACAGCCACGGTGCGGACCAGGTCGAAGACCTTCTCCAGCATTACCGGCGACAGCCCCAGCGACGGCTCGTCGAGCATCAGCATCCGTGGCCGGCTCATCAGCGCACGCGCAATCGCGCACATCTGCCGTTCGCCACCCGACAGTGAACCGGCGAGCTGATCGCGCCGTTCGCGCAGGATCGGGAACAATTCCATCACTTCGTCGAGGCTCTGCTTCATGTCCTGGCGCGCGGGCGGCACGAACGCGCCGAGTTCAAGGTTCTCCCGCACCGTCATGAACCTGAAGAGGCGCCCGCCTTCGGGCACCAGCGCCAGCCCGTGGCTAACGATCGCGTGCGCCAGCATGCCGGTGATGTGCACGCCGTCGAACACGATATGGCCTTCGCTCGGTTGCACGAGGCCGGTGATCGTCCGCAACAGCGTGCTCTTGCCTACGCCATTGGCGCCGACTACGGCGACGACCTCACCAGTATCGACGTGCATCGAGACCTTGCGCAGCACCGGCGTCAGGCCGTAGCCGGACGACACGCTTTCGACGGAGAGCAGACGGCTCACCGGCGCCGCCGGCCAAGGTAAGCAGTGACGACCTGCGGCATGGTCAGAATTTCGTCAGCGTCGCCCTCGGCAATCTTGGCACCGCGATCAATCACGATGACGCGCTTGGAAAACGCGCGCACAACCTTCAGGTTGTGCTCGATGATCAGAAACGTGAGCCCGCCCGTGTTCAGCCGCCGGAACAAATCGATCGCCTCGGCCACCTCGCTGGCGTTCAGTCCCGCCATCACTTCGTCGAGCAGGATCAGCGCTGGATCGAGCGCCAACGCGCGCGCCACTTCGAGGCGGCGCCGCTCCGACAAGGTCAGTTGCGACGCCCGCACGTTCGCGCGCCGGCCGAGCCCCACTTCGCGCAGTACCTGATGCGCGCGCGCTTCGGCGGATCGCAGTTTCGGATGCCGCAGGAACGCGCCCACCATCGCGTTTTCAAGCGCGGTCAGCGCCGGCAGAGGCTTGGCGATCTGAAAGGTCCGCCCGAGGCCCAGACGCGCGCGCGCGTCGGGTCGCAGCTTGTTGATCAAGCTGCCGTTGAAGCGCACCTCGCCCCCCGTGGGCTGCAGTTGTCCGGTGACGAGATTGAACAGAGTCGTCTTGCCTGCGCCGTTCGGTCCGATGATGCTGACGATCTCTCCGCGCTCCACCGCGAACGACACGTCGTTAACCGCGACTAGTCCGCCGAAGTGCTTGACGACGCCACGCACCTGAAGGAACGGCTCGCTCACCGCCTTCTCCGGTGCTGCCAGTATTGCCACAGGTGGTCGATCGCGCCGGCCACGCCGCGCCGCATGAAGAGCGCCGCGAGCAGCATGAACAGTCCGACCAGGATCAGATGCACGCCGGGACCGGCGCCACCGAGCGTGGCGCGGAAATAGCTTTCCAGCGGAATGATCAGGAATGCACCGAGCACCGGCCCTGTGATCGTGCCGATGCCGCCGATCAGCGACAGCAGCGCGAACTTGACGCCCACGTCAGGCAGCGAAAAGAGCGTCAGCGGATCGATCGTTCGCACGTACATCGCGAACAGTCCGCCGCCGAGCGCCGTTAGCGACGCCGAAAGCGCAGTGGCGCGGATCTTCACGCGCCGCACTGAAATGCCGGCAGCACGCGCCGCGTCCTCGTCCTCACGCACCGCGAGCAGGTAGTAGCCGAGCCGGCTGCGCATCAGCACGATCACCACAACCAGCGCCGTCGCCAGGTAAGCGAACATGACAAGCGCATAGGCGCGTGGATCGCTGAATGTCATCCTGATCAATCCGGCGCGAAACGGCACCTGCAGTCCGCGCGGCCCGCCGGTGACCGAGTCCAGGTAGTTGGCGAACACGAAGCCGACCTCATTGAATGCGAGTGTGGCGATCGCGAAGAACGAGCCCTTGAGCCGGAAAGTCGGCAGGAAGACGAGCGGCCCGATCACCGCGCACGCGATGGCGCCTGGCAACACGCCGATCCAGGGCGAGATCTGCCAGTCGAGTAACAGGCGCGCGGTCGTGTATGCGCCGATCGCGAAGAACACGCCGTGTCCAAGTGAGAACTGCCCTCCAAAACCGGCGATGATGTTCCACGCGACCGCCAGTCCGGCGAAGAGGTACGTGTAGGTCAGGATGTTGACCCAGAAATAATCCTTCCCGGCAAGGGCAAGCGGCAGCAGCACGGCCGTAAGGCCGACCGCCAGCAGTAGCGCCACGCGCTGCCAGGAAATTAGTCCCAGCGCTGGATCGGCCGGGTCGACTGCAGCGGTTTGGTCGGGCTTCAACATGTCATCCCTGCTCGCGAAAGCCGATTTCCTCGGCGCCGACCTGTCCAAAAAGACCCGTCGGGCGAATCACCAGCACCGCGAGAAAGATCAGGAACCAGATCGCCTGCTTCAATTCCGGATCGATGTAAAAGCCGGCAAACGCCTCGACCAACCCGACGATCAGTCCGCCGAAGTACGCGCCGGCCACGCTGCCAAGACCGCCCAACACGACGACAGCAAACGCAGCGAGGACGAAGTTGCCGCCGATGCCCGGCGCCAGCGTGTAGATCGGCGCAAGCAGCACGCCCGCGAGTCCCGCCAGCGCCGAGCCGATGCCGAACGTGATGACGAACGTGCGCTCGACGTTGATTCCCATCAGTTGCGCCGCCTGCCGGTCCTGCGTCACCGCGCGGATCGATTTGCCGATCAGCGTGCGCTGGAGGAACAGATGCAGCGCGATCGCGGCGAGCGTCACCGCGGCGAAGATCACCAGTCGCGAGACAGTGACGCGGATGTCTCCGACCGCAATCGTCAGACCTGCCAGCTTCGACGGCACGCTGTAGCCCTCGCCGCGCGTGAGTGCGAGCACGACGTTCTGGAACAGGATCAGCAGGCCGAAAGTGGCAAAGATCTGCATCGACGACTCGGCGTGCAGCGGCTGCAGGATCAAGCGATGCACGACGACACCGACCACGAACATCGCCGGTACCACCAAGAGCACGGACAAGTACGGATCAAGTCCGAGCGTCACGTAGCACAGATATGCGCCATACATCCCCAGCATCACCAGTTCGCCATGGGCGAAATTGACGATGCGGATCACTCCGAAGATCAGGTTCAGCCCGATCGCGACGAGCCCATAGATTCCGCCGACCAGCAGGCCGACGACGAGGATGTGCAGCACGTTGTCCATGAGAAGAAGAGAGAAGGGCGCGCGAGGCGCCTACGGCTCGCGCGATATCCATCCGTCTACTGCTTGCGCGGCGTATTCTTCAGCGCCACACCGGCCGCGCGCGCCTGCTCGGGAAACACCGTGATCTGCTTGCCACCTTGCCATTGAATGACCGTGACTCCCGGCCGCGCGTTCTGGAACTTGTCGTCGAACTTGACGCCTGCGCCCGATGGATATGAATTGAACGGCTTGTCGAGCCTGGCCGCGGCGGCGCGTACCTTGTCGACCTCGGTCGAGCCAGCGGCCTCCACTGTCTCAAGCAGGATCTTCATGCCGGTATAGGCAGTTAGGCTCTGTGGCGCGATCGGATCGCGGTTGTACGTCTTGCGATAGTTCGCTAGGTACGCGCTCGCGCCGGGACCGAATTGGTCGGATATGTCGGGCCGTGGATACGACACGACCATCACGCCCTCGAGGAACTCGGCGCCGAGTGCATCTAGAGTCTCCTGCGTGTCGCCGGTGCCCACCGTCAGGATAACCGGCGGCTTGAGCCCCTGCTCGCGCGCGGTTTTGAGCAGGAGGTTGATGTCGGGCACGTAACCGGTGATCACCCATACGTCGGGATTCGCGCGCTTGGTGCGCAAAACGACATCGGTTAGGTCGGCCGCGCGGAAGTTGTGCGCGCCCTGCGTCAGCGCCTTGACGCCGCGGGCCTCCAGCAGCTTCTTCTGGGCATCGCCGATCGACTTGCCGTAGATCGAGTCCTCATGCTCGACCCACAGCGACAGGTCCCGTGTTTCCTTGCCGAGTGCGGGCGCGATCAGCTCGGCGATCGTGCGCACGCTCATCTCGGCAAACGTCGGCGCATACGGGCCGACGCGGATGAAATTCGGCAGAGCGCGCTCGGTGAGATCCGCCGCCAACGCATTCGTGTCCCAGTAGATCTTGCCATAGCGCTGCGCGGCGTCGCTCGCGGCGTTGGAGACGGCGGAAATGTAGGTGCCGATGAACAGGTCAACCTTGTCGCGCGTAACAAGCTGGTCGACCGCGGCGATGCCCTGCTGCGGATTGCCGGCATCGCCGCGGATCAGCTCTACCTTGCGGCCAAGCACACCGCCCTTGGCATTCTTCTCGTCGACCGCGACCTGGTAGCCGCGCGCGACTTCGTCACCGTACAGCGCGAGCGGGCCACTGTAGGGATTGATCGCGCCGATTCGCAGCGTCTGCGCCGCCGCGACCAGGGAAAACGCCAGCGCCGGCGCGGCAAGCGCGATACCGAGAATTCGGTTCAGTTGCATGACTTTGCCTCCTCTGGATATTGAACTGCGTGGTAATGCCTGGGCGGCCGCCTTCAAAAACCCCGTTCACGCCGGTGCGAAGCGCGCCAGCGCCACACCCGCTTCGCGCTCGATCGCGAGCTTCAGTCTCATGTCGATGCACAGCATGTCGTGTACAGCTTTGACGTTGCTGATCAGCCGCGGACCCTCGGCGAGTTCAACCACCGCCACGTTGTACGGCAGCCGACGGGCGAAGTAATCGTGATAGCCATGGTGATAGACGACCCAGCTGACGAGCCGGGCATTGCCCGAAGCGGTCTCCCAGCGCGGCTCACGCGCGAGACAGCGCGGGCATTCGCCGCGTGGCGGCAGCCACGCATGTTCGCACGACGTGCAGCGCTGAAACATCAGCCGGCCTTCGTCGAGCGCGCGCCAGTACGGCGCGGTGACTTCACTCACCTGCGGCGCGGGGAAGAGTGTTTCGTTTGTCATTCGCATTGCCCCAGGACCAGCGTCGAGTGCGTGTGCATGATTCCGCCCTGATTGCTGACGACGCAATTCTCCGCGCCCTTTACCTGCAAAGTCGCCTCGCCGCGCATCTGGCGCACGCCCTCGGTCACGAGTTGCAGCCCCGGCATTCCGGTCTCGGACAGCAGCCCTCCGGCGGTGTTGAGCGGCAGCTCGCCGCCGATCTCGAGCCGCCCCCCGGCGCAATATGGACCGCCCTGGCCATGCGGCGCGAAGCCGTATGCCTCAAGCGTCATCAGCACGGTGATCGTGAAGCAGTCATAGATCTGCGCCATATCGATGTCCTGCGGCCGCAGTCCGGCCATATTCAGTGCGGTCTTGCCCGAGTTCTCCGCGCCGGTGCGAGTCAGATCGGCGCGCTGCGCGACATCCCACGACGAGTGCCCCTGGCCGAAGCCGAGGATCGGCACCGGCTTCTTAACGCCAAGCGATTTCGCGCGCTGCGCACTCATCAGCACCACCGCCGCCGCGCCGTCGGAGACGAGGCAGCAGTCGTCCCGGCGCAGCGGATCAACTACCCACGGTGACTCGCGATATTGCTCGAGCGTCAGCGTTTTGCGAAGTTGTGCATGCGGATTCGCCGCGCCATGTTTGCGGATTGCGACCGCGATCGCACCGAGCTGATCGCTGGTGGTGCCGAATTCATCCATGTGACGACGCGCCAGCATCGCGTAGCCGGCCGGAACGCCGAACCAGCCGTATGCGGCGTCCTCGCCCCAGGCCTTCTCGTACGCGTGCCGGCTGCCAGTGCGCGGATTGTCCGCGTAGCACACTAGTGCGATGTCGCACTGCCCATGCTCGATGGCCATTGCGGCGAACGCGATCAGCGAAATGTTGGCCGCACCGCCCTGGTCCCAGGCGCCGCCGACGCGCGGCTGCAATCCCATCGCCTCGGCCAGCGTCTGGCCATACATGAACTGCGGGTTCGATGTCGGTGGTTTCACCAGTAACGCGTCGACCGCGTCCTTCTCGATGCCGGCATCAGCAAGCGCGTTGCGGCATGCCTCGATGTTGAGCGAGATTGTGCCGCGGCCAGGCAGCTTACCGAACGCGGTCTGGCCGATGCCCGCGATGACGACATTACCGCGCATCAGATGACTGCCTCGTCCTGCAGCGTTTCGATTTCGGCGTTCGACAGTCCGAGCCACTCGCCATAGACGACGCGGTTGTCCTCTCCAAGTTGACGGCTGGGAATGATCGGCAGCGGATCGGCGCCCTCGAAGCGCAGCGGCGAATTTGGCAACGGAATGTGGCCAAGCTCGGGGTGATCGATCCACTGCAGCGCGCGCCGCGCGTGCAGGTGCGGATCGTTGACGACTTCGTCGAGGTCGCGCACGGGAGCACACGGCACCCGATGCTTCAGCAGCAGTTCGAACAGTTCCTGCTTGGCAAAGCGCTGTGTGAACGTGCCGACGATCACGTCGACGTCGTCCATGTGAGCGACGCGCTCCTTAAGGCTCGCGAAGCGCGGGTCGTCGGCCAACTCGGGGCGCTGCATTGCGTTGATCAGCGATTTCCAGTGCGTCTCGCCGACGCAGATGATCGCGATCCAGCCGTCCTGCGTCGGGTAGACGTTGTACGGCGACTCCGCGAGCCCGCCGTGCCGGTTTCCGGTTCGGATCGGTGTCTTACCGCCGCTGCCGTAATAAAGACCGAGGTTGGAACTGAGCGACGCGTACACCGCTTCCTGCATCGAAACGTCGACCGCGCGTCCGACGCCGGTCTGCTCACGCTCGAAGAGCGCGGTCATCACCGCGCCGTACAAGTGAACGCCGCCGAAGAAATCGCAGATCGCCGGGCCCGCTTTCACCGGCGGCCGGTCGGCGTATCCGGTCACGCTCATCACGCCGGCCATCGCCTGCACGGTGAGATCCATCGCCGGATAGTCGCGATACGGACCGGTCAATCCGTAGCCCGACCCCTGCGCATAGATCAGCCGCGGATTGACTTCGCGCAACCTGCTCCATCCGCAACCGAGCCGGTCCATCGTTCCCGGCGCGAAGTTTTCCAGCAGTACGTCGCCGCGCCTAACCATTTCCAACAGCAGCTCGCGGCCGCGCTCGTGCTTCAGGTTCAGCGTGACCGACTGTTTGTTCGAGTTCAGCATCGCGAACGGCAACCCCGCGCCTCCGACGGTGCCGCGCCTGCGCAGATGTTCCCCCTCGCGCGGCTCGATCTTTATCACACGCGCGCCCGCCATCGCCATCAGGAACGTCGCGTATGAGCCGTTGTAGATCTGGCCCAGATCGACGACCGTGATCGACTCGAGCGGATAACGGCGTGGCATCGTCAGCGCCCCTTGAACTGCGGTGGCCGCTTCTCTGTGAAGGCGGCCGGGCCCTCGCGCGCATCGTCGCTCGCCATCAGCAGCCGGTTGATCAATTGCTCCATCCGCAGGCCAGTGGCCAGATCCATGTCGCTGCTGCGCAGCGCCAATTCCTTCGCCGCCTGCAACGCGAGCGGCGCGTTCGCGGCGATGCGCCGCGCATAGTCGAGCGCGGTGTCGATCAGCCGATCGGTCGGCACGACCTTGTTGACGAGGCCCCAGCGTGCCGCGGTTTCGGCATCCATCAAATCTCCCGTCAGAAGCATCTCCATCCCGATTGCATGCGGCAGTTGCTTCAGGATGCGTTGCGTGCCGCCGTTGCCGGGAATCACGCCGCGCTTGACTTCTGCCAGGCTGAACGTCGCATGAGGCGCCGCCACGCGGATGTCGGTGGCGAGCATCAGGGTCATGCCACCGCCCAGGCAGTAGCCGTTGATCGCCGCGATCACCGGCTTCCAGACTTCCAGCCCGCGGTTGAGAAGCTGGTCGCGCTGTGTCAGCCACATTTCGTCGAAGCCGGGCGGACCGGTAAGGAAGCTCTTGATATCTGCGCCGGTGGTGAACGATTTTGCGCCCGCGCCGGTCACGATCGCGACTCGAATCGCAGCGTCGTCCCGCACGCGGCACCACGCCCGGGACAGCGCCTGGTAATGCTCGGCATCCATCGCGTTCAACCGCTCTGGGCGGTTGATCACGATCGTGCAGATGCCGTCGGCGACTTCAACGTCGATCGACATCGGTCAGCCTCGCACGCGCTTGCCGCCGACCAGATCGCGCGCAATCACCATGCGCATGATCTCCGACGGCCCTTCGCCGACGCGCTTGATGCGCAGCTCGCGGTACCAACGCTCCAGCGGCATCTCGCACGACACGCCCATGCCGCCGAGGACCTGGATGCAGCGATCGACGACGCGCCCGGCAGTTTCGGTGCCGTAGACCTTGGCGACTGCCGCATCGAGCTTGATGTCTTCGCCGCGGTCGGCCTTCCAGGCGGCCTCGTACACGAGCATCCGCGCGGCGCGCAACTCGATTTCCGAATCCACCAGCATCCACTGAATGGCTTGCCGGTCCGCAAGTCGGCTGCCGAAGGTTTCGCGTTGCTTCGCCCACTCGATGGCGATCTCGAGCGACGCCTGCCCCAGTCCGATCGTCGCGGCCGCGTACGGCACGCGACCGTGCACGAGCCACTGCCCGGCGATCGCGAAGCCCTGGCCTTCCTTGCCGAGCAGGTTCTCGGCCGGTACTTCGTAGTTGTCGAAATTCAGCTCGTAGGGACGGTAGGAACGGATCACTGGGATCGGCGAGATCGTCAGGCCCGGTTTGTTCGTCTCTACGATGAACGCGCTGATGCCCTCGCGGCCCGGGCCGCCGCTGCGCGCGAATACGACGCCCCAGCTCGCTTCGCTGGCGCCGGAGATAAAGATCTTGGTGCCATTCAGGATGTAACGATCGCCCCTGCGCTCAGCGCGCGTGCGGATCGCGCGCGCGGGGTCCGAGCCGCCGCTCGCCTCGGTGATCGCGACGAAGGATTTTTCGCCCTTGTCGATCGAGGGCATCGCGTACTTTTCGATCTGCTCGCGCGTGCCGCTAAAGATGATGTTGGGCGGGTCGAAACCGAACGCGCCACAGGCGGCAATGTAGGCGCCCATCTTGCACTTGACGGATTCCTCGGCGACGATGCACTGGCCGAGCAAATTCAACCCCGCACCGCCATACTCCGCCGGCGTTTGCACGCACCACAGACCCGCGGCGCGCGCTTTCGCCTGCAGCGGCAGCAGTTTCTCTTTCGGCAGCTTCCACGAGTCGTGCGGCTCGCTCGCCTCTGCGGGTCGGACCTCGCGCTCCATGAATCGGCGCGTGGTCTCCTGCAGCATCTTGAGTTCGTCCGGCAGTTGCCAGCTTCCCAGCGTGTTCATCGTTCGATCCTTCTATCGCCGACGCTGCGCGCGCTGCGCCCGCGTTGCGTTCACATCGATTCGATACACGGTGCGATCGCCGAGCGGCTTTGCCTGCGCGATCACCGCGCCGTATTCGCGTTCAGCGGTGGTGCGGCTGATGTAGCCGAGATTCAGGTCGCGCTCGACCTCGGCAACATCGCGTTCGAACGGATCGCCGAATCCGCCGCCGCCGGGCGTGCAGCAGTGCAATCCGTCGCCCGAGTGCAGCAGCTGACCTTCGAGTTTGCTGCGCATCGGCGGACGCCACGTCTTTCCATCGGTGCGAAATTCGACGATATTGGGCGCGCCCGACCCGCCTCCGACCACGCCGAACGACCGGCTGTCACACTGGTCGCCGAGCACGCTGGTCGAAAGATCCGCCCACGCGGTGAACTGGTACTCGGACCCGCAGCCGCCGCGATGCCAGCCCGGCCCGCCTGAGTCTTCGCGCAGCCGGAAGAAATCGAAATGGAGCGGATAGCGGTGCTCCGACATTTCGAGCGAAACAAAATTGGCCATCGACTGCGGCGGTGTGGCGTGCACGAGCCCATCGGTCGCCTTGGTCGCGCCGTAGCCGCCGGGATACGGGAACACGCCGACGAAGAACTTGCCGCTATCCGGATGGCGGCCGCCAACAGTGCAAACGCCGATCGTTCCGAACGGTGCGGCGGGCGTACGATCGGGGATCGCCTGGCCGAGCGCGCCGAATACGACGCTGATCACGCGGCCGAGCACCTCGAGATAGCCGCCAACCGGCGTCGGATACTCGGCCGAGATGATCGTGCGGTCCGGAATCGCGAAGGTCGCCGGACGGAATGCGCCGCCGTTGACCGGCACCTCCGGAAAGATGTGCTTCATCGCGACATAGCAACCTGACATTGTCGTGTTGCGCGACAGATTGACCGGACCGCGTGCGGTCGATGACGAACCGGCGAAGTCGAAATGCAGGTCGGAGCCTTTGACCGTCAGCGCGAGCGAAATCTTTAGCGGGGAATCGACGATGCCGTCGTTGTCGATCAGCTCCTCGAACCGGTAGGTGCCGTCGGGGATCTCGTCGATGTACGACCGCATCTGTTTCTCGGAACGCGAAATCATCTCGGCGAGGCATTCATTCAGCCGCTCCACCCCGTAACGCGCGACGAGCTGGTCAAGTCCGCGCTGCCCGACCGCGAACACGTTGACCATCGCCGACAGGTCGCCGCTGATGTCGTCGGGCAGACGCGTGTTCGCGCGGAACATCGCGACCAGCCCTTCGTTGAGCTTGCCCTGGTCGTACAGCTTCACCGGCGGAATGACCATCCCTTCCTGGTGGATCTCCTGCGCCTTCGGCGCCCAGCCGCCGGCGACACTGCCGCCGACATCCATCCAGTGGCCGGTGCTGGCGAGCAGCGCAAAAAGCCGGTCGCCGACGAAGTACGGCGCGACGAGCTGCGTGTCCTGCAGATGCGTGCCGCCGATATATGGATCGTTGAGGATCCAGACGTCGCCGCGCCTGAAGCCGCCCTGCGCATTGGCGATCTTCACGACGTTTTGCGTGGTGAACTGCATGTTGGCGAGGAACACCGGCAGGCCGTAGCGTCCCTGCGCGATCGTCTCGCCACTCTCCGGATGGAAGATCGCGTGCGCGCAGTCGTTGGTCTCCGAGATGATCGGCGAGATCGCCGCGTGGATCAGGTGCAGATCCATCTCGTCCGCGATCTGTTCGAGCGAGCCGCGAACCACCGCGAGCGTGACGGGATCGATACTCACGCCAACTCCACTAGCAGGTTGCCAAATGCATCGACGCGGGTCGTCATGCCGGGCTCGACCACCGTCGTTGTGTCGTTCTGTTCGACGATCGCGGGACCTTCAAAACGAATTCCCGGCCGCAGGTCCTCACGCGCATAGATCGCGGTGTCGTGCCAGGAGCCAAAGTACGCCGGCCGGCGCTTGATCGGACGCGGCGCACCGCCAAGGGCCTCCACCGCGCGCCTGCGCGCGAATCCGCCGCGCTTGCCGATCACGCGCGTGCGCAGGTTGACGACCACGGCAGGAATGTTCTCGAGCACGTTGCCGAACTCGGCGCGATATTGCGCGACGAACGCCTGCGTCAGCTGCCGTGCGTCCCAGCCGGCTTCGATGCGCACCCGCAGCGCGTGGATCTGACCCGCGTAAGCCATGTCGGCGAAGTGCACGACCTCGACCGCCGAGTGCGGTGCGTCGGCGCGCTTCAGCTGCGCTTCGCCTTCTGCGCGCTGGCGCTGCAGGATCTCGTGGATCTGCGTCAAGTCGGCGCGATCGAGCCGCTGTTCATAAGTCTGCGAGTAGTCGTAGCGAATGTCGGCGATCGCGCAGCCCATCGCGCACAGCACGCCGGGATACGGCGGTACAAGCTCGGTGCGGATGCCGACCTCGCGGATCAGCGCCGCGCCATGCATCGGTCCGGCGCCGCCGAAGGCGACCATCGCGAAGTCGCGCGGATCGAGGCCCTGCTCGATCGAGATCAGCCGGATGCGGCCAGCCATGCGCAGGTTGACGACCGCGAGCACCGCCTCGGCTGCCGCTTCAGTTCCGAGCCCGAGTGGCTTCCCAAGCCTTGCGAAGGATGCGCGTGCCGATTCGAGGTCGAGCGCGATCTTGCCCTTGCCGCCAATCGGGCTGTCGACCGCGATGCGGCCTAGCACGAGATTGGCGTCGGTCACAGTCGGCTCTATGCCGCCACGGCGATAGCAGATTGGCCCGGGCACGGAACCGGCGCTCCTCGGGCCCACTTCGAGGATGCCACCGCGATCGACCGACGCGATGCTGCCGCCACCGGCGCCGATCGTGTGCACGTCGATCATCGGCAGCTTCAGCGGCACGCGAAAGTCGAGATCTGTCTTCTCCGCGACGCGCGGTTCGCTCCCAATGACGACCGCGACATCGAAGCTCGTTCCGCCCATGTCGGCCGTGATGATCTTGTCGAAGCCCGCCTCCTTCGCAACCCCCCCGGCCGCGATCACGCCCGCGGCCGGCCCCGAGCGCACGATGTAAGCGGAGCGGCGGCCGAGCTGCGACAGCGGCGACAGCCCGCCGTTCGACTGCATGATCAGCACGTCGCGGCCGAAGCCCCAGTCGCGCAGTTTTCGCTGCAGGTTCTTGGCATAGCGCGACACGAGCGGCTGCAGATAGCCTTGCACCGCCGCAGTGCTGGTGCGCTCGAACTCGTAGTACTCGCGGATCACGCCGGTCGATGTAACGATCTCCCACGACGGGTTGGCCGCGCCGAGCAGTTCGGCGATGCGTTCTTCATGCGCGGGATTTGCATACGCGTGCAGCAGTGAGATCACGACCGCCTCGACATCCTGCTGCTTCAGCAGCTCGGCGAGGGCTCGCACTTCCACCTCGTCCAGCGGCGCCAGCACCCGTCCGCGATAGTCGACGCGCTCGGTGATTTCCCAGCGGCAATCGCGCGGAATCAGCGGCTGCTGCACGCCGCTGAGCCCGTACATCAGCGGGCGGTCGCGCCGGCCTAGCTCGAGCACATCGCGAAAGCCACGTGTGGTCACGAGCGCGCAGCGCGCGCCCTTGCGCTCGATCACCGCGTTGGTCGCGATCGTCGTTCCGTGCAGCAGCGCTTCAAGATCCCTCGGGTCAATCTGCGCCGCGCGCAGCGAATCGAGCAGCGCGCGCGACGGGTCGTCCGGCGTCGACGGAACTTTCAGGATGCGTTCGATCCCGCTCTTTGAGTCGACGCAGTACAGATCGGTGAAAGTTCCACCAACATCGATGCCGACAACTGCGCTCACTTCTTCCTTCCTTTCCGCGCAGCGTCCGCGCCTCTGCTGGTGACGCAGGTCTTGCGCGCAGGAGGCTGCGCCCCGCCTTTCGGCGCGTCCTGATGCAGCGCGACTGCACGCGCCGCGGACACATGCCGCGTCATGCGGCGCCGCGCGGCCTCCGGGTCCTGCGCGACGATCGCTTCAACGATCGCGCGATGAATCTTCAATGTGGCCGCGCGCACTTCGTCCGAATCGAACGCTTCGTTTTCGGTCGCCTGGTGAATCGCGTTCGACAGCACTTCCATCACCGCTATCAGCAGTTCGTTGTGGCTGGCGCGCACGACCGCCATGTGCCATTCCAGATTCGCCTCAAGATAGCGGCGTAGGTTGCCGATGCTGGCTTCGACGGCCTCGGTCTTTACGACGAGATCCTCGACATCCGCGTCGGTCCGGTGTCGCGCAGCGCCTTCAGCCCCGAGCGCCTCCAGCCCGGTGCGCACATCGTGCAAGTGCTCGGCGGTGATGTTGCGGCCCCAGATGAAGAGCTCCAGCGGCCGTGTCAGTTCGTCGCCGCGGGGACGACGAACGCGTGCGCCTCCGCCGCGCCCGGGGCGGATCTCGATCAGTCCGTCGATCTCGAGGATGCGCAGCGCCTCGCGCACCGTCGTGCGGCTTAAGCCGGTCTGCGCGGCCAGATCGCGTTCGGCCATCAATGTCATGCCTTCCGGCCATTCACCGGAGCGAATGCGGGCGCGCAGATCCTCGGCCAGCACGTCGGACGATTTCGGTGCAGTAATTCGACGGACCGCGGCCATGCGCGCGCGCGCGGGATCTTCAAACATCGGCATGCCCGCTCTCGTTTGAACCACTATCTAGGCCATATTCCGCCCGCCCCAAATGTCGAAACGAGCAGGGCAAGGCGGAGCGGCGCCACAAGCAGGTCCCACACCGCCCACATGCGCTTCAAATTCCTCCTCCGAGGGCGTGCCCGCACGCGGGCAGCTTTAACCGCGCGCGCAGCGCGCGGCACATGAAAGATATTTTGGTCCAACCATTAAGTCAATCCAAATATTGGACCAAAACGCGGGATGCGGCCCAGAGGTGCGGCGCAGCAGCCCTTGTCCGCCGGTCGCGGGCAAGGACTGCGCCGGCAGCGGTCACGCCGCACGGATACTTTCGTCCATTCATGATCGAACGGGAGAGCCGATCGCAGCTTCCGCAACGCCGCCGCAGTCCACCTTGACACTGACTGATGTCCCCATGTTGTCGCCGGGCGGGAACTGAGCCACCCTGTCGACATTGCCGTGAGCCACTTGCCGAGTCCGATACTCTCGCCTCAGCGCGACTTTCCGGCTGACCGAGGTGGCTCACAGGAAAGTCGGCACACCCGATGGAAATGGCCCAATCGGCGATCGGCGCTAACGGGCTTGGATGTCAGGAGGTGGCCGGCTGCCGCCGGCGGCGACAGTCCGGCGTCGGGCGGCTCGATTCGACCGGCCGGTTTCGGAAACGCAAGTCGGTACGCCGTGTACCCGCAGGCGACCCATATCGGCTATACGGCGGCTGAGATTGCTCGCCCGACAGCCGCCATTCGCAGCATCACCGCGACAGCGCTGCCACGTAAGCATTCGTTCGACGCCAGTCAACAGCCATTCGCCCTGAATCCATGGGCTGAACGCGCCTGAGGCGCCTTACGCGGGCGGGAATGTCCGGCAAAGTAGCCGGCAAGCATGATGGAGAAGACCGCAGGACGACGCAGACCGCAGGACGACGTTGACGAGGCCGGCATGCGCGGCCACCATAGCGCATCGTCGCCAATGCCCAACTAGGCGGCGGACTCGTTGGAGAGGCCTGGCCCGCTCTGGAATGGGTGGTCAAGGGCGCCGTTCAGAGCTTTAAAGGGGGTCTCATGGCTGAGAGCGACAAGGTGTTCGCGGGCTCGATCCCGAAGTTCTACGACACGCTGATGGTCCCCCTGATCTTCGAGGCCTATGCCGCCGACCTGGCGGAGCTTGTCGCTGCCTCCTCGCCCGGCTCGGTGCTTGAAACGGCGGCCGGCAGCGGCGTGGTCACG
>Ga0209048_10002287_pt1 | contig 19145 bp, 12 predicted proteins | sample FrelakmetCRP12CR_FD_187146 | JGI IMG/M metagenome (GOLD analysis project Ga0209048, IMG submission 187146) | Freshwater lake sediment microbial communities from the University of Notre Dame, USA, for methane emissions studies - CRP12 CR (SPAdes)... | ecosystem: Environmental > Aquatic >... | reverse complement strand
GGCCGCGGCGGCCCTGGTCATCGTCGCGTTGATCCTGGCGGGATGGCGCCGCGTCGAATTGCGACCGGGCCAGCCCTTCGCGCGACCGATCGCGGCTGTTGCCGGCGCGTCGCTTGCCCTGGCGCTGCTCGCGCCGGCGGCGATCGGCAGCCTCGGCCAGCTCCTGTCGCCCGCAGGCGCCGTGGCCGCGTTCGCCGGCCTCGGATTGGTGCTGTGGCGAGACGATCGGAAGCGCCTCTTCCTGGTCGTCGCGCCGTTCATCGCCGAGGCGGCGCTGCTCGGCACCTGGAGCAAGGCGGCCGCGCTGTCCACCGACTTCCGGCGGCTCGTGCCGGTGGTCCTGCCCATGGCGGCGCTCTACATCGCGGTGCTCGTCGCCGAGGCCTCCACCCGCTCCCGGCGCGCCTGGCGCATCGCGTGGGCGCTGCCTGTCGGCCTCATCGCCCTGTGGACCTGGCAGGCGTGGCCGGTCCTGCGGCATCCCCCGATGCAGGGCGTGCACGCCCAGGTCGCCATCCTGGCCCGCGACATTCCGGCCGACGCCGTCGTCCTCTCCGACCGTTCGGTGCCCAGCCACCTGGCGCTGGCGCTGCAGTCCGCATTCGGCCGCGTCACGCTCCCGCTGACGGCGCGTCCGCCGTCCGCTTCGTCGCTGCGCTCGTTCGTCGAGCGCGTGCTGGCGGGCCGGCGGCGCGCGTTCGTCATGATCGCGGGGTACGAGGGCGAGTTGCCGGGCCGGTTGTGGCGAAGTGACTTCGACCGCTTCGAGGTCCGCCAGGCGGACGTCGTCCGGCTGCAGTTCACCGGTCTCGTCCCGGCGCTGAGCGGGATCCCGCGGCAACTCCCCACCATGTCGGCGCACGTGGAGCTGTACGAGATCGGGCGTCCGACGGAGAGTCCCGGCGTCGCGCTCCCGGCGATGATCGATGTGGGCGACTTCGACTTCGCCTCGGTGCTGCGGGGGTTCTACGGCCGGGAGTCGGTGCCGACGGCCCGCGTGCGCTGGACGGCGGGAGAGGCCGAGCTCCTGCTGCCGAAGCTGGCCGCGGGCGGCTCGCGCGTCGCGCTCATGCTGCGTGCGGCCTCGTTCCGGCCTCCGGGCTGCCCGGCGCCGACACTTCGACTCTACATCGACGGGGTGCCGGCCGGCGCCATCGACGGCCTCGTCGCGCCGCTGACAACTTACAGCGTGACCCTCGACGCCGGCGTCGCGGCGCGCCTGCGCGCGGGAACGACCACGCTGAGGTTGGTGACCGACACGTTCGTGCCGAAGGCGGCCGGATTCGGCGACGACTCCCGGGCCCTTGGGGTGGCGCTCGACTGGGTCCGCCTGGAGTGAACGCTCTCACGAGCGCGCTGCCCGCCGGGCATCCCGGAGGACGGCGCGCAGCGATACGTAGGCGCGGGTCGCCGCCGTCGTCAGCCCGGACAGCGACGATCGATGGCGGAAGTAGTGCGCGTCGATCCGCTCGAACTGCTCGACGCGGCTCTCCTTCGAGACGTAGGCGAGCTCGATGCCGAAGCCGGCGGCGAAGTGCTCTCGCACCAGCAGTGCCGCGCCGCCGGGCGCGTCGCCGAACGGATAGGCGAAGCTCCTGACCGGGCGCCCGACCACCTCTTCGAGAATCGCGCGGCTGTCGAGGATCTCGCGCGCCGCCATCTCCGGCGAGAGGCGCGCGAGATTTGCGTGCGAACAGGAGTGCGATCCGATCTCCACGCCGCAGGCGGCCGCCTCCCGGAGCGCGCCGGCATCGAGCAGCGGCTCCGCCGGCGTGTCCCGAGGCCACGAGGGCCAGTCGGCCACGCCGCCAATCCGGCCCGCCACGGCGAACAGGATCCCGGAGAAACCGAACTGCGAGAGGATCGGCAGGGCGCCGGTGGCGAAGCTGGCCAGGCCGTCGTCGAACGTCAGCATCACGGTTCGTGCGGGCCAGCCCCCGCGGGCGTGGCCGGCCAGCAGGTCATCGAGCGTCATCGTTCGCCACCCGGCGCCATCGAGCGACGCGAGATGCTCGCGGAAGCGCACCGGCGACAGGCAGAGCGGCGGCGGGCCCTCGGAGATCGAGTGGTAGGCGAGAATGGGAACCCGCGGCGTCATCGCGAGGCCGGAGGGGTCGGCGGTCATGCGGCGCGTTCCGGCCCGGCGCGCCTGGCGGCCAGGCACTCGTCGATCGTCTGGAGGTACTGCGCGATGTGCGGCCCGGCCGTCCACCGCTCCAGGAAGACGCGCCGCGCATTCTCTCCGAGCGACCGCCTCAGTCCCGGGTCGGCACGCATCCGCCCGAGCGCCGCACGGAGCCCGTCGTCGTCGTGGAACAGCAGGCCGCCGTCGGCGTCCTTGACGATTTCCGCCATGCCCGCCAGGTCGCGCGCGACGACCGGCGTCCCCTCGGCGAACGCCTCGATCATCGCCATCGGAAAGACCTCGTAACACACCGACGGCACCACCAGCGCGATGGCGTGGCGATACAGGGACATCAGGCGTTCGTACGGCTGGACGCCCAGGAACGAGACGTTCGACATGCCCGCGGCGGCGGCGCGCAGGGTGCCCTCGTCGTCGCCCTCGCCGGCGACGAGCAGGTCCGCGGACCCTGCATCCCGGAACGGGCCGAGCGCCGTCTGGAGCCCCTTGGTCGTCACGAGGCGGCCGACGAAGAGGAAGTACGGGCGCGGATGCGGCGAGGCCTCACCGGGCGGCGGCGGCGGCGGGACGGGCACGAATTGCGGCAGCACCGTAACCGGCAGGTCCATGCCCAGCTCCCGGTGCTTGTCGCGGGCGAATCGGCTCGGCGCGAGGAACCGGTCGATCTCACCCAGCTTCCGGCGCAACAGGCCCGTGGCGCGCCAGGGCTGCGGGGGCCGGCGGGCGTGCAGGCAGCACCGCACGCACTGCCGGCCGTCGCAGATCCTGCGGCCGAATTTCCACAGGAGGTGCGTCGGGCACACGAGCCACTGTTCGTGCATCGTGTAGAGCTTGACCGCGCGGCCGTACCCGAACGCCCCGGGTCCGATGAGCGACGCGTTGTGGAAGTGAATGACGTCGTGGCCGCCCGACTCGAGCAGGCGCCTGAGTTTCGGCTTGAAGAGCGGCCACCCTGTCTGGTGGGTCGCCAGCGGCGAGAGCAGGCCGGCGCGCGACTTCAGGCGGTGAACCGTCACGTTCGCCGCGTCCTGGTAGTGGAGCGCAGGCTCGCCCGGGTGCAGCAGGTAGTACGCGTCCAGGTCGTGGACGACATCGACGACGTGTCCGCGCCGCCCGAGTTCCGTCGCGAGCCGGTGCACGTATGTGGCGTCGCCCCCGAAGTGGTAGGGCGGGTAGAACGTCGTCACCATGCAGAACTTCATGTCGGTCGCCCGGAAGGTCCCTGTCGCGTATGATGCTGGCGGCACACCCGCGCCTGACGTATCATGCTCCTTCGGCTAGCGGCCTTCAACCGTGCGCGCCTGCCGGCAGTATTGGTTTCATGAGCCCAAGTGAAGGCAGTCGTCAGCAGCCCGCCGACGAGGCGACCGACGCCGGTGTTTCCGGCGTCCGGACCCCGGCGGTTTCCGTGATCGTGCCCGTCCTCCGCGCGGACGGCGCGTTCCGCGACTGCCTGGCGAGCCTGGGCCGCCTCGATCCGGCCTGCGACGATCTCGTCGTGGCCGTGGATGGCGGCGACGCGGACGCGGCGTTGCTGGCGGCCGGCATCGGGGCGCAGGTGGTGCGCCTGCCCGAACGGCGTGGGCCCGCCGCGGCACGAAATGCCGGCGCGCGTGCCGCCCGTGGCGACGTCCTGCTCTTCGTGGACGCGGACGTCACGCTCCGGCCCGACGCCGTCGCGCGCGTCGTCGCCGCGCTCCGCGCACACCCGGGCTGCGACGCCGTCATCGGGTCGTACGACGATGCGCCCGCGGCTCGGAACTTCCTGTCGCAGTACAAGAACCTCGCCCACCACTTCGTCCACCAGACGTCGCGCGAAGAGGCCTGGACGTTCTGGGGCGCCTGCGGCGCGGTGAGACGGGACGCGTTCCAGCTTGCGGGAGGGTTTGACGAACGCTATGCCAGGGCGAGCATCGAAGACATCGAACTCGGATCGCGGCTGGTGGCTGCCGGCCGCCGCATCCGGCTGGAGAAGCATCTCCAAGTCACGCACCTGAAGCGGTGGACCGCCGGCGGGCTCCTGCGGTCGGAGATCTTCGACCGCGCCATTCCGTGGACGCGCGTGATCCTGACAACCGGGCGCATGCCGGCCGATCTCAACCTGCGCTGGTCGGGTCGCGTCGCCGTCGCGGCGGCCTGCCTGCTCGCCCCCGCGCTGATCCTCGCCGTGCGCCATCCCTGGGCCCGGGCCGTCGCGGCTGCGCTGGCCCTGGTGCAGGTCGGGGTCGATCTGCCGCTCATCCGGTTCCTCCGCGCCAGGCGCGGGAACCTGTTCGCCCTCCGCGCGATCGGCTGGCAGTGGCTGCACCACGTGTGCTGCGCGATCGGCTTCGCCTGCGGGATTGCGATGCACCTCGCCGGCGCGGATCGCCCGCGGGCGCCGTTCCTCGCGGCCGGGCCGATCGCCCACCTTTCCGGCGACAGGAAACCCAAGTGAAGGACGGTCCGGTTCTCGTCGCCGGGGCCGGTCCGGCCGGGCTCGCCGCGGCGCGGCACCTCGTCGATCACCGCGTCAACGTGGTCGTCTGCGAGCAGGGCGCGCGCGTCGGCGGCATCGCCAGGACCGAATCCTACAAGGGCTATCGTTTCGACATCGGCGGCCACCGGTTCCTTACGAACGTTCCAGAGATCCAGCGGACGTGGGAAACGACGCTCGGCGACCAGTTCGTCGCGATCCCCCGCCTCTCGCGGATCTACTACCGGGAGCGCTTCTTCGACTATCCCATCAGCCTCGTCAACGTCGTCCGGAACCTGGGCCCGTGGGAGAGTGCCCGCATCGTCGCCAGCTACGCGCGGGCCCGCGTGAGACGGGCGCACCCGGACGAGACGCTCGAGCAGTGGGTGACGCACCGGTTCGGCCATCGCCTGTACCGCACGTTCTTCAAGACCTACACGGAGAAGGTCTGGGGCATGCCGTGCTCGGAGATCGGCGCGGACTGGGCCGCGCAGCGCATCCGGGGCCTGTCGTTCCGCACGGCCGTGAGCACCGCGCTCGGCGCCGCCAACGGCGCCGCGTCGCTCACGCGCCAGTTCCACTACCCGCGGCTCGGCCCCGGGCAGATGTGGGAGCGGTTCGCGGACCTCGTGGTCGCCGGCGGCGGCCGGATGCGCCTGGGAACCGCCGTCACGAAGCTCCGCCACGACGGCCGCGCCGTCACGACCGTGGATGTCGATGACGGGCGTGTCGAGACGGTGGCGGTGGGGCAGGTCATCTCCAGCATGCCGGTCGGCCTCCTCGTCGAGCGCCTCGACCCGCCGCCGCCGCTGGCGGTGCTCGAGGCGGCGCGGCGGCTGCGCCACCGGGACTTCATCCAGGTCGGCCTCATCCTCGACACGCCGGACACGTTCCCCGACAACTGGCTCTACATCCACGGGCCCGACGTCCGCGTCGGCCGCGTGCAGAACTTCGGCAACTGGAGCCGGGCGATGGTCCCCGACGGCGGGCACACGAGCCTCGGGATGGAGTACTTCTGCTCGGTGGGCGACGCCGTGTGGTCGCGGACCGATCGCGAACTCCTCGAGATGGCGGCCAGGGAACTGCGGGACCTGGGCATCGCCGCCGGCGCGCGGGTGGAGGACGGGTGTGTGATCCGGCAGCGGTACGCATACCCCGTCTACGATCGCGACTTCCGCGCCAACCTGCAGGTGGTGCGCGATTACCTCGCCGGGTTCACCAACCTGCAGACGATCGGCCGCAACGGCCTGCACCGCTACAACAACCAGGATCACTCGATGCTGACGGGGAGCCTGGCGGCGCGCAACATCCTCGGTGAGCGGCACGACGTCTGGTCCGTGAACACCGAGCGATCGCACCTCGAGCAGCAGCCTGCCGCCGCGTCGCGACGGCTGGAGCCGTGACGGCGTCGTCCCCCCGGCTCGCCCGGGAGACGCTGGCTGGCGGGTTGTCCATCCTGGCGTCCGAAGGCCTGTACATCCCGGCGGCGCTCGTCATCGCCGCCTTCCTCGCCCGTCGCCTGGGCCCCGCGCAGTACGGGCTGTTCGTCGTGACCGCGACCGTCGCGGGCTGGCTGGAATGGACGCTGGCGGCGCTGTTCTCGCGGGCGGCGATCCGCCACGTCGCGGCCTCGGACGACTGGCGCGCCTCGTCGGCGGCGCTCCTGCGCGTGTCGCTCCTCGCGGGATCGGCGGCCGGCGCCGCGCTGTGGGTGCTCGCCGGCCCGACGGCCCGGCTGATGGGCGAGGAGGCCCTGCGCCCGCTGCTGCGGCTCGCGGCGTTCAACGGCCCGCTCTTCGCGCTCGCGCTCACCCATCGGTTCGTGCTCACCGGCCTCGGGCGATTCGGGGCGCGCGCCGTGGCGAGCGCCGCACGCTCGGTCTCCCGGCTGGCGCTCGTGCTGTTCCTCGTCTGGGCCGGCTTCGGCGTCGCGGGGGCGATTGCCGCGACGATCGCCTCGTGGGCGATCGACCTGCTGGTCTCGCGGTTCTTCGTCCGCCCGCGGCTCTCGGCCGAGGGCCTCCTGCCGTGGCGCGAGTTGATGCGCCTCGCCCTGCCGCTGTTCGTCGCCGGCGTGTCGGTGCGGCTGTTCGAGCGTGTGGACGTGTTCTGCCTGCAGGTTCTCGGCGGCCACGCCGCCGGGACCGGCACGTATGGCGCCGCTCAGAGCCTGGCGATGCTGCCGGGTTTCATCGCCGCGTCCTTCGCGCCCGTCCTGCTGGCGGTCCTGACGCGCGTCTTCGCCGCCGGCGAGATCGCCGCCGCGCGTCAACTGGCCGCCCAGTCGCTCCGCTGCGTCCTCTGGCTCGCCCCGGTCGCCGCCGCGGTCGCAGGAGCATCGCCCGACGTCGTCCGCGTCGTCTTCGGGGAGGCGTATCCAGGCGCCGGGCCGGTCCTGGCCATCCTGTGCGTCGCCAGCCTCGCCAACGTGGTGATCGCGCTGGCGTCCACGCTGCTCGCGGCCTTCGACCGGGCGACGCTCACCGTCGCGATGACGGCCCCCCTGGTCCCGCTGGCCGTCCTCGGCCACCTCCAGATGATCCCGCGGTTCGGCGGCGTGGGGGCGGCGGCCGTCACCTCCGCTGTCTCCGCCGTGGTGGCCATCTGCACCCTGGTCGCGCTGCGGCGCGGGGTCGGCGCCGTCGTCGGGGTGCCGACGATGCTTCGGGTCGGCCTGATCGCCGCCGGGTCCTACGCGCTGTCGCACGCGCTGCCCGGCGCCGGCCTGCTCGTGTTGCCCAGGCTGCTGCTGGTCGGGACGCTCGCCGCGCTCGCGCTCGTGGTCAGCGGGGAGATCGCGCTGGCAGACGTGGTGGGCGTCGTACGAGGCGTGGCGCCAGAACCTGACCCCAGGGCGCGCCTTTAGGCGTGCCACGGCGCCAGCCGCGCCGCCAGGCGTTCGAGCACCGTGTTGAAGAACCAGCCCAGGGCGGAGACGACGATCAGGCTCGCGTAGAGCTGCTCGACCCGCAGCGTCTGCCACGCCATCCAGATCATCGAGCCGAGGCCGTTCTGCGTGAGCACCAGTTCGACGGCCATCGTCAGCAGCAGCGCCGTGTTCAGCGCGAGCCGCGTGCCGGCGATGAGCAGCGGCAGGCTGCCCGGCAGCACGACCCGCGTCAGGACCTTGACCCGGCTGGCGCCGCAGCTCCGGGCGACCTCGAAGTGGATCGGGCTGATCTGGCGGACGCCGGCCATCGCGCCGATCAGCATCGGAAAGAACGCCGACACGGCGATGACGACGATCTTGGACGCCTCGCCGATGCCGAAGGCGATCATGACGAGCGGCAGGAGCGCGATCTTGGGAACGGGGTGGAGGGCCGCGACGATCGGGTCGAGCAGGACGCGCAGCCGGCGCGACGAGCCCATCGCGAGGCCGGCCGCCGCGCCGGGCACGCCGCCGAGCACGAGCCCCAGCGACATCCGCGACAACGTGGCGCCCGTCTGCCTGGCCAGCTCGCCGCTGCCGGCGAGCGCGGCGACCTTCCACGCGATGACCGAGGGCGCCGGAAACAGGAGGGGCGCGAGGAGGCCGGCCCTCGCCATCACCTCCCACGCGGCGAGCGCGGCACAGCCCACCACGCCGGCCAGCACGCCCGCGTGTCGCGACGCCGCACCTGCGACGGCGATCACTCGGGTATCCACAGGCCCTTCCGCACATCGCTCTCGAGGATCTTCCAGATGTGCCACCGGATCTCCGCCACCTGCGGCGCGATCCCGCCCGACGAGTCTCGCGGCCGATCGAGGGGGATGGCGATCTCCTCCAGGATGTGACCGGGCCGCCCGGTCATGACGAGCACGCGGTCACCCAGCCGCACGGCCTCTTCGATGTCGTGCGTCACGTGGATGACGACCTTGCGGTCGTCCTTCCAGATTCTCAGCAGCTCGTCCTGCAGGACGAGGCGCGTCTGCGCGTCGAGCGATCCGAACGGCTCGTCCATCAGCAGGACTCTCGGGTTGGACACGAACGCGCGCACGATCCCGACGCGCTGCTGCATGCCCGCCGATAACTCGTGGGGATGGCTGCGGGCGAACGGCGCGAGGCCCACCTTCTCGATGAACGCCCGCGCGCGCTCCGAGCGCTCCGGCCGGGCCACGCCGCGCATCTCGAGGCCGAACGCGACGTTGTCCAGCACCGTCATCCACGGAAAGAGCCCGTGCTCCTGGAACACCAGCGCCGTGCGCGGCCGGTCGCCGTTCGCGCCGTCCGGAAACTCCACCGTGCCGGACGTCGGCGCGATCAGCCCGGCGATGATCTTGAGGAGCGTCGTCTTGCCGCAGCCGCTGGGCCCGACGATCGAGACGAACTCCTCGGGGGCGACGCTGAAGGTGACGTCCTCGAGGGCGCGGACGCCGCCGTCGCCCGTCGGGTACACCTTGCCGATCTGACGGCACCGGAATCCCATAGTCAGCCCGCGACCGTCACCGGCCCGCGTCCCAGTAGACGCACATGTCCCAGCGGCGAGCCTCGATCACGCATCCCGGCAGGTGCCGGCCGTAAGCCTCGCGCAGTTCCGCCGGGGTCAGTTTCGGCCTCACGTGATGGCGGACCCACGCGGCGCTCGTCCGGAAGGCCAGGATCTGCAGCATCGCGCGAACGCCGAAGGTCGCGGCGTGCCCCGGCGCGGCCTTCAGCGCCTTCATCACCGCCCACGCGGGCCGCCGATCAAGCCTGGGATGGCGCTGGACGAGGTCGGCGACGACGATCCGCCCGCCGGGCCGGAGCACGCGACGCAGTTCGGGCAGCGAGACCTCGAGCCGGGTGTTGTAGAGCGCGGCGCTGCTGATCACGCAGTCGAACGACGCGTCGCCGAACGGGACGGCCTCCGCGTTGCCGACGACGAACTCGATGTTCGTCTTCCCCGCCGCCGCCTGGCGTGCCCTGGCCACCGCCAGCATGGAGCGCGAAATGTCCATGCCCACGACGCGCTCGACGTGGCCCGCCACGTGGGCGGCCAGGATCCCGGTGCCGCAGCCGGCGTCGAGGACCGAGCGCGCATGACCCGGGAGTCGGTTCACGAAACAGTCGAACCGCTCGACGCCGAACGTCTGCGCCCAGAAGTCGAACCCGTGGGCGAGCGAGTCAAAGGCCTGCGGTGTGGCTGGCGGCATGGAGAGTCACTCTTATCTGCCCCGCGCCCGGCCGGCGGAGTCGATGAACGTCGAATCCCAATACTCGCGGGGCGCGAGCTCGCGATCCAGGAATCCGCGCCGAAGGCCCCAGCGCTGGAAATCGGCGAGGCTGGCCCGATCGATCTGCCCGTCGCCGCGCACCGAGGGCCAGCACGCCTTCTGCAGCAGGTCCGCGTCGAGTCCCGTGTTCTTCGCCAGGATCTCGACGTTGCGGGCGGTCTTCCCCTGGTTGTACTCCTGGACGGCCGCGAGATAGGCGGCCATGAATCTCCTGCCCGCGTCCGGGTTCGCGACGAGCAGCGACGGGCCGTAGGCGTTCACCATGTGCTGGTAGTCCGGTATCACCTGCCCGGCCGGTGCGACGACCGTGGCGACGCCGTCCTGCAGGATGCGCGTCACCCAGGGCTCGAGGACGAACGCGGCGTCCACCGCGCCGGTTCGGAACGCCTCGGCGGCGACGGCGCCCTCCTGGACGTCGGCCACCTTGACGTCGTCGAGCGTCAGGCCCGTGCGGCCGAGGAACTTCTCCATGAAGTAACCGGGTGATGCGGACGGGTTCAAGGCGACCCGCCGGCCTCGCAGATAATCCGGCCGACCCGGCGCGCCCGCCTCGACCAGCGCCCGCCTGACCATGAGGGCGCCGTAGGCGCAGCCGTCCGTGGCGAAGTAGCCCTTGTCCGAGACCACCCTGATCCTGGCGTCTCTCGCGACCGCGTTCAGCAGGGCGAAGCTGACGCTCCCCGTCCAGACATCCAGCTTCCCCTGGGCCAGCGCCACCACCGCGTCCGCCGACCGGGTGATCTTCACGAACTCGACGTCGAGCCCCTCGCGGGCGAAGTACCCGCCGTCGGCCGCGATGAACAGCGGGGCGGAGGACAGCGAAGGCAGCAGCAGCACCTTCAGCCTGACGCGCCCGCCCGTCTCGGGCCGCGCGCCGGGCGACGAGCAGGCGTGCAGGCAGAGCGCGCATGCCGCGACGGCCGCCGCGAGCGTCAATCGTCGCGCCGTCACCGCGGGCCCCGCGCCTGCCGCGCCTTGTCGAGCGCCATGAACTTCCCCCTCGCCGTCCAGGCCGGCTCGGCCCGCCTGACCCGCAGCGTCCCCGCCTGGCCCCAGAGCGCCGCGGTGAGGTCCGCGGCCACGCTGCTCTCCCTCAACGCGTCGAGCACGGTCCCGACCACGGCGGCCTCGTTGTCGATCTGAATCGCGGGAGTGATCACCAGGAAGAGCCGCGTGTAGCCCCGCTCATCTTCCTCTTCGAGCAGCTGATAGTCCAGCGGGCTGCCCCCGAAGCGGCGCGGCAGGACTTCTTCGAGGATGCGGACCATGTCGGTGCCCACGAGCGTCACGCCCTCGCCGGTGAGCTTGCGGAAGCTCCGCACCCCGCGGACGTGTTCCGTCAGGCCGCACGCCTCCAGAGGGCACCCGCAGCGCCGGCTCTCGATCACGCCGCAGTCGTCGCTCTCCACGTTCAGCAGCAGCATCGGCGAAGAGGGCAGCAGGCTCGTGAAGCAGAACGCGCTGACCGGCGCGTCGGAGCCCGGCACCTGGCGGGGCGACTCGATCACGGCGAGGCCGTCGGTGAACAGGTGCAGGTCGTTGCCGTCCACCGGTCGTGCGCACCCCGCGCCGATGAACCCCACGTCGCTCGAGACGTAGACCGGCAGCCAGCTCGCCCCGGTGCCGGTGATCGCGGCGACCTTGGCCGGCGTGGGGGGCTCGCCGCCGCTCATGAACGTCACGCCGGTGAGATTCCAGCCCTTCTCGCGCGCCGCCAGGCAGACGCGAAGCGCCATGCTGACGTGGGCCCGGACGACGCAGGCGCCCCGGGCCTCGCGGGTCGCGACCGCCCACCGGGCGACGACCTCGGCCTGGTCCATCGTGACGAGTTCGGGGCTCGGGATGGGGCGCCCCGCCAGGCGCGCGAGCGCGACGATCCCCGCCGTCGCCAGCCGGAACCTGAGGGCGGGCCGCAGGTCGCGGCTCGTGATCGGCGAGAACCACTTCTCGGGCACGTTGCCGAAGCGGGCCGCCCGGAGGATGTTCGCGATACCGCTGCCGTCCGGGAGCATCGAGCGCCAGACGGCCATCGGCGCCCGCGCCACGCCGTGGGCGTCCTGCGCCACCAGCATCTGCGACGCCTGGGCCGCCAGGTTGTCGAGGTCGATGTCCACGCGGGTGCCCGCGCCGGTCGTGCCGCTGCTCTGCGCGCGATACGAGGCGCTCAGGTACGGGTTGCGGAAGTCGCCGGCCTTGAACGCCTCGAAGGTGACGACAACGCCGGCCCGCCTCAACTTCCGCAGCGTGTCTTCCAGCCCGCCGCTGCGGACCATCTGCCGGATGTCGCCGAGCTCGCAGCCGGCCGCGTCCAGAAGTGGGCGGTAGGGGCTCCGCCGATACCCGAAGATTCCCTTCTCGACGAGGCGGAGGAAGTTCGGCTCGCGGTCCTCGAGGCGCCGGCGAATCATCGCGCGCGCGTCGTCGAGCGTGATCGTGTGCCTCAGGAATCCGCCGAGCCCCAGGCCGAAGCGGGCATACATCGCGAGGGAATCGAAGAGGGCCATCGCCGTCATTATCCGCGATCGCGTCCCGGCTTCCCCTTTTCCTCTCCCGGCATCCCCTTTTGTCGCGGACGATGGTAGTATCCGGGCTTCTCATGACGAACACCTCCCGGTGGCGGCGCGCGGCGTGGTGGGCCGCGTGGTGTGTCGTCATCTTCGGCCTGTTCAACGCGAACGTCAGCCACCGCGAGGCCGGCGGGTTCGGCCGGGTCGTCGCCGCCGCCAACGGGTCGTACTCACTCGCACTCCTCGTCCGCGCCATCCGGGTCGTGCACGTGGACGACGCGGACATCAACCGGTATCACGCCTACGCGAACGCCGTGCTCGGGCGGCCGTACCAGGGGTTCTTCGTCCAGCCGCTCGCGGAGTGGCGGGAGGACGAGCGGGCGCGCATCGGCGCGCGCGACCCGCAGGACCCCGCCGAGACGCCGCCGGTGGTCCCCGTGCGACGGCTCGCCCCCTACCGTGACTTTTCCGTCGAGCACCTGCCCTTGCTGTTCGCGTTCGAGATTCCGGTCGCGCTCGTGACCGACGACATGGGCGCCTACCGGACGATCTTCTCGGTCCTGATGGGCCTGCTGCTGACGGCCTCGCTCGTCGTGGCGACGCGTCTCGGCGGCCGCCTGCTGCCGGAGAAGTCGGCGGCGATCGTCCCGTGGGCGGTCGTGATGGCGGTGGCGCTCGGCACCATCCTCGTGCGCCGCTACGACGCGGCCGTGTCGCTGGGGATCTCGCTCGCGGCCTGGGGCGCGGTGGCCAGGAGGCCGGTCGCGGCGGGCCTCGGCGCCGGCCTCGCGGTGGCCGCCAAGGGTGTGCCGATCATCGTCGTGCCTGTCGCCATCGTGTTCTGGCTGTCCGAGCGCCGGCCGCGCGACATCGTTGTCGCGCTCGCGGCCGCCGGCCTGCTGGGGGTTGCCGTCGCGTTGCCGGCGGTCGCAGCGGCGGGAACCAGCGTGATCGATCTCCTGCGCTACCACGCGGCCCGGCCGCTGCACGTCGAGAGCACGTGGGGCGCGATCCTGCTGCTGAGCCGGGCGATCGACCCCGCGTCGGCGCGGCTCGACGTGACGTTCGCATCGCTGAACGTGACGGCCGACTGGGACGCAGTGCTGAGGGTCGCGGCGGCGACACTGCCGTTCGCATGGGCGGCGGCCGTGTGCGCGTGGCTGTGGGCGGCGCTCCGGCGCGCCGGCGACGAGCGGGCTCGCGGGCTGGCGTTCGTGGCGGCCCTGTGCGCGGCGCTCGCGGGCTGGATGGTGCTCGGCAAGGTGTTCAGCCCGCAGTACCTGACGTGGCTGCTGCCGCTGGCGGTCGTGGCGTGCGTCGCGGGCGGGAGGAGGTCGTGCTGGCACCTGCTGATCGTGCTGGCGCTGACTCAAGCCATCTACCCGTTCCTGTACTCCGTGGGCGTCCCCGACGGCGACGGGCCGTGGTTCGGCCTGGTCGTGGCCGCGCGCAACGCGGCGCTGCTGGCGTGGGCGATCGGGCTGCTGCGGCGCGACTGGGCCCGCGTCGCTCCAGGTGAGTGCCCTAATCTCATTTCCGGTTGATTCCCGCACCGCACGGGAGTAACCTGCCGGACGCAATACACACCCTCCAACCAGCTCGGTCACGTTCGTGATGCGCCGACCCGGCGCCGCCGGTCTCGGGTATGTCTATGGGACTAAAGGCTCCCCTTGGGCTGACTACCGGGCGGTGATTTCGCCAAACTCGGCCAAACGGCGAAGCTCAGCGCTGGCGTCGGATTTGCTTCAGTAGACTCACTCCGTCCAGGCGACGTTTGTCTCCAAGGCCCCCTTCCGCGGTTTCCGGTGCGTTCGTCGCGACGTCAGGTCCCGAGCCGTCTGTTCTCGGCGTGCGCGGTCGGTGTCTCGATCGCGCCAGCCGTTCGTCGCAAGCGCGCGTCAGGTCGATTCCCAATCACGATCGGCGTCGTCAATCACGGGGTTCGCCATCTCGGGAGGTGCGGAATGTTGCGCAAACTGGATTCCCGGCGGGCTCTCGTACGGCGGCTGGCAAGTGTCTTCGTCCTCGGTGCGGTGTTGGTGGTCGCGCTGCCGGCCCAGGCGCAGGAACCCCTGTCCTTCTTCAAGAACTACTTCACCACGGGCGACTACACCGTCCGCGGCGTGAGCCTCTGGCGGAAGGGCGTTGACGGGACTGCTGTCGCCTACATCCCGCCGCTCGGTAAACTCGGTGGCCCCGGCGGGGTGTCGGACCACGCGGACATCCTCGCGGCATTCCTCTACGTGCAGACGGCCGAGAGCGTCCAGGGTTCAGGCATCGATCACGCGACGTTCTTCGGGAGCGACCTCGGACCCTTCATCGCGGCCGGTTCGACGGAACCGGGCTCGGGCACCTTCGCGAAGCCGCTGGTGGCCTGGGAGAATGCGCCGAAACCGTGCTGGAGCGTTGCCGTCCCCCTGGGACGCAAGGTGATGACGTACCGCGTGGACATCCTTCGATTCCTGCCGATCGATCCGGACACCGGCAAGCTGGATCTGAAGAAGAAGTTCAAGGTGACGGTGCCCGATGCCGGCGGCATTTTCGGGGATGACGACGAGAACTGCCGCGAGACGAGGCCATCGAATCTCCCGCGGGCGATCGGCGCCAGCCTGCTCGTCGTCTATCGCGATCCGACGAAGCCCTTTTCTGCCATCGTCATCTACGACGGCGCCTACAAGAAGCCGGGCCTCGCGAAGATGGTCCAGCCGATCACCGGGTTCTACCAGTCCTCGACCGACATGAAGCCGGCAGCCAAGATGTCCCACATCGTCGGCAGCGGCCGGCTGCTCCTGTCGGAGCAGGTGCTTCTCGGGACCCAGCTCGTCGCGAAGAACCCGTACGTCGGCGGCGACGGCCTCAGGTGGGACGACACGACGTTCGCCAATCTGCCGCTGCCGGGCAACGCCGACTCGACGACGGTGACGGTGGACCGCCAGGGCCTGCTGTCGGACTGCCTGACCTTCAGCGCGATGGTCTTCAGAACGACGGTCCAGGACACGGACGGCGACGGCCTGATCGACAGGTGGGAGACCAGCCCTCCACCTCTCAGTCCACTGCGCGATTCAGCAGGCAACCGCATCCCCCTCCCCGATATCGGAGCGATGGGCGCAAGCCCGCTCCATCAGGACGTCTTCGTCCAGGTCGGCTACATGTTCGCCGCCGAGGGGACGATGTACGGGGGAACGCCAAGGCCGAAGCACACGCATCTCCCGGGGCAGGACGCCCTGACGATGGCGGCAGAGTCCTTCGACCAGGCGCCCGTCGCGAACCCCGATGGCACGACCGGGATCAAGGTTCACTTCGACGTCGGAGACAATTACCAGGGACTGCCGTTCGTCATCCCGACGATTCTGGCCCGAGGAGGCCAGGGCATTTCCGAGACGAGGGCCTGCGAGGATCCGGCGAATCCCGTCACCGGGAAGCCCATCGAGTGCGCGACGTTCGACGCCGGCGGCAACGTCGTCACCCAGGGTGATCTGCCCGGCCAATACCCCAAGTATCCCGGAACGGTCGGTTGGAAGACGGGCTTCCAGCTCATTCGGGACGAACTGCTCGGATTCGATTCGACACGGAAGGACATCTTCCATTACGTCCTCTTCGCCCACTCCTTGGGCATGCCCAAAGAGCCGTGCCAGACGACGGACGCCGCCGGCAACCTGATCTCGGATTTCACCTGCCAGGCCACCAATACTGACTTCCACGTGCCCCGGACGAACTCGGGCATCGCCGATTATCCGGGAGGCGATCTGATGGTGACGCTCGGGGCGTTCGACGACGACCAGCAGTTGCCGATCGGCACGCAGTTCATGCAGGGCGCCACGCTGATGCACGAGCTGGGGCACAACTACGAGCTGACCCACTCCGGCCTCGGGTCGCTCGACCCCGCCGTGAAGCGGGAGCCGAACTGCAAGCCCAACTACCTCAGCGTGATGAATTACCTGTACCAGCTGCGCGGGCTGCCCGACAGCAAGGGCATTCTCCGCATGGACTACTCGGCCGACGTCGTCGACGGGGTGAACGAGAGCATCCTCGCCGACGGCTTCCTCACGCCGCTCGGCGCGCCTCGGTACCGCGCCGGCTGGTATGCCCCGTTCGATACCAGTTACCTCAAGGGGTTTGGGAAGGCCGCCACCAAGCACTGCGACGGGTCGGACCTGCTGAAGGACGTGAACGGCAAACTCCTGGAAATCCCGATGGTGCGCGTGGACGCGGCCAGCCTGGACACCGCGATCGACTGGAACGCGGATGGCGCGCTGGATGCCGCTGGCGTGGCGTCTTCAGGACTCCAGGACATCAATTTCGACGGCATCTTCGAGACAATCAACCCGGGCTCGGACGACTGGGCCAACCTCCGCCTCAATCAGCTCGGGGGCAGGCGCAACGTCGGCGGGTACTACGTCGACCTGCAAGGGCGGATCGCGGTCGGCCCGCTGTCGCTCGACATCGGGCGTGGCGACATTGGCCGCGGCGACATCGGGCGTGGCGACATTGGCCGCGGCGACATCGGGCGCGGTGACATCGGCCGGGGCGACATCGGCATCGCGATCGGGCGCGGCGACATCGGGCGCGGCGACATCGGGCGTGGTGACATCGGGCGCGGTGACATCGGGCGCGGGGACATCGGGCGCGGGGACATCGGGCGTGGCGCGTTCGGCGGCGGCGACCTCGACGTCGGCGGCGCCAACGAGCCGATCGGCGATCTGGATCTGGCAACCGCCGTCGCCGTTTCCGGCAACAATCCCAACAGCCCGCCCTCCAGCCCGGCCACCCAGCTCACCGCGTGCCGGACTGTTTTAAGCGGCGAGTTCTCCTACAACTGCGTCGTCGAGGGCGGAAACACGCCGATCAGGCTGGACTGGCTGGCACCTCACCTCGGACAGGCGCTCAGCTATTCGATCTATCGATTCGTCGTGGACCCGGAGGCGGTGTTCCCGCCGGCGGCGCTGCCGACGACCAGGCTCGCCATTGTCTTCGGCGGAGACGGCCTGCCGCCGGACACCACCTATCTCGATTTCTCGGCGCCGGCAGGCGTCGAGCTTGCCTACTTCATCATCGCGAATTTCGCCGGCGAGGTCTCGAGCGGCATCTCGAATTTCGCGAGGGTGACGACGCCCCTCGTCACGTCAACGGTGACCATCACGGGCACGACGCCCGGGACAGCCGCCGCCGGCTACGGACAGATGATCACCGTGTTCACGCAGGGCGCGCCGGCGGGGACGCCTACGGCCATCTTCACCCAGGGGCAGTGGGGCGGCCAGGGGTTCGTTTTCCAGTCGCCGTCCCAGCAAAACGCGTACTACGTCCGGCTGCCGTTCAACGCGGACGGTATGGGGAACACGAGTGCCCCTTCCCCCGGCCCGGCGGCCGTGCGCCTCGTCTTCGGCCCGAACACCTTGACAGGGAACTTCCCGTTGACGGTGTCATCCACGCCGGGGACCCCGCAGGCGCGCTCTGTTTACGGCATGACGAGTGCAGTAGGCGGCGATCCATGCGCGACGGGCTTCGCTCTCTCCTCGACCACGCCGATCTCCGACATCGTACCGGGGCAGGGCATTGCCATCTCAGCCTACGGCCTTGACACTTCGGGCGCACAGGCCGTCTTCACCCAGGGTGAATTGTCAATCACAGTCGCCTCGAATTGCAGCCTCTCACGGTCGGACTACGGCCTTGCCGCGGTGTTCGCCGTGCCCGCGCTGGTGGCAGGTTCTGTGACGGTCGAACTGACGACCAGGGTCAACGGCGTGACGAGCGCTCGGAGCGGGCCGGTGTTGCTGACGGTAGGCGAACCGCCCAGCATCACTAGCGTCACGCCGGATACAATCATAAACCCGGTATTGCACGGGACAAGCACTACCGGTTCATTTGTGATTTCAGGGACGAACTTACAGGGAGGTGAAATCTACACAGATGGCTGGGTGCTTCTTACTGGAACATCGCAGGTTAATGCCGACGGAACCCAAATCACGAGAGGCTATATAGAAGGCCATTGCACTAACGCGCCTGCACAACCCTGCACTCCCGCACAGGGGAATCTCAACCTGTTTGTTGCGACACCGTTTGGGGTGTCAAACATGGTGCATGTCAACATTGTCGTGCAGTAGCGTTTGAGGGGTTCAGAGTCGTACGGGCTCGTGCACGAGGAACAGCGAGAGCGCCTCGCCGCGGCGCTTGATGCAGCGATCAAACTCCGGTTCGGCCTCGGTGAATGCGCCCGCCTCGAGGCAGGCGCGACCCAGGTCGAAGTGCGCGATTCACGCGTCGAAGAGGCCGTTCGCGTCGGTGATCGACTTCGCCGCCTGGCGCGCGTCGCCGGCCTTCAGCGCGAGGTTCCCGTCGATGATCCGGCTGGCGTGCGCACGACCCTGGCGTAGCTGTGCGCGGCCGGATTGCTCAACGATGCGGCTGCGTTGCGCGGCCGAATGACCTCCAAGCTAGGCCTCGCGGCCGAGGGGCTGGACGGAATGTCGGGCGCCGTATCCTCTCGGTGACCTTCTTTTCCCGCCGTTTCCGCTTCTAGATCTGGAAGGACCTGTCGTCCTCACACGACCGCCGCGTACGCGACCTGACCCTCCTCGGCTCACCGGCATTTCGGCTGTCGGCGCACAGTCGGAGTTTCATGTCTGCCCGTCGCGGGATTTCTGTGAGCCCGAAAAAGAGCCTCCGCCCGTAAATCCCGTGTCTGCGTCGCATACGGGAAAGGAGCCAACTCCACTCCAATGGCTCGCTACCTGCAAAATGGCTGTGACCTTTCTCGACAACCCCGTCTCAACTTGAAGGGGGATACGATGTCCGCCACCCAGCGCGGTCCGTTCCCGGGCCCATTCCTGAGGAACCTCGCCGCGCTAGC